>PJUA01000387.1_pt1 | contig 26605 bp, 19 predicted proteins | sample 1512151 | NCBI WGS metagenome assembly PJUA01 (sample SAMN08177678, study PRJNA422409) | Soil metagenome, whole genome shotgun sequencing project. | isolation source: Soil enriched on filter paper: beechwood xylan treatment | place: USA: Madison | collected 2015-01-15
AGACGATGCCGACCTTCAGGCCGCTCAGGCCTGCCAGCCGCTCGCCCCAGCGCGCCACCAGCGCCGGCTCCGCAGACAGGTAGGGCACGCGGGATGGCACCGTCTCCAACCGGGTCCCGAACAGCGCCGGCAGGCTCATCACCGGAAGCTGGACGTCGAAGTCGGGCAATGGTCCACCGGTTGCGACCACGGTGACACCGGGCAGGCTGTGCAACACCGGCAGCAACGCATGCTGGGCTTCGAGGATGATGGGCTGGCCACCGGTCGTTTGAGTCAGCAATGGCAGATAGCGCACGAATTGCAGCACGTCGCCGAAACCCTGCTCCCAATAGACCAGCAGACGCCGGCCTTTCAGCGGCGACCCGTCCCAGCGCGGCTGGGTGAAACTGCGTTGCGGCGAAGGCAGCCGGCCATGCCTCCAGCGCCATTCATAGCCCTGCCAGCCCTGGACGAAATCGCCCAGCAGCAGCCGGACCAGGGACTCGTTCCAATGGGCGCCGGCAAATTCGGGGTCGAGGGTGCGCGCACGGCGGAAGCACAGCAAGGCTTGCCAGAACACCGCCTTGTCCTTCAAGGCGGATCCAAGATTGCTGTAGGCGCCGGCATAATGCGGGTTCAAGGCGATGGCCCGGCGCAAGCTGGCGGCAGCCTCGTCCAAACAGAACAGGGTGCGCAGCATGGCGCCGTGGTTGTTGGCGTACTCCGCTTCATCTCTGACCAGCTCACAGGCGCGGGCGAACGCCTCCAGCGCCTGTTCCGGTCGTTTCAGCGCCTCCAGCAGGATACCGAGGTCATTGTAAAGGGAGGCTTGGGTGGGATCGAGGCGCAAGGCGGTTCGGCAGCACCGCTCGGCGTCGGCCATGCGCTTGAGAAGACGCAGCAGGACCGACAGGTTGCTCCAGGTGGAGGATGAGGCTGGCGCCATGGCCGCGGCTTGCTTGAACAGGCGCAGCGCGTCTTCATGCCGGTTCTGGTGAAAACGGATAAGGCCGAGATTGCTGACGGCACCGAAGGACAGCGGATCTTGAACAAGGATATGTTCGTAGAGTTGGGCTGCTTCGTCGGCGCGGCCGGCTTGCTGGAAGGCGACCGCTGTGGCGAAGGCAGGCTGGCTGGTCATGGGATCCGCGGCGCCCCGGCTGGACGGTGTGGTGAGGGATGAGAAAAGCTGTGCGATCTCTAGCAGAGATGACCGGACGCTGCAAAGCAGCCGCTGTGCTCTCCCCCTCCGCTGATACCCCCCTCTCCGACACCGGGAGCTTTCCGCCTCAAGGTCCAGCTGATGCCGTGCATCGCTGACGACGATGCCGGGGGCTGTCCGTCTGGAAAAAGACAAGCAGGACTGGGCACTGTGGCTGATTTGCAGGTGCTGCCGGTGCGGGCAGGAGGCATCGGCACTCTTGCATCCCCACGGCTGCCCCCGCATCAATGGCGCACATGCAGGAGGGATGGGGTGGGATGGCGCGGCTTTTGTTGATCAATTACGAGTTTCCGCCTCTGGGCGGCGGGGCCGCGAACGCCACTGACAACACCGCGCGCGAATTGGCTGCTCTGGGGGACGAGGTGCTGGTGGTGACCTCGGCCTTTGGTGATCTGCCGCGTGTGGAGCGTCTGGCCAGCGGAGTGGAAATCCGCCGCATCCCCACCCTGCGCCGCCGCCGTGACCGCAGCTCGGTGGTGGAGATGCTGGCCTTTCTGGCAAGTTCGCTGGTGATGACGCCCTGGATTGCCGCCCGCTGGCGTCCGCATGCCACCATCGCCTATTTCGGCCTGCCCTGCGGCCCGGCGGCCTGGATGGTGAAGGCGCTGTTCGGTGTGCCCTATCTTGTCAGCCTGCGCGGCGGCGATGTGCCGGGCTTCCAGCATCGAGGCATAGCGCTCTACCACCGGCTGGCGGGGCCGCTGATCGGCTGGTTGTGGCGCCGGGCCACGGCGGTGGTTGCCAACAGCGAAGGGCTGGCCGCGCTGGCCCGCCAATTTGCGCCTGACCAGCCGGTCGAGATCATTCCCAACGGCGTGGATGCCGCCCGCTTCACCCCGCAAGGGCCGGAGCAAGCCGGGGAGGCATTGGGCGCATGTGAGGCAGGGGGCAGCCTCAATTTGCTGTTTGTCGGCCGGGTGGTGTGGCAGAAGGGACTGGACGTTCTGCTTGAGGCCCTTGCCGGTCTGCCGCCTGATCTGCGCAATGGTTTGTCACTCACCATCGTCGGGGACGGCCCAGCCCGGGAGGCGCTGAACGCACAGGCCGCCCGGTTGGGTCTGTCTGGCTGCGTTGTCTTCCAGGGCTGGCTTGGGCGGGAGGAGTTGCCGATGGCCTACCGCGCTGCCGATGTTTTCGTCTTTCCCTCGCGCGACGAGGGCATGCCCAATGTGGTTTTAGAGGCGATGGCCGCGGGTTTGCCCGTGGTGGCGACCCGCATTGCCGGCAGCCGTGATCTGGTGGTGGAGGGGGAGACCGGTGTGATGGTGGCGTCCGAAGACGCTCCGGCCTTGAGCGCGGCGTTGGCCCAGTTGGCGGCCGATGCGCGCTTGCGCCGCCGCTTGGGCGAGGCCGGGCGGCGACGGGTGGTGGAGTGCTTCTCCTGGCAGGCGGTCGCCGAGGCCTACCGCGATCTGGCGCTTGCCGACATGCTTGCAGAACAGGAGACCAGTGACGGCTTCGCCGGTCGGTGACCGTTCCGGTTGTTGACATCCTGCGGCTTTCGGGAGCGTATGGCGGCGCGGCAGATCGGGTTCGGACAGCAAGGGATTGGACAAGCGTGACGGAACCGGTGAAGACGGCACAAAGCGGGGGCAGCTCCCCTGCCCTGGCCTTTGATTTCGGCGAGAACTGGGACCATTATTCACGCACCGTGCTGGACGAGCCGCGGTTGGTGGCGGCCATCGACAGCCTGAAAAGCCTGGTCGGGACCGAGCGGCTGAGGGGCGCCAGCTTCTGCGATGTCGGCTCCGGCTCTGGCTTGTTCACCATCGCCGCCGGCAAGCTGGGCGTCGCCCGTGCGCTGGGATTCGATGTCAACCCCACCGGGGTCGAGGTCGCCCGCCGCAACCTGGGCCGTTTCGCCCCTGAACTGGCCGAACGCATCGAATTCCGCCGTGGCTCGGCGCTGGACAACGGCTTTGTCGGCTCGCTCGGCCGCTTCGACGTGGTCTATGCCTGGGGGTCGCTGCATCACACCGGTTCCATGTGGCCGGCGATCGAGACAGTGGCTCCGCTGGTGGCACCGGGCGGCACCTTCGTGCTGGCGCTCTACAACCGCCACTGGACCTCGCCGCTCTGGACCCTGATCAAGATCGTCTACAATCTGTCGCCGGGCATCATTCGGAAAGTCTGGGACTGGGTGCTGGGCTCGCTGATGCTGCTGGCAACCTGGGTCGTTACCGGGTCCAATCCGCTGCGCAAGGAGCGCGGCATGGAGTTCTGGGTCGATGTGATCGACTGGCTCGGCGGCTATCCTTATGAATATGCCAGCGTGGATGAGGTGCGGGCGCGGATGGACGCGCTCGGCTTCGACATGCTGGAGGTCCGCCCGCCGCGTGTGCCGACGGGCTGCAACGAATTCATCCTGCGCCGGAGGCCTGCATGAGCGACGACGCATTCAAATCTCTTCCCCTTCCTGCGGCATCCGCCGACCACCCGGGTGGTGTCGATTATGACGACAGCTGGGAGAAGCGCTGGACCGATATGCGCAAATACGGCCCGTCCGGTCGGCATTTGCGCCGCATCGTCACCGAGATGGTGCGCCCGCTGGCCTACGACAGCCTGCTCGATGTCGGCTGCGGTCAAGGCTCGCTCTTGGCCACGCTGATGCCGCTGAAGCCGCAAGCCAGCCATATGGGCGTCGACTTCGCCGCCAAGGCGCTCGACGTCGCACGGCACCGCGCGCCCAATGCCGAATTCGGTCTGCTCGACGTGGTGGCTGGCCATCTCGACCGCCGTTTCGACCTGGTGGTCTGCACCGACGTGGTCGAGCACATCGAGGACGATGTCGCAGCCCTGCGAAACCTCGCCGCCATGACCGGCCGCTACCTGCTGGTCTCCACCCTGCAGGGGCGGATGCGTGAGTTCGAGCGCTCTGTCGGCCATCACCGCAACTATGCCCATGGCGAGCTGCAGGCCAAGATCAAATCGGTCGGGCTGGAGGTCGAGCGGGTGGTGGAGTGGGGCTTTCCCTTCTTCTCGCCGCTTTACCGCGACCTTTTGGGAGCGATGGGCGGCCAGGGCACCGAGGGCCAGTACGGCCCCGGCCGGCGCATGATTGCCGAGGCGATCTATCACCTGTTCCGCCTGAACTCCTGGTCGCATGGTGACTACATCTTTGTGCTCGCTCGCCGACCGGCGGCGTAGCGGGTATCTTTCACCCGCTGTGACGCCAACAGCCCGACGCCTCCAGTGGGTGAAAGACAGGCAAGCCCCTGCCATTAAAAAGTTTCATGGTTTCATGAAAAGGCATCTTTAAATGCGTCCCCGCCTGAAAGCTTTGATCAGTGCGCTGCTGGTCGCCCTGCTGCTGTGGCGGGTCGATGTGGCGGAGGTCGGGCGGGTGCTGGCGGTGGCCTCACCGGGGCTGATGGGAGTGGCCGGTCTGCTGTTCTTCCTGATGCATGTGCTGAACGCGTTGAAGCTGCGGGTGCTGTTGCCGGAATTGCGGGCAGGACGGCTGCTGGCTTACACGCTGGTGGCGCAGCTCTACGCGCTGGTCCTGCCGGGCCAGCTGGCGGGGGAGGCGGTGAAGGCTTACCGGCTCAGCCGCGGCGAAGGGCGAGGAGAGGGGCAAGGAGAAATTGGCGGCGGCCGCATCGTCTCGGCCGTCGCTTTCGACAAGGTGACGGGGATCGCCGGGCTGCTGCTGCTGACCGGCGGCGGTCTGGCGGTGCAGTCGGCGCATTTCGGCGATGGCTTGCTGGTCGGGGTCGGGCTGGTGCTGACCGGACTGGTGGCGGCGACAGCGCTGCTGGCCTGGGCGCCGGCGCGGAGCCTCCTGCTGGCTTTGCTGGGCTGGCGTGCCGGGCCGCGGCGTGAGGCTTGGCTCCTCGGTCCATTGCGCCGTTTCCTCGAGGCCTGGTGCGAGCAGACGCGCCAACCGGGGCGGGCCTTGCTGTCGGTCGCCGGCGGGATTGCGGTGCAGGTGGCGGCGGTCGCCGGCAGCCAAGCCTTGGGGCTGGCGGTCGGGATCGACCAGCCCTTCTCGGTGTGGGGGGCGGTGATCGGGCTGATGTCGGTGATCGTGCTGATGCCGGTCACCGTCGCCGGCATCGGTCTGCGCGAGGCGTCGCTGGTTGGACTGCTCAATCTGGTCGGTGTGCCGCACGCCCAATCTCTGGCGCTGGGCTTCGGTATCCTCGCCTTCCAGGTGATGGTGGCCTTGCTGGGCGCTGTCATCGACCTGACCGTCCTGCGCGAACGCCGCACGGCGTGAGCGGCGGCAAGCGGCGGTCCGCGACGGATGGTCGTCCAGTCGCAGCCCAATTATCCGTTGCGCTCGTCGGATCCAGCGGCCATACCATGGCCGGGCATGGCACCCATAAAATGACCCGCAGCCCCCGGACCCGTTCGATGACCCTCCTGCTTACCCCCGGTTCCGTTGCCATCGATACGGGCATGGTTTCCGTCTCGGTCCTGATCCCGGTCTATAACGAGGAGGACAACATCGCCCCCCTGTGCGGCCGGCTGATCCCGGCGCTCGACGGGTTGGGGCGGAGCTTCGAAGTCATCTTCGTCAATGACGGCTCCACCGATGGGACGGAGGCGGAGCTGCAGCGGGTGGCATCCGACCGCCGCATCCGCGTCATCAACTTCCGCCGCAACGTCGGTCAAACCGCGGCGATGATGGCCGGCATCGACCATGCTCGCGGCGACGTCATCGTGCCGATGGACGGCGATCTGCAGAACGACCCGCAGGACATCGCAGGCCTGCTCGCCAAGCTGGACGAGGGGTACGACGTGGTGTCGGGCTGGCGCGCCGACCGGCAGGACGGCTTCCTGCTGCGCACGCTGCCGAGCCGGATGGCCAACAAGCTGATCTCCACCATCTCCGGCGTGAAGCTGAACGACTATGGCTGCACGCTCAAGGCCTACCGGCGTCAGATGCTGCAGGGCTACCGGCTCTATGGCGAGATGCACCGCTTCGTGCCGATCTACGCCCGCTGGCAGGGAGCGAAGCTGACCGAGATGCCGGTGCGCCACCACCCGCGCCGTCACGGCCAGTCAAAATACGGGCTGGAGCGGGTGGTGAAGGTCGTCCTCGACCTGATCGTCGTAAAGTTCCTGACCCAGTATGAGACCAAGCCGATTTACATCTTCGGCTTCGCCGGTTTGCTGTTCATGGGGCTGTCTTTCCTGGCCGGCATTTATGCGGTCTATCTGAAGCTGGTCGACGGCATCTCCTTCATCCTGACGCCGCTGCCGCTCCTGGTGACGATGGGGCTGGTCACCGGCGTGATGTGCATCCTGATGGGGCTGCTGGCCGAGCTTCTGGTCCGCATCTATTTCGAGAGTCAGGGCAAGAGCCACTATTCCATCAAGACGAAGATCAATTTCGACGAGCGGCCGGAGACGCCGGCCTGAGGCGTCGCGCCTTCGGGCCGGCCCGCTTCAGCGGGGCATCAGATAAATGGTGGTCCCCGGCAGCTCCACCCGCCCGGTGGCGGTGGCCTCCAGCATGGCGACATAAGAGCGCGCCCAATTGGCGAAGCGCGAGATCTCCGTGCCGTTGATCGCCCAATCCACGACGATCACCACTGGCGGCTGGGCCTCGCGCGTCACGGCAATGGCGCGTTCGATCCAGCCGGGATCGGTGACCAGCAGCGAATCATCAACATACCAGTCGCGCAACAGCATCCGCCGTCCGGTCATGAAGGCGATGCCGGGGCAGAAGGGGACGCAGACGATGCGGTCACCCGGGTTGGAATCCGCCTCCACCGCCGCGCGCACGCTGTCGAGCAGGGGGCGCTCGCCGGGGCTGACGCGGACAGCGACGCCGTTGTGGGCGACGAAGGGCACGGTGCGGCCGGCAGCGTTGGCAATCGAGCCGGTTCCCGGCATGGTCAGCCCAACCCACAGATAGACCGCCAAGCCGAATGCGGGCAGCGCTGCGGCTGCGAGTGCGCCGGCGCGCACGGCCAGCCCCGACGGGCTCCAGTCCGCTCGCCGGGCCAGGTCCGTCAGGTCGGCCAGCAGGACGCAGACCAGCACGATGTGGCCGGGCATGAAGTTGGCGATGTGGGCGAGGTCGGGGCGGAACAGGTAATAGTGGGGCAGGGCGGCGACCCCGCCGGCCAGCACCACCAGCCGGGCCAGCACGCCCTCCGCGCTCTCCGCCCGGCGCAGCCGCGCCAGCGTCAGCAGCGCAAACCCCGCAGCCGTCGCCAGCGGCAGATGGACCAGCAGCGCCATCGCCGCGGTGGGGGTGCCGCCGGCCCAGTTGGCGGTCCAGCTTCCGGTCAGCAAGTCGGACAGCGGCGGCCGGCCCAAGAGGGTGCCGGCACCGCCGGCGTCGGCGACGGCACTTCCACCGCCCAGCCCACCACCACCCAGCCCGACGACGAGGTAGCGCCACAAAATCTCCGGATAACGCAGATACTCGCCAACGATCAGGTCGAGATAGCCGCCGGCCGCCGCCATTGCCATCAAAGGCGCCTGTGCCAGGGCGGCAACGGCAAGAGCGCTTCCGCCCAGCCGGGCCAGCCGGGCAAGCCGGCGCGCCCAGGACTGCCGGCCGCCGGTCACGGCCCCCAGCAGGACCAGCCCGGCCAGCGTGGCGGCGAAGACGAAGCCGAAGTCGGGCCGGATTTGGAAGGTCACCGACAAACCGGCTGCCGGGGCGATCAGGTCGCCCGCCGCCATCTGCCGCCAGCGTCCGGCCAGCCGCACCTGGAGGTAGACATTGAGCAGCACGCAGGCCGCATAAAAGACGGTCGGCGGAAAGGCTGGCACCGCCACCGCCACCGCTGCACCCAGCAGCGCTGGCAGCATGCGCTTGGTGAGCTTCAGCACGGCAGCATAGACCAGAAGCCCGGTCAGGGCGCTGAGGCTTTGAAACAGCCACTGGATGGCAAGCCAGCTCGGTCCACCGAGCGTGAACAGCCCTTCACCGATCTTGAACCACAAAAGCCCATAGCCGAAGCGCAAGCCATGCGGGTCGGTGCCGAGCCACAGCTCATAGACGAGTTGGGCATAATTCCCATCGTCGGCGGTGTTGAAGCCGGCGTTGATGTAGCTGGCGTAATAGAGCAGGGCGCCCAGCAGCACCAGCAGCCCACCGGCGATGGCGGTCAGGCGGCGGTGCGATCGGTGGCGTGGTGCTGCCCGACCCTGGAGCGGATCGTTGGTGGGCCGGCGCCCGAGCAAAGCCCCAATGCTCATGCTGTGATCTCTGTCTTTTCTTGGGGGATGGCAGAGCGGCCTGCCTGAACCCGCTCCTGGCCGCCGGTGAGTGCGGTGGCGAGTGCGGTCCAGGCCCACAACAGGCCGCGGTGGTCGGCCTGTCCGCTGCGATGCTCATCCCAGCGTACCGCCAGCCAAGCGCCGTCCACCCCGATGCGCGCCGCGGTCTCCATCGGCGGCTGGGGCAGGTGGCGCAGCCAGCGGCTCACGGGAATGCCGAAGCCCTTCTTGGGCCGGGACAGGATCGCCGGCGGCAGCAGCGGCGCCATCGCCTTCTTCAAGATCCATTTGCGCGTGCCACCCCAGACGCCATCAGGATGCAGCTTCACGCCAGCCGGCAGCCGGCTGACGAAGGCGACGAGGTCGCGATCGAGGAAGGGCGAGCGCGTCTCCAGCGAGCAGAACATGCTGGCGCGGTCGGCCTTGATCAGCAAATTCTCACCCAGATAGAAGCGGCCGTAGAACTCGATGGAGCGGTCGACGTCGTGTCGGCTGGCGCTTGAACGCCACAGGGCGTCGGCCTCGTCATAGAGATCGTCGGCGGAGAGGTCGATGCCGAACAGCCGCGACACCTCCTCCACCGAAGCCGGTCCCAGCCAAGCCGGCATCCAGTGCGCCGGCCGGTGGCCCAGCCCGCGCAGCGCCCGGCGCAGCTTGAAATCGAAGCTCATGTTGCGGTCCGAGCGCGGCAGCCGCTGGGCCACCATCTCGGCCAGCCGGTGCAGCGGGCGGGGGACGGCCTGGTGGTAGAGCCGCGCGGTCTTGAGCGCGTCGAAAGTGTCGTATCCCGCGAACAGCTCGTCGCCGCCGTCGCCGGTCAGCGCCACCGTCACCCGTTCGCGGGCGAAGCGGGACAGCAGGTGCGTCGGCAGTAGAGAGGGGTCAGCGATCGGATCGTCCAGCCGCCCCAGCAGCTCCGGCAGCATCCCGGCCGCGGTGTCGAGATTCAGCGTGCGGCAGGCATGGTCGGTGCCATAATGGCGCGCGGCGTCGGCGGCATAGCCGCTCTCGTCGAAGCTGGGCTCGTCGAAGCCGATGGTGAAGGTCTTCATCGATGCCGGGTCGCGGTGACGGGCCGCGAGCGCCACGATGGCGGCACTGTCGATGCCGCCGGACAGGAAGAAGCCGACTGGCACGTCGCTCAGCATGCGGCGTTCCACCGCGCGGTCGAGTAACTCGCGGAGTTCCTCGGCCCACTGGTCGGGACCGCCCGGCGGCTGGTCGTCCACCACCATGCGGTATTCCCAATAGCGACTGATCGACAGGCGACGGCTCGTCAGGTCATAGACCATGCTGCAGCCGCCCGGCAGCTTGCGCACCGCGGCATGGGCGGTCAGCGGCGCCGGGATGAAGCCGTAGGCGAAATACTTGACGAGGGCATTGCGATCCAGCGCGTTTGGCACCGCCGGGTGCGACAACACCGCCGTGGCTTCCGACGCGAAGACCAGCCCGTCGACGGTCTCGGCATAGAACAGCGGCTTCTTGCCGAAGCGGTCGCGGCCGAACACCAGCCGGCCGCGGCGGCGGTCGTAGAGGCAGAAGGCGAACATGCCGTTCAGCCGCTCCAGCATGTCCAGTCCCCATTCCCGGTAGCCGTGCAGCAGCACCTCGGTGTCGGAATGGTCGGTGACGAACCGGTGGCCGGCCTGCTCCAGCGCGCGGCGCAGCTCCGGCGCGTTGTAGATCTCGCCGTTGTAGACGATGACCAGATCGCCCTCCGCCGTCGCCATCGGCTGGTGGCCGCCCTCGATGTCGATGATGGCGAGGCGGCGGAAGCCCAGATGCACCGGCATTGCCCCGCCATGGTCGGCTTGGCCGCGGTCGGCGTAAATGCCGTCGTCGTCGGGGCCGCGGTGGCGGATGAGGCTGGTCATGACGGCGAGGTCGCGCTCGCTGCCGGGTCCGGCGAAGCCGGCGAAACCGCACATGGGGGTGCTCTCCCGAGGGGACTGCTGAAGGTGGCGACGGGGCTAGGTGTAGCGTCTCCCCCGGCCAGGTGCCATGGTGAAATGCCCCCACGGAATAGTGGAAAGCAGAATGGACGTGCGGTTGCTGAGCGCACGGACGGGAAATCATGGCTTCCCGTTTCGGCTCCAGATTAAGAGTGCCTCTCAAAACCCTGGTCTGGTTCGCACTCTTAGCAGATCCGATTTCTGTAGCAGACGTTTGGCTGTGCCAGTTCTCGGGCAATTCACGCTGTTGACGATCCCGAACGCCATCTGAGTCAAGCGCCAAAGCAAAGGTTTGATTTACAATAAGGGCTGCCGTGTCCATAGCTGATGCGAGCATGGTGAATCAAAATGAAAATAAATTTGTAGCTATAGCAGCAGAATGGCGCCGGATCATTAGCGAGATTTGTGCCATTCATCTTTTATTATCTGCATTCATCGAACCAATCTGTGCTTTGTGTTGTTTATTATATAAGAGGAAAATCGCTCTTTTTGAGATGTTATGTATGACGGAAAGTAATCATCAAAATCAACAGAAGACCATTTGTAGCCGTTTCGCCCAAATAGGTCTCTTCCTTCATCCATCATCTTGGATATATTTAAGCCGTTTTTGAAGCTTTCGTTGTTAAATTCCTGATGAGAAAAGCTTTCTATTTTTTTAATAATGCGATTTTCGTCACCAATATATGAGAAATGCCAGCCGCCATGATCGTGAATCGACAGTCCTGGAATGGGCATGGGAGAGCGCAGTGCGTTCATCCGAATTCTCAAATTACGAATGCTTTGGGGGGTGGTGAAGACTGTTCCATGAACTCCAACAGACCATACGCTCATCGCCTCGCCCATCGTATTTAGGTAATTAAATTTAAAATAGAACATCGGCATACGGAGAGCGTGGTAGAGGCAAGGTGTCCGCCGGACACTATCGATCACCTCTCCTCTAATGATTTCATCAACATCAGAGATGAATATCATATCGTTAATATCAAAATCTTTGAGGCCGCGGACAATCGCATTGCGTTGATAATACTCTCTTTCCCATGGGTTTCTAGTGTCCGGCATGTCATCAACAACAATATGGACAATTTTGTCGAGAAATTCCGCATAACGGTTTTTGTGTTCTGCGAAATGCAAAGGTTTTGTTGTTCCTGTAAATGTCTTTGTAGATTCGACAAGAATGAAACGATCAACATGCTGATAAAGCTCATTCAAACGCAGTTCGAGCAATTCATGTTCATCATTAAATGTGAAACCGTCTATAACGCGCATGGCATCGGTACTCCGATAGGGAGGCTACAGGGATGAGAGGAAGATTTAATCGGAAGCGGGATTTTACAGCCAAAGCAGCGGCTTTGCATACAAAGAAGGAGAGCATGCATCGCGCTAGCTGCCTTTATGCACCGGCGTAAGGCGCGGGCTGGCCCCCGAGCGGAGGTGTTCAGTGTGGGATTGCAGGCGCGCGGCGGCGTGACGGTGGCGGAGTTGGTGGTGGACGGGATTGGGTGACGACTGGGGCACGCTGTCCTGGTGCTCAGCAGATGAGCCGCGGCAGGCGACCGAGAGCGAGGTGGATGATCGCCTGATCCGGGGCGCTGGCCGACAGATGCACCTTGATCTGCGCCTTCATCTCCACGATGCGCGTGGCGATCTTCACCAAGCGCAGCCGCAACGTATCGAATTGCACCGTGCGCCAGCGGGAGCGTTTCGGCATCAGCGAGCGCAGGCTCCACAGCAGCCAGTATGCCCCAGCGTGCAGGAACAGGCGGAACTGGTTGGCCGTCGCCTTGGTGCAGGAGGTCCGGTCGGCGGCGAGGTGGGCCTTCCACGCCTTCATACGACTTTCCGCCTATCCCCTCGCGCAGTACAAAACCTCGTACAGCCACCACTCGGTGCCATGGCGCAGGTTGGTGACGATGAAGCAGGTGTCGATGCCCTGGTCGCCGACCTCGACCCGCGCGACGATGCGCCTCACCCGGCTCCAGCTGCTGGCGCCGTCATAGAATGCCTTGACGTCGCAGAACGCCTTGAAGCGACGCACCTTGCCGGGTCCGGGCGCGGCCTGGAAGCGAGCAGCGGTGCTGGCGTCCAGCGTGGTGACGTGACGGCGCAGCGTGCTGCTGGTCGGCAGACCGAGCACGTAGTCGATGCCCTCGGCCTCGCACCAGTCGAGCACCTCCGGGCAGGCGTAATGACCGTCGGCGAGCAGCAGGACTTCCGTGTGCGGCCAGTTTGCCCGAATGGTGAGCAGCAGGGGGCGCAGAAAGGCCCGAACCTCGGTCCCCTTGGGCCGCTTGGCCGGACGCAGAACCGCGGTGACAAAGCGGCCGTCGCCGTCGAAGACGGTCCTCGCGAAGGCGGGGATGGGCTGAAAGCCGTACTCGTCGTAATGCGCGTTGGACAGGCGCAACTGCTGACCGCCATGCACCGCGTCGAAGGTGTCGTCCACATCCCGGCACGATGCGTTTGGGCACCTGGCGGAAGGAGGCGCAGTAGAGATCGACCACGGCTCGGCCCATGCGCAGCAGAGCCCGGGTATCCGGCAGGTTCTCCAGCCGCGAGATGGTGGCTTGCGAGCACAGGTCGCGCTCGGACGGTGGCGTTTCCGGGCCATCTTGAACAGCGGGTTACGGCGCAGGCTATCGGCGTCGTTGGCGTCCTCATAGCCTGCCGCGATGGCCAGCAGGCGGAAGCCGATGATGTCGGCCAGCGAGTGCACCGTGCGCGTTGGATCGCGCGGGTTCTCAATGCAGGCGGCCAACCGATCGGCAATCCGCAGCCGCTTCGCCACTTCCTGCAGCACCAGCAGTCCGCCATCGGAAGACAGGCGCCCTCCATCAAAGCGCCCGATCACCGGCTTTCCAGCAACGGGTGACAGGCCGGGCAGCGGCAGGGTATGATCAGCCATGGCGGGTGGGCGCTCTGGGAACGGCAGGAGTTGGCGTCAGCACCCAAATCCTACGGCCGCTCAACGGATGCCGCTACACCCGCCAACCCTCATGAATTTTCCCGGCTTAGATCACGATCATCCCCGAAGCCTTGCTGCTGGATAGGGCAAGCCTGGACGGGTGAATGAGGGGAATGCTTCGGTACGGTGATTCCAGCCTTCCAGGTGACGGCGGGGGCAGTCTGCTTTTCCACTTGTGAACCAATCCACAAAAAGAGGGTATAATGGTGATGCTACCTTCAGATGCGCCGAATGCCCGATTTTCTGAAATACACGAGAAGGTCAAAACGGTGTTTTTGAAAGACCGCTTCAGCATCATGTCCTTGAGAGGTATGGAGGGGCTGACTGGTGCGCCGGGAGGCACTTGGCACGACTTCGAAAACGATGATTGGAACATATCCGGTAGAGTAGAATTATCCGAAAAATTTTCGGAAGCCGATATAATCATCCTGAACATCGGGGGTGAAAATGTCGAAGGAGTGAGAGGCTATCTTGAGAGGCGTGGGTTCAGGGGGGTTTTGTGTTTCTGGCTTCATGACAACCACGTCGCTCATCAAGCAAACCAGAAATCTGTTGTGGAGGGAGATATATATTTCAGTTCCCACTATGGCTCTGAACACGAAGACTATCTTCTTAATGAACGTTCTGTCTCGGCTCCAATATTGCCATCATGCTACAGAAATATTCCCATAAATTATATTAATAATATTATGTGGAGATATCAAGATTTCCCCAGAATATCGAAAGCGGTTGCGCCATACTTTCTGTACGATCCTTCCGCTAGAACAGAATACTTGAAAGAAGTTGTTGGGGCATCCTCCGAAATTGTCTGCTTCTATACAAAATCATCGGATAGATTGGAGAAATATTATAGAAGTATATCTGATGAAGAAAAGGCTATCAGGTGGTTCTCTTTTAAATCATCAATCGTCGTTCCGTTGAATATGGATTTATCCATTCGTTTTTTTGATGGCCTGATGTGGGGGCATACGGTAATCGTTCCAGATTATCTGCCTGCCTTTGACCATGTCATCGACCTCAAGACCGCGGAGCGTCTCGGTGTGGTCCGTTATGACATGAGCCAAGGCATCCAGGCAATTGATGAAGCGGTCAACAAGGCGATCGCCGCTTTCGATCGGGGGGGGCGTGAGGGGGTGATGGAGCGCCACACCTTCGTGACGTCAAACCACCTTTACACTCACAGGGTTCGTGCGCTGCTGACTTTCCTAATGGATTTCGCCGCCGGCAATACCGTGAATACCGTTGTTCGCACTCACTCTGGTTGGGGAATGAGAACCCGTCGCGCTGATCGGCGGCCGTTGATTTGAGAACTTGCCGGAGTGGCAATTCGGCTGTGCCGGCGGGGGCTTGCCGGCAAAGCCCGACTCTTCAATGTAGTGGACTTGGTAGATCGTCCGCACCTCGGACTCGTCGAGGGCGGCGATACCGGCCGCAGTGACCAAGCGTCGCCAGTGTGATGCCGCTCTTCGTGGGGCCGCCGCGGTTGGACGGCTGATCAGTGTAGCGCAGCCAACCCTCCCGGTGGAGGTATGGTGTCAATGAGAGCTTCGATAGAGTCCGCCATCATGGCAGGTCGGGTCAGCATGAAAAAGGCTACATACAGACAATCAAGTTGGTCAGGGATTGGAGTGTTGTCGTGCAGGTAAGCAGAATATCCCCCGTGACAGAAAAATATTCATTCAATATAAAGATTGAGCGACGATGTTTGTTAGAAGTCTCGCTCCCTCATCGCATGGCCTTAAATGATCGAAATCAGTAAACCACTCATGATTGAATTCATCTCTATCAAATAGGTTAATGATTTCAAAATGCGCATGTTCTTTTAATGCATCTCTTAGCTGAAAGATTTTAGAGAACAAATCGCAGGAGGGCGGCAAAAAAGATCGATAATCCACCCTAGCGGGAGGGATAACTACCAACAATCTATGGCGGCGCGCTTTGGCCATTCCAATGATAGTCATAAGATGAGCGTGCTGGCTTTTTCTAATATTGTGCTTTAAGTGATCATTCGCGCGCCGAGCAGCGCCGTAATCCTCAGGAAGTCCAGACGCATCAAGGCTTAGAAGGCGCCCATAAGTTTCTATGGGCACGCGAGAGTTGCGCGTTATCCCGGCAAAGCGGTAATATTCACGCATAATTTCATCGCAATCGTAAGAAATATCTAAAGAAAATGTTTCTTTTAATACTGCGCACCACCATTTTCCACTAGTTTCTTGCAGGCTGAACCCTGGGGAGAAGGCGGAATAAAAAACAATTACGCTCTGTATGTTCGGGCACATACCGCATGCGTATTGATAAATAAGTGAGCTATGCATAAGGTCCTGAGATGGTGTGCAAATATTGTATGAACCAGGAATAAGTTCTGGAATAAATCCATAATCACCGTGAGATGAACCGACGACGATATGTCTAATGCTTTCCTTTCTGTCTTCAAGTCCTGTTCGCTTCTTAGTGCAAAGCAGCAGCGCGTCATATACCTGCTGTGTAATTTCATAGGCCATACGCCGCTCCTCACTCATCCATCCGACAAATCTGTATAGCTGTCGAATCTATTCTTCCAGTGGGTGAGTTCGCAACCACTAAGGAGCGGTTGCTCTATCGAAATTCTCAAGCGGAAGTACCAAGGAGAACAAGGCGGTTGACATTGTAGACGACGCCTCTGTGCAATGCGTGAGACCGTTGTGTGAGGTTGGTGCGGGCGGATAGAGCCTCGCCCCACGATCGTGCCCCTGAGCGTGGTGTAGGAACTGGGTCTCTCATCAGGTCCTCCGGCTGGTCTGGCCGGATGGTCAGGCAGCCACGGCGGGCAGGCTGACGAGTGGATCATCGCCGAGCGGAGCGATGGTTTCCAATGTCATGTATCGTGCCCGCTGAACGGCCCATTCATCGTTTTGCTCCATCAATATCGCACCGATTAGGCGTGTAATCGCTTCCTCGTTCGGAAATATACCCACGACCTCGGTGCGCCGCTTGATCTCGCCGTTGAGACGTTCGATGGGGTTTGTCGAATGGAGCTTGGCCCGATGCTCCTTGGGAAAGGTCATGTATGCCAGTACGTCTTCTTCCGCCTCGTCCATCAGGGCGGCCAGCTTTGGTAGCTTGGCGCGGACTTGATCGGCCACTTGCCGCCATTGCGTTCGGGCGGAGGCCGCATCGTCCTGCGCGAAGGCTGTGGCGATGAAGGCGGCGACGACGCGCCGGCCGCTCTTGCCGGCATGGGCAAGCGCTGTCCTGGAGAAATGCACCCGGCACCTTTGCCACGTCGCCTGGAAGACGCGGGTGACGGCGGCCTTGATGCCGCCATGGGCGTCGGAGATCACCAACTTGACCCCGTTCAGCCCCCGGCGTTTCAGCTTGCGCAGGAACTCGATCCAGAAGGTCTCGGCCTCCGACGGGCCGATGTCCATCCCCAGCACCTCACGCCGGCCGTCGGTGTTGACCGCCACGGCGATGGTGACGGCCACCGAGACGATGCGCCCGTTCTGGCGCACCTTCACGTAGGTGGCATCCAGCCAAAGGTAGGGCCAGTCGCCCTCGATGGGGCGGCCGAGGAAGGTCTTCACCCGCTCATCGATCTCGGCGCACAACCGGCTGACCTGGCTCTTGGAGATGCCGGACATTCCCATCGCCTGGACCAGATCGTCCACCGAGCGGGTCGAGATGCCCTGGATGTAGGCCTCCTGGATCACCGCCGTCAGCGCCTTCTCGGCCATCCGCCGCGGCTCCAGAAAGCCGGGGAAGTAGGAGCCCTTGCGCAGTTTGGGAATGCGCAGCTCGACGGTGCCCGCCCGGGTTTCCCAATCGCGATCCCGGTAGCCGTTGCGCTGGACCAGCCGCTCGGCCGATCGTTCGCCATGACCGGCGCCGGTCAGCCCCTGCACCTCCAACTCCATCAGCCGTTCGGCGGCAAAGCCGATCATCTCGCGCAGAACATCGGCATCCGCGCCCTTCTCAAGCACCGCGCGAAGCGCCATCATCTCGTCGGTCATCGTGGTCACCATCGGTCGAGGTTGTGTTGTGGTGACCAGACTCTACCGAAGAACCACGATGACCGCCCGCTGTGGATAACCGGCCCGCCTACGCCAGCCAAATGAGGGCGCTGCGGCGGGCCGGTTCCCCACAGCTCCTACACCACCCCGTGGGGCACGACCCGCCCCACCTCCGTTTCGCAACCGACATGGCAGTTTCTACCTTCCAGCGCTGCTGGTAAGCACGCTTACTGGCAGCATCCGCAGGGCGGGCGTGCTTGTTCAGAGGTACGGGTAGCGCGCGGCGCGCCACAGCATGGGCCAGCCGCGCAAAGCATAGCAGATGATTTTCTATGATACCCATCAGATGGGGATCGCACCGTCAGACCGCGAGCCTTTCGACAGAGCAAGACGCTCTAAGAATCTCCGCGCGATGGCCAAGCCGCTCGTTACCCTGGTGAATAAAGGCGGCTAAGCGAGTGTTGGGCGCGGACCAATAGCCGGTATCTCCTTCCAGAAGGCCTGCTTCAATAGACAATGGTCGCCATAATCCCGGCTGAGCTGTTAAACACAGTTTCCCGCCGGCCAAGCGACTTGCAGCATTAGCCGTTTCGAAAGCCCCTGGAAGTGTAAGAAATGGAATGGAATGGCTGCCCCATCCCGGCTTCGCCGAGCGATCGGCATTCCGCCAGGCTTCATGACCAAATGCTTAATCGAGCCGTTCATGTCGTACAGCCCGCCTTCAGAGGACTGTATGTTGTGATCGTATCCTTTGGACGGAAAATCGCTCTGGTCAAGGAAAGTATGATCCTGTTCCGCCAGCTCGTATAAAAGATACATGTCGCTAATATGAGGAACTCCATGCTGCGTGTATTTCTGCGCCAGATCATTTAGAAGAGTCTTGTTGCTGAATACATTGTGAAAATGCTCGCACATCTTGTCTAGTGCTTCCATGCCATTGAAAACGTTGGCCCAGGCCCAGTTGCCAGCATGGTACCCCGTAAACTCGGCGGCGAAATGCTCGACAGGCGAAAATAGCATGATGTCGCTGTCGAAAATGCAGAAGCGGTCGATGCCATGGCGTTGGACGAACTCCCGCAGAATGAACCAGCGGGCGAAGCAGACCAACTCATAGCCCTCAGGATTGGCGCTGACATGCGTATAGGCAGCCTGGAACGCTTTGAACCCCTTGCTGTATTCGGGAATGAGCGCCTGGGTGGCTTCGAATGGAAGGGCGCGCACCTCATCGCTCAGCAGGATAATGTCGCTGTCCGGTGACGCTAAGCCCGCTTGGCGCAGCGCCAGATCCACAATGGTCTTATCGCCAACATGGAGAAAGATGATCGGAATGCCTGTCTTGTGCAACATCGGGTCACTCTTTGGACATGTGCTTGAGCCATGCCTCGCTGTAAAGGTTATCAAAATCCCTCAGCGGCTTGATGTGTCCGGTCCCGACATCCACCACTGGCAGATCCTTAACAAGGTCGTAACGTTGCTGTGGTCCGGCAAAGGACAGGCGGCCTTCAGGATCCCGCGCCTCCCGGATCAGCGACGGCAGCGCCTGCCGGTTCGCGACTGCCAGCGATTGGGCCAGCTCCCGCCGGACGAAGAAGGCATTGTGGCCGGCGCTGTCGCTGCCGATCAGGGTGTAGCCTTTGCGTTCGGCAAGGAGCTTCAACGCGGCGATCGAAGTCCCATAGTAAATATGTGAGTAATGGGCCTTGTGACGCTGGAATGATGGATCGTACGGTACAACGATAGGGTGCTGATCTCCCAGGAGGCTGTTGTACTCGCACACCAGGATATCGGCACGCACCACGTCGATGGCATCTAGAACCCAATAGTCATTGCCGTCGATGTCGACGCTGAGCAGCCCGATGTCACCCTGGAAGCCGGCGTTCTTGATCAAATCGTTGATGTTCTCGCAGGTTATGAAGGCGGCGCAGGCGGTGAGATCATGCATCCAATGCAGGGTGTCGGCCCGTACAGTCTCGATGTTCGCCGGGCTGCCGTCGATGACGAGACCCTTCCAGTTGCGGTTGCGCAGCAGGAAACGGGTGTTGGCCTCCTGGTAATTCTCCACCCCGAATTCGACAAAGCGTTCGGAACGGATGGGCAGGTTGCGGACCAGCCACTCGATGATTCCATCCTCGCCAGTTTGGGAATAGACTCTGAACTCGACATCGCTCAGGCTGTCGATGGCGGCACGGCCGTCCAGGGCTAAACAAGCCTGGCGGCCTGACAGGAAGAGCTGGCGTTCGGCCAGCTGGATCTGCTGAAAATGGCTTTGGCGGGTCAGGTTGGCGAGCTGCTGCGCCAACGAGGTGATCAGCGAGGGCAGGGAGGATTCGTTGTCGGACATTCTCAGATGGCTCCTGCGTCAACGCTGAAAGCAACGGATGGCGTCAGTGATCCGGTCCAGATCCGCCGTCGTCATGCCGCTGTGGCAGGGCAGGTTCATGCCACGGGCGGCGAGCGCGTCGGTCAGGGGCAGATGCTCCTGACGCTGGCGCGACGCTTCGCGGAACGGCGGCAGGCAGTGCAGGGGATGAAAGAAGGGCCGAGTCTCGATCCTCTCCTGTGCCAAATGAGCCATCAGCTCGTCGCGGGAGCGGCCGTAGGCCTCCTCAACCGTGATGCAGAACAGCCAGGGCGCGGGCTCCGCCCAGGGGGCGACTGGCTGGAAGCGGATACCGGGAACGGCCGCCAGCCGGTCCCTGTAGGTGTCGAAGATGCGTCGGCGTTCCGCCAGGATTTCCTCCCTCCGCTCCAGTTGGGCGCACAGCAGGGCGCAGGCCAGATTGGTCAAGCGGAAATTGTAGCCGGTGACTGGGAAATAATAGCGTTCTGTCGGCGACATGCCCTGGCCGCGCAGGGTACGCATGCGCAGCTCCAGATGCGGGTCGCTCAGGGTCAGCGCCCCACCTTCGCCGCTGGTCAGGATCTTGTTACCGTAGAAGGAGAAGGTGGCGACGCGGGCTAGGCTCCCGCAGGGGCGCCCCTTATAGCGGGCGGTGTGGGCCTCGGCCGCATCCTCTACCACCCACAGCCCATGGACTGCGGCGAAACGGTTGATGGCGTCCATGTCTGCGGGATGGCCATAGAGATGGACGGCGATGATCCCCTTAGTGCGGGGTGTGACATGCTGCTCCAGTCGGGTCGGGTCGATGCACCAGGTCTCCGGGTCGATGTCGACGAAGACAGGTTCGGCCCCGACATACCGCACTGCGTTGGCGGTGGCGATGTAGGTCAGTGAAGGAACGAGAACCTCGTCCCCCGGCCGCACGTCGAGCCCGAGCAAGGCCAGATGAAGGGCGATGGTGCCGTTGCAGACAGTGATTGCCGAGCTGGTGCCGCACAGGCTGGCGAAGTCCCGCTCAAACCGGTCGATGAAAGCGCCGGTCGATGAGATCCAACTGCTGCGCAAGGCTTCGACAACGTAAGCCTCCTCGTTGCCGCGGAGATCGGGAGCGGCGATCTGGATGAAGGGCTTCATTACGACAGTGTTCTCGCAGAGAGTGTGGCGGAGACGTCATGCTCGAGAGCAAGGCAGCTGGCTGCTTACCGTTCAAGTGGTCGCGCAGGATTGCCTACCACGGTTGCTCCAGGAGGAACATCGCGTGTGACAACAGCTCCCATTCCGATCACGGCACCTTTCCCGATAACGAGGGGGCGATTCGGCTTCCCGTCTCGAATGATGGCGCCTGTTCCAATGTAAACATCGTCTTCAACGATGACGCGGCCATTAATGCAGACGCGAGGCGCTAGAGTAACGAAGTCTCCAATAACGCATTCATGAGCTACATAAGAGTATATGTTAGAGTGAAAGTGACTCCCTATAACAACGTCTGATGTAATAATTGAGTAGTCACAAATTATTGATCCCTCTCCGATACGTACGTTATCGTAAATTCTACAGAATTTTGAGTGAATTGCGCCGGCGGTAAGTTTGAGATTTTTGCATTTTTCTGCAATTTCTTTTCTGGCCTTTGCGTCAGCCAACGCGACGGCAACGGAGTATTTTGTGAACTCCGGCGCTGTAAGGGTTGTCGGCGGAACAACCTGGATGCCGTTGATGGAGGTGCCGTGAAGTTCCTCCCGATCTGACACGAAAACGATATTGTCTTGCCCCTGCCCACTCTCCCGCAGCATCTCGCGGGCAATCGGCGCAACTTCTCGACCAAAGCCGCCTGCACCGTAAATGGCAATACCCATGATGAACCTCGAAAAAATCCAGGGAAGCCTTACTTTATCGCCTGCAAGACGATTCGGGATGCTTCAGAAAGGACTATGACATGGCGTCCCATATTGCGGGAGGGGGCATGGTATGCGCCAATTTTCCTAAAATATGGGTAGAGATTCCATAAAGGCTTGCTCCATATTGGAAATCGGGCGACCAAGCGCCTGTTTGTACAGCACTCCGAACCCGCGTGCCGTCATGTCCCAACGATAAGGTTTGACGGCTTCCGTTCCGATGGCAACCAAGCGCCGGCGCAAGCCGGCATCCAGCCACATGATCCGGATCGCCTCGACGATCTGCCCGATGTCGTTTGGATCGAAAAGATGCGCGCCCCCCTGGGACTGGGACGGCAGGGACGTTGTGGTGGCGCAGGTTACCGGACAACCCAGCGTGAAGGCATCCCACAGGGGAGCGCTTCCAGCCTCGAACTTGGTCGGGATCAGAGTGAAGCGGGCGAATTGATAAAGCGTCGACAGATCCTCGCGGTCGACATAGCCGAGGAAGCGCACTTGGTCGCCCAACCCCAGCCGGGCAATCTCCTGGAATAGGGTCTGCGCATGGCTATTGAGGCTGCCGGTGCAGATCAGCAGCGGCCGCAGCCCGTGGATTTGCCGCAGCCGGTCCAGCGCCCAGATGGCGCCCAGATGGTTCTTATGCGGCCAGGTCTGCGCCGGCAGCAGCATATAGCCGTCGGGCACAAGGCCGTGGCGGGAGAGCACGCGTTTGATGCGGCTGATGTCGGGTTCTGGAACCTCGCCGGTCGTTGTCGCCCATGGCACGATACGGACCCGTTCGGGCGGAAGCTGGTATTGGGTCACCAGGTCCTGGGCAATCCAGCGCGACGTGCAGGCAACATAGGACGCCTTATGGCAGAAATATTGGTAGGTCGCCTCCCGCCCGATTAGGTCGTCGCGGGAGAAATAGTCAGGCAGATGGATGTGCTGCAGGTCGTGCGGGTGGTAAATGGTCGGCAGGTCGCTGTCGATGGCAAATTGGAAAGGCAGATGGATCAGATCCACCCCTTCCCGGCGCCAAATCGCAGAGGCGTCGAGCATTGGCATCCCGAATTGCTGGACCGGCGCGGTGAGGCCGAACAGCTTTTCGCTGAGCGGGTTGCGCCGAATCGGCACCACCACCTTGCGGGTCTCGAAATCACCGTCTGATGTCGGCAGGATTCGCGCATGCTTCGGGATCACGGCGCTGAGCCAGTCGGTGTCGAGCTTCCGGTCGCAGAGCAGGGTGAAGCGGAACTCTGCTGGGTCGAGGAAGGAGAGGGAGCGGGCATAGAGGCCCAGAACCTCCGCCACGCCCCCGAAAGCACCCGGCGCTACGCGGGCGTCGATGCCGATATGGATTGGCGATGTCATCTTTGCTTTTCCTGCCCGTTCACTGCCGTTTGGCGGTCTTTCCAATTCGACATCGTCTTTACCGTGCCCGCACCCAAGCCTGGTACAGCCCGCCGAAGATCATCGGATGCTCCGTCTCCAGCCGGTCCCAACGGGCCAGCGAGGTCATCGCCGGGTCTTCGGGGAAGCGCTTGCGGTAAAGCGCCGACACCGATGGATCGGCCAGCCGGAAGCCGAGGAACTCCAGGTCCAGCGCGGCAAAGGCGTCGGCCAGCCAAGGCAGGGTGATGTGCACCTCCTGGACATGCATCAGCAGGTCGCGGCAGGCGCTGGTACCGTAGAAGTCCGGAGACTGGGCGACGATGCGCGCCGGATGGTCGTCCGGCAGGGCCAGGATGTCGCTGCGGACGTGGCGGATGCCCTCCAGGGTTGGCGGGTGACCGCGCTCGGCGATGAAGGCGCGGGCGGCCAGAACCGGTCGGCGGGCGGCAGCGCTGTAGAACCCCACCTCCATCACGCCATGCGGGCGCATCAGCCCGCGCAGGACGCGCAAGCCCGCCATCGGGTCCTCCATGTGGTGCAGGACGCCGACGCTGTGGATCACGTCGAAGCGGCGGTCCAGTGTTCCCAGTTCCAAGAGGTCGGCCTGGGCAAACTCGATGGTGTTCAGGCCCAGCCGCCGGCTCTGCCGGGCGGCGTAGGCGAGGCTGCGGCGGCTGAGGTCGATCGCCAGCACCCGCGCGTTCTTCAAGGTGGAGGCGGTCCACACCGCCTCGCGCCCGGTGCCGCAGCCGGCGACCAGCACCTCCGGCGCCTCCCAGCTCGGAGCGTCCCAGGCGGGGGAGGCGGGCAGGGCGGCATGCGGGAAGAGCGCGTGCAGGAAACGGGGCAGCGGCACCGGCTCCGGCAGCAGGCCAGTGGTCATCCAGCGTGGGTAGGGGTTTTCCTCATACTGGGCGCGCACGCCGACCGACACCGGGTGGCTGATCGGCGTCAGCGCCGGCAGCTCCGTCTGGAGTGCGGCCTCGGCCAGCGGTTCAGCGACTTGGCGCTCCAGCAGCCGGGCGATTTCGTCCGGCCAGGCCAGGGCCAGCAAGGCGTCCGCCCGCTCCCAGCGGTAGAGCGGCCGGTAGGCACCCAGCAGCGCGACCAGCACCGCTGGTGGCTGGTCGCCGCTTGCCAGCGCCGCCTCCGCCGCGCGGACCAGCACCGCCAGGACTTGGAACTCGCCGTCGGTCTCGGCGAAGACGTATTCGTTGAGGAAGCACTGCTCGGCGATGGCAGCGCACAGGGCGCGCCAGGACGGCCGGTCGGGCAGACCGGGGCCGGTCAGCGCCAGCATCAGCAGCCGGCGCAGCCGGGTTAGCGCCCGCTCCAACGTGGGATCGCAGACCGGAGCGGCGCGCAGATGGGCCAGCAGCAGCGCATCCTCCGCCAGCCCGGCGAGCGAACCATCGGCCAGCAGGGTCCGGCTGACATCGTCCAGGCCGGGGCCGGCATCCTCCGGCAGGGCGGCCAGCGTCCTGATGACAGGCGAGGTCAGCAGCACGCCGGCGATGGCGCGGGACAGCCCGGCGCCTTCGACCTCCGGCCGACCGAGGGCCGCCAACAGGTCGGCGCGCAAGCCCTCATCCACCTTCCCCCCCACCCCCTCGGCCGGCTCCGGCGGCGTGGCGTCGCGCAGCGCTTCGGCAAAGGCGATCCAGTTGCGCGGCACGTCGGGGGCGAGGCGGATCGCCTTGCGCACATAGGGCAGGGCTTGGTCGCGCCAGCCGCCTTGCAGGAACAATGCTGCGATGCCGAAGCACAGCTCGGCGTCTTCCGGTGCGGTGCGGGCGATGGCAAAAGCCTCGGCCTCTGCCTCGGCGGTGCGGCCAGCGGCGATCAGCAGCGACAGCAGGGCGCGGCGCAGCGGCAGCGGCAGGTTGGCCGGCCGGCCGGCGGCGGCGCGGTGCAACTCCTCGATGGCGGCGTCGGGATTGCCGGTCTCCTGGTGCAGGCGGGCGAGGTTGTTGTGGACCTCTGGGAGGTCGGGGGAGAGGCGCAGCGCCTCGCGGTAGGCGTCCAGCGCGCCTGCGGCGTCGTTGCCGGACTGCAGGGCGGCGCCCAGATTGGCCAGCAATGCTGTCCGGTTGGGATCGTCCGGGTTGGCGATGCGGTCCAGCCCGTCGCGGCAGACGGCGGCCGCCTCCTGCCAATGGCCGGCAACGCGCAGGCTGTCGGCCAGCCGCAGCCGGGCGTCGAGATGGCCGGGGTCGACCGCCAGCACCCGGTGGAAGGCGGCGATGGCCGACTCCGGCTGGCCAGCGCGGTGGTGCAGGGTGCCGATCAGGTGCAGGGTTCCCGCCAGCCGCGGACGCAGCATCACCGCCTGCTCGGCCTGCTCCAGCGCCTCCTCGTCGCGGCCCAGCCGGGCCAGCAGCGAGGCGTGGTTGCCCAGGACCTCCGGCAGGACCGGCCGGTGGGAGAGCGCTTGGCGGAACAGCGCCTCGGCCTCCTCCGCTCGGCTCTCCAGCATGCGGACCAGCGCCAGGGTACCCAGCGTTTCGGCCCGCGCCTGACGCACGGCCTGTGACGGCTGCGCCGCGCCGTCGGCAAGGCGCAGGGCCTCGTCGCAGGCGGCCGCCGCTTCGGCCAGCTGGCCGCGGCGCAGTCGGGCGAGCGCCTGGGCGCGGTGGGCCTGGATGGCCCCCGGTTCTCCGGCTCCCGACCCCTTGTCTCCCGTCCGCCGCAGCGCCTCGGCCGCAGCGGCATAGCCGTCGTCGGTACGGCCGGCGGCGATGAAGGCCAGGGCCAGCACGCTCCAGCCCTCGGCCCTGTCCGGCTGGATCCGCACCACGGCTTGTGCCCAGGCCACGGCGTCGGCCGGCCGGGCCAGGATGCGGGCGGCTTCGGCCAGGGACAGCAGCCCAGCGGCATCGCGCGGCGGGTTGCCGCACAGCTCGCGGTAAGACCCCTCCGCCTCCTCCGGTCGGCCGGTCCGGCACAGCTCCAGGACCTGCGCCAGGCGCTGTTCCACGGCGAGACGATCCGGGGCGCTCTGGTCGGTCGGAAGGCTGGCGGTCCCGGTGGCGGGTTCGGCGGCGGTCATGGAACAGGACCCTTCGGTTGGAGGGGAGGAGGGCTGTCGGGCCTCAATAGGCTTGGTAGGATTTTTCCTCGACCAGATCGGACCCGAGCAGGCGGTTCAAGTCGCGCTTCAGCGCCGCGCGGCGGTCGTTGGTGTGGTAGACCTGCCGGGCCAGCTCGACGAAGCGCGATCCGAACTCCTTCGCGCGTTCGCAGTCGCGGATCTCGTCCTCGACCTCCCACAGGGTGGTGTTGACTGCACGCAACTCGTCGATCAGCGCCGCGACTTCCGGCCGTGCAGTGTCGGCCTGCGCCGCCACCGCGACCAGCGCTTCGCGTTCGCGCCGGACATTGGTCAGCTTGTCGGCATCGGCAATGCGCTCGGCCTTGATGTCGAGAATGGTGATCTTGTCCAGCAATTCGCCCCAGGAAACGGGGGCCAGAATCGGCATGTCGGATGGTCCGGTTCGGGGGTGGTGAGGCGGAGCGGCGCGCTGCTGCAAGGCGGCTTCCAGCTGGTGGATGGGCTCGTCCCAGGCTCCTGGACGGGTTTGGCGGAACAGGCGCATGGAGGGATACCAGGGGCTGTCGGTGCGGTCGAGCATCCAGCGCCAGTCGGGGGCGAAGGGAACCAGCACCCAGACCGGCACGCCGAGCGCACCGGCCAGATGGGCAACCGAGG
>PJUA01000388.1_pt1 | contig 26588 bp, 23 predicted proteins | sample 1512151 | NCBI WGS metagenome assembly PJUA01 (sample SAMN08177678, study PRJNA422409) | Soil metagenome, whole genome shotgun sequencing project. | isolation source: Soil enriched on filter paper: beechwood xylan treatment | place: USA: Madison | collected 2015-01-15
AGCTGTCAAACCTTAAAAAGACGGGAAGCCACAATGCCATGGTAAAAAAAGACTCATTGATTAAAGGTACGCTTATATTGGCGTTAGCTGCGCTAACAGCCAGGGCGCTTGGCCTGTTCCAGCGTATTCCGCTCGACTATATGCTGGGTACGGAAGGCAGCAATGCCTTTACGGACGCCAACCAAATTTATTTAAATCTTCTGATTGTAGCAACAGCCGGATTTCCAAGCGCCATTAGTAAAATGGTGTCGGAGCGGCATGCGCTGGGACGCCCAGACGAGGCTAAGCGGATTTTTCATGCGGGTTTGGTATTTGGCGCGGCGGCTGGTCTTATTCTGGCGGTTGCCCTCTATATGCTGGCGCCCGCGTACGCAAACTTGTCCAAAGGCGAAGGAAGCGTGCTTGCGGTCAGGGCCATAGCTCCTGCATTGCTATTTTTCCCGATCATCGCCATGATGCGGGGATATTATCAAGGCAGGCAAATGATGGCCGCGGGAGGAACCTCCCAAATTGTCGAGCAGTTTCTTCGCGTGCTGCTGGGGATTGGCCTAGGGTTGATTGTGCTTCAGCTGGGCTGGGGCGAGCGCTGGGTAGCAGCGGCTGTATCATTCGGTACTGTGTTTGGCGGCATAGGGGCATTGATCGTTATGCTGCGGTTTGGCCGGAGACTGAAGCGTCAGGATGAGGCTGAACAGTTTAGCGGGGTCGGGGGGGCGGAAGCCTCCGCCGCTCTGATGGGACCCCGGCGCAATGCCGGCAGCCGCAAGCCGCTAAAATACCGAAGTATATATCGCGAAATTTTTGCGATGTCCTTGCCCGCAATCGTAACCTCGATGGCGGTAAATCTTGTTTATCTATTTGATACAGCGCTAATTCCGCGATTGACGGAGAGTTATTACGGTCTTCAGATGGCATTGGATATTAAAAAGGACTTCGGCATCAAGGCGATTTCTCTTGCCGGCATTCCGCCTATTTTGGCGATTGCGCTTGGCTCCTCCATCATTCCGATAATTGCTTCCGCCTATTCCTTGCGCAATATGAACGTGGTTCAGCGGCAAGCCTCCATGGTGATGCGGATTGTTTGCTTTACGGGCGTTCCGATTGCTCTGCTGCTCAGCATTGCGTCCTTCTCCATTACCGGATTGCTCTTCAAAGGCACTTCCGGCTATGAGGTTGTAGCAGCGCTTACGGCGGGTACGATTCTGCAAATTACAATGATGACCTCAAACTCCATCCTGTATGGAATGAGCAAGCAAAGAGTGTCCATGCGCCATACATTAATCGGACTTGGGCTTAAGGTTGTGGTTAGTATCGCTCTTGCTCCGCTTATGGGTGTATTCGGCATGATCATCGGATCGACGGTTTGCTTTGCTGCTGTTACACTGCTTAACCTTCGCCACATCAACCGCGAAGTCAAGCTTGTTGTTTTCGGCAAACGCTGGCTGCCTTATATCGCCGCTGTTGCCATTCCGGCATTAGCAGGGTGGGGCGCGGAATATGCTGTTCTGGAGCTTAGCAAGGGATTGCCAGCCAAGCTGTCCTATTTCCTTGCCGCCGGTACGACTGCTATTGTTGTAGGAGGTTTGTATTTCGTTCTGCTCATCATGCTGCGGGTTATTACGGCTGACGATATCTCATCGCTTCCGGGGCGTCTGCGCAAGCCGTTCCAGCGTCTGATGAAGCTGGTGCCGGGCGGACGGCTTAAAGCCGGAGGGTAGCAGGGCAATGCATACTATAGGGGGCTGTCCGAAAAGTCAAGCGGAATAATACTCACCGTAACAGACTTTTCGAACAGTCCCTTTTTCATGGGTAATGAACCGTTTCCATCATTTACAAGACCTCTTTGGCTCCTGTACAATAATAGAGCGTTCATAGCATTTATTTTAATAAAGAAACTGGAGGGAATTTATGAATAACAGGATTTTTCGTTCAATGCGGACCAGACTGGGCTTGCTGTTGCTTGCCTCCGTATTGCTAATCGCGGCAGGTTGTCAGGCAATTGGCGGACTTGACTTTAATAAAGCGCTTATTCAGTCGCTTAAGGTGACTTCCAGCGAAAGCAAAGGCTCCGTTCAATTTAATTTGCAGCTTAACGAAGCCGCATTGGACAGCGGAGATTATAACGAGGACGAAATAGGAATGCTCCGTCTGATCTCGAACATTACACTGAAGTTTGATGAAATGAAGCAGCAGGACCGCAATCATGTATCCATTAAAGGCAAATTGATTTTGGGAGACAAATACAACATTGGCTTTGTTGTCAAGCAGGATAAGGAAACGCTTGTTATGGAGCTGGAGGGAGCAAAAGCTCCGTTTGTGCTTGATTTGACAAGCGAAGGCTTGCTTGAAGCGACAGGGCAGACGTTTGACAGAGAACTGACGCCTGAAACGGAGCAGTCGCTTACGGAGCTAGGCTTCAAGCTGACTGATTTGATCGGCGGTTATGCCATTAATAACCTGCCGAACCCGAAGGGGCTTAAGGTTGCTCCTGTTACGGAGTCCATTAACGGCCAGCAGGTTAGCTTGCTGCACGCCAGCTTTGAGATGAACGGCGAGGAAATGCTGGCATGGGTTGAAGGTTATTTGGACGCGCTGCTCAAGGATGAAGCGGGGCTGAAAGCAACGATTAAAGGTTTTGTGGAGCTGATGAGCGACGAGCCAGAGCTGTGGGAGGTTCTGGGAGTAGAAAATCCTTTTGCTAGCAGCGATTCGCTGGATGCTCCAACCGCCGATGAAATTGCGGATGAAATGGCTCAGGAAATAGTTGCTTTCATGAAAGATATACAAGAGGAGCTGCAACAGGATAAACAAAACGATTATTTGGCAAGCAGTGGCGTATTTACGGATGCGTTGAAGCTAAAGTCCAGCTTCTATGTGGATAGCAAGCTGGATATTCGCAAATCTCTGGCTGAAGTGAGTTATACCGTTCCAACGCTCGCCGAGCAGGAGGAAGAGGGCTACTTGCAGCCATTTACAGGCTTTACGGTGAAGGTTGAGAACGAACAGTGGAATGTGGGCGGAGCCGTGACCGCCGATAAAGCCGTTGCAGGTGAAAACGCTGTTGACGCGGAAGAACTGACCTGGCTGGAGAGCTATGAGATATTGGGTTATTTTGATGAAAATTCCGATCTCTACAGCCTGCTCAAAAACGAATTGCATATGGCGCGTCAAACTTACTCAGCCTATAGTGACGATTATTACAACCCGCCAATCATTGTTCCCGGCTACATCACTATTGTATCGCTTCGCGATGTTGGCGAAGCCTTTGGAGCGGATATCAGCTATGATACGGCATCCAAAACAGCTACGCTGCACGATGCTTTGACCGATACAACGATTCAGGTTAAGGTCGGCAGCGATAAAGCAGTAGTAAACGGCGTAACGGAGATTTGGCCATTTCCGGCGACCAAAATAAACGGCAGCATGTATGTGCCTGCCCGCAAGCTTGCTGAGGCGCTTGGCGCGGATATTAGCTGGGAAACCATTTACGAGGACATTAAAGAGCTTGTCATTGAACGCGAACTATAAGCTTGTGATCAAGCCCCGGCAAGCAAGGCTGGGGCAAAAATTTAGTGTACAAGGACGGAGCGAATCAGCATGGAAAAACTGACGACAGATGAACAATTTCGCGAAGCGGTATTATCGGAAGGGCTGAGCATTGCCGTTTTCAAAACGACCTGGTGCAAGGACTGCCATTTTATCGATCCGTTTATGCCGGAGCTTGAACAGAAATATAGCGATGTAGTCAAATTTTTCGAAATTGACCGTGACGATTTGCCCGATTTGTGCTCCGAGCTCCATATATTGGGCATTCCCAGCTTTATTGCGTTCAAGGATGGGAAGGAGCTAATCCGCTTTGTCAGCAAGCTGCGCAAAACAAGGGATGAAATAGAGCAGTTTGTGGATAGAAGCATTGCCGTAGCGGGTAGCTTGGGCAAAGAATAAACCCGGATCTGGCGAAGTAAACAGGTGTGAAGCTGGAACGGTCAAGCTTGCCATAGAGGTCCGCCGGACGCATCGATAAGGACGATGCGCCGGCGGACCTTGCTTTTTTCAAGACATTCCGGAATAGGCAATAGTAGGAATCGTCACATTTTCAACATGGCTTTTAAAAACCGTTATCGCTATAATTGTACTGACATAGTCTACGGAAAATAGGTGATTTTAAATGGTAACCCGGCGTTTGCGCGCTTTTGCCATCGCATCGTCCATCGGTATGTTATTGGTGCTTCTGGCAGGAGCGCTTGTAACCAAAACCGAATCGGGACGGGGCTGCGGGGACGATTGGCCGCTTTGCAACGGAAAGTTTATTCCTGCTTACACAATGGAGTCGATGATTGAATATTCACACCGGGTTGTTAGCGCTGTCGAAGGTTTTCTTGTGCTTGGGGTAGCGATTGCGGTATTCTTAAAGTACCGCTCTAACCGCGACGTTTTCCGCGAGCCGCTCTATTATGCGGGATTTGCCCTTTTGTTTACGATCATTCAAGCTTTAATGGGAGCCGCGGCCGTGATGTGGCCCCAATCTCCGCCGATATTAGCCATTCATTTTGGCATATCCATTATTGCATTCGCCGCCACGTTCCTGCTGGTGATCTGGATGTATCGGACACGCAACGGGCTGCCGAAAGCTTATAGAGTACCGGGGTCCATTATGCCGCGGGCGCTGGCGACATCCATATTCTGCTATGTGGTTATTTATCTGGGCGCATATATCCGCCATACGGATACAGCCGGCGGATGTCAAGGCTGGCCGCTTTGCAACGGACAAGTCGTGCCTGATTTGACCGGCACAGCTGGCCCTGTATTTATCCATAGGGTGGCTGCGGTGATTTTGACTATTATGATTGCCGAGCTCTATTTCCATATTCTCAAGCTTAAATTGGAAAACAGCCATCTGCAGAAAACGTCGGGCTGGGTGCTTGGACTAGTGTTGCTTCAAATATGGAGCGGGGCTTTCCTGACATGGACGATCGGCAATGAAAACATCTACATTTTCTCCAACCTTCTTCACAATCTGATTATTGTATTCCTGTTTGGCTATTTGCTGGATGTGTTGATAACATCATGGCGGCTTAAGAAAAGACAATGAAACCAGTAGGTTTAAGCAAATTATCTTGATCTGAATTTAATGGAGAGCTATAGAAAAGGAAGGAGCGGCGCTGCTTTTCACCACTGTGAAGGGCAGCCCTTTCCCTGTGACTGCAAGCCTGTTCGGCGCGCTCGCGCAAGGACAAGGCCCTGAAACGAATTCAAGCTGTAGGAGGCAATAAGGTATGCTTCATATCCTGTTTGGCGAGCCGGAAAAGGTGCCGGATGGCGCATTAGGCGAAACGCTTTCCCTAATGGACCGTTTCTCCGGAATAATTGGCAAAAGGCTGGCCGAGGGACGAGAGGGAGACATGGGGGCCAAATTACGGAAATATCAAATTTGGACTCGCGGCCTTCGCGCCTCTCTCATTGAACTGGATCAAAGCTGCTATGCAGCAGTCAAGTTCAGGGAGAAGGTTATATCAACCTCCGTCGAGGCTATGACGCCTGAAGAAAAGCTTAACTACGATCGCTACGTCTATTTTGATAAAAATGCGTTTATACGGGTTTTTTCCTTGCTGGACAAGCTGGGGACTTTGCTGAACGAGCTGCTTGGTTTGCGGACGGAACGGTTTAAGCCCCATTTTTCGTATTTTACAGTGCTGCGCCATATGAGGGAGAAAAGAGTCCATGCCAACCTGGGGCGGCCCCTTGATGAAATTAAGGAGCGGTACAGCGAGTCGATGCGCAGACTGCGTAAGCGCAGAAATACGGAAATCCATTATATGAACTCCGAAATGCAGGATGATTTGATTCAAAGCCAGCGTATGTATGGCGAGGAAATTCGTCTTGAAAATATTCAGGCTCAGGAAGAGGATTTGCATCAAGCCTTAAACATGACCATAGATTCATTGAGGCTTACTTTTCAGTATGCCTGCAGCTTGATGAAGAGCTAAAATCGTGTAATTCCGGGGGAGGGTGAATGCTTGTGGAGCTTAAGGGCAAGACGGCGCTTGTAACAGGAAGCGCCAAGGGGCTTGGCAAACGTACCGCCTTGCAGCTTGCGGAGCAAGGATGCAATCTGATCATCAATTATTTGGAATCGGAGCAGGAAGCGCGAGAGGTTAAGTCAACCATTGAGAAGCTAGGAGTTAAAGCCATCACCGTGCAAGCGGATATCGCTACGACGGCAGGAGCCCATAAGCTGGCTGACGCTGCGGAAGCTTGGGCGGGCGGAGTCGATATCCTCGTTAATAATGCAGGCCCCTTTGTGCGCAAACGGAAGCTGTTTAGCGAATACGACGAAGAAACCATTATCCGATTGATGAATGGCAACCTGCTCAGCGTGATGCTGCTTGATCACCGGTTATTGCCGTATATGCGGGAGCGCAGGTGGGGACGAATTATTCACTTCGGCTTTGGACATGCCAATGAAGCAAGGGCATGGCCGCATCGGGCGGTTTACGCCGCAGCCAAAACCGGCCTTGTATCCTTTACCAAATCATTAGCTGTAGAGGAAGCACCCTTTGGGATTACGGTGAATCTGATCGGGCCTGGAGATATTCGAGGCGTGAACAAGGAGCGGACGATCGCGGAGGCCAAGGACGAGCTGGACCCCGATTCTCCGCTTGGCCGGCCTGGCACGGGAGAAGATGTTGCTCGGGTTATCCAGTTTTTGTGTATGAAGGACTCCAGCTTTTTGACGGGGAACGTCATTGACGTAACCGGCGGGTTCGACCCCATCCGCGCCAATATTAAAGATTTGATGTAGGGGCTGTCCGAATGGTCCATTTTACAAAAAAGCCGGCTGCGCATAACATCATGCGAATAGCCGGCTTTTTCCCTTCATGGTCAAAAAAAGAGCCTTATCGAATCCAAGCAGCTTGAAGCTCCCTGGTCTGATAAGACTCTCTGCATTAAAATACTTGTACGACTTCCACAACACCGTCAACTTCTTCAAGCAAAGCGCGCTCGATGCCGGCTTTCAGTGTAATGGTTGAGCTTGGACAGCTGCCGCAAGCGCCCATCAGGCGAAGCTTGACGATTCCATCCTCCACGTCAACCAGCTCTACGTCGCCGCCATCGCGTTGAAGGAATGGACGAAGCTTATCCAGTACGTCCAGCACTTCATCGTACATTGTGTCTTGTACTTGTTCACTCATTGCAATCAGCTCCTTTCTCCCCTATTATAGTACAAAGTGAAGCAATTGAAAATGGATGATAATGAGGCATCCTGGAAACAAGGTGACAATCATGTTAAAACCAATGATCGATTTTTGCGCCAGCAATATGCATCGCGGCACATTTGCCGTTATGGAGGAGCTGGAGCTTGATGATACGCTGGAAGTAACCGAATACGGCTGTCTTGGCAATTGCGGCGAATGTTATCTTTCGCCATTTGCCCTGGTTGACGGCGCCATCGTTGCCGCTGATTCTGCGGAAGAGCTGACGGAGGCAATCCGTAATGCCATCAAGCAGCAGGAAAGCGACCGCGAGGCGCTGGACAAGCTGCTTGGAGAATAAGCAAAGCCGCATGTTCAATCAGCCAAGATGACGCTTGGAGCGCCATAATACGCCGCTTTTGACCAGCCTTGGCACCCGGCCCAAAATCGGCGTATTGCCCATAATGCCAAATCCGCTTTTTTTCCCCAATGATCCCAATACGCCCTTTAGCTTCAGCTTGCCAAGCTTGGGCGTTTTTCCTTGCCAGATGCTATGAAGCACTTCCGCAATTTGTTTGCCTTGAGCGCCGGCGGCTTGACCGCTTGGCGAAAAAGGCATCGACGCGCAATCCCCAACAACAAATACATCGTTGTAGGCGGGAAGCATATGGAATTCGTTCAGAAGCAGCCGTCCCGTCAAATCCTTGGGCAAGTCCAGATGTTGTACCAGCTCCACGGGCTGAATGCCTGCCGTCCAAACCGTTACATCGGTCAAAAAGGAAGTATTTGTATTACCGTCATAAAGCTGGCCTTCCTCAACTCTGGACAAGGAGACATGCCCCAGCATTTCGACTTCATGCCCCTTGAACCATTCAGCTACAAACCGTTGCAGCTTTCCGGGGAAGGCGGATAAGACGCTAGGTCCGCGATCCAGAATGCGAACATTGAGATCGGGGCGGCTTTCCCTAAGCTCCGCTGCCACTTCTACTCCGCTAAGTCCGCCGCCAACAATCGTAACCTGTCCATAAGGCTTGACATCATTTAAGCGGGCATAGGTTTTACGGGTTGCCGAAAAGGTTTGAATGCTGCAGGAATATTGCTCTGCGCCTTCTATGCCATGATATTTATCTGTACAGCCCAGGCCGATGACGAGCCAATCATAGGAAACGGGATCATGCCCTTCTACGTTCACCAGCTTGGCTTCAAGATCCACATCTTGAATTTCACCGTATACATATTGGACTTTAGGATGAATCGGGAAGCTGACGCGCAGCTCCAAATCCGATACGGTGCCCGCGGCAAGCGCGTAATATTCCGTCTTGAGTCCTTGAAAGGGCATACGATCAATCAGCAGTATAGATACGTCCTGCGGAAGATGATGCTGGATCAGTTCGTTGACAAGGGCGGCCCCGCCATAGCCGCCGCCCAGTATAACCACTTTTTTCATAGTCACAGCTCCACGCTTTATGATGTTGGGCTCCGAAGCCTTATTCGTATACTTTTATTTCATTATAGAAGGTATCCCTCTCAACGGGAATTCGTCCTGCTCCTTTAATGAGCCAGATCAAATCTTCGCGAGTAATGCCTTCGGGCGTAAGCGCTCCGGCTGCATGGCTGATTTTTTCTTTGACGATGGTGCCGTGAGCATCGGACGCGCCCATAGTCAAGGCAACCTGCGTCAACTGAACGCCAATATTAATGAAGTAGGCTTTAATATGCTGGAAGTTGTCCAGCATAAGTCTGCTGATGGCAATCGTTTTGAGGTCCTCGAACGCTGAATTACGGCGTCTGATTCCCGCATTTGGATTAATGGGCTGCATGGAAAGCGGAATGAATACGAGAAAGCCGTTTGTTTCATCCTGCAGCTCGCGAAGATGGATTAAATGCTGAATCCGATCTTCCTTGGACTCAATGGAGCCGTACAGCATCGTCGTATGTGTCTTCAAGCCCAGCTGATGCGCCGTCCGGTGAACCTCCAGATATTGCGATACGTCGGCTTTAGTCACCCGCATTTTTTTGCGGTATTGATCGGATAAAATTTCCGCTCCGCCGCCCGTCAAGGATTGAAGCCCCGCCTTCATGAGCTCTTGAAGCACTTCTTTATAGGACAACCCGCTGATTTTCGAGAAAAAATCGATTTCCGCAGCGGTGTACGCCTTAAGCGTCACTTCAGGAAAGCGGTCCCTGAGCGCTTTAAGGGAATCCACGTAATATTGGAAAGGCACGTGGTTATTATGCCCGCCAACAATATGGAACTCGCGGACGCCAGGGTGGAAATGCTTCTCAACGTAGGCGATCATTTCTTCACCGGAAAGCGTATAGGCTCCGGGATCGCCCTGATCCTTGCGGAAGTTGCAGAATGCGCAATGCGCTTCGCAAACGTTTGTAAAATATAGGCTCATATTTTCAATAAAATAAACCTTTTTGCCGTTTTTGCGCAGCGCCACTTCATTAGCCAGCTGGCCGATAGTAAGCAAGTCCTCGGATTGATATAGAAAAACGCCATCCTGAAGGCTTAAGCGTTCTCCGTGGCGTACTTTTTCGATGATGTCCTGCATGCGGCTTTCTTGAGTCGGAATAATGACATTCAAGGAAAGACCTCCTCGCGAAGTTATAATGTATTTTGTGAAAAAAGGAACATGTATCATGTCTCATTAGCTCTAACTATTATAAACCTCTCAGGATGTACGGGCAACAAGAAAGTCGTTCCGGCTTGAGCAAGCCGGTAAAGTGGAGTATACTATAGATAAGTAAGCATGATGGCGGCTCTATCGGTCAGCCAAAACAGCGAAAGCAAACGGAGGGATGATCATGATCACAATTAGTGAGCTGGCATCTGAAAAGATAAAGGAAATGCTCGAGCAGGAAGCTTCACCAGATTTGTTTCTGCGCGTAGGCGTCAAGGAAGGCGGCTGCAGCGGCTTTTCCTACGGCATGGGCTTTGACGACGAACTAAATGAAGGCGACCAAACTATTCAGACGCAAGGCTTAAAGGTAGTAGTAGACGAGGATAGCATTAAATATTTAAATGGCCTTGTGATCGACTTCAAGGAGTCCGCGATGGGGGGCGGTTTTACGATCGAAAATCCCAATGCCTCCGCGACCTGCGGATGCGGCTCATCGTTCCGCACGGCTACCGATGCAGGCAAACCTGCCGCAGCCGGCGAGTGCTGATTTCATTTAATGCAATACATTAACGCGATTGCAATATAATGAAGAACCAATAAGAAGGTAATCTCCGTGCATCCTGCAAGAAGAGGTACGGAGGTTCCTTTTTCTTTGCAGGGTCAAATTAAAATAAACGGCCAGAAAAGGACAGAGTGTGAATGGTTCTGTAGAAGCGAAGCGCTCGCCTGTGTTTCCGGATTTCAACATTTAATATATACAATCAGGGAAATCCGGAAACAATAAGCGATCGGAAGAACCATTCCTGTCGGACGCCCCTGCCCTCACATTTTATTTGAACTTCTACACTCTCGTGAAAAAAATCACTTTTCATTATAATTAGTGATTAAAATCACATACTCCCTGATTGTCCGATATTATAATGAGGACATACAGAGAAGGAGTGATGAGAAATGATGAAATTTTGGAGAGAAAACGTATGGGCGGCAGGTTTCGCGGCATTTATTCGGATATTTCTTGGATATCAATGGCTGAGCTCGGGGCTGCCTAAACTAACGGGCGCCACGCCGTTTACCGCAGAGGGATTTCTGAACAATGTCATCACTAACCCGGTCATGAACAAAGCAACAGGCGAGCCGCTTTATCCGTTATTCAACAGCTTCGTCGAGCATGTCGCCTTGCCAAATATTAAAATTATTAATATCCTTGTTCCATGGGGCGAAGTGTTGATTGGCGCTGGACTGATTTTGGGCACCCTGACATTGACGGCAGCGTTTTTTGGTCTAGTGATGAACTTTATGTTTATGTTCGCAGGTACTGTAAGCAGCAATCCTTGGCTGCTACTGTTGGGCTTTATCGTCGTATTGGCTGGCGCCAACGCTGGCAGATTCGGTCTTGACAGATACGTTCTGCCATGGCTGGGCAAAAAAACCGGAGGCAAGCTGTTCCGCCGCGCCGAGGCAGGACCGGCCTTCCGAGTTATTAAGTAAGGAGCGAAACAACGTATGAGAGAATGCATTTTTCACTTTAAGGTTATCCGGGGCGACAAAAGCAAGCTGCTGCGCGCTTTGATTATGCTGGAGCCGAATAAACATCCAGCGATCTCCGACTTTATCGCCGCTTTCAAGCAGCTGGGCTACAATGTTACGCTGGAGGACGAGCGGGAGCTAATTTTTGCGCCGCTAGGCGGTGAGGACTATAAGCTGGATATTACCAAAATCGAAATTAAAGGCGAGGACAATGGCGAGGGCTATCATGACGGAGAGCTCAAAAGCATACTCGACCATTTAATCAAAACAGGACTATAAGCGAGCCCTTGAGGAAGCGTTGATCGATATGGGAAACACGCTTGAGGAGCAAACGCTCCCTTGCCCCGATCCAAAACCTTCTGTTCCCCTTGATAGCGGGAACAGAAGGTTTTTTTGTATTTTTTTTGTGCTGAAACGAGCAAGCAGAGTATAATGGGACATAAACACCTTTGGCGAATGGGATGAATGCTTATGATGCGACTGCTCGTCAGAAGTCTTGCGGATTTCCGTACCTCTTTCAAAAAATTGCTTCTGTTTGAATATATGTTTATGCTCCTGTCCAGCTTTGTCGTCATCCCGGTTATTACGTATGTGTTTAACCGGATATTGACGGTGCTTGGTTCAGGCTCGCTGCTAAATGGGGATGTGTACCGGATTGGGCTAGCCTATGAAGGCGTCCTTGGCCTGGTTATTATCGGACTGCTGGCTTCATTCACTCTTTTTATCGAGTTATGCGTGCTTGTTGTTATGGTGCAGCAGCATTATTTTTCCAAAGAGGTCTTAATTTCGGATTCCTTGCTGGCTGCGTTTCGCCGCACGCCGCGTCTGCTTGGCTTTGGTATACTTCAGCTATTGTTTTTTTTACTTGTTCTTATTCCGTTTATCGATTCCCCATTATCGGAGTCTTTTTATGCTTTGTTTAATTTCCCTATCCTTATAAATAGCAGGGTGATCGAAAGCTCTGTCATTATGACCGTAGTTTATGGCTTTTTGCTGCTTATTTTGCTGTACCTGCTGCTAAGATGGGTTTTTGTGCTGCATTATATTATGCTGGAGGGTAAAAGCATTGCGGAGGCGGTCCGCAGCAGCATGACGCTTACAAGAGGCTGGAGTCAGTTAAAGCTGTTTCTAATTTTGTTCCTTCTGAATGCGCTTGTTCTGTCGGCCGGTTTTTTTGTCCTTTCTTCTCTTTCCCATTTGCCGGCTTGGCTTAACATCAATGTGTTAAAGCTGTTTTCCGCTCATTATTCACTTACGCTTTCCTCCATTCTGAACTATATGTTTGCGCTATTATTGCTGCCGGTCAACCTTATTTTTCTGACCCGCCTTTATTTCTATTTTCGCGCAGGGCAAGGCATTCGGCCCCGGGATACGCTGGAGCTGCGGCACAGCCGGCTGGGGGGGCTGGAGCGTAAGCTGACGCTTTATTTTGGTAGAAGAAAAACGACCCGGACGTTATATATTTCCATTACGGCCATCTATGTCGGGCTAATGATTTTTGTCGGCTTTCGCGCCAATGAAAATCTCCTGTACGCTCAGTGGACCGTTCTCATATCCGCCCATAGGGGAGACGTGGAGCTTGCTCCCGAAAATTCAATTCCCGCAATAAGATCAGCCATTGACAAAGGGGTGCAGTCGGTGGAGCTTGACGTACAGCTGACCCTGGACGGCGTGGCGGTGCTTCACCATGACTATACGTTACAGCGAATGGCAGGCGTGCAGCTTCGGGTGAACGAGCTGACTTATGATGAATTAAGCAGGCTGATGATCGGAGAGGATGGAAATCTGGAGCCGATCCATATTCCCACGTTAAGCGAGGCTCTATCGGAGGCGCAGGGAAAAACTAAGCTGCTTCTGGATTTGAAGCCATACGGGCCCGGAACGGAGCTGGTTCAAAAGGTCGTGGGAACCATTCAGCAATTTGGGATGGAGCGGGAGGTTTACATTCAATCCTTTGACAGCGAGTCGCTTCGTCTGATCCGCGAGCTTGCTCCCGATATCAAAATCGGGCAGATTCTTTATTTTGCATTGGGTGATTTGTCCGCTCTGGATGTAGACTTTTACACCATTGAACAGGTTATGCTGACAGAGCAGCTGGTCAAACGGGCCCATAGCAGCGGGCGGGAAGTATGGGTCTGGACTGTAAACAGCAGCCGGAACATGAAGGAAGTGCTGAAATTCCGAATCGACGGCATGATTACGGACTATCCGCTTCGAGCGCAGAGCATGGTGGAGCTGAATTTATAAAACGGCTTATCACATTCCGATTTATAATGGCTGGATATGATTGGGAGGAAAATATGTATAACATTTTTATTGTTGAAGACGATGCCAAAATAGCTGCTATTTTGAAAAAAAAGATGCAGCAATACGGGTATTCGGCCGCCGTTGCTGTTAATTTCCGGGAGCTGTTGCCGGAGCTTGAGGCGTTCCAGCCCCATTTGGTTTTGCTGGATATCAACCTGCCGTATTTTGACGGTTATTACTGGTGCCGCCAAATCCGCATGAGATCCAGCATGCCGATCCTTTATATTTCCGCACGAGCGGGAGAGATGGATCAGGTGATGGCTATTGAAAACGGCGGCGATGACTATATAACGAAGCCGATTCAGTTGGAGCTGATGATGGCCAAAATTAAAGGGGCGCTCCGGCGAGCCTATGGCGAATACGCATCCTCGGGAATGGATGGAGGAAACGAAGCATCTGTCTCCGGTTTGTCACCATTGAGTGATCAAACGCTTTTGGGCCGCCCTTTGCTGGAATGCGGCGGCTTGCGTCTATACCCTGGACGTAATGAGCTGGAGTGGAAGGGGAAGCGGCTGGAGTTGACCAAAAACGAGCTGCTGCTGGCGGAATGTCTGATGAGCAGGCCGGGAGAGGTGTTGTCGCGGGATGTGCTGCTGGAGGCGCTATGGGACGATATTCAGTTTGTCGACGACAATACGCTTACCGTTAACGTGACGAGATTGCGCAAAAAAATGGAGGAGCTTGGCCTGCCCAAGCTGATCGACACCGTCAGAGGTTTGGGCTACAAGCTCTCCATCCAAAGGCTGGAGGAAAGCGGCGATGAATAAAGTGACCTTGACCGCTTTTTTGAAGGATCGATTGATTTATTTGATGACGTTTTTGTTTCTTGCGGGTTTTGCCATCCTTTTATTTGTGCTGGAAAATTATCGTTATCCCGGTCTTATTGAAAGCGGGACTATGGTTTATATCGCGGTATTCGCCGTTTTTCTGCTTATCATTTGGCTGGCGGCGGACTATGTTCGGCAGCGTCATTTCTACAGGCAGCTGCAGGAGGCGACGGAAAGGGCCGGCGAGCGCGATGGAGCCGCCATTGTCAATAATGGCGTCACGCATGAGCAAAAGCTTGTTGTTGCCCTGCTTCAGGAGCAAAACGCGGCTTTTTTGAACGAGCTGAATCAGTACAAGCGCCAGCAGGAGCTGCGCAATCATTTTGTGCTGCAATGGGTGCATTATATGAAAACTCCGGTTTCGGTCATCGATATGCAAATGCAGGAGGTTCTGCGGGAGCTGCCGTTAGGAGAGGAGGCGCAGCGCGAAGCGGCGCAAAGCATTCAGGAGGAAGCAGAACGAATGACAAGAGGGCTGGAGCAGATGCTTCATACGGCAAGACTGGACAAATTTGCCCTGGACCTTCATATTCGCCGCAGGCCGCTCCATGAAATCCTTCGTTCGGCTGTCAACAGTCATAAGCGGTTATGCATCAAACATTCCATTTTTCCTCGAATTGACGGCGAGGCATGGGTGGAAAGCGACGAAAAGTGGATTACTTTTGTACTGAACCAGCTGATCGGGAATAGTATCAAATACAGCAAAACCAAGCCAGGCTCCAAAAATCTGCAATTTCGCATCAAGGAACAAAACGGAGGCGCGGTTACGCTGGAGGTCGAGGATGAAGGCATCGGCATTTTGCCGCATGATCTTCCCCGCATATTTGATCCCTTTTTTACGGGGGAAAACGGCAGATCCTCTGGCGAATCTACGGGCATGGGGCTTTATTTGGCTAAGGAAGTTTGCAGCCGGCTAGGCCATAGCTTGACCGCAGAGAGCGTGCCTGGCAAGGGAGCCGTCTTTACTTTAACCTTTAAGCCGGGCGGCATTCATGTTATGGAATAAAGCAAAAGGAAGGATAGTGACAATTTTGTAAGCTTGCCGGTGGCCATTGAAAGACAAATCGATGGGCGTGGAGTTGTCCGGCGGTATATACTTGCTGCATTAACGAGATGGGAGGCGACGGCAATGAGCGTGCTTAAAGCGACGGCTCTTGGGAAGCTGTACAGCAGCAAAGGAAATGTCGTATTCAAAGCGCTGGAGGATATTGATCTGGAGATTAATCCCGGCGAATTTGTCGGCGTGATGGGGCCATCCGGCAGCGGAAAAACAACACTCCTGAACCTGCTGGCTACTATTGATCGTCCAACCTCGGGTACGGTCCAAATTAATGGCGTCAACCCCGTAAAGCTAAACCCCGCTCAGCTGGCGTTATTTCGCCGCCGGGAGCTTGGTTTTGTATTTCAGGATTATAACCTGCTGGATACGCTCACGATTAAGGAAAATATTATCCTTCCGCTTGTATTGGGAGGCGTGCGTCCTGCCGAAATTGGGAAGTCGCTGGACCCGCTTGCGGAGCTTCTGCAAATTGGCGGCATTTTGGGAAAGCGGACATATGAAGTGTCCGGCGGGCAGAAGCAGCGGGCTGCCATTGCAAGGGCGATTATTCACAAGCCTTCGCTGCTGCTGGCCGATGAGTTGACTGGCAACCTGGACTCCAAAGCGGCCAAGGACGTCATGGATGCGCTGAAGGATATGAATGAGCAATATAACGCAACCATTCTGATGGTAACGCATGATCCGTTTTCGGCCAGCTATTGTCAGCGTATTGTATTTATAAAGGACGGCAGGCTGTTTTCGGAAATCAGGCGCGGCTCCAACAGGCAAACCTTTTTTCAGCAAATCCTGGATGCGTTAAGCGTGCTGGGAGGGAATTTTGATGACGTTCCGTTCGCTCGCCCTTAGCAACGTCAAAGGAAATTGGAGGGCGTACAGCGCCTTTTTTCTCAGCAGCGTCTTTTCCGTTTTGATTTTTTATATTTACGCCGCTTTTATTATGCATCCCGATGTGCTGAACGGTGAAATTCTGGCAGCGGGCAAGGTACGGCAAGGCATGGCTTTTTGTCTGTATCTCATCATCATGTTTTCGATTCTTTTTATTCTATATTCCAATTCCGCTTTTCTCAAAACGAGAAAACAGGAGTTTGGACTGTTCACGTTGTTTGGCATGACGCGCCCGCAGCTGCGCAAGCTGATCATTTATGAAAACATAGCTATTTCGGTCCTGTCGATTGCGGTTGGCATCAGTCTTGGCATCTTGTTCAGCAAGCTGTTTTTTATGGCTCTGACGGCGCTGCTCAAAATAGAGGACAGCATCGCGTTTGCCGTACCGTTAAAGGCAGTTTGGCTGACAGCGGCCTGTTTTTTTATTGTGTTTATGTGCATTTCGGCGTGGTCGGTCATGACGATGAGACGCGTTGAAATTATCGAGCTGCTGGGAGCGTCGAGGCAGCCGAAGGGCGAGCTTCGGTATTCGCGCCTGCAATGTGTGTTGGGTGTTCTCTGTCTGGCCGGGGGTTATGGGATGGCCTTGTCCATGACAATGATCAATTTTATGTTATTGGCGCTGCCTGTGCTGGCGACGGTTGTGACCGGCACCTATTTTTTGTTCACCCAGCTTAGCATTATTTTGCTTCGGTTGATTCAACGGCGCAAAAGCATTTATTATAATCGCACCAACCTGCTTATTTTTTCCCAGCTAGGGTACAAAATCAAGGATAATGCCCGGATTTTGTTTGCGGTGTCCATTATGAGCGCTGTCATTATGACGGCTGCCGGGACCGTATATTTTATGTTTATTGAAAGCAAGCAAGCGGAGCTGCGAAATGCTCCATACAGTCTGGCCTATATGGAGGAGGGTCTTGAGTCGCATCAGGTAATTGAACGTGAGCGTCTGAATGACATACTTAAGGATGCGGGCTTTGAACTGACCCGGGAGATCAGAGTGGCTGGCATCGGAATAGATCACTATACGGTAAACTTGGAGAACGGCGTGGAAATGGCGGGAAACCGCACCGAAGAGGACAAGCAGCGGGCGTTTGTTATATCGGCATCCAGCTACAACAAGCTGGCCCTCCAGCAAGGAAAGCCGGCTCTGACGGCCGTTAGCGGCAAGCTGACGCTCCTCTCCTCCTATTATCTCAATTTGGGGCAAACGGAAGGCTCTATCGAGGGAGCCATAAACGGCAGGGCCGTTCATTTTCCAATATCGGGAACCTTGCAGCATACGGTTTTGAATAATCGGATCCATTCCAATGCCGTAACACTGGTTATGGATGATCTGACTTTTATGAGCCTGCTTGCCGGCATACCGGAGGAGAAGCAGCTCGTTTTTTACGGCTACGAGGTAGCTGATTGGAAAAATAGCATCCATCTGGGACATAAGCTGGAAGCTGCTGTGGCGCAACAATGGCGCGGCGAAACGGACTTTACACGGGCCTCCCGCTACGCAGTGACAGCCGAAAGCTATTCATTGACCTTATTTATCGGCTTGTTTATCAGCCTGTTGTTTTTTATCGCTGCAGGCAGCATGATTTATTTTAAGCTGTTTACCGAGCTGCAGGAGGATCAAGCGCAAATCAGAGGACTGACGCGTATAGGCATGACATTGAAGGAAATCAGGAAGATGGTCGTTACGCAAATCGGCATTGTTTTTTTTGTGCCTTGCGTGGTGGGAACCAGCCATGCGTTGTTTGCCATGCTGGCATTGGACAATATTATGATGTCCTCCAACTGGCTGTACTCCCTGGTCATCGTTGGCATTTTCGTCGTTATGCAGAGCTTGTATTTCCTTATGGCGAGCCGCAGTTATATGAAAATGATCTTGGTTAATGAGCGTTGAATATAACTCCTGCGGCCTCTAGCCGATAATCGCTGCAGCGGTATTGAGCATTGGCGGCGCAGGAGTAAGCCAGATCATTCGTAAAATCGACCAGCGTAAGACGCATGCCCTGCTTGGCGCCCGTATCGATGCCTATGCGCAGGCTGTCCCGCCACAGGAAGCCGGGGGCGGATCCGAGCTTATGCGTGGCTGTATGCCCGAATACGATCCGGCTCCACTCCCTTCCGTCGTCCTCCGGGGCAAACGGGAAGCTGTCGGGCTGACATGTATAGAATCGTTCGCGAATTTCGGTCATATCCCGCACGCTTTGTGCCGCAAGCTGCACTCCAGGACGGATTCCGGCATGCACAAAGAGATAGGGAGTAATAATTTTGTATAGCGGCAGACCCGCAATCCATTTGACGTAGGGCCGATAACGGGAGGCGCCTTTGCGGGTCATAGCGGCAAGCTTTAACTCGTGATTTCCTGCAATGACAATCGCCCCACCTTTAGCAAGCAGTCGGATGGTCTGAAGAATTTCCCAGGTTGAAGGTTTGTCTGCCTCAATATAATCGCCTAGCAGAACGAGACAATCCTTTCCGGGGGTGTACTTGGCCATTTGCAGCAGTCTAAGAAGCCCCTCCTGCCGCCCATGGATATCCGATATGGCAAGCAAGCGTCCATCCGGCATTCCTGTCGCGGCATCATCCAACGCGCTCGCCTCCTTTGTGCGGATTCCTGATGTTTACCATCAATATATTATGGGGGAGCTGCGCAGGAAGCGGCGGCGTTACAGCTGACCTCGGCCCAAATTTTCAAACGTTACCTTTATTTCAACAACCTCACTTCGGCTTCCAAGCCGCATGGGCGGTCCCCAGAAGCCGAAGCCGGAGGAGACGATGGCGTGCAGGCTTCCTTTTTGCTTATAGCCCCAATCCAGCTCGAACATCCGTTTTGTAATCCAATGGTTCGGCGCCATTTGGCCGCGGTGGGTATGGCCTGACAGAGAGAGGTCGATGCCCGCCGCTTGTGCGGCATTCAGATCAGAAGGCTGATGATCCAGCATGATAATCGGCAGCTCGCGCGGCAGCGTCTCAACCAGCTCGGCCACCGATTTGCGCCCCCCGCCTTTAAAGCCCGCTGATGCCTTGTCCTTGCGGCCCAGCACGACAAAGCTGTTTTCAATAACAACGGCTTCATCCATGAGCACCGGTATGCCGATTTCTTGCATGGCTTGGATATATTGCGGCACTTTGCCGCCGATATATTCATGATTGCCCGTTACCGCGTACACGCCAAGCGGCGCTTTGAGCTGTTCAAGCGCAGAAGCCATTCCTTTGCGCAAGAAAGGAGCAAGATCGTCATCCAGTATATCTCCAGGCAGCAGGATGATATCGGGCTTGATTTCGTTAACCTTGTTCACCAGCCGCGCGATATGCCGTTTGCCGATGACGATGCCCAGATGCAAATCGGATGCCATTGCAATGGTTAACGTTTTGCGCGGACCGGCGCTTTTGGGAATGGTAACCGCATAACGGCGAATGACGGGGCTCCATGCATTGCGAGTGCCAACGACGAGCAGAACAAGGAGAAGGATGGCTACGGCCGAACCTACGCCGCTAATATAAACAGTCTGCGGCAGTCCGGCCAGCTTGAGGGAAAGTCCGATGATTCCCGCTATAGGAAGCAGCAGCAGACTGTACTGAAACAAGCCGATCCAATAGGACCCTGCTACTTTGAGCGGTTCCGCGAGAGGGCGGAGCGCGGTAGACTCCCCCATTCTGCCCAATACATAACCAAGGGAAAGCAAGCCTATCAAAAGCCAATAAATAATGGCGGGCGGCGAGCCGCCGACGGAGGAAAGGTATAGCCAGCCATTCCAGCCGATGTAGGCAACGAGCGCGCCGTAAAGAAGCAAAAAGCCTGTTAAAGCGGCAACAGTCCGACTATTCATTGCAAAGGCACACTCCTTGTTTGACGCTGCCGGGAGGCGGCAGGCGCTCTTTTTGAGCCTACTATAGCACAGGGAAAGAGTAGACTTCAAATGGAAGCGCGGGTTCAAAAATGCTGCTTCCAGCATTCCGTTTTCATTGCGCGCCACTTCTTCATGTGGTATCTTTGCACCATAACGGAAGCCGAAATGGAGAGATTGGGGAATGAAATCATTAGTGCTTGCCGAAAAGCCAAGCGTTGCCAAAGAAATTGCACGCGTTTTGGGCTGCAACGGCAAAGGAAAAAGCTATATCGAGGGACCTGGCTATGTGGTGACCTGGGCTTTGGGCCATCTTGTGACATTGGCTGAGCCCGAGGATTACGATAACCGGTTCAAAACATGGAATCTGGAGGATTTGCCGCTGCTTCCGGACAAAATGAAGCTGAAGGTATTGAAGGAAACCTCCCATCAATATAAGGCGGTTGCCCAACTGTTAAAGCGCAGCGATATCGGGGAGCTGATTATCGCTACGGACGCCGGGCGCGAGGGCGAGCTGGTAGCGCGCTGGATTATGGAGCTGGCAGGCTTCAGGAAACCCTTCAAGCGGCTGTGGATATCGTCCCAGACCGATCAAGCCATTCGGGACGGCTTCAAAAATTTGAAGCCGGGACGCGACTACGATCATTTATATAAGTCAGCGGTATGCCGGGCCGAGGCGGATTGGCTGATCGGCCTTAACATGACGCGCGCTTTAACGACCAAATACAATGCGCAGCTTGCGGCAGGCCGCGTCCAGACGCCAACGCTAGCGATGCTGATGGATCGGGAGCGGGAAATCGAAACCTTCCAGGCTCAGCCTTATTGGACCGTCAGTGCGCCGTTTGGCGAGTTTACTGCGCAATGGCGCGCGGCTGACGGTCACGACGGACGCATATGGAAGCGGGAGGATGCCGAGGCGGTCGCCGCCCGAGCAGGAGCGGCGGGCAGCGCCAAGGTGGAGAAGCTTCGTACGACGGAGCGTGCCGAGAGCCATCCGCTTGCGTACGATTTGACGGAGCTGCAGCGCGATGCCAACAAGCGGCTGGGCTTTTCAGCCAAGCAAACGTCCAATGTATTGCAGAAGCTGTACGAGCAGCACAAGCTGGTAACCTACCCTAGAACGGATTCCCGCTACTTGTCCAGCGATATGGTTCCAACGCTCAAGGGACGGCTGGAAAGCGTGGCTGTTGGCCCTTACGCCGCCTTGGCCAGAAAGGCATTACGGTCGCCGCTGAAAATGACAAACCGGATTGTTGACGACAGCAAGGTAAGCGACCATCATGCCATCATTCCCACAGAGCAATATGTGCAGCTCCAATCGCTTTCGAATGACGAGCGCAAGCTGTACGATTTGATCGTCCGCCGCTTCATCGCCTTGTTTTATGGTCCCTACCGCTACGATGAAACCTCTGTTACGCTTGCTGCGGGCGGAGAACGCTTTTATGCGAAGGGGAAAATCCAGAAGGATGCAGGCTGGAAGGAGCTCTACCAAGGCGGGAGCTACGATGATGAAGATGAAGATGAGGAAGAGGATGACGATAAGGACGGGAGAGGACGCCAATTCGGCGACCGCCAGCCCTCGCAAATGCTGCCGCCGCTTGCGGCGGGCGCGACGCTTCCGCTCAAAAACACGGCAATCAAGGAGCTGAGAACGCTGCCGCCAGCGCGTTATACTGAAGCTTCCCTGCTGGGCAAAATGGAGAAATACGGCCTTGGCACGCCGGCAACGCGCGCCGATATTATCGAGAAGCTGCTGGCCACGGATACGATTGAACGCTCCAGATCGTCGCTTGTTCCGACAGGTAAGGGTAAGCAATTAATCGGTCTTGTCGTTGAGGAGCTGCGCAGCCCTGAATTGACGGCCAAGTGGGAGGGCGAGCTGGAGCGCATCGCCAAAGGCAAGGGAGACGCGGCGGCGTTTATGCGCGGCATCCGCGAGCAGTCCCGAAAGTGGGTGCAGGAGGTAAGGACGGAAACCAAGGAATACAAGCCGCATAATCTGACCACCTCGCGTTGTCCGGATTGCGGAAAACCGATGCTGGAGGTTAAAAACAAACGGGGAAAATCCATGGTGTGCTCCGACAAGGAATGCGGCTATCGCAGACACTCGGACCCCGTTTTATTAAACAAGCGTTGCCCGCAATGCCGCAAAAAAATGGAGCTGCATGACGGCAAAGCAGGAAAATACGCACAATGCAAGCCTTGCAATGTAATCGAAATGCTGGGTGACAAGGACGGCGGACGGATGAATCGGCGCGAGCAGCAGCGACTGGTGGAGCAATACAGCGATAATTCGCCGCTGGCTAACAGCCTTGCCGATAAGCTCAAGGCCGCCCTGGAGAAAAAGGATGGCAAGTAACCCGTTCAACTTGGAAACGAATCTGTTGTAGGCTTATGACACCTGCTTGGCAATTCCCGCTCTTAACCAGCGGCATACATCCACAAGCTCTCCTGCCGGACAACATAGTATGTACTATGGCGACTGGAAAGGAGATAACAGTCATGGCCAATCACAATCATTCAGGCAGGCAGCTCGCAAGCAAATGGGCAAAAACGGAGGCGCTTATGTCGCATCCCGGCATTGTTTCGCATATTCCTCCCACGCGGCGATATTCGCCGTCCCAGCTTCGCATGATGCTGGACAGTCACGGCGTTGTTGTGGTGAAGCCCGTGGTGGGCTCGGGCGGCAGCGGAGTCATCAAGGTATTCAGGGACGGGGCAGGGTTCGCGTATACATTTCGCGACCGAACAACCCGTTTTTCCAGCTTTGACGGGCTGGCAGCAAGTTTGGGAAGCCGGGTGGGACGCAGGCCTTATCTGATTCAGAAAGGAATCCAGCTGGCTACGGTAGGCGGCCGGCCTATTGACTACCGCGTCAAATACGTAAAAGGCGCCAGAGGGTGGGAATACCGATCCATGGTAGGCCGGATTGCCAGACGCGGGTTGTTTGTCACCAATTTGAGTCAAGGCGGGCAGATGGTCACTGCCTCAAAAGGCATTGCCGCTTCGCTGGGTTCCTCCCAGGTCAAGGCCAAGAAAGGACGGATGAGGGAGCTTACGGTTCTTTCAACCCGGGTATTGGAGCAGCGTTTTCCCGGCATCTCTCATCTTGGCTTCGATTACGGAATCGACAGGCAAGGCAAGCTATGGATTTTTGAAGTCAACACACGTCCCCATTAACACGCCAACGGGATAGCCAAGCTCTGCTACTGCCTGCATCAAAATGGAATGGACCTTTCGCAGCGGTCAATGGACTGCCGGAAGGTCCTTTGCATGTTAAAGGAAGGGCAAAAAAGCGGTTAAGGATGGAGCCGGCAATCCAAGGTGCTTAATGCCGTTAAAATATTCCATTTATAGCAGAAGGAATATCCATCAAACTTTTTTATGGAAAAAGCTGAACGCATAGGTGTGGATAAGGATATCCACATTATCCACGCTGATTCTGCACGTTTTCAAGTGGGTATTCACAATTGATTCACATGGTATCCACAGGGGTATGTGTATAAGGGGGTCTGTTGTTGGGGGTGGAAAAGGCATGCTACACTATTTACATTCCTTAATGAGGTTCAAAAAGTCCGCTTTCCATTACGATGCATGCCTGGCGGCTTGGCCAACGTCGAATATGGTATTCAGCCGAAATCTCCGGTGCTCACTTAGCTCTCACTAAGCTCCGCTCCTCGATTTCTAGCTTCAAGCCATCTTCTTGGTACTGAAAACCGGACTTTTTGAACTTTCATTTTATGAGGTTGTTCACCGCACTTTATGGATAAGGAGTGGAATGGACGATGGAAATTTTAACGGACGAGCTATTGATGGACACGTACCACGCGGCGATCCAGTTCAAGCTTGACCCGGAGTTTATCCGGATGCTTGCGCAAGAGTTGAAGCGCAGGGAATTGGCGCCGGCTTTGCTTGCAAACAGCGTCTGACCCAGCAAGTCGGGAGCTTGGCTCCGTCCTTGCTTCATCAGACGCTGCGGGCAGTCCTATCAGGCATTTACGAACAATTAAAGCTTCATGTTGCTGCTATGCCCGGGAGACAGCTTGGCGCTTGGATCAACATATACCTTGGCGTTATTGATAGCAGTTGGCGCTTCACCGAAGCCTACCGCAATCAGTTTAAGCTTGCCGGGATAGGTGGTTATATCGCCTGCGGCAAAGATGCCGGGAATATTGGTTTCCATCCGCGTGTCCACAACAATGGAGCCGCCCTGGATTTCGATGCCCCATTCTGCAATGGGTCCAAGCGAGGACACAAAGCCGAAGTTGACGATGACAGCATCCACTTCATGCTGTGTGTTTTCCTTCGTTTTTACATCGGTCAGCGTTACGCTTGTAATGGCGTCGTCGCCATGCAAAGCCGTTATTTCCGTTGGGGTAATGATGTTGACGGACGAGTTCATCAAATTTTCCACGCTATGCTCATGCGCTCTGAATTTATCGCGACGGTGAATCAGCGTTACGCTTTTGGCGATGGGCTCCAGCATAAGCGACCAGTCCACGGCGGAATCGCCGCCGCCGCTAACCAGCACGCGCTTGTCCTTAAATCGGTTCAGGTCTCCTACAAAATAATGCAGATTGTTTCCTTCATATTGGGACGCCTCCGGAAGCTCCAGCCTGCGCGGCTCAAATGCCCCTACTCCCGCTGTAATGATAACCGCTTTTGCATAATGCACGTCTTTATCGGTCGTCACCTCAAACAGCCTTTCATCCTGCTTGCGGACATTTATCACTTTTTCCTCCAGGCACACCTGAGGCTTGAACAAATCCAACTGCTCCTTGAGACGGTCAACCAGCTCTTGAGCGGTTACTTTCGGAAAGCCGGCAACATCATAAATATATTTCTCGGGATAAAGCGCGGCGAGCTGTCCGCCCAGTTGGGGCATGCTTTCCACGATTTTTACGGATGCCTGGCGCATACCGCCGTAGAAAGCGGCGAACAAGCCGGCAGGGCCTCCACCGATAATTAGAATATCGACCGGATTCAACTCTTTATCTGTATTAGACACTTATAGTGCACCTCCAACATTTTTACTACGCTATCTATTATAAACGTTCCTACATGGGAATGAAATCATTTCTCATTGTGAATATGCCAGTAATTGTGCACAATTCTAAACATTTTCGTAGAATTTACTCTTGAACTTTGTGTGAAAAGTCTGTAATATGTCTGATGTATATGAAACTTGTCTGTATGTGATTAATGGAAGGGTAAAAACCCTTATTTTAGCGTAAACTTGAAAAGTGAATTATGGCGGTTCGGATGAGATTGTGTAATTTTTCACACCTCTTAAGATAAACACAAAAGAACATGTAGAATGGATGGGATTAGGCAATGAGCAACATACCAAAAATCGTTATTCTTGGCGCAGGATACGGTGGCGTTTTGACCGCGCTTCGTTTGCAGAAGGAGCTTAATTATAATGAGGCGGATGTGACGCTTGTTAACAAGCATGACTACCACTACTTCACAACTCATCTTCACATGCCTGCGGCAGGCACGGACGCTCATGAAAATGCTCGTGTAAGTATCTCCAAGCTTATTGACGAATTCAAAATCGATTTTGTAAAATCAACCGTTGTTCAAATCCGTCCACAGGACAAAAAGGTCATTCTGGAAGACGGAACGCTTTCCTACGACTACCTGGTTATCGGACTTGGCGGAGAGCCTGAAACGTTTGGCATTCCCGGCTTGGCGGAAAACGCGATGAACATTCGCAGCATCAACTCCGTCCGCCTCATTCGCGAGCATATCGACTATCAATTTGCCCGCTATAAACGCGAGCCGCATCGTACAGACTATCTGACCTTTATCGTTGGCGGAGCCGGCTTTACAGGAATCGAGTTTGTTGGCGAGCTTGCCGACCGCATTCCGGTTTTGTGCAAGGAATTTGACGTAGATCCTTCACTGGTTAAAATCTACAACATTGAAGCGGCGCCAACGGCATTGCCGGGCTTTGATCCCGAGCTGGTGGAATACGGCATGAACGTTCTTACTAAAAAGGGCGTAACCTTCCGTATTGGAACAGCAATTAAGGAGTGTACGCCTGAAGGGGTTGTAGTAGGCGAAGGCGAAGAAATTAAATCCGCTACCGTTATCTGGACAGGAGGCATTCGCGGCAACCGTCTGATCGAGGAAGCCGGCTTTGAAACGATGCGCGGACGCGTAAAAATCGATGAGTTTCTGCGTTGCCCGGGTCACGAAAACATCTACATTGTTGGCGACAACTCCCTGATGTTTAACCCGGAAGGCCGTCCTTATCCGCCAACCGCCCAAATTGCTATGCAACAAGGCGTCGTTTGCGCAAACAACCT
>PJUA01000389.1_pt1 | contig 26468 bp, 24 predicted proteins | sample 1512151 | NCBI WGS metagenome assembly PJUA01 (sample SAMN08177678, study PRJNA422409) | Soil metagenome, whole genome shotgun sequencing project. | isolation source: Soil enriched on filter paper: beechwood xylan treatment | place: USA: Madison | collected 2015-01-15
AAGGAGTCGACGATTCCAAAAAGCTTTCCGAAAAAAAACGGAATCAGTTATACGACCAGATAGCAGATCAGGCTTTGGCGTGGTCGGTGGCCCGCGTGGATGCATCCATGATTGATAAGATCAACATTAAGCAAGCGGCTCGTCTGGCCATGAAGCTTGCAGTAGAAAACTTATCCCACTCCTGCGATTTTTTGCTGATTGATGCGGAGAAAGTGGACATAGCTTTGCCGCAGAAATCCATTATTAAAGGCGATGCCAATAGCCAAAGCATTGCTGCGGCATCCATTATGGCCAAGGTAACCCGCGACAGGCTTTGCGAAGGAGAATGGGAAACCGCTTTTCCGCAATACGGTATTGCCATACATAAAGGATATGCAACCAAGCTTCATCGCGAACGGCTGCTGGAGCATGGTCCAAGCGAGCTTCATCGCCGCACCTTTCTTCGGAAGCTGCTGGGGGATGAAGCGGCACTCGAAACCCAGGGTCAAGAGGTTGCTTGGGCCGAAGCAAAAGAGGCGTAGCTTGATAGAAGCATCGCATCAAAGAAAGAAGCTCAGCATGGAGCAGCTTTAACGGGCTGAATCGTCTGAAGTGTTGGAATGAAATAATGAGGTGTAAATAAGCTTGTTTTTCGGAATGTTTCCTTGCGTGTTTCGCAGGAACATTAATCGGAGGACGAGCTTTTTTAATGTATTCATGCACAACGTGGAGCGCTCTTCAAGGAAAGGGCTGCTTGACCGATAAACTATATAGATGTCAAGGATGTAGAGGGCAATGCCGCAGCAGACAAGGAGAGAAGTCGATATGAATATCAGTCAAATGATGAGAGGTCTGCTCGGAGAGGCGGTTGCTGGCGAAACGCGGACAATGGAGCTGAGAACGGGCCAAATCGTGCGTGGCGTCGTTATGCAAGTGATGGAAAATAATGAAGCGCTCGTTAATATAAATGGGGTACAGGTTCGCGCACGTCTGGAAATGCCTATGCAGGCCGGGCAATCCGCGCTGCTACAGGTACAGCCGGAATCGAACGGCTCCTTGATTGTACTCAAAGGAGCGGAGACGGGTACTCCTGTTCTTATGGAGGATACCCTGAAGGAATTTGCAAAACAGCTCGGCCTGCCGGATCAAAGATGGGCGATGGAGCTAGTCAAAGATTTGCGTAAGGACGGTTTTCCTTTCAACCGGGCTACTTCGGATGCCTTTCATCAAGCGGCAGCCGCAATGCCGCCTGGCGCAAATCAGGAGCAATGGATGAATGCGGCGGCAGCCGCATTTAAACGCGGACTGCCAATGACGGCTGCAACCATTGCTGCCGTAGGACAAACCATGCATGGAGCAAGCGTGCATGCCTTGCTTGAAGGTCTTCAGAAGCAGCTTGCTGCCTTGCTTCAGGGAACAGGCGGAGAAGCCATTTCTCCCGAAACGCGGCAAGGAGCAGAGCGTTTGCTTCGTCTGTTACAGGTGGGCGAAGGCTTGCTGCAAACCGGAACGTCCGCCGGCAAAGACGCCGGAGGTGCGGCAACGGCAAATGCAACCACTGCCGGCAGTGCGGGAGCGGCTGGTCCGCAAGGACAAGCCGCTGCTGCTTCGGCCCAGACGCTTGCGGGGACGGCAGCAAGCCTGCAGCCTGGAGCGCAGCCGGGCAATGCGCCGGGCGGCCAGGCAGGCGGACAAGCGGCAATCCAAACGATGCCAGGTTCGCCAACTGCAACAACGGCTCCTGTTGCGGGCCAGCCCGCAGTGGGGAACGCGCCTGCTGCTTCGGTGGCAGGCTCCATAGCCGCCAGCTCGGCTACACCGGCTCCTGCGGGAGAAGGACAGACTCATGCCCAAGCAACCGCCAACCAAGCAGGTACTGCAGGACAAAACCATTCGGCCACCACTCCTTCGGCTAATTGGCTCGGACAAATGATGAAATGGCTGGGCGTTGATCATGAGCTGCAGCTTGCGCGCGCAGTTTCGGGAGGAGACAATGGGGCTGCTTCGGGCGCAGCTAAAGGAGAAACGTCAGGGCAGCCTTCGGCTCAGGCTAGCAGCAGCGCGCAGCAGACGACGTCTCAATCGGCGCAAAACAACCCAACGCAGCCCGCTCAGGGCGCTGGTTCGCAGTCTGCGGCGCAGACCCAGACGCCCGCAGCTTCCGGCGCGCCTCAACACGGCAACACCGGAGTGAATATGCAGGACTCCCGAGCCGGAGATCCAGCATCATCGGCACAGGCAAGAGCGGCGGGCCAAGGCGAGGCTTCTCAGCAGGCTGCTATTTCGGCCGCAGCAGCTCGAACTGCCAGTACTGCGGGAGGGCAAGCATCCGTTCCCGCTTTGCAAGCCGATCCAGCGTCCAATTTGGCGGTGCCTGCACCAGCAGTTAATGGAGGCGCGGCTGCGGCAGCGCCGATGCAGGATTCGCTCAAAAGCGCGCTGATGTCGCTCGTCAGCGGAAACGACGTTCCCCCTGCTGTTAAGGAGACTATACAAAGCTTGATCCATCATATTACCGGCCAACAGCTCTTGTTGTCGCCGGAGAGGAATAGCTCCCTTTTTACACACGTAACCATGTTTATTCCACTAAAAGATCAGGACGGCGGCGGGACAGCCTCCGTGCACATACAGACAAGGCGAGGGCGCAAGGGCGAGCTGGATGCGAACAATTGCAGACTTCTCTTTAATCTATCGATGAAGGTGCTAGGCGATACGCTGGTGGATGTTCAGATAACGGACAAAATTGTAAGCTTGAACCTGTGGAATGACCATCCTGCTATTTCCGGATTACTGGAGACTTCAAGAGGAGAAATGTCCGAACGTCTGCTGGGAGCAGGCTACCAGTTGTTATCCTTGCGAAGCAGTCCGTTTCCCGCACAGGACGAAGCGGCCAGTACAATGCCGGAACCGGCTGCCAGCAAGCGTCAGGCTCCGCCCGATATTTCCCAGTTTTCGTCCACGCGCTACAAAGGAGTCGATTTCCGGGTATGAGCAAAAAAGAAAATCAGGAAGGGCAGCCGATCCGCAAGGCCGTTGCGCTTAAATATGAACCGGGTGAAGCCTCGGCGCCTGTACTTGTTGCAAAAGGAAAAGGACATTTGGCGGACCGCATTCTGGAAACGGCCAAGGAAAACGGCGTTCCCGTTCAGGAGGACGCTTCATTGGTAGAGGTATTGTCCAAGCTTGATGTTGATCAGGAAATTCCGTCGGAGCTTTATACGCTGGTTGCGGAAATATTGAGTTTTGTTTATCGCTCGGACCGTAGGGCGCTGGAGCAGAGACATGAGTGACCGCCGGAAGAAAACAGGGCAACTGGGCGAGCAGGAAGCCTGCCGGCGCCTTATTGAGGATGGTTATGCGATCAGGGACGTCAACTGGCGCTGCCGGAGCGGCGAGATCGACATAGTTGCGGAAGTGGACAATCGGATTGTTTTTATAGAGGTCAGATCCCGCAGCATTTCCAGCTTGGGCCGTTTTGGCACAGCTGCCGAATCGGTGGATTACCGTAAAATGCAAAAAATAAGAAGCGTTGCTGCTGTATATTTGCGCCAAAAAGGGCTTCAGGATAGAGCAGTTCGTTTTGATGTCATCACCGTTGCGCTTCAGCTTGGGAACGGTGACATTGGAAGCCGGGACGGGGAAGTTATTGAAGGAGGCGCGTCACCGGTTATCGAGGACTACCGGCATTACAAGGGCGCTTTTTGAATAAGGGGACTTTCTGTTTTTCTGTAAGCGGATGTTGCAAATAGGATGTTTTTCAAAAAAAGCAACCAAAAAGCAAACCCCAAGAGTCGCTTAATCAGCGTTCCTCCAGGTGTTTGCTTTTTTATGCCTTTGGGCATTTTTTTTGGACAGCCTCATAAGCAGGCCTCATTAGCAGCGATGTAAAAGGGGGTGCCAATATTCCTTACGGCGGGCTCACTAAAGACTGTGCGAAACGCCTGAAGCGTCAGTTCTGCGGTATTGAATAGCCTCTGCAATATGCTCCGCTTCAATATATTCGCTCGCCTCCACATCCGCGATGGTTCTGGACAGCTTGAGCAGACGGTCGTATGCGCGCATGCTAATGCCAAGCGATAGAAAGGCTTGTTCCAGAAGCATGCTGGCATCCCTTCGAAGCCGGGCTGTTTTTCGAAGCGCAGCTCCGGCAAGCTCGCTATTGCAATAAACGCCAACCGTGCCATTACGCTGACGCTGCCGTTCCCGTGCAGCTTCAACGACGCCCCGAAGCTCCGCTGAGCCTGGGGGGCGGCTCTTTTGCGTATGGTCGTTTGAGCGAGGGCGTGGCACTTCCAGCTGAAGGTCGATCCGATCCAGCAACGGACCGGATAATCGGCTACGGTAGCGACTGATGGCGGTGCTGCTGCATGTGCAATAGTTGCCTCCGTATTCATGGCCGTAATATCCGCACGGACAAGGGTTGAAGGAGGCGGCGAGCATGATGGAAGCGGGAAACTGTACTGTTGCTTTAGCTCTGGAAATCGTAATGACGGAGTTTTCTAGCGGCTGACGCAGCATATCCAGCACGGAGCGCGGAAATTCGGTCAGCTCGTCCAGATAGAGAATGCCTCTGTGCGCAAGCGTCAGTTCTCCCGGTTTAGGCATTGTGCCGCCGCCTATCAAGCCGGCAGTGGAGACGCTGTGATGAGGAGATCGAAAGGGCGGAGTCCGGATTAGCCCCTTCGCATTAGCCGGCAGCTTGCCCGCAACGCTGTATATTTTGGTAACCTCAAGCGCCTCGTTTTCATCGAGAAGCGGCAGAATGCCCGGAAGCGCCTGAATCATCATCGTTTTGCCGGTTCCAGGAGGCCCGCTGAACAAAATGTTATGGCGGCCTGCGGCTGCAATCAGAAGCGCCCGCTTAGCATGCTGCTGTCCGATTATATCGGCAAAATCAGGCAGGGGCCGCTCCCCCCAGACAGCCCGGGTATCGCTAATAGCACGATCAGAAGAGGGATAGGGATGAATTTCAGCCAACTCATTGTTTTCATTTCCCGTATTTTTGGCGCAGGAGAGCATGCCGTTTTTCTCATGATTTGTGCCAGATCCATCGGGTGACAAGCTGTGCATAGCGATGGTGTGGTCATCTAACCCGCCGTTTACAGGGTCTACTTTTAAGTCGCGCAAAACCCCCTCCTTGTTTTTTCCCACCTGCAATTGCTTGAGATGCGACAAGCCAAACAGCTCCATACCGGAAATCCAGCCTGCTTCGCGGCAATTGTCAAGCGGCAGCAAAACGGAAGTAATGCCTCGCTCTTTGGCGTGCTGAATCATGGCAAGCACTCCTGGAACAGGACGCAGCCCCCCGTTTAGCGACAGCTCCCCGATGACGAGCGTATTGTGAAACAAATCTCTGGCAATCTGGCCGCTGGCCGTCAATATTCCGGCAGCGATTGCCAAATCAAAGGCTGACCCTTCCTTTCGTAAATCCGCCGGAGCCAGGTTGACCGTTATTCGCTCCATCGGAAAGGAAAAACCGCTGTTTTTAATCGCAGCCCGAACGCGCTCCACCGACTCACGGATGGCAAGATCCGCGAGTCCGACAATATTGACCTGGGGCAAGCCATTGCAAATATCCACCTCTACCGATATCCGTGTTCCTTCTACGCCAAAAACGCTGGCGCTGTCAATTGCGTTAAACACAAAAGCACCTCCATGGGCATTGATAGTCCCAAAAGAAGGTGCTTCCTCACTTTTGCAGAAAAAGATTCTACATGTATAATAATAGTGTGATCTCCAAAATGTTCAAAAACGTTCAAACAGTCAGGCTTTACAAACTAGAATAAAGGGAAAAATTAATGATGTCAATGACCGTAAACCCTTTCATTCTCGTTTTGAGATCATATTCATATCAAAAAAGCCTGCGCATTGTACCAGAAAAGTAAGGTATGCTGCAATGAAAAATGCTACAATATTGATGTTTGTGTACAGGTGACTGATTACAGTCTGTGAAATGGAGGATTTCAACAATGAATATCCATGAGTATCAAGGTAAAGCAGTGCTGAAACAGTATGGAGTTGTTGTTCCGGAAGGAAAGGTAGCGTTTACAGTTGACGAAGCTGTGGCGGCTGCCGAGTCGCTCGGAACGCCGGTAGTAGTCGTTAAAGCGCAAATTCACGCGGGCGGCCGCGGTAAAGCGGGCGGCGTCAAGGTTGCCAAAAACTTGGACGAGGTACGCGCTTATGCCGGCGAAATTTTGGGAAAAGTGCTTGTTACACACCAGACCGGCCCGGAAGGCAAGGAAGTCAAACGCCTCCTGATCGAGCAGGGCTGTGACATCAAAAAAGAATATTACATCGGCGTTGTGCTGGACCGCGGAACAGGCCGTGTCACAATGATGGCATCGGAAGAAGGCGGCACGGAAATTGAGGAAGTGGCGGAGCATTCGCCAGAGAAGATTTTTAAGGAAGTTATCGACCCTGCGGTTGGCATGCAAGCGTTTCAAGCGCGCAAGCTGGCTTACGCGATCAACATCCCTGGAGCCCTTGTTAACAAGGCTGTGAAATTTATGCTGGCTTTGTACAGCGCTTTCGTGGAAAAAGATTGCTCTATCGCCGAGATCAATCCTCTCGTCGTAACGGGCGACGGAAACGTAATGGCGCTTGACGCCAAGTTGAATTTCGACTCCAATGCGCTGTATCGCCACAAGGATATCGTGGAGCTGCGCGACCTGGACGAGGAAGACGCCAAGGAAATCGAAGCGTCCAAGTTTGATTTGAGCTATATTGCCCTTGACGGCAATATCGGTTGTATGGTCAACGGCGCAGGCCTGGCAATGGCAACGATGGACATTATCAAATATTACGGCGGAGACCCGGCCAACTTCCTCGACGTTGGGGGCGGCGCTACGAAAGAAAAAGTAACGGAAGCCTTTAAAATCATTTTGTCCGATGAAAAGGTTAAAGGTATTTTTGTTAACATTTTCGGCGGCATTATGAAATGCGACATCATTGCTGAAGGCGTTATTGCCGCAGCGAAGGAGCTTGGCCTTGACCGTCCTCTCGTGGTGCGTCTGGAAGGCACAAACGTGGAGCTTGGCAAAAAAATGCTTAATGAATCGGGCTTGAACATTGTAGCTGCCGATTCCATGGCTGACGGCGCACAAAAAATCGTTGCTCTCGTTAAGTAAACAAAAGGCCACACAAAGCCATTTATTCCAAAGCCACAGAAATCCAATCAGGGGATGTGAGTGAAGTTGAGTATTTTGGTCAATAAGGATACAAAAGTCATTACACAAGGGATTACGGGCGCAACAGGCTTGTTCCACGCCAAGGGAGCGCTTGACTACGGCACGCAGATGGTGGGCGGCGTAACGCCTGGCAAAGGCGGAACAAACGTCGACATCACGCTGGAAAACGGCACGGTCGTTTCCCTGCCCGTTTTTAATACAGTAAACGAGGCGGTAAAGGAAACCGGAGCAAATGCTTCCGTTATTTACGTACCGCCAGCTTTTGCGGCGGATGCCATCATGGAAGCGGTTGATGCGGAGCTGGAGCTTGTTATCTGTATCACGGAAGGCATTCCGGTATTGGATATGGTTAAAGTCAAGCGTTATATGGAAGGCAGCAAAACGGTTCTGATCGGACCTAACTGCCCAGGCGTTATCACACCGGGCGAGTGCAAAATCGGCATTATGCCAGGCTATATTCATAGCGTAGGACATGTGGGCGTCGTATCGCGCTCCGGAACGCTTACGTACGAGGCGGTTCATCAGCTGACGACACGCGGCATTGGCCAATCCTCGGCGGTAGGCATCGGCGGCGATCCTGTTAAAGGCTCCGAGTTTATTGATATTTTGAGCCGCTTCAACGATGATCCCGACACGTATGCGGTTATCATGATCGGCGAAATCGGCGGCACTGCGGAGGAAGAAGCCGCGGAGTGGGTTAAAGCCAACATGAAAAAGCCAGTTGTCGGTTTTATTGGAGGAGCTACTGCGCCTCCAGGCAAACGGATGGGACATGCCGGCGCCATTATTTCAGGCGGTAAAGGCACTGCGGCTGAAAAAATCGCTACGCTGGAGGCTTGCGGCATCAAGGTAGCCCCAACTCCTTCCGAAATGGGAGCTACACTTGTTGAGGCGTTAACTGCAAACGGCTTGCTGGAGAAATGTACAACCGTTAAATAAAGGATTGATGCGGCGCTGGCTATTTCCAGCCCCAAGCCGTACAATAGGTTCAATCAATAGAATTAAAGGTAGGCAACCTTTCGCTGCGTGACAATCGCGGGCGGGAGGTTGCCTTTTTTCATTACGGCGGGGCTGACTTGCAATCCTTGCAAATGTAACGCACAATATAGGAATGCAGGTTGGCTCCCATGAAAAGGTGCTGATCGTGATGAATGACACAGAGCAAAAAATAAAAGAAATGATTATTGAGCTGCATCGCATTCCGGGCATAGGCTGGCATAACATCGATAGAGCCGTTAACGCCGCAATGTGGACCAGGGAAAGCTGGGACGCCGGGCAGCTTCAAGAAATTGGGTTCCGCAAGGAACGCGCCCAGAAAGCGGCCGCTTTGCTTGCCGGCAAGCGACAGAGTCCGGCTTTGGCAAGCTCAGGCCCGATAGAACAGAGCGGGACTGCAATCATCACCTGTTATGACAAAAATTACCCTTCTATATTAAAAGAGATTGCGCAGCCGCCTTGGGTGTTGTATGCTAAGGGACGGCTGGAGTTGCTGGAACGCCCCGCTGTGGCGCTGGTAGGCACGAGGGTGCCCACCGCTTACGGCAGGCATACGGCGGCTTTAATGGCGCGCGAGCTGGCTCAGGACGGCTTTGCCGTAGTCAGCGGCCTTGCCAAAGGAGTAGATGCCATTGCGCATCTGGCGGCTTTGGAGGAGAAGGGCGGAACAATTGCCGTTTTGCCTACGCCCATTGATACCTGCTATCCGTCAGAAAATATGTCCTTGTTCCGGAAGATCGCCCAGAATGGGCTGCTTCTTTCCGAAACGCCTCTTGGTACGGTGCTTCATCGCGGACAATTTCATCAACGTAACCGTATTATCGCGGGATTGTCCAGAGCAACAATCGTTGTGGAAGGAGCAAGCCAGAGCGGTTCGTTGATAACCGCCAAATTTGCATTTCAGATGGATCGTGAATTGTTTGCCGTTCCCGGACCGATCTCATCGCCCAAAAGCGAAGGTCCAAACGCCCTCATACGGGATGGAATGGCGAAGCTGATCAGCTCGTCCAGACAAGTAGCCAGTGAGCTGGAGTGGCTTGGAGATACAGTTTCCAAACAGCCGGCAGCACGGAGTGACGGGCCGTTGTCAGCTTCTTCAGGAGAAAGCGAAGAGGAGCTGAAGCTGATCGCGCTTTTGCAGGATCAACAGCTTACGATCGACGAGCTCCATGAAATATCTGGCATTCCGTTTGGACATTTGAACGCACTTCTGCTAAATTTATGTATAAAACGGAAAATCGGGCTGCAAGCAGGCTCTATATACTGTGTATTGTAACTAGTCGCAAAGAGAGGAGGCACCTCGTATGGCAGATTCATTAGTTATCGTAGAATCACCGGCCAAAGCCAAAACCATTGGCAAATATCTGGGAAGCAAATACATTGTGAAAGCGTCAATGGGTCACATTCGGGATTTGCCTAAGAGCCAGATTGGCGTCGAGGTGGAGAATGGCTTTAATCCCAAATATATTACGATTCGCGGAAAAGGCAGCGTCCTGAAGGAACTGAAGGATGCCAGCAAAAAAGTTAAACATGTCTTTCTAGCGGCTGACCCCGATCGCGAGGGGGAGGCGATTGCTTGGCATCTGGCTCATTACCTGGAGCTGAATGAAAAAGAAACCTGCCGGGTCGTATTTAATGAAATAACAAAGCAAGCGGTCAAGGATGCGTTTAAAAACCCGCGTCCCATTAATATGGATCTGGTTAACGCCCAGCAGGCGCGTCGTATTCTGGACCGTCTGGTAGGATACAAGATTAGTCCGCTGCTCTGGAAAAAAGTGAAAAAAGGGTTGTCTGCCGGACGCGTTCAGTCCGTTGCGGTCAAGCTGATTAATGACAGGGAAAATGAAATTGAGGATTTTGTGCCAGAGGAATATTGGTCCATAACGGCAAAGCTGCAGCACAAAGGGCTGACGTTTGATGCCAAATATTATTCCTTAAGGGGCGAAAAGCGCGAGCTTGCCAAGGAAGCCGACGTTCAGGAAGTGTTGGAGGCCATGAAGGGGCTTCCGTTTAACGTTTCCGAGGTCAAGGAGAAAGAGCGGCTTCGCAATCCGGCGCCTCCATTTATTACGAGCTCGCTGCAGCAGGAAGCTGCACGCAAGCTCGGCTTCCGCGCGTCCAAAACGATGTCGGTAGCCCAGCAGCTGTATGAAGGCGTAGAGCTCGGCAAGGAAGGTACGGTTGGTTTGATTACCTATATGAGAACGGACTCTACCCGTATATCGCCTGTGGCTCAGGAAGAAGCTCAAGCTTATATTTCCGAAAAATACGGCGCCGAATTTTGGCCGGAGCAGCCGCGCGTCTATGTAAAAAAGAACAGCAATGCCCAGGATGCGCACGAAGCTATCAGGCCAACCTCCATTCTGCGTGACCCGGAATCGATGAAGCCTTTCCTGTCCCGGGATCAATTGCGTTTGTATAAGCTTGTATGGGAGCGTTTCACCTCAAGCCAGATGTCATCCGCCGTACTGGATACGATGACTGTCGATTTGAAAGCGGGAGAAACCATATTCCGCGCTTCCGGCTCCAAGGTTAAATTCCCCGGCTTCATGAAGGTTTACGTTGAGGGCAACGATGATGGAACGGTTGAAGAACATAAGTTTTTGCCAGCATTAGCGCTGGGCGAGGAAATCAAGCCGGAGGCCATCGAGCCCAAGCAGCATTTCACCCAGCCGCCGCCTCGTTATTCGGAGGCTCGCCTGGTCCGCACGCTGGAAGAGCTGGGTATTGGACGTCCCAGTACCTATGCGCCAACGCTGGAAACCATCCAGAAGCGCGGTTATGTTGCGATGGAAGAGAAAAAGTTCATGCCAACGGAGCTTGGCGAGTTGGTTATCCAGCTGATGGAGGAGTTTTTCCCAGAAATACTGGATGCGGAATTTACAGCCAACATGGAAGGCAATCTTGACCACGTGGAGGAAGGAACCGAGGACTGGGTAAAGGTGCTCGCTAATTTCTATGAATCCTTCGAGAAGCGTCTTGAGGTTGCAGAGGAAGAGATGAAGGAAATCGAAATTCAGGATGAGGTTTCCGATGAGCTGTGCGAGAAGTGCGGCCGCCATCTTGTTTACAAAATGGGCCGCTTTGGCAAGTTCCTAGCTTGCTCCGGCTTTCCGGATTGCCGTAATACAAAGCCAATTGTGAAAGATATCGGGGTGGCGTGCCCTAAGTGCAGCGAGGGTAAAATTATTGAGCGCCGCAGCAAAAAAGGCCGGATTTTTTATGGCTGCGATCAATATCCGGGCTGTGACTTTGTATCGTGGGATAAGCCGACAGGCAAGCCATGTCCCAAATGCGAAGCGATGTTAGTTGAAAAGCGCAATCGCAATGGCGTTCGCCTGCAATGTGTATCCTGCGACTACAGTGAAGAAGTGCTGGATGAGGACAATGAGGAGCAAGCATAACCATCTATTATAAAAGACGGGCCCCGGCTTAATAGGCCGGGCGTCCCTGTCCTTGCGGCGTTGTCGCCGCTTTTGGCTTTATCCGTCAGAATCTTCAAAAAATTAGTTTAAGGTTTGTTTTAGACAAGCCTATCGGAAGGAATGAAGTTTTTTGTCTCAGAAGGTGACCGTTATCGGCGCCGGTCTCGCAGGAAGCGAAGCCGCTTGGCAAATTGCGAGTCTCGGCGTACCGGTAGTACTTTATGAAATGCGTCCCGCTAAGCAAACTCCTGCTCATCATACCCACCAATTTGCGGAGCTTGTGTGCAGCAACAGTCTGCGGGCTAACGGACTCAGCAATGCAGTTGGCGTCTTGAAGGAAGAAATGCGCCGTCTGAACTCCCTTATTCTTAGCTGCGCGGATCAACATGCCGTGCCGGCGGGCGGAGCGCTAGCCGTTGACCGCGAAGGCTTCTCAGGCGAAGTGACGAACCGTTTGCGCAATCATCCCCTCATTGAAGTTCGTAATGAAGAAGTAACCGAAATTCCGGGGGAGGGCATTGCGGTTATCGCTACAGGACCGCTAACGGCGCCTGCGCTGTCGAGCGGAATCCGGGAACTGCTTGGAGAAGAGTATTTTTACTTCTACGATGCTGCCGCTCCCATTATTGAAAAAGATTCCATCGACATGAATAGGGTATATCTCGCTTCCCGTTATGACAAAGGAGAAGCGGCTTATTTGAATTGTCCAATGGACGAAGAGGAGTTTAACGCTTTTTATGAAGCGTTGATCGCGGCGGAAACCGCAGAGCTGAAGGAGTTTGAAAAAGAAATTTATTTTGAAGGCTGTATGCCTATTGAAGTGATGATGCAGCGTGGCAAGCAAACGGCTCTTTTTGGGCCGATGAAGCCGGTCGGTCTGGTTAACCCTCATACGGGCAAGCTGCCGCATGCCGTTATTCAGCTCCGCCAGGACAATGCGGCAGGTACGCTGTACAATATGGTTGGTTTTCAGACTCATCTGAAGTGGGGAGAGCAAAAACGGGTGTTTAGCATGATTCCGGGGCTGGAAAATGCTGAGTTTGTCCGTTACGGAGTGATGCACCGCAACACGTTTATCAACTCGCCCAAGCTGTTGAAGCCAACTTATCAAATGCAGCAGCGCGAAGGACTCTTTTTTGCCGGTCAAATGACGGGTGTTGAGGGGTATGTGGAATCTGCGGCATCGGGCCTCGTTGCCGGCATCAATGCTGCGCGCGTCGCTAAAGGCGAGGAGCCGCTGGTTCTTCCCGAGATGACGGCGTTGGGAAGTATGGCTCATTACATTACAACAGCCGATTTCAAGCATTTCCAGCCGATGAATGCCAACTTTGGCCTTTTCCCGCCGCTTGAAAAACGGATTAAAGGCAGAAAAGAGAAAAATGAAGCGATCGCCAATCGCGCTCTTGAGCAAATTGAAGCTTTTAAAAAGGAACATTTGCCGCATATCGCCGTACAGTAGACTATGAGAACTTGATACAAGGAGGCATCGTCATGGAAATGCAGTTTCATGCCACAACGATTTGTGCTGTTCGTCACAACGGCAAAGGAGCAATTGCCGGCGACGGCCAAGTTACCTTTGGCAACAGCATGGTCATGAAGCATCAGGCGAAAAAGGTGCGCAGGCTTTACCGGGGACAAGTGGTAGCCGGATTTGCGGGTTCGGTTGCGGATGCGATAACGCTTTTCGAAAAATTTGAAGCCAAGCTGGAGGAGCATCATGGCAACCTGCAGCGGGCCGCAGTTGAATTGGCCAAGGACTGGCGATCCGATCGGATTCTGCGCAAGCTGGAAGCGATGATGCTGGTGATGGATAAATCGGGTTTGCTGCTTATTTCCGGCAATGGTGAAATTATCGAGCCGGATGACGGCATTTTGGCGATTGGCTCCGGGGGCAGCTTTGCTCTATCGGCCGCAAGGGCGCTGAAGCGTCACGCGGCGGATATGGAAGCAAAGGACATGGCGCGGGCGTCGCTTGAAATAGCCGCAGAGATTTGCGTGTTCACCAATCATAATATTATTGTCGAAGAAATCGTATAGATGATAGCGGAGGCGATGAAACCATGGGAAATGATGCGTTGACACCGCGCCAGATCGTCGCGGAGCTGGATAAATACATTGTAGGCCAAAAGGATGCCAAACGCTCCGTTGCGGTAGCGTTGCGCAATCGCTATCGGAGAAGCAAGCTGGACGAATCCATCCGGGATGAAATTGTGCCCAAAAACATTTTGATGATCGGCCCGACGGGCGTGGGCAAAACGGAAATTGCCCGCAGGCTGGCGAAGCTGGTCAAAGCGCCGTTCGTAAAGCTGGAGGCAACCAAGTTTACCGAGGTTGGTTATGTCGGCCGCGATGTGGAGTCCATGATTCGCGATCTGGTGGAAACGGCGATCCGTATGGTCAAGTCTGAAAAAACGGAAGGCGTTAAGGATAAAGCGGAGAAGCTGGCGAATGAACGAATCGTTACGCTGCTGGCTCCTTCGGCGGCGAAACAAAAATCCGCCAAAAATCCGTTTGAAATGTTGTTTGGCGGCTCCAACGAGGAAAAACCGGAGGAAGTCGACAAGGAAGGCGATCAGTCGCTGCAGGCGCGGCGCGCGCAAATCAGGGAACAACTCGCGGAGGGCAAGCTAGAAAATGAAGTGATCGAAATCGAGGTGGAGGACACTTCTCCAAGCATGCTGGATATGCTGTCGGGCCAAGGTCCCGAAGGCATGGGCATGAATATGCAAGAAATGTTAGGACAGCTGATGCCGAAGAAGCCGAAAAAACGGAAACTTCCGGTCAAGGAAGCCCGCAAGGCGCTTACCCAGGAAGAAGCCAACAAACTAATCGATATGGACGACGTTATTACCGAGTCCATTACGAGAGCGGAGCAAAGCGGCATCATCTTTATCGACGAAATCGATAAAATAGCCAGTCCATCCAGAGGCTCCGGCCCTGATGTTTCGCGCGAGGGCGTTCAGCGTGATATTTTGCCCATCGTGGAAGGTTCAACGGTCATGACTAAATACGGCTCGGTGAAAACGGACTATATTCTGTTCATTGCAGCCGGCGCGTTCCATATCGCGAAACCATCCGATCTGATTCCAGAGCTTCAAGGCCGCTTCCCGATCCGGGTGGAGCTTACCAGCCTTAGCCTGGACGATTTCGTCAGCATATTGACTGAGCCAAAAAATGCGCTGACCAAGCAATATACGGCACTCTTGCAAACCGAGGGCATTGACGTTCAATTTTCGCCGGAAGCGATTCACGAACTGGCATCCATTGCCGCTGACGTCAATCGCAATATGGAAAACATAGGAGCCCGCAGATTGCATACGATTCTGGAGAAGCTGCTGGAGGATTTATCCTTCGAAGCGCCGGAGCTTTCGTTGGAGAACATGACGATTACACCTGAATATGTACGCGAGAAGCTGGGGAACATCTCCAAGGATCGCGATTTAAGCCAATATATTTTGTAAGGGTCAAGTCTGGGAGGACAATAGGAAATGAGCTTATTGAACAAAACAAGAACGCTGAACCGGCTGCTGCAGCGCGCAGCCGGCAAGGCGGTTAACTTCCGTGAAATGGCGGAGGTGCTGTGCACAACTATTCAGAGTAACGTATTTGTCGTTAGCCGCAGAGGGAAAATTTTGGGTTGCGCGGCCATCGACGTATACGATCATGACTTTCTACGCTCGCTTGGAGCGGACGAGCTTAGATTCTCAGTACCGGCAAATGACCGTTTTTTGGATGCGGGCGAGCCGTTGACAAACGTAAAGCCTGATGCCGGCATAGGTGAAGCCTTCCCGCGTCTTGGCGATGGCGAAATTATGACGATTGTTCCTATTGTTGGCGGCGGCGACCGGCTGGGTACGCTGATTCTAACCCGCCCGTCGGGCGAATTCGATGAGGATGATCTTGTGTTGGCGGAATACGGATCAACCATTGTTGGCATGGAAATCCTGCGCGAGCGTGCGGACGAGATTGAACAGGAGGTTCGGAGCCGCGCCGTGGTTGCCGTTGCTGTTGGTTCGCTGTCGTTCAGCGAGCTGGAGGCGGTGGAGCATATCTTTGAAGAGCTGGACGGCAAGGAAGGATTGCTTGTGGCATCCAAAATTGCGGATAGAGTGGGCATCACACGTTCCGTTATCGTCAATGCTTTGCGCAAGCTGGAGAGCGCGGGCGTTATCGAAACCCGCTCCTTAGGCATGAAAGGGACCTATATCCGCATTTTGAACCAGCAGCTTCAGCAGGAACTGCAAAAAATAAAAGCTTAACAGAAGTCATGGTTCTCCATGCCGCATGTTTAAAGCCTTTTTCATATTTTTTTGGTCGAAAAGCCTCATCTTGATTTAAAAAGATGGGGCTTTTTTCTCATTGTAATAAATTAGGAAATTAGTGAAGATAGTCGTGTTAGCGAAAATCGACAAAGTCATCTCATTTTTTTAATAAAAATCTGTCGAACGAGGAAGGAATGCGCAAAATTCTGTTGAATATCTTATGTCAAAGAGATTTTCATAGCGAAAGTGGTGAACAAGCATGAATCTTCTAAACGGCTCATCATTTCAGCGGATGGAAGCGGCTGTCTATGCGGCAGAAATGAGGCAACGCGTCATCAATAACAATGTGGCCAATGTCGAAACACCGCATTTTAAACGCTCAGAAGTCGTCTTTGAACAACTTTTGGAGCAGGCAATAGGTACTGGATTGACAAAATTGTCGGGTATTAGGACTGATCCCAGACATCTTCCAATTGGGTCCTCGGCTTCGAAATTGCCTGAAGCTCAGGTCGTTACCGACACGGGAACAACAATGGGCAATAATCAGAACAACGTCGATCTCGAAAGAGAAATGTCTCTGTTGGCTAAAAACCAACTCAGCTACAACTTCTACATTCAGCAAATCAACCATGATCTGAAAATGATGCGTACTGCTATTGAAGGAAGGGGGTAGCCTGAATGAGAATATCTACGGGGTTTGACATCAGCGCTTCGGCCCTTACAGCACAGCGTCTGAGGATGGATGTTATTTCATCAAATATTACCAACGCAGAATCAACAAGAGGAAGTTATGTCAACGGTCAGTTTCAACCTTACAAGCGCAAAATGGTCGTGCTTGAGCCGCTGCAACAGTCCTTTTCATCTCTGCTAAACACGCAGCTTGGCCGTAAGGAATCCCTACAGGGCGTAAGAGTAGCCCAAATTAAGGAGGATCAGACACCAAGCAAACTAGTATACAACCCAACCCACCCCGACGCCGACGCCAACGGCTATGTAAATATGCCTAACGTTGATATCGCCAAGGAGATGGTCGATATGATTGCGGCATCACGTGCATATGAAGCAAACATCACAGCTCTAAACGCAACAAAGAGCATGTTTGTCAAGGCGCTGGAAATCGGCAAGAGGTAGTAGTCGACAACGATAAGGAGGGAAGAGATGATACAATCGGTAACGCTGGGCCAGACCGCGCAGGTGAAGCTGAATGAACTGGGACAAGCTCAAAAAGCAACGCCTGCCGAAATGACGGAGTCTTTCGGGCAAATGCTGCAGACGGCCATCAACAATGTGAACGCACAAGAAAAAAATGTACATAAGTTGAACGATCAATACTTAGTTGGCCAGGTGGATGTAACGAAAGTGCTGATTGCCGCCGAGCAAGCACAGCTCAGTTTGCAGTTTACCTCACAAGTCCGCAACAAGGTAGTGGAAGCCTATCAGGAAATGATGCGGATGCAGCTTTAGAAAATGGATCAGCATAGTAATTGGGTGAGGTGACAACGTGAACGAGAAAATCGCCCAATATCGCGGCAGACTTTCGCAATTCTGGAGCCAGATGGGCAGAAAACAAAAAATATGGCTAGGCGCGTCACTTGCTGGATTGGTGGTTGCAATTTCATTGCTGACCATTGTATTCACCCGAACCGAATACGAGCTTGCGTTTCAAAACCTCGATTCGACAGACGCGCAAGCAGTGATCACTTATTTGGATGGTCAAGCCATCCCTTACAAGCTGTCCGATAGCGGGACAAGCATCTACGTGCCAAGCAAAATGGTTACGAAAACGAAAATAGCCGTAGGATCCCAAGGCATGGTGCAAAACGGTTCGATAGGATTTGAGGTTTTCAGCTCCAAATCCTCTCAATTGGGAACAACGGAAAACGAATTTAATGTCATCAAACAAAGCGCTTTTAACGGCGAGGTTCAAAAGCTGCTGAATGGTCTTCAAGGTGTTCAAAGCACGAAGGTGCTGATCAACTCTCCGGAAGCCAGCGTGTTTCTGACACCGGCTGATACGGGAAAACCAACAGCTGCTATCGTTATGCAATTTACGCCTGGTTTTAGGCCGACCCAGCAGGCCATTGATGGCTATTATAATCTAGTAAAAGCTACAGTGACAGATTTGGAGATAGAGGATATTACCATCTCCAGCCCGCAAGGCGAGCTCACTCCGTCTATGACGGCCAATGCAGCCGCTGGCAGCGCTGACGTTGTGGAAATGCAGTTCCAGATTCAGCGTAAATACGAGGCCGAGCTTAAAAAGAATATCCAGCAATTTCTTGGGCCGCTTGTTGGTACGGAAAATCTGGTGGTCAGCATATCCAGCAGCATGAACTTCGATAAGAAGGTCAGCAATGAAAACCTGGTGCGGCCGCTTGAAAATAACAATAACAACGGCATTATTGTGAGCGAAGAAATCAACAGCTCCACCTCGACTGGCGGAAGTTCGCCTGCGGGCGGCGTTGCCGGGACTGGCGAAACCGATGTTCCGGGATATGAAGCGTCGTCGCAAGGGAGTAGTTCTTCCGAAACGAACTCGCAAATTCGTAATTACGAGGTTGACCGGATTACCAGCAGCATTGAATCGGGGCCTTTTGTTGTGAAGGATCTGTCCATCAGCATCGGGATAGATGAGACGGTGTTGCCGGATGAGGCCAGCCGGACGCCAATTATGAATTATTTGACCACGCTGGTGCGCGCTCAATTGGCTGATTCTGGTCAGGATATTAATAATGACGCTGTAATTACCAGAAAAGTTTCGTTGATTGCCAGAAATTTTGCAGAAAATCAAACAACTGCAAGCTCAAGCGCCATTTCGCTTCCTTGGGCAATCGGACTTGGCGTTGCCGCTCTGGCTATCATTGGCGGTTTGGTCTACTTCCTGTCGAGAAGAAGAAAGCAGGAGGCCATCGAAGAAGTGGAGATCGCCGCACCAAACAAGGTGGAATATCCTACGCTTGATCTGGATAATGTGACCAATGACAATCAAGCTCGCAAAAATCTGGAAACACTCGCCAAACGCAAGCCTGACGAATTTGTCAACCTTCTTCGCACATGGCTTGTGGATGAATAGAGGTGTTGTAATTGTCCAAAAGCATGCAAGGACTAACAGGGCGCCAGAAAGCAGCCATTTTGTTAATTACATTGGGACCTGAAGTGTCTGCGCAAATTTTCAAGCATTTACGCGACGAAGAAATTGAGCAGCTCACGCTTGAAATTGCCAATGTGCGCAAGGTGGACAGTCTGGACCGGGAAACGATATTAAGCGAGTTTCATCAAATTTGTCTCGCGCAGGAGTATATATCGCAAGGCGGTATTACGTATGCAAAAGACATTTTGGAGAAAGCGCTTGGCGAAACAAAAGCGATGGAAGTTATTAACCGGTTAACGGCCACGCTGCAGGTAAGGCCATTCGACTTTGCAAGAAAAGCCGAGCCCGCTCAAATTCTGAACTTTATTCAGAACGAAAATTCACAAACGATTGCGCTCGTATTGTCTTACCTTCAATCGGATCAATCGTCGCAAATATTGTCGTCGCTTCCGCAAGAGAAGCAAGCCGATGTTGCTCGCAGAATCGCGCTGATGGACAGCACTTCGCCGGAGGTTATCGCTCAGGTGGAGCGGGTGCTGGAGCAAAAGCTGTCGGCGACGGTAACGCAGGACTACACCAATGCTGGCGGCATCGATTCCATTGTTCAGATTTTGAACGGCGTAGATCGCGGCACGGAGAGGACGATTCTGGACTCGCTGGAAATTCAGGACCCGGAGTTGGCCGAAGAAATCAAAAAACGGATGTTTGTCTTCGAAGATATCGTCAATATCGACAACCGCTCGATTCAACGGATTATACGCGATATCGAAAACGCCGATCTTCAGCTTGCCCTCAAAGTGGCGAGCGAGGAAGTGCGCGAAGCGATATTCCGCAATATGTCCAAACGTATGGCAGATACGTTCAAAGAAGAAATGGAATTTATGGGTCCGGTCAGGCTGCGTGACGTCGAAGAAGCGCAAACTCGCATCGTGGCTACAATCCGCCGTTTAGAAGAGTCGGGCGAAATTATTATCGCACGCGGCGGAGGAGATGATATCATTGTCTAATTTGATCAAATCTTCTAGCGTTATTTCGTTGGACCAGCTCAAAAGGCTGCAAAGCGCTAATCATCATCGCGAGGTTTTGAGCCGGCTGCCGGATGAAAGCGGTCAGGATATCGAGGTTGGGCCTGATGAAGAAACGGTTTCGCTTCGCGATCAGATTTTGGCAGACGCGCAGGCCTTCGCCAATGAACGGCTGCAGGAAGCTTCGCTGGAATGCGAAAAGATGCTGGCCGAGGCAACGGCTCAAATAGATGTCTGGTGGCTGGAAAAACGCTCCGAGGATGAGGCCGCGTTCGAGCAAGCCCGAACATCCGGTTTCGAGCAAGGCTTTCAGGAAGGCGCCGCCGCTGCGGAAGAGAAGCTGAAGCAGGAATGGCAGCAAAATCTGGATGCCGCATCGGATGCTTTGAAGGGAGCCTATGAGCTTCGCGAGCAGATTATCCAGGAAGCAGAGCCCTTTCTCGTTGAGCTTAGCTGCGCTATTGCAGAAAAAATCATTGGAAAGCAGCTGAGTCAGGCTCCCGAAATGGCGCTGGAGCTTATCGTCAAATCCTTGTCCCGCCGAAGGGAGCAAGGCGTTATAACGCTTTGCGTTTCACCTCAGCAGCTTCCATTCGTACAAGCGGCAAGGGAAGAGCTGAATATGGCCATTGATTCTCAGGCCGAGCTGCAAATTTTGCCTGACTCCACCGTTAAAGACAATGGTTGTGTCATTCGTTCGGCATTTGGCAGCATTGACGCGCGCATCGATACCCAGCTCCAGGAAATTAAACGCGAGCTGATCCAATTGGCGCATCAGAGCAATGAGGAGAGAAGTCAAAATGGGGACTGGAATCAAGCTTGATTCGGCAAAGTATCTGGAACACCTCAGGCCGATTGATCCCGTACGCGTGAATGGCAAGGTAACTCAGGTCATAGGACTTACAGTGGAATCGGAAGGGCCGGATGCCAGCATTGGCGATTTGTGTTATATCTATCCTTCTAAAAGCGCCAAACCGCTGAAGGCGGAGGTGGTTGGCTTTAGGGACAACAAGGTGATCCTGATGCCCCTTGGCGATCTGCATGCCATAAGTCCTGGCTGCGATGTCGTAGGTTCCGGCAAGCCGTTATCGGTTCAGGTAGGCTCGGAATTGCTGGGCAAGGTATTGGATGGATTAGGTAATCCGCTTGATGGTAGCTTGTTGCCCAGCCGAATGCAGCATTATTCAACCCATAATGCTCCCAGCAATCCGCTTGGCCGTCCAAGAGTGATACATCCGCTTAGCATCGGGGTCCGCGCCATCGACGGTCTGCTGACTGTCGGGCAGGGGCAGCGGGTTGGCATCTTCGCTGGCTCCGGCGTCGGGAAAAGTACGTTACTGGGCATGATTGCCCGTAATACTTCCGCCGATGTCAATGTTATAGCGCTTATCGGCGAGCGGGGCCGCGAGGTGTTGGAATTTATCGAAAAGGACCTTGGCCCTGAAGGGCTTGCGCGTTCAGTTGTCATTGTTGCAACCTCTGACCAGCCGGCTTTGATTCGTATGAAAGGCGCATTGATTGCAACGACGATAGCCGAATATTTTCGGGATCGCGGTTTGAACGTCATGCTAATGATGGATTCCGTTACCCGCTATGCAATGGCGCTGCGCGAGGTCGGGCTTGCTATCGGCGAACCGCCGGCAACCAGAGGTTATACACCGTCCGTGTTTGCCGCTTTGCCAAAGCTGCTGGAGCGGGCAGGAACCGGAGCAACAGGGTCCATTACCGCGTTTTATACTGTGCTGGTTGACGGCGACGATATGAACGAGCCAATTGCGGATGCCGTGCGCGGTATTCTGGACGGACATATCGTATTGAGCCGCCACCTGGCGCATAAGGGACATTTTCCAGCTATTGATGTTTTGGCTTCGGTCAGCCGCGTTATGAAAGAAATTGTTTCAGAGGAGCAGCAGGATGCAGCAAACGCGCTAAAACGTCTGCTCTCTATATACAAGGATTCGGAAGATTTGATCAATATTGGGGCGTATCAGCAAGGCTCGAACAAAGAAATTGATTTGGCGCTTCAATATATAGAAGACATTCATGCTTTTACAAGGCAAAAAACGAATGAAAAAGTAACATTAGGTGAAACGCAAGAGTCTTTAATTAATCAATTTCTTAGGAGTTGAGTGCTGCGGTGGCATCCTTCCACTATTCATTTCAAAAGGTTGTGGACCTTAAGGCAAGCCAGAAAACACAAGCGGAATGGGTGCTCTCAGGAGCGCTGGGCGAACTCTCCACTCAGGAACAAAATCTCTATCAGCTTCGCCAAAGCCAGGCAGAGTGGGAGGGAAGGCTGCATCAGGCCGCCACGCATGCAGTTCCATTATCAGAGCTGCTTGTTATCGGCCAATATCTGGACCATCTGCAAGCATGCATTGAACGCAAGCTGGAGGACGTTCATCACGCTCAAAAGGCGGTGGAACAATGCCGTGCTAAGCTGGCTGATAAGATGAAGGATGAAAAGGTATGGCTCAAAGCCAAAGACCATGCCTGGGAACGTTTCCGTCATGCATTGCAAATCAAGGAGCAAAATGAGCTGGATGAAATGGCAACGGTTCGTTTCATCATGCCGTCACCGTAGAAGGCTGCAACGCTGGCAAGAGGGAGTGATCGAAATTGGCGGACACAAATGATGAAGCTCAGAAATACAACGGCTTTGAACGTTTTATGTTTTTAATGATACCGATTCTTGTCGTGATCGTTTTGCTGGGCGTCTTGCTCTATGCAACAAACAGCGACTTCCGCAATCGGACGCTGGAAATCGGTCAAAACATACCTGTTCTCAAAAACGCACTTCCAAAGCCTGAATCAATGAGCGGCATTAAAGACGACGAAAGCGTGCGTTCAGTCAAATTAAATGAAAAAATCGATGAACTGGAGACGGAGCTGCTGACGCTTAAAAGCGAACTTGCCGCTGCAACACAATCCAAGGAAACGCAGGAGCAGTCCATCAAAGACCTGGAAGATGAAAATGCCCGGCTGAAGCTGGCAAATGAAGAGGGTCTTCTGGAGGATGAGCAATATGAGGCCAAAATTTCCGAGCTCGCCAGCATGTTTACCAAAATGACGCCTAGCAAGGCCGCTCCAATTGTGCAAAACATGACCGTGGATGAAATGGTTCTGCTGTTTTCCGCAATGAGAGTTGACGATCGAGTGCGCATTATGGAAAAGATGGATGCAAAAATCGCTGCGGAAGCAACCATGAAGATGAAAGACGCCGTTAAGGCCAAGGATCTGCAAATTGCGGCGCTGCAAGCGAGATTGGAAGAGGCGTCGCAGCCGAAGGAAACAACGGTTTCCTCTACTTTGGACCAGGATCAGCTAAGCGCAACCTTTGGCGCTATGAACGCAGCTAGTGCAGGAGAGCTTTTGGTCAAAATGATTGAAGTGAGCCCTAGCAAGGTGATGAGAATTTTAAATTCGGTCAGCGATTCGGCGCGCTCCTCCATTTTGAGCGAGATGTCCAAAATCGACAAGAATGCAACTGCCAATATGATGTCCAGACTGATGTCCGGCTCTTAGGCGCTTCATAGATGGCAGCCAATAAGAAGGGAGGTGAAAAACAATAATGGATGTAATGGTAGCAGGTTCAAGTACCGCTGTTGCACCTAACGGCTCAGCGCCAGTAGCAAGTGTGAAGCAAGGAGCAACGGCCGCAGAAGGCGCGGCAGGCTTTCAAACGGTGCTGGTCAAGCAAATGGGCGGCCAAGCTGAAGCTCAGGATTCAACAGCCGCCCCGATTGCTTTGGTTGCATCGGCATCTGTTCTGCCGCAGGAAGGCGCAGTGCTGCCCGAACTGCCGGAGCTGGAGCAGCTCCTGGCACTAATGGATTCGTTAATTGACCAGCTGGATACGCAGCCGGAAGAGGGGGCTCAACAGTCCAATGCCAGCCCTGAAGAGCTGTTTGCCGCATTGGAAGGTATGCAAGCTTTATTGGTACTGCTTGGCCTTCCTGCCGTTCACTTGCAGAAGACAGTTAATGAAGCAACTAATGCTGTCGTTCAAGCGGAGGATGCCGCTGCTCAAACGTTAGCCCTGAAAAGCGGCTTGCAGGATGCGCTCCTGCAGTTGCAAACATTGCTCCAGCAAGGCTTGCAGAAGCAGGTTCAAGGTCAGGAGCCCGCGGCTTTGGTTGCCAAGCAGCTTGGAGAGCTTGCTGCCTTGTTGAAAGGCGAAGCTCCGAAGCAGCTGCCCTCCCAGAAGGAGGCCGCACAAACTCCTGCATGGGTCAATACTGCATCCGCTTCAGCAAAGGACACTTCGGTTTTGCTTCAACGCATGTCTCACCAGGCTGTCCACCCTTCCATTCTGGCGGCAGCGGTTCAAGGCAGCGAAGCTACGACCCAGGCTGATGGAGGCTTACAGCAGCAAGGAGAGATGGTTGCCGCAACGCCTGTTTCTCTGCTTGCTCAACAAACCGTCCGGGAGCATGCGCCGATGCCAGCGCCAAGCCAGGCCGCGAGCACGTTCGTGCTGGCTGAGGATTTTGCTGAAACGATGCGCGGCATGATTGTGACGAAGTTTGATATCCGATCCTTGAATGGAGCTTCAGAAGCCCGTCTTACTCTGTTTCCGGAGCATTTGGGCGGAGTAGATGTTCGCATTTCGATGCAAGGCGGCGTGTTAACCGCTGTTTTTATGACAGATACAGCGCATGCCAAGGATATGCTTGAAAATCAAATGGCGCAGCTGCGTTCATCGCTTCAGGCACAAGGCTTAAACGTCGATAAGCTGGAAGTTACTCAAAGCGAGTCCTCTGCCGTGCTTAGCGGGCAAAACGGCCAGGAGCAGAGCAATCGCAACCCGTTCCGCAATTCTCAGGATCAGCAGAAAGATGAGCGCGTAACGGACAATGCTTTTGAATCGGAAATTGCCGAGCAGGCAGCCATTCAGGAGCTAGGTTTTGGAAGAAGCATTAACGAAACGGCTTAATGCAATTCCTATCGGACAAGGACGGGGGTGAACAGAAATGGCCGGTAGTGTATCCACCAGTAACGTTTGGCCGAGCTATCATCAGAGCAACGTCCAAAGAGCGGCGGAAAAATCAAACTCCAGCACGCTTGGGAAGGATCAGTTTTTGTCCATCCTGGTGACGCAGCTGCGCAATCAGGACCCTATGCAGCCTATGCAGGATAAAGAATTTATTGCGCAGATGGCGCAATTTACCTCTGTGGAGCAGCTGATGAATATGGCGACCGAAATCGGCAAATTACGACAAAGCATCGGATCAGCTTCAAGCATGATCGGTAAATGGGTAGAGTGGCAAGAGTACGACGAGGAAGGGCAAATCATTCCTTTTAATGGAAAGGTCGACTCGATTTTGTCCAAGGAAGGCGTGTTGTATGCAAAGATTGGAGATAGCGAGGTTGCATTGGACTACCTGATTTCTATTTCCGAAAGTCAGCCCGCGCAAGGAGCGGGATCGGCTGGGGAGAAGGATGAGGTGGAGGAAGCATGAGCGACAGCATGAAAATTGGACACATGTTTCCTATAAGTCCTTCACCGCTGCAGGTTGACAAAAGCTATCAAAAAGCTCAGGGCGAAATGAAGAGGCAAGGCGCGGAGTTTCATGACCTGCTGCAATCGAAAGTGCTTAAGTTCAGCCATCACGCGGAAGTAAGAATGGAGCAACGCGGTATCCAGCTCAAGCCGGAGTCGCTGTCCCGAATTATGAAGGCGGTGGACGAGGCGGCTTCCAAAGGCGCGCGCGATTCTCTTATTGTGTACAAGGATATTGCGATGATCGTTAATGTGCCCAGCCGCACCGTTGTAACGGCAATGGATGAAAGCGGCATGCGGAGCAACGTCTTTACCCAGATTGACAGTGCGATTATTTTGAAATAAGGCTGGACCATTCAGGAGGCCTGCGGCTGCGGACCGACAGATGCAGCCGCCGATAAGCACTAATACCCCAAATTGGAGGAAATGAAACTATGTTGAGATCAATGTATTCAGGCGTTTCCGGCATGAGAGGGTTTCAAACCAAGCTTGACGTAATCGGTAATAACATTGCCAACGTTAACACAATCGGCTTTAAAGCCGGAAGGGTTATGTTTCAGGATATTTTGAGCCAGACCGTATCCGGTGTGACAGCGCCTGAAGACGGAGCGCGGGGCGGCGTAAACGCTCGCCAAATCGGTCTGGGCGTTGCGATCGGCGCAATTGACACAATCCATACAGCGGGCAGCGCCATGCAAACTAATGATGCAAAGGACCTGCGGATTGACGGCGACGGATTTTTTGTTGTATCGGCCGGAGACGGAGCCGAACAACTGCTGACTCGCGCAGGCAATTTCACCATTGACGGCGCGCGCCAGCTTGTTAATGCGGACGGCATGTTCGTTCTGGGCGTGGACGGAGCGCCTATCGTTCTTGACGAAGCCATTACGGCATTCAGCTTCAGCCAGGATGGCAGAATTATTGGCGTAACGGCCGACGGACAGGTGGAAGCTGGCCAGCTTGGGATCGTTAAGGTTGTAAATCCCGGCGGACTGGA
>PJUA01000390.1_pt1 | contig 26466 bp, 22 predicted proteins | sample 1512151 | NCBI WGS metagenome assembly PJUA01 (sample SAMN08177678, study PRJNA422409) | Soil metagenome, whole genome shotgun sequencing project. | isolation source: Soil enriched on filter paper: beechwood xylan treatment | place: USA: Madison | collected 2015-01-15
ACCACCAACGCATAGTGCACAACATGCACGCCCAGCGAACGCGCCACCGGGAACAGCAGCGGCCCGAACAGCACGATGGCGGGGATGCCTTCCAGCAGGCTGCCCAGCACGATGAAGATGACGATGGTGATGAGCAGGAAACCGGCGCCGCCACCCGGCACACCCTGCATCAACGCCACCAGCTTGGAGGAGAAGCCCGACTGCGTCAGCGCCCAGGCCATCGCGGTGGCCATGCCGATGATCAGCAGGATGGCGCCGGAGAGTGCAGCGGCTTCGATCAGCATCGGATAGAGGCGCTTGAAGTTCAGGTGCTTCATGAACAGGTGCATGATCAGGCCGACCACCACCGTGTAGGCAACGCCAATGGTAGCGACCTCGGTGGCCGTGGCCACGCCCTCGATGACGGCCACGCGGATCAGCATGGGCAGCGCCAGGGCGGGAATGGCGGCGATCAGGGTCTTCATGATCAGCGACATGGGTGCGCGCGGCACGTCCGGCATCGGCTCGCGGCGGGCGCGCATCCAGCACACCACGGCGATGGCGATGGTGGCGATGGCCGCCGGCATCAGGCCACCGATGAACAGCGCCGTGATCGAGACGCTGCAGACCGCGCCGATGGTGATCAGCACCAGGCTGGGCGGGATGGTCTCGGTCATGGCGCCGGAGGATGACAGCAGGGCCACCAGTTCTTCCGGCTTGGAGCCGCGTTTCTTCATTTCGGGGAACAGCGCTGGCGCGATGGCCGCCATGTCGGCCGCCTTGGAACCGGAGATGCCGGAGACCAGGAACATCGCGCCCAGCAGCACGTATTGCAGGCCGCCGCGCACGTGACCCAGCAGGGCCGCCATGAAATCGATCAGGGTCTTGGCCAGGCCCGACATTTCCAGCAGCGAGCCCAGCAGCACGAACAGCGGCACCGACAGCAGGATCAGGCTGGACATGCCTTCGTCCATGCGGCTGACCACGATCATCAGCGGCGCATTGGTCGCCAGGGCGAGATAGGCCATGGTGGCGGTACCGAAGGCGAAGGCGATGGGAATGCCACCAGCCACGCACACGCCAATCAGCAGCACGAAGAACACGATCAGGTTGTAGTTGCCCATGGCCATCAGGGCCGGCTGCGCCAGCCACAGCGCACCCGCGATCACGGCCACCACCGCCAGCGCCGAAAGCAGCAGGCGCATGGTGGTCAGGGCGGCCATGCGCGAGACGGCCGCCAGCAGCATCAGGATGGCGCCCACCGGCAAGGCGGCAGCGCGCAGGCCGTCGGGAATTTCCAGGGCCGGGGTGGTGATGGGCATCTGCTCGACTGCGTGATCCAGTGCCGGGTGGATCACCATCAATACGAAGATGCAGACCACCAGCGCCGCCACCGTTTCCAGCCAGATGCGGCCTTTCTCGGAACACTTGTTGATGATGGCGGTGAGCCGCATGTGCTCGCCACGGTCCAGGGCCAGCACGGCACCCAGCATGGACAGCCAGATGAAGAGGATCGAGGCCAGTTCATCGGACCAGACCAGGGGGTCATGCAGTGCGTAACGGTAGATCACGCCGGTCAGCAGCACGATCGTCTCGGCCAGCACCAGGCAGGCGGCCAGCGCGCCCACCACATGCATGACCATGCGGTTCAGGCCCACCAGTGCGCGCGCGAACGGATTCATGTTGACCGGGGCGCGGTAAGTCATTGCAGCTTCCATCATCAAGCTCCAGCGAAAAAAGTCGGGGCGGACGGCGCCACGGCCCGCAGCGGGCGGTGGCGTCATCCGTTCAGGCCGGACGGGGCGTCAGGCCAGCTTGCCGGTGTACTTCTCCAGCAGCGCCCAGGGCTCGTCGCCGAACTTCTTCTTCCATTCGGCGTAGAAGCCGGCGCTGCGCAGCTTGGCGCGGAAGGAATCGGCGTCGGCATTGTTGAAGGCCAGACCCTTGCCCTTCATTTCCTCGACCAGCGAGTCGTTGAGCTTGCGCACGTCGGCGCGCTGGTTCATGCCGGCTTCGTTGATGGCACGGGTGACGATGTCCTGCAGGTCCTTGGGCAGGCGTTCGAAGGACTTCTTGTTGCCCAGGAACCAGAAACCGTCCCACATGTGGTTGGTGATGGAGCAGTACTTCTGCACTTCGTACAGCTTGGCCGTGGAGATGATGGCCATGGGGTTTTCCTGGCCTTCGACGATCTTGGTCTGCAGGGCCGAATACACTTCGGCGAAGTTGATCGAGGTCGGCGCCGCATCGAAGGCCTTGAACATCGAGGTCCACAGCGGGCTCGGCGGCACGCGCAGCTTCATGCCCTTGAGGTCGTCGGAGGTCTTGATGGGACGGGTGCTGTTGGTGATCTGGCGATAGCCGTTGTCCCAGATCTTCTCGAAGGCGAACAGGGTGGATTTGGCTTCGATCTGCTTGCGCACATGGGCGCCGAGTTCACCATCCATGGCCGGCCAGACCTGGCTGTAATCCTTGAAGGCGAAGCCGATGCCGGAAATCTGCGCGGCAGGTACCAGGGTGCCCAGGATCAGCGGCGAGAGGGTGAAGAAATCGATGGCGCCGGCACGTACCTGCGAGAGCATGTCGGTATCGGTACCCAGCTGGTTGTTGGGGTAGAGCTGCAGCTCGATGCGGCCCTTGGACTGCTCGGCGATGGCAGCGGCCATTTCCTTGGCACGCGCATTCATCGGGTGGGTCACCGGCAGATTGTTGGCGTACTTGAAGGTGAACTCGGCCGCATGGGCGGAGGTGCTCACCATGCCGGTGGCGGCAGCAGCCGAGGCCACCGAGGCGGTCTTCAGAAAATGACGGCGCGTGAATTTACCAGTGGATTGATCCATCTGTCTTGTCTCCTGTTTGTCTGTTTGTATTTATGAATCTGCTGATTCCGGTGCCACTCAGCTGCCGCGAAATCCTGGCGTGCAGCCCCCTGTATCCGGGTTGTCAACACTGCCCATGCATCGATAGAGCAATTAGGATGCCAAGCCGTCGGAGCGGGCCGACGCGATGGCGATGTCCCTCATGGTCATCTGCATTGCGCCTGTATTCTCTGCGATAAAGGCTGCGCAGGACAAGGGCGCGGGCAGCGCCGCCTGCAATTTATTTGATGCCGCCCTGCTGCGACACCTGTCGCATGCGCTGTCGCCAACCTGTCGCAGGGATGTCGCAGGTGTCGACACCTGAGGCGCTGCTGCCGGGCAATTGTTTTGTGTTGCAGCGCAATGATTTACGTTAACGTAAAGTCCGTGCTATCTTCATCCGGTCGGTCGCTGGCGTAGCGGTTTCCTGCTCAGCAGGATTCAGCGCCGCCCCGTGGTCGATCTTATTGACGACGCAACACCGCATCAGAATCAACAACAAAGCGAGAGCCGGCGCGCCTTTGCGTCGAGCTTTCAGGAGACGGGCAAGAGGCCGGCCCGGGCAGGGGCACACCCCGCCTGCGGCCGTCGGCGACCAGTGGCACCTCACTCTTGTGGCAATCGCATGGCGATGGCGACGAGCTTGCTGCACGTGGCAATCGCATTGGCACGGCAGTGGAAGACATTGGCACCGAATTTGCATATTGCCCCCGTGTGAACCGGAGCGACCAGGCTCCACCGACCAAGTCTTACAAGGACACACCATGACTGCTTCTGCATCCTCACCCTGCATCACCGGCTGGCACCATTCCCAATTCGGCAAGCTCGACGGCATCGATCCGGAAGTGTTGATCGGCCAGGTCGCCAAGGCCGCCATCGAACATGCCGGTCTGCAACCGGAAGACATCGATTCCGTCCACGTCGGCACCTTCAATGCCGGCTTCCTGTATCAGGACTTCCCTTCGTCGCTGGTCATGAATGCGCTGCCGCAGTTGCGCTTCAAGCCGGCCACACGCCTGGAGAATGCCTGCGCCACCGGCTCGGCGGCAATCCATTCGGGCCTGCAATCGATCAAGGCGGGTGAATCGAAACACGTGCTGGTGATCGGCTTCGAGAAGATGACCGAACTGGCGACCCCACAGGTCGGCGAGGTCTTGCTCAAGGCCTGCTACGCCAAGGAAGAAGCGGGCATCCCCGGTGGTTTCGCAGGCGTGTTCGGCAAGATCGCGCAGAGTTACTTCGACCGCTTTGGCGACCAGTCCGACGCACTGGCCATGATCGCCGCCAAGAACCACAAGAACGGCCTGTCCAATCCCTATGCCCACATGCGCAAGGACTTCGGCTTCGATTTCTGCCGCACCGTTTCCGAGAAGAACCCGTTCGTGGCCGGCCCGCTCAAGCGTACCGACTGCTCGCTGATCTCGGACGGTGCCGCCGCCCTGGTGATCAGCGCCGCCGACGTGGCCAAGTCCATGCCGCGTGCCGTGCAGTTCCGCGCAGCGGTGCATGTGAACGACTACCTGCCGCTGTCGCGCCGCGACCCGACCCGCTTCGAAGCCGCCGAACTGGCCTGGAAGAATGCGCTGGGTCAGGCCCGACTGTCGCTCAATGATCTGTCCCTGGTGGAAACCCATGACTGCTTCACCGTGGCCGAGCTGCTGGAATACGAAGCCATGGGCCTGGCCCCGCACGGCCAGGGCGCGCGCGTGATTGCCGAGGGCATTACCGCCAAGGACGGCAAGCTGCCGGTCAACCCGTCGGGCGGCCTGAAGTCCAAGGGACATCCGGTGGGCGCAACCGGTGTCTCGATGCACGTGATGGCGGCCATGCAGGCGGCCCATGATGCTGGCGACATGCAGATCGCCAATGCGCGCTATGCGGGCGTGTTCAACATGGGCGGCGCGGCCGTGGCCAACTATGTGAGCATCCTGGAACGCGTGAACTGATTGCAGCTGCAAATTTCCGCTTGAAGGGTGCAACACCGCGTCGTTCGCTGCACCAGCGAACGACGCGCAGGAACATGAAGTATCAAGAAGAACAAGAACGAAGCGCCACGCCAATTTCCATTAGAACGAATCGGGACGAGTGAGACGATGTTAACGAAAGTGATGAACCTGGGCCGCCTGCTGTCGGACGTGGCGCGCCGTTTTCCGGATGAGCCGGGTCTGATCCTGTCGCAGGGCAATGCCGATGGCAGCGACAGGCTCATCTCGTGGAAGCAGATCAACGAGCGCGTCGATGCGCTGGCCCACGCCCTCACCCGCCGGGGTGTGAAGAAGGGCGACAAGATGCTGGTCCATTCGCGCAACAACCAGCAGATTTTCGAGAGCGCCTGGGCCGCCTTCAAGATGGGCATGGTCTGGGTCCCGACCAACTTCCGCATCACACCGCCTGAAGCGGCCTACCTGGGCCAGTCCAGCGGCGCTTGCGTGATGCTCTACGACCGTGGTTTTTCCAACTACGTGGATGCCGTCAAGGCAGCCTCGCCGGCACTGGAGCACGTCATCGCCCTGGCCGATGCGCGCCCCGGCGAGCTGGATTTCGAGGCCCTGGTGGCCGAGGGTGGCCACGAGAGCTTCCGCGAAGTGGAAGTCGATTACGAAGACCCGATGTGGTTCTTCTATACCTCCGGCACCACCGGTCATCCCAAGGCCGGCGTGCTCTCGCACGGCCAGATGGCCTTCGTGGTGACCAACCACCTGGCCGACCTGATGCCGGGTCTGAACCATCAATCGCGTTCGCTGGTGGTGGCGCCGCTGTCGCACGGTGCCGGTATCCACGCCGTCATCAACACCGCGCGTGGCGCGGCCAGCATCCTGCTGTCGTCCGAACGGCTGGTGGTCGAGGAAGCCTGGCAGCTGGTGGAAAAGTACAAGGTGGACAATCTCTTCACGGTCCCCACCATCGTCAAGATCCTGGTCGAGGACGAATCGGTGGATCGCTACGACCACTCGTCCTTGAAGCACGTCATCTACGCCGGCGCGCCCATGTACCGTGCCGACCAGGTGTATGCGCTGAAAAAACTGGGCAAGGTGCTGGTGCAGTATTACGGCCTGGGCGAAGTCACCGGCAACATCACCTTCCTGCCGCCCTACCTGCACTTCGACGACGACGCCCATCCGCAGGCGCGGGTCGGCACCTGCGGCATGCCGCGTACCGGCATGCAGATCGCCATCCTCAACGACGACGGCCAGGAACTGGCGCCCTTCGAGACCGGTGAAATCTGCGTGCGCGGGCCGGCCGTCTTCATGGGATACCACAACAATCCGGACGCCAATGCCAAGGCCTTCAAGCATGACTGGTTCCATACCGGCGACCTCGGTCATGTGGACAAGGATGGTTTCCTCTACATCACCGGGCGTTCTTCGGACATGTACATCTCGGGCGGCTCCAATGTCTATCCGCGCGAGATCGAGGAGGCCCTGCTCACGCACGCGTCCGTGTCGGAGGTGGCGGTGCTGGGCGTGCCCGACCCCAAGTGGGGCGAGAGCGGGCTGGCGGTGATCGTCTGCAAGGCCGGCCAGCAGGCCGATAGCGCCGCCTTGCTGGCGCACCTGGAAGAGCGCATCGGCAAGTACAAGTGGCCGCGCCGCTTCGTCTACTGGGACAACATGCCCAAGTCCGGCTACGGCAAGATCGTCAAGAAACAGATCAAGGCACTACTGGAAGAACAGGGGGAATACCGCCTATGAAGCTGACGAACAAGACCGCCCAGGCCGCGGCCGGCACCGGTTTCGTCGAGGTACGCAAGTTCCTGCACGCAGGCCAGCAAAGCTATCCGCGCACGCTGGACCTCGAGGCCGACCCGGCCGAGGAACTGCGCATCACGCTGCAACCGGGCAGCTCCGTGGGCGAGTCGCTGCGAAGCGTGCTGGCGCGCTATGGCCAGCGCGGCGGCGTGGGCCGCATGTGCGGTGGCACGGCACGGCGGCTGCACTATCACCGCATCGAACATACCGGGGACGCCAGCCGTCCCTATGACTACGGCCCGCCGCATGTGCTCGAAGGGGTGATCACCTTCATCACCGGCGCCATCACGGTGGGCCAGAACCAGGACGGAAAGGTCTTACTGCATTGCCATTCAGGATTCATCGACGGTGACGGCGCCCTCCACGGCGGCCATCTCCTGCTCGATACGGTGGAAGTGGGCGACGATCCGCTCATCATCCGCCTTTGCTTGTTCTCCCGGGGCGCCTTCGTCGTCAACAGCGATGAAGAGACGCACTTCAGTCTATTGCATCCGACACCCATGGAATGATGATGACTCTCCACGCCAACGACACCACGACACGCGACGACCATATCCCCCCTATCCACGTAGAAGAAGGCCGCCTCGGCAAGCTCGTGATGGCCCGCCTCAAACCCAACCAGGACCTGACCGAAAGCGTGGAAGCGCTGTGCCGCCAGCACGGCATGAAGACCGCCATCGTGCGCGGCGCCATCGGCAGCCTGATCGATGCCCACCTGCAATACGCCACCCCGAACGGCCCGCGCGAGATGGAGATCAACGGACCGGGCGTGGAAATCCTCAATGTCTTCGGCGAGATCGGGTTTTCCGATGGCCGGGGCAATCCCCATCCCCTACAGGGCGTGGTGGCCGACACTGACGGCAAGATCTTCGCCGGCCGCTTCGTGCGCGGTGCCAACCTGTCCTTCATCACCATCGAGATCACCCTGCAGGAGTGGGTCGCGGTCAAACAGCAGGAAGCCGTGCCGGCCTGAAACGAACAATGCCGCCCAGCGACAGACTGGACGGCATTGCATTCACATCACCAGGGCCTGTTCAGGCTTCGTTGTGCAGCGTGGCTTCGGCTTCCTGTTCGATCTCGGCTTCGGCACGCGCCGCTTCTTCTTCGCTCAGCAGACCACCTTCCCACTTGGCGACCACGGCTGAGGCAATCGAGTTGCCTACGGCGTTGGTGGCCGAGCGCCCCATATCGAGGAAGGTATCGATACCCAGGATCACCAGCAGGCCCGCTTCGGGGATGTTGAACTGGTGCAGGGTCGCAGCGATCACCACCAGCGAGGCACGCGGCACGCCGGCGATGCCCTTGGAGGTCAGCATGAGCACCAGCATCATGGTGATCTGGGTCGAGATCGGCAGATGGATGCCGTAGGCCTGGGCGATGAAGAGCGTGGCGAAGGTGCAGTAGATCATCGAGCCATCGAGGTTGAAGGAATACCCCATCGGCATGACGAAGCTGGAAATCTTGCGCTTGACGCCAAAGCGGTCCAGCGCATCGAGCAGCTTGGGATAGGCAGCTTCCGAGCTGGCCGTGGCGAAGGCCAGCAGGAAGGCTTCCTTGATCAGCGCCAGCAGGCGGAAGATGCGCTTCTTCAGGAACACGAAGCCCACCGCGATCAGGATGGCCCACAGCAGCACCAGCGAGAAATAGAAGTCACGCATGAAGACGGCGAAGCTGACCAGGATCTCCAGGCCATTGACCGCCACAGTCGCCGCCATCGCCGCAAACACCGCCACCGGGGCAAACTTCATGACGTAGACGGTGATCTTGAGCATGGTGTGCGACAGATCGTCGATCACCGCCAGCAGGTGCTTGCCACGCTCGCCCAGCGACGCCAGGGCGATACCGAAGAACATCGAGAACACCACCACCTGCAGCACTTCGTTCTGGGCCATGGCCTCGACGATGGACTTGGGGACCAGGTGATTGAAGAATTCCTTGATCGTGAACTTGCCCGTGGCCAGGCCGGCGCCAGCCGCGTCAGGCGGTGGCAGTGCCACGCCCGCGCCCGGTTGCAGCAGGTTGGCCATGATCATGCCCAGTGCCAGCGAGACCAGCGAGGCGATGAAGAACCAGGCCAGCGACTTGCCGAAGATGCGGCCGACCGACTTGGCGTCCCCCATGTGGGCGATGCCCACCACCAGGGTGGAAAACACCAAGGGCGCGATGACCATCTTGATCAGACGCAGGAACAGGTCGGAAGCAATCGAGATGTAGCCGGCCAGTTCCTTGGCCTGGGCCTTGTCCAGATGACTGAAGATCAGGTAGCCGACCAGGATGCCCAGCAGCATCGCAATGAAGATGAAGATGGCCGGCGGAATGCGTTTTTTCATGGGTTCTCCTGCCCCTCGATCGCAAGTGGCATGGCACCGGTGCGAGGACGATGATGGTGGGGGCTGATTGTCTGGGCGCGGGGCCGTGGCGGGACGCTGCGCCGATCGTCGGGATTGTCGGAAATCACCTGTTTCCGATGAGAAACGGGGACCGGTTTTTTCCCGCTGCGCGGAAAAAAGGACGAAGCTTATTGACTTATGCCCCCTGCCGTCAAGCCGGTTTGGATAAATGGGGTCAAATTGCCCGGGTCATGATCAAAATGGCCACAAAAAAGCCCCGCAGAGCGGGGCTTGGGTTGTTTCCAGAGCAACTCGCAAGGCATCCGGACGCGCCCGGCGATGCCTCAGCAAGCCGTCAGCAAATCGTCAGGAAACCGCCACCAGCGCGGCGTCCAGCAATTCGATCCAGTGCCGTACCAGGGTCTCGGTGCCGGATTGCAGATGGGTGACGCAGCCGATATTGCCGGTGACGATCATGTCGGGATCGGTGGCCTGGAGCTTGCCGATCTTGTCATCGCGCAGGCGGTAGGAGAGCTCCGGTTGCAGGATCGAATAGGTGCCGGCCGACCCGCAGCAGAGATGACTGTCGGCGCACAACTGCACATCCACTCCGGCCGCGCGCAGGATGGCCTCGACCTTGCCGCGTATCTTCTGGCCATGCTGCAGGGTGCAGGGCGGGTGGTAGGCCACGCGCTTGCCGTTGAAGTCCTTGAGCCGGTGTTTCAACTGGTCTTCGAACTCGGGCAGGATTTCGCTGATGTCGCGGGTCATGTGCGAGATGCGGCGCGCCTTTTCGGCATAGACCGGATCGTGCTGCAGCAGATGGCCGTATTCCTTGACGGTGACGCCGCAACCGGAGGCATTCATGACGATGGTATCGGCCCGGATGCCATCCCGGCCTTCGATGTAGGGCCACCAGGCGTCGATGTTGCGACGCATGTCGTCCAGCCCGCCGTCCTGGTCATTCATGTGATAGCGGATGGCGCCGCAGCAGCCGGCCTTGGGGGGCGCGAACAACTGCACGCCGAGGGCATCGAGCACGCGGGCGGTGGCGCTGTTGATGTTGGGCGACATCGAGGGCTGCACGCAACCTTCCAGGTAGAGCATCTGGCGCGCATGGGTGCGCGTGGGCCAGGTGCCGGCATCCTGCGGCAGCGGCACCTTGTTCTGCAGCAGCTTGGGCAACAGCGGGCGCACCAGCTGGCCTGCTTTCATGGCGGGACGGAAAATCCACTTGCGCGGCACCAGCTCCTTCAAGGCGGTGCGCATCACGCGCTGTGACAGGGGGCGTGGCACCTGCTGCTCCACCACCTTGCGACCGATATCGACCAGGCGACCATACTGCACGCCGGACGGACAGGTGGATTCGCAGTTGCGGCAGGTCAGGCAGCGGTCCAGGTGCGTCTGCGTGGCGGCAGTGGCGGGCTTGCCTTCCAGCACCTGCTTGATGAGGTAGATGCGGCCGCGCGGGCCGTCCAGTTCATCGCCCAGCAATTGATAGGTGGGACAGGTGGCGGTACAGAAACCGCAATGCACGCAGGAACGCAGGATGCTGTCGGCTTCCTCGCCGGCCTGGGTGTTGCGGATGAAATCGGCTAAGTTGGTCTGCATGGAGGGTCGCTGGCTAAGTAGTTCGCTTACAGGCTGGCGTAAAGGCGGCCGGGATTGAAGATGCCGCTCGGGTCGAATTGCTGCTTGAGCCTGCGATGGATCTTTTCCACTGCCGGTTGCAGCGGATGGAATACGCCGATGGCCTTGTCACCCCCGCGATGCAGGCTGGCATGCCCGCCCACCGCCAGGGCGGCGGCGCGAATGGCGACCGCATCCACATTGCCTTGCGGGCGCAACCAGCGCTGCGCCCCGCCCCACTCGATCAGCTGGGTACCCGGCAGGTCGATCGGCGGTGCCACCGATGGCACCGACAGGCGCCACAGCGGCGCTTCGGGCTGGGCGAAGAAGGGATGGGTCTGCTCGCGCAGGTCGGTCCAGTAATCGTCCGGATTGCTCAATTCGGTGCCACCCAGCTTCTTGATCGCTGAATCCACCGCAGCCTGCGCACCCGCCAGACGCAGGGTCAGCACATTGCCGACCCAGGCGCTGGCCACCAGCGGCAGCGGCTGGCCGGCGCTCTGGTTCAACAGGCGCAGCGCGCCTTCCTGGTTGATCTCGAACACCCGGGTGCTGCTGGCGAAGGGGCGCGGCAAGACCTTCAGCGAGACCTGCAGGATCAGGCCCAGCGTGCCCAGCGTGCCCGCCAGCAGGCGCGAGATGTCATAGCCGGCGACGTTCTTCATGACCTGGCCACCGAAATGCAGTTGCTCGCCCTGGGCGTCCATCAATACCGCACCCAGGACGAAATCGCGCACGGCACCAGCGGCTGCGCGCGAGGGACCGGAAAGTCCGGCGGCCACCATGCCGCCGACGGTGGCCGCGCCGCCGAATCGCGGTGGCTCCCAGGCCAGCATCTGGTTGTGCTCGGCCAGGGCGGCGTCGATCTCGGAGAGCGGCGTGCCGCAGCGGGCGGTGATGACCAGTTCGGTCGGTTCGTAATCGATGATGCCGCTGTAGGGACGGGTATCGAGCAGGTCGCCACTGGGCACCTGCCCGTACCAGTCCTTGGTGCCGCCGCCGCGAATCTGCAAGGCGCGGCCGGAGAGGATGCGTTCACGGAAGGATGCCAGCACGGCATCGAAGTCGGGTTGGGCTTGCTCTTGCATGATCAGAATCTCGGCAGGTCGGGGAAGCGCAGCTGGCCGCGCTGCACGTGCATCTTGCCGTACTCGGCACAGCGATGCAGGGTGGGAATGGCCTTGTCCGGATTGAGCAGGAAGGCGGTGTCGAAGGCGCGCTTCAACTTGAAGAAGGCCTCGCGCTCGGCGGGCGAGAACTGCACGCACATGGAGTTGATCTTCTCGATGCCCACGCCGTGTTCGCCGGTGATGGTGCCACCGACTTCCACACACAGCTCCAGGATCTCGGCGCCGAACAGTTCGGCGCGGTCGAATTCATCGGCCAGGTTGGCATCGAACAGGATCAGCGGATGCAGGTTGCCGTCGCCCGCGTGGAACACGTTGGCACAGCGCAGGCCGTACTTCTTTTCCATCTCGGCGATGCCCAGCAGCACCTGCGCCAGTTTCTTGCGCGGGATGGTGCCATCCATGCAGTAGTAGTCGGGCGAGATGCGGCCGGCGGCCGGGAAGGCGTTCTTGCGACCGGACCAGAAGCGCAGGCGTTCCGCTTCCGAGGCCGAGCAGGCGATGGCGGTAGCACCGCTGGCATTGAGCACGGCGGTCATGCGGCCGATCTCTTCTTCCACCTCTTCCACGGTGCCATCGGACTCGCACAGGAGGATGGCTTCGGCGTCGATGTCGTAACCGGCCTTGACGAAGGGCTCCACCATGCGCGAGCTGGTCTTGTCCATCATCTCCAGGCCGGCCGGGATGATGCCGGCGGCAATCACGTTGGCGACGGCATTGCCGCCCTTCACCACGTCATCGAAGGACGCCATGATCACCCGCGCGGCCTGTGGCTTGGGCACGAGCTTGACGGTCACTTCCGTGACCACGCCCAGCATGCCTTCGGAACCGATGAACACCGCCAGCAGGTCCAGGCCCGGGGCGTCCAGCGCGCCACTGCCCAGTTCCACCACGTCGCCCTCGATGGTGACCATGCGCACACGCAGGACGTTGTGTACCGTGAGGCCATATTTGAGGCAGTGCACGCCGCCGGAATTCTCGGCCACGTTGCCGCCAATGGTGCAAGCGATCTGCGAGGACGGGTCCGGCGCGTAATAGAGGCCATGCGGCGCGGCCGCTTCCGAGATGGCCAGGTTGCGCACGCCCGGTTGGACCACGGCGGTGCGCGAATACTTGTCCAGCTTGACGATCTTGTTGAACTTGGCGGTGGAGACCACGACCCCGTCGGCAATCGGCATGGCCCCGCCCGACAGGCCGGTGCCGGCGCCTCGCGGGACGATCTGTACCTGCAGCGCGTGGCAGGTCTGCATGATGGCCACCACCTGGGCCTCGGTCTCGGGCAGCACCACCACCATCGGCAACTGGCGATAGGCGGCCAGGCCGTCGCATTCGTAGGGGCGGGTGTCTTCCTCGTCGAACAGCACGCAGTGGCCAGGCAGGACCCGGCGTAGGGCATCGACGACTTCGCGCTGGCGCGCCGGCGCGAAGGACGGTTGGACGGGAGCATTCATGCTGGACCTCGGCGTTGGGCTAGGCAGGCGTGTGGGTGTGGACGTCCCTCTTTGCGTCCGGCGGCACGGCGCACGCTGTCTCGTTTGTTGTCAGCCCGCATGGGGCGGGCTTTTTCAGTCCGACAAGTGTAACGAATTTTGCCCGGCCGTACGGGGCGATATTGCCCGCTGAGCCACTGAAAAGAATTTCCGGCCGCCGTGAATTATTTTCAGGGCGGCCGGTGTGACAGTGCTGGCGTGGGCTCAGATGTTGCGGAAGGCGTTCTGCATCCAGCTGATGAAGGTATCGACTTCGGGCCGTTCGCGCACGGCGCGCTCATAGACCACGTAGTAGGCATGCGGCGGGGTGCGCAGGCGTACGTCGAACAATTCGACGATCTCGCCCCGCGCCAGCAGTTCTTCGGCGAAATGCTGGCGGGTCAGGCCGACGCCGTAGCCATGGCGCACCGCTTCGAGCAGCAGGCCGAGGTCGTCCACGCGCAGGCCGGCGGAAGGTTCCACCCAGTCCTTGAGACCTGCGGCCTCGAACCACGGCTGCCAGGGCTCCAGCGCCGAGCGCAGCAGGGTCGCATGCTGCAGGTCGGCCGGCGACTTCATCGGCGGCAGGGTCTTCAGGTAGCCGGGGCTGGCCACGGCGAAGGCCGGTTCCTCGAACAGCTTTTCGGTGATGATGTTGGGGTAGTTGCCGGCACCGAAGCGGATCTCGACATCGCTTTCCGACAGCGACAGGTCGTACAGCGGCACCGAGAGATACAGCTCCACCACGATCTCGGGATGGCGCTGGGTGAAGTCGGCGATGCGCGGCATGAGCAGGTGGCGCGCGAAGGTTGGCGGCAGCATCACCTTGATCTTGGGTTGCACGGCGGCATTGCGGTGCGGCATGGGGAAATCGGTCAGCGTGCGCAGCGCCGAGCGCACCACGTCGAGATAGCGGCGACCAAATTCGGAGAGCCCGATGGAGCGGCCATCGCGATAGAACAGGCGCTCGCCGACGAATTCTTCCAGCAGGCGAATGCGGTGCGACAGTGCCGATGGCGTGATGCAAAGCTCCTCGGCCGCGATGGCGAAGGAGTTGTGACGGGCTGCCGCTTCGAAGGCGGACAAGGCATGGACGGGCGGTAGGCGGGTGGCCATGGGTGGTGGATTCCTGCTGCTTTAGCGAAGGGCATGCAAAAACGCCCTGCTCTTTGTTCAACTAAAAAACTGCTGAAAACCAACAAATCAGCGCTGACAAAACTGCGCTACTGTCGTCAACATCAAAAAAACTACCGTTCGCACTGAGTAGGCCCTCTGGGCCGTATCGAAGACGTACTGACGGCGCCCCTTCGATACGCGGCAATGCCGCTACTCAGTCCGAACGGCAGGCCGATGAAGTCAACGGCAAGCAAGATACTTGATCCAAGGTTTACTGTTCCCAGCGCAGGATCTTGCCCGGGTTCATGATGTTCTTCGGGTCCAGCGCGTGCTTGATGGCGCGCATGACGGCAATGGCGCCGTCGCCGTGCTCCTGGATCAGGAAGTCCATCTTGTGCAGGCCCACCCCATGCTCGCCGGTGCAGGTGCCGTCCATGGACAGGGCGCGCGCCACCATGCGTGCGTTGACGCCTTCGGCGCGGGCGACATCAGCCGGGTCATTGGGGTCCACCATCATCTGCACGTGGAAATTGCCGTCGCCGACGTGACCGATGATGGCGTGGATCAGTCCCTGCTCTTCGCAGTCGGCCTTGGTGGCCAGCACGCATTCGGCCAGACGCGAGATCGGTACGCAGCAGTCGGTGGAGATGGCGCGCGCACCCGGGCGCAGTTGCAGCAGCGCAAAATAAGCGTTGTGACGGGCGGTCCACAGGCGGGTACGGTCTTCGGGGCGGGTGGCCCATTCGAAGCCAAGGGCGTGATTTTCGTTGGCGAGGTCCTGAACCAGCTCGGCCTGTTCCTTGACGCCATTCTCGCTGCCGTGGAATTCGAACAGCAGCAGCGGGTTGACCGGCAGGGTCAGCTTGTCGTGGGCATTGATGGCGCGCACGCCGTTTTCATCGAGCAGCTCCACGCGCGCCAGCGGCACGCCCATCTGGATGGTCTGGATCACCGTATTGACCGCATCGGCCACGCTGGGGAAGGAGCAGATGGCGGCGGAAATGGCCTCGGGCTGCGGATAGAGGCGCACGGTGACTTCGGTGATGATGCCCAGCGTGCCCTCGCTGCCGACATAGACGCGGGTCAGGTCGTAGCCGGCCGAGGATTTCTTGGCACGGGTGCCGGTCTTGATGATCTCGCCCTGTGCCGTGACCACGGTCAGGGTCAGGGTGTTTTCCTTCATGGTGCCGTAGCGCACGGCATTGGTGCCGGAGGCGCGGGTCGAGGCCATCCCGCCCAGCGAGGCGTCGGCGCCCGGATCGATGGGGAAGAACAGGCCCGTGTCCTTGATCTCCAGGTTCAGTTGCTTGCGGGTGACGCCGGCCTGGACGGTGGCGGTCAGGTCTTCGCCGTTGACTGCGAGCACCCGGTTCATCTGCGACAGATCCACCGTCACACCGCCCTGCAGGGCCAGCACGTGGCCTTCCAGCGAGGTACCGGCGCCGTAGGGGATGATGGGGGTGTCGTACTGGCTGCAGAGCTTGACGAAGGCGGCGACTTCCTCGGTGCTGTGGGCGAACACGACAGCGTCGGGCAGCATGGGGTCGTAGGAGGATTCGTCACGGCCGTGGTGCTCGCGCATGGCCAGGGTGGTGGAGCAACGCTCACCGAAGAGGGTCTTGAGCTCGTCGAGCAAGGCCTGCGGCACGGGGCGTTTCAGTTTGCGGGCGTCAACTAGATGGTTCATGCGATTTCTCGGTTTCTCTCTGGAGTCTTGTGTCTCGGTCGTTGTTCTAGGTCTTGTTGGGGGAGGATGCAGGGCCGTTGCAGTAGCCACCCCGGCCGCTGCAGTGGACTGACCACTGATCCAATCGATGAATTTTACTCTCTTGCGGGCGGGAGATCGGGCAAATCTCCCATGCCGTCGCGGCAAGGCGGGCAAATCAAGTGAATTATTTACGTGATTCTTGCATCGCTGGCGCGTCCTCTCGCATCCGGCGGGACGCTTGCCTTGCACCGGGCTTGCGCTTAAGCTGGCGCGCATTATCAAGGAGCAACGATGGGCAACCGACTTAGCAAGATCGCCACCCGGACCGGTGATGACGGCAGCACCGGCCTGGGCGATGGCAGCCGCGTGGGCAAGGACAGCCTGCGCATCCAGGCGCTGGGCGATGTGGATGAACTCAATTCGCAGCTGGGCCTGCTGTTGTGCGAGACCCTGCCGGACGCCTTGCGGGAGGAACTGGTCTCGATCCAGCACGACCTGTTCGACCTGGGCGGCGAGCTCTGCATCCCTGGTTACACGGTGCTGGCCGAGACCCACCTGGCGCGGCTGGATGCCCTGCTGGAGAAATACAACGCCACGCTGCCGCCGCTGAAGGAATTCATCCTGCCGGGTGGCTCGCGTACGGCCGCGCTGGCGCATGTCTGCCGCACGGTATGCCGGCGCGCCGAGCGCAGTGTGGTCCTGCTGGAGAAGGCCGAGTCGGGCGTGAATGCGCCCGCCCGGCAATATCTGAACCGGCTGTCCGACCTGTGCTTCGTGCTGGCCCGGGTGCTCAACCGCGAGGCCGGCGGAGAGGATGTGCTGTGGGAGAAGAGGCGGGAACGTTGACGAGGGTCACTGCCGCCCGACTTCCGGCAAGAACAACATGCTGAATCACGACAGTATCTTCATGTGAGCTGATTTCCCCTGGGCGGATACCGAGATCGATTGCCATCGCTCCCATTCTGCCAGCCGGGCCGCATAGGTCGCCCGCGCAGCAGACATGCCCTCGGTTCCGAGAAACAGCCGCAGAGGCGGAGAAGGCATATCTGCAACCTGCAGAATTGCTGCTGCCGTCGCCTGGGGCTCACCAAAATCGATATCCAGGCTGTGCGCGAATACCCGTTGCCGGAGTTCGCTATAGGGCGTCATTTCTTCGGACAATTTCAACGAGCTGGAACTTGCAAACTCCGTAGCGTAGGCTCCCGGCTCGATCAGCGTCACCCTGATCCCGAACTCGCCGACCTCCTGCGAGAGGCTGTCATGCAGGGCCTCAAGTGCCCATTTCGACGCGTTGTAAAATCCCACCATCGGCCCGGCCACAATACCTGCCACACTGGATACGCCGATGATATGACCATCATTCTGCCGTCGCAAGATAGGTAGCGCGGCCTGGATAACGCAAAGAGCACCAAAGAAATTGGTATCGAATTCGGCCTTCACATCCTCCAGCCTGGCCTCTTCGATTGCACCGACCAGTGCATATCCGGCGTTGTTGAGTACCACGTCAATGCGGCCGAAATGCAGGTAAGCACGTTCCATTACCCTTTCGACCTGCCGCACATTGGTCACATCCAAGGCAAGCGGCAAGACCTGATTGCCATAGCGTTCGGCAAGCTCATCGAGCGCCCCCACGTCGCGGGCAGTAGCGACGACACTATCTCCGCGCGCCAGTGCAGCCTCTGCCCATACGCGTCCCAAGCCACGGGCCGCCCCGGTGATGAACCAGATTTTTGGAGACATTATGATTCCTTGTAAGAGCACCAGAAGGAGGACTTAGCCACGGCCCGCATCCGCGCCGCGCCCCGTACCGGTGGCCATCCGCATGAAGCCATCGAAGGCACGGTCGGAGAGCAGCCGACGAATGAAGATCATCGGCTTTGCCCCAAAGCCAACGGCGTAGCGAGTCCTGGGCCGACGTGCGGTGACTGCCTTGGCAATGGTCTCGGCAATCAACTCCGGTGGGGATTGCCGTTTCCGGCTGGCCTCGCCGATCATCGATTCGGCCATCGCACTTGCCTGGCTTGCGTAGGGTCCCTTGCCGGAAACTTCCTTGAGCTTGCTGGCGGCGATGCCAGCCCATTCGGTCTTGATACCCCCCGGTTCGATCACGACGACATCAATGCCGAACGGTTTGACTTCCAGGCGCAGGCAATCGCTGATGGCTTCCAGGGCGAATTTTGTGCCGTGATACCAGGCGCCCAGGGGGGTGTAGATCTTCCCGCCCATGGACGTGATGTTGACGATGGTCCCGCAGCGTTGCGAGCGCATGTGCGGCAGCACAAGTTGTGTCAGGCGTACGGCACCGAAGACGTTCACGTCAAATTGGGCGCGCGCCTCGGCAAGAGATACGTCCTCGACCGCGCCGTATGAACCATAACCGGCGTTGTTCACCAGGACGTCGATGCGCCCCGATCTGGCGAGAATTTCATCGACGGCTGTCCGCATCGATACGTCATCGGTCACATCCATGGCAAGTACATGGATACCCGCGTTCGCCAGTGCGTGCATGCGCTCGACACGACGTGCGGCGGCATACACCGTATAGCCCAGGGCCTTCAGTTTGAGCGCGGTCGCTTCACCGATGCCGGAAGACGCGCCTGTTACAAGAGCAACTTTGATGTTCATGGAAAGGGATGAAATAAATGGTTGTCGGGGATGATGCCGGTCCAGGCAGATGTCCTGTACCCGGCACTTTACGCAGCAAAGGACAACGCATCGCTAGCCAACTGCGCCACACGCCAAGCCAACGGCGCCAATGCTCTTTCAATCCGTGTCACTACCGGGCCTGCAGATAGTCCCGCATCGCCTTGAGCGTTCCATATGGCGTATCGACTACTGCCTGATTGGCGACCCAGCCAGGAATTGAGCCTCCCGGGGACGCGTGCATCTGATAGCGCACCCTGACGCCCTCGGCCGCAGGCGAGATCACCCATTGGCCATCGGCTTGCGGAATGCGTACCTTTCCTTCGCGAAGAGGGACATACCCAGGAACGGCATTGACCCGGACAATGACCGTTCCATCCTCTGATCGTCCGTAAACGAAGTGATAGACGCCGTCGCGATTGGCGACCGGCCAGGGGGCCTTGTTGTCCAGATAGTGAAACTGTTCGCTATCATTGATCGACAGCAGTTCGGAGGCTGCTACGTCGGGCATCCATTTGACGAATGCATTGGCGTCGCGAAGGACCGCGACCACTTTGTCAACCGGGACGTCGAGTGATATCTCTCCACGGAACTCACGCAGGGAAGAACCGGGAACATTGCGAACATAGACTTTGATACCCTCTGCATCCTTCGCCAAACGCCAATCTTCCTGTGAGAAAGAAGAGCGTCCGGCGAGCATACCGATCAACGTCAGTGCAACGATGATCAATCGTTGGGCGTTCATGAGGAGCCTCCTGTGAAAATGATGGAATCACAAGCCTAGAGGTCATTCCTTTATCGCCCACTCGCCTATGCCGCCAAAGGAGTGGTGATCAACGCCAACCGGCATTTATCCGACGCAGACAATGCGTCGAGAAACCGGCACAGGCCTCATCACGACCGCCCTGCTATTTGGCATGACCAAGCCTGGCGAGCATATCCGATGGCATGACAACGATGCCGGCAGCTCCGGGCAGAGTCCGGGTGAGTGCGCGCGCCACCGCCTCTGCCTGGACGGGTTGATAGGCTCCTGGCAGGAAGGGCGCCAGCAGTCTTGCAACGGGAATCGCAATGCGCTCTCCTAGACGCATCGGCTGCTGCAGTCCATGGCGGGTATCGAGAAACAGGGAGGGCTGGGCAATGACGAGCGCATCCAGATCCAGGGATCTGATCGCCTCTTCAAGCTCCCCCTTGACGCGATTGTAGAACAGCGATGAGCGTGGATCGGCCGCAGCGGCACTGACCATCGCCACGCGACGGGCACCGCGCGAGACGGCGCCTGACGCGATGGAAAAACTGGCGTCGAAATCGACTGCACGAAACGCGGATCGACTGCCCGCCACCTTGATGGTAGTCCCCAAAGCCAGATAGACCTCATCCACCTCTGGCAGTGTGGGCAAGCGCGCAAAATCGACGATGTGGGTCTGCAGCTTGGGGTCGGCGATCGACAATGCACGCCGGGACAGGACGTGTATTTTCCCCACGGTCGCATCGGCCAATAGTATTTTCAGGATGAAACCACCCACCAAACCCGTGGCACCCGCCAGCATTACTGTCCGTTCAATCTTCATCATGGAGGCGCTGCCTCTCTCTTCAATTCATCTGCAAATGATGACGCGCACTGTCTGGCGTCTCGCCGGTCCAATCCATGAAGGCACGGTAAAAGGAATTGGGATCCTCAAAGCCTAGCAGGAAGGCGATTTCCCCACCCGACATGGTCGTGTTTCCAAGGTAGTGACGTGCAAGACTCTCCCGCGTCCTGTTGACCAAGGCACGGAAATTCTCGCCTTCATCTTCAAGCCGGCGTTGCAAGGTGCGTTTGCTCATCCCCAGTCGTTCTGCGGTCTTCTCGATGGTCGCAGCATTGCTTGGCAGAAGTTCCAGCAGGACTGCGCGAACACGTTCAGCCGTCGTCGATGCCGCATCAAGTTCACTGAGCCTTCGACGCAGCTCGGGTTCGAATGCCCGCCACATGCCAGCGCTCGCGGTCAGAAACGGACGCAGGGCATCCACGGCGGAGAACGTGATGCTCGGTGCGGAACCATATTGGACCGGCACGCCGAAGAAGCTCTCGTACCGGCGAAGAAAGCGATTGGGCGGCAGCATGGGTAACGTCACGCGAAGGGCACTGATGGGCTGACGTATCGCCAACCGTCCCAATCGCAAAAAGAAAGCGACCTCCGCAACCTGCAGGGAATACGGCACCTCGGTCTGCACAGACAGCCATCGCGGCGACACCGTGAGCTCGCCGTCATTGCCCAGCTCCACGTCAAGGCTCATGGGCGCGACAAGCTGCTTGTATTTCGCCAGGCGTTGCACTGCCTGCATCAGGTTCGCACTGCAAAGCGCAGCGAACAGCGGGGGAGAAAATGAGTCGGCTGACACCATATCAACGATGCGCAACGGAAACACAGGATCGTCAGCCTCCGCCTCAAGCGCCCTCCAAAAGCGGAAGTAAGCCTCGGTGGAGAGACCCATCTCTTCACGGGAAAACAGATCCTCCGGGAGGCCTGCTCTACGCAGGACATGCCCGGGCTCATAGCCCAGGTCTTTCAACAATGCCCGCCAACCAATCTCCAGTGAAAAAGTGAGCTTGCTGGTCATCTATCGGTTTCCTCCACCTTCAACATTTTCTCAACAGGAGCAGAACTGCTGCGCCCAGTTTAAATGCAGACAGCAGGACGTGTGATGCAAGTCGCGCCACTTCATCGGCCATCAGCGCCAGCACAGCACGAATTCGCATGTTTTTTCCGCCAACCTCGTGCTTCCGCGGCTGTGTTGTCACGGATTTCCCTCGCTGGTCCGGCCTTGGCGTGCTTTAAGTGTGAGATGGCGCGACCAGCAAGTCTGCTGGAAGCCCTCGGCCAATACATTCTTGATTGCATCAAGTTTCCGGATGCGCATATCGCGTCGGCAAGGCACACCGTAGATCCAATGAACCCAGACCTCAACACCTCCCTGCAGAAAGCGATCGAGCTGCACATGGCAGGCGAGTACGAAGCTGCAGTCGCATGCTATCGCGCCATCCTCGAACAGGACCCCATCCATCCTGTAGCGCTTCATTATTTCGGCATCTACCTTTTCCAGACCGGCCTGCATGAGGAGGCGCTCGAACACTTGATCGTGTCCTCAGAACTGGAGCCGGAAAACGCCATTTGGCAGAACGACCTCGGGAACGTCTGTTTCTCGTTAAAGAAATTCGGGGATGCGGAGATCGCATTTCTTAATGCCTCCCGACTCGCTCCTTCCGATCACAACGTCTGGACAAATCTTGGCGCAACCTATCTCCAGTTGGGAGAACGGGAAAAAGGAGAGCGCTGCTTTCAGACAGCACTCGATATTGCGCCGGATTGCGTACCTGCCCTGCTCCATCTGGCCGATCTCCATCGAGAAAAGAACGAGTCCTTCCTTTCCGCGCAATATCAGTGTCGAGCCTATGTGTTGCCTCCCCATGAGGGAAAGTCCCAACAACTGTTAGCCACCTCCTTCTATTTCCTGGGACGATTGCCGGAGGCGATGGAGGTCTATCAGAACTGGCTCCAGCAAGAGCCCGACAATCCTATCGCCCGGCATATGCTGGCGGCATGCTCCCAGAAGGACATTCCTCCGCGCGCGACCGATCGTTATATTGAAGAACACTTCGATACCTATGCCGATCACTTTGACATCAATCTCCGGGATCGTCTGAAATATCGCGGCCCCGAATGCATCCTGAATGGACTCTCGCAACTTGCCCCGCTCGACAGGACGGCCCATGCCCTGGACCTGGGCTGCGGTACGGGTCTATGCGGAGAGCATCTTGCGTCGGTTTGCCAGAACGTGACGGGCATCGATCTCTCCGCACGCATGCTGGAAAAAGCCGGCCAGACCGGCTTCTATGACACCCTCATCCGGTCGGAGATCGGCAGTTTTCTTGACGGCCATGTCGGCAGCTACGATCTCGTTGTCGCTGCCGATACACTGATCTATTTCGGCGGACTGGAATCACTGCTATTGCGTGTATCGGGAGCCTTGCGCGATGGCGGCCACTTCGTTTTCACAACGGAAGATCGCACAGACGCCCTCCCTGGTTATCACCTGCATTCCAGTGGAAGGTATCAGCATTCCCGCGAATACGTAAAAGCTTGCCTGGTGCAAGCAGGACTCTGCCTGCGATATGACAAAGGATGCGGACTCCGGATGGAGATTGCCTCGATGGTCCCCGGGACGGTGTATGTGGCACAGAAGAGGAGCCGCTAAAGTGAGCGCTTGACTCCGGACGTATCGCATCGGCGATATCAGAGACATAGGCGCTCACCCAATGCAAAACGCCCCACATGAACAATGCGAGGCGTTTAGTGATTTCCTGCCGGCGATCTCGTCAGTCCTGCGGGGCAAAAACCGTATCGACAGACTCAGCAGCTACCTCGACCGACATTTCAGCCGTTGTTGACCACCAGCTTAGGCTGGTCCTTGCCGAAACGTTGCACGATGGACTGGGCGATGCCGTCCGCATCCAGGCCGCATTGCGCCAGCAATTGTGCCGCATCGCCGTGGTCGATGAAGCGGTCCGGCAGGCCCAGGTGCAGGATGGGCTTGCTGATGCCGGCTGCGGCCAGCGCTTCCGAGACGGCGGCACCGGCGCCACCCATGATGCAGCCTTCTTCCACGGTGACCAGAGCATCATGGCTCTCGGCCAGTTGCCGGACCAGTTCCACGTCCAGCGGCTTGATGAAGCGCATGTTGGCGACCGTGGCATTGAGCTTGTCGCCGGCACCGAGGGCCGGGGCCAGCAGGCTGCCGAAGGCGAGGATGGCGATGTCCTTGCCCTGGCGGCGGATTTCGCCCTTGCCCAGCGGCAGGGTGTCCAGTGTCTTCTGTACGCTGGCGCCGACGCCTGCACCACGCGGGTAACGCACCGCGGCCGGGCCGGGGTACTGGTAGGCGGTGGAGAGCATCTTGCGGCATTCGTCTTCGTCAGCTGCGGCCATGACCACCATGTTCGGAATACAGCGCAGGAAGGCCAGGTCGTAGTTGCCTGCATGCGTGGCGCCGTCGGCACCGACCAGGCCGGCACGGTCCAGGGCGAAGGTGACGTCCAGGTTCTGCAGGGCGACGTCGTGGATCAACTGGTCGTAGGCGCGCTGCAGGAAGGTCGAGTAGATCGCCACCACCGGCTTCATCCCCTCGCAGGCCATGCCGGCGGCGAAGGTGACGGCGTGCTGCTCGGCGATGCCGACGTCGTAGTAGCGTTCCGGGAATTTCTTTTCGAAGGCGACCATGCCCGAGCCTTCACGCATGGCCGGGGTGATGCCGACCAGCTTGTCATCGGCCGCACCCATGTCGCACAGCCATTCGCCGAACACCTGGGTATAGGTCAGCTTGCCGCCGGCGCTGGGCTTGATGCCTTCGCTGGGGTTGAACTTGCCGGGGCCGTGGTAGAGCACCGGGTCGGCCTCCGCCAGCTTGTAGCCCTGGCCCTTCTTGGTCACTACGTGCAGGAACTGTGGCCCCTTGAGGTGCTTCAGGTTCTGCAGGGTGGGGACCAGCGAATCGAGGTCGTGGCCATCGATGGGGCCGATGTAGTTGAAGCCGAATTCCTCGAACATGGTCGCCGGCACCACCATGCCCTTGGCATGTTCTTCCAGGCGCTTGGCCAGTTCCAGCACGGGACCGGGCAGCATGGACTTGCCCACGTCACGGGCCTTGGCGTAGAACTTGCCGGACATCAGGCGGGCCAGGTAGCGGTTCAGCGCGCCCACCGGGGGCGAGATCGACATGTCGTTGTCGTTGAGGATCACCAGCAGGTTGATGTCTTCATGCACGCCGGCATTGTTGAGCGCTTCGAAGGCCATGCCGGCGGTCATGGCGCCGTCGCCGATGACGGCGATGGCGTGCCGGTCCGAGCCCTGGGTCTTGGCCGCCAGGGCCATGCCCAGTGCGGCCGAAATGGAGGTCGAGGAGTGCGCGGTACCGAAGGTGTCGTATTCGCTCTCGATGCGGCGCGGGAAGCCGGAAATGCCTTCCTGCTGGCGCAGGCTGCCCATGCGTTCGCGACGACCGGTGAGGATCTTGTGCGGATAGGTCTGGTGGCCGACGTCCCAGACGATGCGGTCTTGCGGAGTGTTGAAGACGTAATGCAGCGCGATGGTCAGCTCGACCGTACCCAGGTTGGACGACAGGTGGCCGCCGGTCTTGGACACCGAATCCAGCAGGAAGCCGCGCAACTCTTCAGCCAGCGGCTTCAATTGATGACGGGACAGGCGGCGCAGGTCAGCCGGGTCGTTGATGGTGTTCAGGAGCATCTGTTGTTACCGTGTTGGGGTCTGAAGGCCACGCCTGGCAGGTTGCCGCGTGGTCCGTCTTCATGCCTTGGATTACGTCTCTCAGGTCTTTCTGTGTACGATCAGGTCCGCCAGCTCGCGCAGGCGCCGTGCCTTGTCGCCGAACGGAGCGAGCGCCTGGTGGGCATCGCCGCGCAGTCTTTCGGCCAGCGCCTGCGACTCGGCCAGGCCCAGAATGGACACATAGGTCGGCTTATTGTCGGCGGCGTCCTTGCCGGCGGTCTTGCCCAGCGTGGCCGAATCGGCGGTGGCGTCGAGGATGTCGTCCACCACCTGGAAGGCCAGGCCGATGGCGCGCGCATAGTCATCCAGCGCCGCGCTTTCGTCCCGGGTCAGCGCCTTGCCACCCAGCGCACCCAGCATCACCGCCGCACGCAAGAGGGCACCGGTCTTGAGGCGGTGCATCTGTTCCAGCTCGGCCAGCGACAGGGTCATGCCCACGCTGGCCAGGTCGATGGCCTGGCCGCCACACATGCCCACCGAGCCCGAAGCCTGGGCTAGCAGGTTGAGCATGCGCAACTGGCGTGCCGGCAGGTTGGCGTCGGTCTTCAATTCAGCTTCCAGCGGTGCCGACAAGGTTTCGAAGGCCTGCGCCTGCAACGCGTCGCCGACCAGCAGCGCGGTGGCTTCGTCGTATTTCACATGCACGGTAGGCTTGCCACGGCGCAGCGCGTCGTCATCCATGCAGGGCATGTCGTCATGCACCAGCGAATAGACGTGAATCATCTCTACTGCTGCCGCAGCCCGGTCCAGCAGGGCTGGCGGCGTATCGAACACATCACCGGCGGCATAGACCAGCAGTGGCCGCACGCGCTTGCCGCCATCCATGGCGGTGTAGCGCATGGCCTCGTGCAGGCGCGCCGGCACCACCGTGGTCGGCGCCAGGAAACGGTCCAGCACGTGTTCCATGCCGGCCTGGACCTGGTTCATCCAGTCCGCGAATGCCATCGAGGCCAGCGACATCTGCGCGCCAGCGGCGGTGATAGGTGCATTCATCAATCGTCCTCGTTGCCCGCGTCGGTCGCCTGGAAGGGCTTGAGCATGTCGCCTTCGAGCAGCTTGACCTGGCTGTCCACCTTCTCCAGTTGGGCCGCGCAGAACTTGACCAGTTCCGAGCCGCGCTTGTAGGCGGCCACCGAGGCTTCCAACGGCAGTTCGCCGGCTTCCATCCGCGCCACCAGCTGCTCCAGCTCTTCCATGGCTTGTTCGAAGGAGGCCGGCAAGGCGGCGGTCGCGGCAGCGCCGGAGGCGGCAGAGGTTCTAGGCATATCGACCCATTCAGAAAACTAACCCGGTATTTTAGAACAAACCGGCGATGACCAAGTCAATCAAGGGCGTGGATTTGTCGAAGGTTTTGGAGGCCGTCGCGTAAGTTCGTCCAAAATGCTGGCATTTTGGACACAAACCCGGCCCCTTATGGGGGTTTTGTGGCATAATCCTCGGTTCTGTCCAAAATTTCCTCTTCATATTATTTGAACATAGGTTTTTGCGGATTTTCTTCCTTAGGTTGGTGCAAATTAATTTGGGGGCGGAAA
>PJUA01000391.1_pt1 | contig 26424 bp, 19 predicted proteins | sample 1512151 | NCBI WGS metagenome assembly PJUA01 (sample SAMN08177678, study PRJNA422409) | Soil metagenome, whole genome shotgun sequencing project. | isolation source: Soil enriched on filter paper: beechwood xylan treatment | place: USA: Madison | collected 2015-01-15
GGCCTGTCACGCCGGGGGTCGCGGGTTCGAGCCCCGTCCGCTCCGCCAGATAAAACGCCTCGTTCGTAAGAACGAGGCGTTTTTGTTTTTGCGCAGCAAAACCAGCGGAGTGGAGGGAGCCGCTTGCGCGGCTCCCGGCGGGGCAAGAAGGGAATCGCTTGCAAGCGATTCCGCGGCCTGCGCGTGTGTAGGAGAGCCCCTGCCGCTGCGCCAGATAAAACGCCTCGTTCGCAAGAACGGGGCGTTTTTGTTTTGCGCAGAAAAAATTGCAGAGCCAAGAAGCGTATCTCTAGCATGCCTACCCCTATTTGGAAAAGACACAGTTGCCGACTGGGAAGATTACGCGACACGCTAGAAAAAATTTGAGTTTTCCGTACTATTTCCCTCTGGAAATGCTTACACTAAGCCGGAATTTGCAGTTTCTCAAAACAGGAGACCGGCACACGCCGGGGCGCAATAATGTTTTTGAGGGAACCCGGCCTGTCACACAGGCCGAGGAAGAGGGCTTGAGCCGCTCCCCAAAGATGTAAGAAGAACCCATCGAGATGCAGTAGCGGATTCGCGCGTAGTGCAGTGACAGCAGGAGCAGGGTGACGACCAATCGTATCGTCTTCCTGCGATGGCCTGCACGTTTGGCATCTAATGGGATAAAGAGGGGGTAGCGATGAAGCTCGCCAATTTCAACATTGGCGTCCGCTTGGGCGCAGCATTTGCAGTGGTCTTGTTGCTGATCGTGGTGACCGCCACGGTCGGGATCCGGAACCAGTCTTCCAACAACGCTGAAATCAACAGCATCGTCAACGAGAAGTACCAGCTCATCGCCTTGAGCAACCAGATCAAGAACAATGGCTACAAGGCCAACGCAGTATTGAGCAACATCCTGCTGGCCGCCACACCGGAAGCATCGGCCAAGTACATGGACGAATACGCCGGCCTGCGCAAGGCCAACACCGAGGCCTACAAGCAGCTTGAAGGCATGCTCGATTCCGACAAGACCAAGGCCCTCTACGCCGAGCAGACCACTGCCCGCGCAGCCTATGGCGTGGCCGTGCGCAAGTTCTTCGAACTGATGAAGAATGAAGACCGCGCCGCCGCCACCACGCTGTACCAGGGCGACATGTCCAAGCTCCAGCTGGACTACTTCGTCATGGTCGACAAGATGGTCAATTCGCTGGCCAAGGAAATGGTGGTCGATGCCGGCCAGGCAGCCGAAGACGGCCAGATGGCTGTGATCCAGATGCTGGTGCTGTCGGCCGTGGCCGTGGTGCTGGCCTCGGTGGTCGGGGTGCTGATCACGCGCTCCATCACCGCCCCGGTGCGTCACGCGGTCATGCTGGCCGAGACCGTGGCACAGGGTGACTTGTCCTATCGCCTGCAGGCCAAGGGCAAGGACGAGATCAGCCGCCTGCTGCAGGCGCTGCAGCACATGAGCGATAACCTGCATGACACCGTCTCCAATGTGCGCAACGGTACCTCGGCCATCGACATGGCCGCACGCGAACTGGCGCAGGGCAACCTGAGCCTGTCGGATCGTACCGAACAGCAGGCCAGCTCCCTGGAGGAAACCGCCTCGGCCATGGAGCAGCTGACCTCGGCAGTGCGCCAGAATGCCGACAACGCCTTGCAAGCCAGCCACCTCGCCGTCTCGGCCTCGGACGTGGCCGTGCGCGGCGGCGCTTCGGTCGAGCAGGTGGTCAACATCATGAGCGCCATCAGCACTTCTTCCGGCAAGATCGCCGACATCATCGCCGTGATTGACGGCATCGCCTTCCAGACCAACCTGCTGGCCCTGAATGCGGCAGTCGAAGCAGCCCGCGCCGGCGAACACGGTCGCGGCTTTGCCGTGGTGGCCAGCGAAGTGCGCGGCCTGGCCCAGCGTAGCGCCGTGGCCGCCAAGGAAATCAAATCCCTGATCGAAGGTTCGGTCAGTCACGTCAAGGCGGGTAGCACCATCGTCGAACAGACCGTGGCCACCATCGATGAAGTCATTGCCAGCATCAAGCACGCGACCGATCTGATCACCGACATCAGCGCCTCCAGCAAGGAGCAGAGCGAAGGCATCGAGCAGATCAACCAGGCCATCAGCCAGATGGACCAGATGACCCAGGAAAACTCCGCCCTGGTGGAGCAGAACGCTGCCGCTTCCAAGGCCTTGCAGGCCCAGGCCGAGCAGCTGTCGGCCCTGATGGGACGTTTCCGCCTGAGCGAACTGATCGCCCATTCCGGCTACGCCGGCGCGGCACGCGGTGGCGTGCGCGAAAAGATCATCCAGCCCGAGCTGTCCCTGATCCAGGGCTAGTAGACGGATAGGGTTACCCGTTTTTGTGTGAACGCAGTGTGGTAAGAGGGGCCGTGAGGAGACCACGGCCGGCCATTCACGGCCGGTCGTGACAAGAACAAGGCGTCCCATCCGCAGGCATTGCGGGTGAGGACGTAATCACCGTCTTTTCCGTCAAGGGCATGTCCGCAATTTCGATTTCGAAATGATCTCGAGCTCGATGTCGAGCGTGATGCGACATGTCCGTGTACTTGCCCAGAAAGGTTCGCCATGCCACTTCATTCTCCGAGTTCACTCGGGCAGACTTCCTCCACAGCGCGCCAGGCCCTGGCGCATGCCCGCATCCAGTCCTTCATCGATGCCTACCGCAACGAGGGGTATCGCATCGCCGATATCGATCCCCTGGGCACGATCTCGGTGCCCGACATTGCGGCCCTCCTGCCGCAGACGCACGGGCTGGAGGACGAGGACATCGCGCTGGCACAGCATCGCTTCCTCGACGGCCTGGGCCTGACCAATGTCAAGGAGCTGACCCATCACCTGAGCCGGCTGTTCTGCGGCCCGCTCGCACTGGACTGCAGCGGCGTGCGCGACGAGCCGCGCCGTCAGTGGCTGCTCGCGCGTCTTGCTGCCCGTGACCCCGGCGCCGAGCCGCAGGCGCAGGAACGCGCCGCCATCCTGGCCCGCCTGGCAGCCGCCGAGCAGTGGGAAAACTATCTGCAGCAAGACTATCCGCAGGCCAAGCGTTTTTCCCTGGAAGGTTGCGAAAGCCTGCTCCTGTTGATGGATACCCTGGTGGAGCGTTGCAGCTTCTACCAGCTGGACAAGCTGTTCTTCGCCATGCCGCATCGTGGTCGCCTCAACCTGCTGGTGAACCTGATGCAGATGCCGGCTGCCGAGATCGTGGCCTACTTCGATGCCAGCAAAACCACCCCGGCCGCCGCCAGCGCGGTGGATCTGCCTTACCACCTGGGCGCCGAGGCCGTGCGCCATACCGCACTGGGCCAGGTCGGCCTGTTCCTGGCGCACAACCCCTCGCACCTGGAGAGCGCCTATCCGGTCCTGCTGGGCATGGCCCGCGGTTACCGCGCCAGTCATCCCCAGGCAGCGCCGCCCGCCTCGGTGGTGATCCATGGCGACGCCGCCTTCTGCGGCCAGGGCGTGGTGATGGAGTCGCTCAAGCTGGCCCAGCATCCGGGCTATGACGTGGGCGGCACGGTTCACGTGATCGTCAACAACCAGATCGGCTTTACCACACCCAACCCGCTGGATCCGGAAAACCACGGCTACTGCACCGACATCGCCCGCATCGTCGGCGCGCCGGTGCTGCACGTCAATGCCGACCAGCCGGAGGCGGTGTTGCGCGCGGCGCGCATCGCCTTCGACTACCGCATGCAGTTCCACGCCGATGTGGTCATCGACCTGGTCGGCTATCGCCGCTGGGGACACGCCGAGCAGGACACGGCTACCGTGACCCAGCCGCTGCTGCATGGCTTCATCGACAAGCATCCTTCGGTGACCCGGCTGTACGCGCAATCCGGATGGCCTGGTTCGGATGCGGGAGCCGCCCTGCTGGCGACCAGCAGCCAGCAGGCGCTGACCGCCTTCAGGGCCAGTCGCACAGGTCATGCCGGAGTGGCAGCAGCAAGCTCCACCCCGCAGCGCGCGCAGGACAAGGCCTCCGAAGCAGCCGCAGCACCCGGCCTGAACCAGATGCGGCAATGGGTGGAGCGGATGACACGCCTGCCGGCTGGATTCGAACCACATCCGGCCATCGTCAAGCTGATCGCGCAATGGCAGCACAGCGTGGCCGCGCCCGAGCACCCGTGCAGCTGGAATTTTGCCGAGAACATGGCCTATGCCTCCCTGCTCAGTGCCGGTCACGGCGTGCGCATTTCCGGCATGGATGTGCAGCGCGGCACCTTCATGCAACGTCATGCCGTGTGGCATGCGGTGGATGAGGCGCAGGCGCAGCAGCGATCCTTCCTGCCCCTGCGCGAAGTCGCAGCACCCCGCGCCAGCCTGGAAGTGATCAATTCGCCCCTGAGCGAAGAAGCGGTGGTCGGTTTCGAGTACGGCTTCAGCGTGCAGGCGCGCCCGGATGCGCTGACGATCTGGGAAGCCCAGTTCGGTGACTTCGTCAACGGCGCCCAGATCATGATCGACCAGTACATCACCTCCGGTCGTGGCAAGTGGGGCTATGCGTCGGCGTTGACGATGCTGCTGCCGCATGGCTACGAAGGCGTGGGGCCGGAACATTCCACCGGCTATCTCAGTCGCATGCTGCTGCTGTGCGCGGGTCAGAATATCCGGGTGGCCTATCCCTCCAGTTCGGCGCAGTGGTTCCACCTTCTGCGCGATCAGGCCCTGCATGCGGACCGGCCGCTGGTGGTCTTTACGCCCAAGTCGGTGCTGCATGGGGAGCCGCGTGCCAGTTCCCCGCTATCGGACTTGCTGGAGCAGGGTTTCCAGCCGCTGCTGGGCGACCCTGAGGGGCCGCAAGCGTCCGCGGTACGGCGTGTCGTGTTGTGCAGCGGCAAGGTGCGCTACGACCTGGCCGATGCCCGTGCCAGTGCGCAGGACCAGGAGACCGCGCTGCTGCCGGTGGAGCAGCTCTATCCCTTCCCGACGGCGCAACTGGGTGAGGTCCTGCGCAGCTATCCGCAGTTGCAGGAAGTGGTGTGGGTACAGGAGGAAGAGCGTAACCAGGGTGCCTGGCTGTGCGTGCGCGATGCCATCGAAGCCGCCTTGCCGGAGACGGTGCGCCTGCGTGCAGTCTATCGCCCGGATACCGCCTCCGGGCCGACCGCCTCCAAGGCCAGCCATTACGCCCAGCAGGCAAGCCTCGTGCAGGCCGTCTTTGCTCAAGGCTGAGCGAAGGGGGCGAAGGAAGGTGACGGAGGGCGAAAAAAAACGGTGCACTTCTGCGCGAAGTGCACCGTTTACCCCCTCCGGCTTTCCCCGGTTATCTGGTCGTGTTGACGTTGTAATCCGCAAGTTAAGCTTTAGTCAAGTAACTTTCGTGCTGCAGCTGCTCAAGTCCGGCTTCAAAGGCGCTTCGGCATGCGGCTGCCGGGCGCGTGCAGCGTATTTGTCTCAGTAGGTCAGCGTGACCGTGACGGTATCCGAGTAGGCGCCGGCCAGCGGGGTCTGGGCGGCGGCGATCTGGCCATACACGGTCAGCGTCTGGGTCAGGCCCGAGCCGGTGCCGGTGGCGGTATCGGTGCCGATGGTCGAGCCCCAGTTGTTGGTGCGGGCTGCATCGCGGTACAGCGCATAGTTCAGGGTGCCACCGCCGGCCGCGCTCATCTTGCGGCTGCTGACGGTGGAGCCGGTACCGGTGCCGGCATCCAGGCCGACGTTGTAGGCGGTGCCATTGGTGCAGAGCACGGTGATGGTGCCGGACTGGTTGACCACGCTCTGGGTGTAGGCGCCGAAGGCGATGGCCGAGCCGACCACGGTGCAGGCGGCGACCACCGAGGCGCTGATGGTCAGCGTGCCGCTGGCGGTGGCGGCGAAGGAAGCCGGAGCGCTGGAGGCCAGGACGACGGCGGCGATGGAAGCTGCAACGAAACGATTCTTCTTGGCAAAAAACATTTGGTTTCTCCGGTGTTGGCCGCCCCGTCCTTGCCCCTTGCAAGAACTTCCCTGTGCAGCGCTGGTATGGAGACACTTTAATTTCCGGGCGGCGCCGGCGACATCCGGCGATTCCCTAGCCACCCGCCAATCTGCGTCAGGGAAAACCTGAGCCGCCATGTCGGCTATGCTCAGCGACACCCAGCGACGCCCAGCCATGCCCAACGATGCGGCCGGCGCCAAGCGCTCAATAGGTGATCAATACCGTCAACGTATCCAGATAGCTGCCGGCCTTGGCGTTCTGGCTGCCCGGCAAGCGCCCGTAGACCGTGTAGGTCTTGACCACGGGTGTGAGAACCTGCAGCAGATAGCCATCGGCGATGAAGCTGGTGCTGGAGGAGCCATCACCCCATGTCGAGGTCCGTGCCGAGTCGGTATAGACCTGGTAGTTGAGGCTGTTGGCGCCACTGAGCATCTTGCGCTGCGCATAGGCACCGCTGCTGCCGGTGCTGAGCTTGACCGTATAGCCGATCAGCAACGACACCGTAGCCTGGCAGGTCACGGTGATGCTGCCGGTATTGTCCACGTGCGCACTGGACTGCGGGTCGTACAGCCCGAACGCCACCGGATTGGTGGCCGACGAACAGATCTGTTGCGCCTGCACCGGGGCGCATGCCAACAGGACAAGGGCCCAGGCCAGGGCCGGGCGGATTGGAGGGATCGTCTTCATGTGTTCTCCATGATGCCGGTCGCGTTTTCAACGGCAGATCACGACTTCGTTGCTCATGCCGCCTTCGCTGCGGGGTGGTGGCGTCAGCGTGGCGTGGCATTGCGCCCCCGAGGGCAGCAGTACGTCCAGCGTATTGACCGGTGCCAGTTCCTGCAGGTAGCTCACGCCGTCATAGCCCACGGGCGCCTGCAGACCGGTCTCGCGCACGCGAATGCTGGCGCCCAGCGGAATGAACTGGCCCGCCTCATCCTTGAGGATGATGGTCACATCCGAGGCCCGTCGCGCATTGAAATGCACCACCACGCCGGAGCGATCGCGCGGCCGGATGTACTGGTCCGGCTGGTCCAGTTGCAGTGTCAGTGGCAGGTCCAGCACGTCCACCGAAATCTTGTTGACGTCGTAGGCGCGCAGGTCGGTCAGCAGTAACTGGCCGTTGTCGTCGGTGCGGCCGGCGTAGCGGTTCTCGTTGTAGATGCCGACGTTCTTGACGCCGCTGGCATTGACCACCGCAAAGCTGTCCTCGATCCAGTCCGAGGCGAAGCTGCCGCCATCGATGAAGGATACCGAGCCGCGCGCCCCCAGCCGCTGGCTGGTGGTATTGGCTGCCTGCGAGGCCGCCGCGGTGAGGCTGCCATAGCGGCTCTTGTAGTTGAGCTGGGCAATGCGCTGCTGGTAGCTGCCTTCGGTGTCCTGCAGCTGCCAGCCCAGGTCGCCGATGGCCACCGTCGAGCGACTGGCCTGCAGGGTGGCGGTGCGCTGGCCATTGTTGTTGCTTACGCTGGCACCGGCCACATCGCGCCCGCCGAAGGGGATGATCAGGCCGATGGTGGCGCCATAACCGCTGTTGCGAAAGTCGCGATAACCGGTCAGGTACATGTTGGAGGTGCTGCCCACCGACTTGAACCAGGTCACCGTCACCGTCTCGCTGTCGGCCAGGCCGCTGGTGCCGGTATCGGTAAAGAGCAGCGGGCTCTTGCTGCGTGCATAGGCCATGCTCAGCGAGCCGCCGCTGCCCAGGTTCAGGCCCAGCGTGGCGATGGTGGCCGCGCGCGAGACCGGCGCCCCCTGGATGGCACCGATGTCCTGGTAGTTGCGGGTGGACTGGGTGCGGGTCAATGACACGCTCACCGGATCGGCGTTGCGTTCGACGGCCAGCGACACCTGCTGGCCCGAGCCGCTGTCGGCACTGCTGGCGGCCAGCGAGGTGGCCAGCACGGCGCGGTTGCCGAGATTGAAGACGGCGCCACCACCGGCCAGTTTCAGGCTGCGCATGGCCTCGGCATGGCCCTCCAGCGTAAGGATGTCGCTCACCCCCTGGCGGGCCGTGCCGGACAGGGCGAACTGCCCATAGTCATTGCTGCGCAGGCCATAGCGGCGGCGCACCCAGCCACCCTCCACCGAATAGGACGACAGGCCCGGTTTCAGCAGGCGGTCGGTGGCGTAGAAGTTGATGGTGCGCAGGGTCTGCCGTCCCAGTTCGTCGGTGACCGCCACTGCGATCTGGCCGGCACCACTGGCGATAGGGGGCTGACGGATCTCGAAGGGGCCGGGCGGCACCGGTTGCGAAAGCTGGCGCACGCCATTGACGAACAGGTCCACGGTGGATGGCACCACGGTTTCGCCACCCAGCGAGGGCGTGGGGAAGCGCACCAGGTCCGGACGCAGGTTGAAGTCCGACGCGTACTGGAAGCCGCCCAGTCGCACCGAGCGGGTCCAGGCCAGGCTGCCATTGATGACGTCACCCAGGCGGTAACGCGTCAGGCTGGCCGGTAGGGAATAGGTATAGGTGGTTTCCAGGCGGGCCGATACGCCGCCGCTGTTGCCGGTATAGCCCAGCCCGGTCGAGCTGAGCACGCTGCTGCCGCTGAACCAGCGCGCATCGAACAGCCCACCCAGGGCATGCTGGTTCTGGCTGGAAGTGGCCAGCAGATCGTAGTTCAGGACCAGTCCGCGCCCGCCCTCCGACAAGGGAACCCGGCTGGCAATGCTGGTGGCGTCGATGTCGGTCGTATTCATGAAACGGGCCGCAATCATGAGGTTGATCCTGGCAGCGCCCTCGTCGAGGTCGATCCCGGTAGCGATGGCGCGCAGGGGAATCAGTTCGTCGTCGGCGCCATCCACGCGCAGCTTGAGACTGCGCAGTTCGGCCGCGGTCGCATACAGGGCTTGCTGGCGACGCGTGAATTGCGCCACCAGATCGGTGCCGCGGCCGTTGATGGACACTTCCAGCAGCAACACCTCGTCACCGGCGGCCGCCCGCGCCACGGTCGCGGTGGCACCCAGCAGCGCAAGGATCAATGGCAACAGCCAGAGCGGCAGCAGCCGTTTCAAGGCGCCACGGTGAGTTCGGTATCAATCGGCCCGGCATCACTGTTGGCAGTCAGTTTGACTTTGCTGCCTACGGCAAGCGGGGTCTCGGTGTCGATCAGGTATTGGCGGGTGATGCCGGCCAGCGTATAGGGGTTGCCGCCTGCCGGTGCGGTGATCTTCCTGCCATTGGGCAGGGTCAACGCCAGGTCCAGCAAGCGGGCACGCCGGTTGCCCAGGTTCTGCACCACCAGACGCGCCGGCTTGCCTGAGCGTAACTGGTAGTCAAGCTGCGGCTTCGGGCTGCCGGTGGGAGCGATGAACACCGGCATGGAAATCCGGAACTTGAAATTGATGGTGGCGCCCTCGGCCGCGGAGGGGATTTCGTCGATCAGCAGGCGAAACGCGATCTCGCCGGCTCCCGCTGTCTGGCGAGATACCACGCGGATCACCTGGGACGCACCCGGCGCCAGGTTGAACACCGGCGGGCTGATGATCAGGTTCTGGGTGGGTTGCAGATCATCCTTGCTGTCGACCTGGTTCCAGTCGTAGGCACGGATCTGCAGCGACACATTGTGATTGTCGTTATTGACGATCTTGATCACCCCTGCCGTGCGTGAGGAGGATAGCTCCAGCACCACGGGGGCAATCTCGAAATTGGAGGCCTGCGCCTGTTGCCATCCCCCTGCCGTCATCAGGCAGCCCATTGCACAGACACGTGCGAGCCGCCACAACATGGTTTCTGATCTCGTCACGCTACGAAATCCCCATTCTGGTTGTCAGGTATTTGTCAAATTTTTACTAGAGTAAAACGAAACCGCGACAGGTAAAACAAAAAGTTGCAGGGCAGCCACAGAATTTAACTGAAAGTTAAATATTTCATTTCATCAACTTGCGTGTCGGGACGGAAGATGTCGCCCCACGCGGACGTAAAAATGGCGCGACTTCGTGTGAAAAGTCGCGCCATGCATGGAGGGTGCGGGTAGGGAAGTGGTCGCAGGCGCTGTCTGCCTGCTGGCGCATGGCCTGCGCCGGCCAACCCGGTATTCAGTAGGACAAGGTAATGGCGACCACGTCGCTGTAGCTACCGGCGCGCGCTGTCTGGCCGGCAGGGATATAGCCGTAGACCGGCACGTTCTGGGCGCTGCCGTTGCCGACCCCGGCGACCGTGTCGCTGCCACTGCTGTTGCCCCAGGCACGGGTGCGGGCCGCATCCTGATACAGGCCATAGTTGAGCGAATTGGCCCCGTCGGCAGTGGTCAGCTTGCGCGTGGCGACATTGCCGCCTGCGCCGGTGCCGGCATCCAGGCTGATCGTGTAGCTGGTGCCGGCGGAACAGGCCACGCCGATCTGGGCGTTCTGTTGCAGCGCGCTGGACGCATAGACGCCAAAGGGCAGGGCGGCGCTCTGCACCACGCATTGCGCCGGGACGATGGCACTGATGTCGAGCTTGCCGGTGGTAGAGACGGCCACGGCATTCACGCTCAGGCCAGCCAGGAGACCGACGGCAAGGAAGAGGGCAGGTGATTTTTTCATCATGATGCGATGCCGGCAAATGTCTGTAAAAGCTGGAATCTATTATAGAATTAATTCGAATATTTACTCTGAAAACGGAGTCAAAGGTGCAGGCAAGCAACACCGTTTTCAGCAAATTTTAAGAATTTGCTTCGATTTGCTGACAGAAAGAAAACAATTGATGCCAGATCGTCACATTCCGGCATCGCTGCAGACAGCAAGGAGACGTACCCACGGCAGCGCTGCTGACCGTGCAATGGGGGGATCGGGCGCTGCATCGCCGTGCGCCCGGATGGGTGGCCCTTTGAAAAGTTCATGCCTGAGTATCTGCGCAGCGCCTTGCGCGCCGGTCATTCAGGCGGGCGATCAGGTAACCGCTCCGCAAGTTCAGGACGTGACCGCCAGACCGATGAAAAGTAACCGATGTGACCGATCTGATCATGTGATACATGCCGATAACTAGACAAAGCGGGCTGGCGCGCGCCAGTACCGGCCTCTTCTTCCTGCTGGCCTTGCTGCTCTCGCTGGGCGTGGCGGCGTTTTCCTATTACAGCGTGCGCGATTTCGAGCAGCGCGCAGTCTGGTTGCAGCACAGTCACGCCGTCATCAATAAGCTGGAAGTCGCCAATTCGACCGTGCGCGACGCGGTCAGCAATTCACGCGGGTATGCCTTGTCCGGCAACCAGGAATACCAGGCCAGTTTCGAGGCGGGCGTCAGGCAGATCAATGCGCTTCTGCAGGATCTGCGCCGGCTCATGAGCGACAATCTGCAGCAGTTGCAACTGCTGACCCGCACGGAAGATCTGGTATCACAGCGGATCAGCCTTTCCCGTCGCCTGATGGAGCTCAGTCCAGACGAAGGACGGCAACGTGTACTGGAAGGCAAGGACCTGAGCGATCGCATCCGCAACGGCTTTGAAGAGATGAAGGGCAACGAGAATGCACTGCTTGCCCGGCGTGCCCAGGACACCGCCGCCAGCGCCGACCTGACCATCATCATGGTGGTCAGCGGCAGTCTGCTCAGCATGGCCTTGCTGGTGATGGTCTACAGCAAGCTGCGCCGCGAGATGAGCCGTCGGGTGGAGGCGCAGCAGCGCGCCCAGGCCTATTCCGACGAGATCGAAGACCTCTACAACAACGCGCCCTGCGGCTATCACTCGGTCGACGAGACCGACAAGACCATCATCAAGATCAACGACACCGAACTCAAGTGGCTGGGCTATACCCGCGAGCAGGTGGTCGGTCGCATGACCCAGCTCGATCTGCTCAGCCCTGTGAGCGCCGAACGTTATCAGCGTGAGCTGCATCCGCAATTCCTGCTCAAGCGCGAGATCAACGGCATCGATCTCGACTTCCGCCGCGCCGATGGCAGCGAATTCACGGCCCTGGTCAATGCCACCGCCATCCCCAGCCGCGACAACAGCAAGCTGATCAGCCGCACGGTCATCTATGACATTTCCGAGCGCAAGCGCGCCGAGGACGAAATCGAGGCCCTCAACGCCGATCTGGAACGGCAGGCCCAGCACCTGCATAGCGTCAACAAGGAGCTGGAGAGTTTTTCGTATTCCGTCTCGCATGACCTGCGTGCTCCGCTGCGTGCCATTTCCGGTTACGCCATGATCCTGGAGGAAGACTACGCCAGCGTGATCGACGAAAAGGGCCGCGAACAGCTGCAGGTGATCCGCCGCAACGTGCGCAAGATGGATGAACTGATCAATGACCTGCTCAAGCTGGCCAAGTCCACCACGGGTGAACTGACCTTGCAGCGTTTTTCGATGGAAGAGGTGGTGGGCCAGGTCATCGCCGGCCTGCGCCAGGAAAATCCGGCCGTGCAGTTCGAGGTTGCGCCGCTGGAAGGCGCCGTGGCCAATCGCGGCCTGATCACCCAGGTCTGGGAAAACCTGCTCTCCAATGCCGTCAAGTTCAGCAGCAAGAACGACCAGCCGCTGGTGCGGGTGACCATGGAAGTCGGTCCCGAAGAATACATCTATGGCGTGCATGACAACGGTGTGGGCTTCGACATGCGCTATGTGCACAAGCTGTTCGGCACCTTCCAGCGCCTGCATCGCCAGGAAGAATATCCGGGTACCGGCATCGGGCTGGCGCTGGTGCAGCGCATCGTGATCCGCCATACCGGCCGGGTCTGGGCCGAGAGCACTCCCAAGGTGGGCGCGAGCTTCTATTTCTCGCTGCCACGCAAGGGTGTCATGCCCAGCCTGGGTGATGTGCGCTGAAGTGGCATGAGCGAGGCCCGGCATGAGAGCAATATCGTATGAACCAATGTACCAGCCGCATTCTGAACAAAGAGTCTGACCGAGAGAGACCTGCCCCATGAGCATTCCCCTACGCGTGCTGTTCGTCGAAGACATGGAAGAAGACGCCGTGCTGATGGTGCGCGAACTCAAGCGCGGCGGCTTCGAACCCACCTGGCAGCGGGTCGACGACGAACAGGCCCTGCTGGCGGCACTGCACGAGCAGCGCTGGGACATCGTCATCTCAGATTACTCCATGCCCATGTTCAGCGGCGTGGAAGCCCTGAAACTGGTCAAGGCCGACAACGACCAGACGCCGTTCATCATCGTCTCCGGCGTCATCGGCGAGCAGACCGCGGTGGAGGTGATGAAGGCCGGCGCCCAGGATTACTTCCTCAAGAGCGCCATCGCCCGCCTGCCGCACGCGGTCGACCGCGAACTGCGGGACGCCCAGGCGCGGCGCAAGCAGCGCGCCAGCGCCCAGGCCCTGCGCGAGATGCAGGCGCGCTTCAACGCCTTCATGAATGCCGCGCCGATGCCGACCTGGATCAAGGATTCGCAGCTGCGCTACAGCTACGTCAACCCGGCGCAGTCGGCCTTCTTCGGCATGACCCCCCATGACATGGACGGCATGACCGACGCCGAGCTGATGAGTACCGGCGCGGCCCAGGCCTCGCAGGAATATGACCGCAAGGTGCTCGACGAGAAGGTCGAACTGCATACCCAGGAAACCATCTTCGACCACAACCACAATGCCCGCATCCTCGATGTGGTGCGTTTTCCCATCAGCGGCGAAGGCAAGGGCGAAATGGTCGCCGGGCTGGCCATCGACGTCACCGAGCGCGAGCAGTCGCGGCGCGAGCTGGAGCTGGCGATCCAGCGCCAGCAGCTGCTGTCGTCGCGGGTGATCGAAGTGCAGGAGCGCGAACGCCAGCACCTGGCGCGCGGCCTGCATGACGACGTCGGCCAGTCGCTGACAGCGCTCAAGATCAACCTGGAAACCATCAAGAAGACCGGCACCCTGGAAGGCCCGTCGCTGCAGAACGGCATCGACATCGTCACCGCCGTGCTGGCCCAGGTACGCAGCCTGTCGCTGGACCTGCGTCCGCCGCAGCTGGACAATCTCGGCCTGATCGCCGCCCTGCGTTCCTACGTGGAGCAGAAATCCAAGCTGGCCAACGTCAACGGCTGGTTCGAAAGCAGCGGCCACGACGGCGAGTTGCACCATGACATCGAAAACACCGCCTTTCGCATCGTGCAGGAAGCGGTCACCAACATCCTGCGTCACGCCAGGTGCCAGAACATCTGGGTCAAGATCGACCGCCAGCAGGACCAGGTCTATCTCAGCATCCGCGATGACGGTCGCGGTTTCGACATCGAGCGTGCCCGCAGCAACGCCATTTCCGGCACCAGTTTCGGCCTGCTCAACATGGAAGAGCGGGCCGTGCTGGTAGGCGGTTCCATGGATATCACTTCAGCGCCCGGCGCAGGGACGGAAATCGTCATGCACCTGCCGGTCGCCCCTATCGTCAGGAGGTTGTAATGCTTACACGAATCATGCTGGCCGACGACCACGCGCTGGTGCGCAGTGGCATCAAGGCATTGCTGACCGCCATGCCCGGCGTGGAAGTGGTGGGCGAGGCGTCCGATGGCGCCGAGGTCATCGAGATGATCCCGCAGCTGAAACCCGACCTGGTGCTGCTGGACATCGCCATGAAGGGGATGAATGGCCTGGAAGCGTTACGTCGCCTGCGCGGCGAATACCCCACCATCCGCTTTTTGATGCTGTCCATGTACGGCAGCGAGGAATACGTGATGCAGGCCTTGAATGCCGGCGCCAACGGCTACCTGTTCAAGGATTCCGCCGCCACCGAACTGGAAAAGGCGCTCTACGAGGTCAAGCACGGTCGCCAGTACCTGGACTCCCATATCTCGCGCGAGGCCCTGGACAACTACATGAAGCGGGTCGCCCAGAACGGCACCCCGGTGGAGGTGCTGACCCCGCGCCAGCGCGAAATCCTGCAACTGATCGCCGAGGGCAACAACACCAAGGAAATCGCCTACCAGCTCAATGTCAGCGCCAAGACCATCGAGACCCACCGGGCGCAGCTGATGGACCGGCTGGATATCCGCGATGTGCCGGGCCTGGTGCGGTACGCCATCCGGACCGGGATTGCCACCCCGGACAAGTGACAGCTTCACCTGGTTAAGGAAAAATCTGATTTTTTTTGAAATCGCCTGTGCAATAATCCCTGACAGTACCGGGATCGGCGTCGGTACTGGTGTTCCAGCGCATCGCCGATGCTGGAAACTAGGGGGAAGGGCAGTTCCCGACGTCCCTGATGTCGTTCGGTGATGGCCAGAGGTGGTCAGTCCGGCAAGAATAGTTCCAGCTTGAAATTTACTGAAGAAAGCGATCCATCCATGGATATCGAGCAATATGACATCATCCTCGTCGACGACAGCCCGGAAGTGGCCGAGTTGACTCGCCTGGCGCTGGGCAGCCGCAAGCTGGCCGACAAGCTGACCTGGTTTGCCGATGCGGAACTGGCCGAGGAGTTCTTCTTCCAGGGGGAATACGCGCACCGCAGGGACCTGCACCCCTACCTGATCCTGCTCGATCTGAACCTGCCGCTGATGAGCGGTCACGATTTCCTGAAGATCATCAAGTCCAATGCCGCCACCTCGCACATCCCGGTGGTGATGTTCTCTTCCTCGGACGACCAGCGCGACATCAACCAGAGCTATGAACTGGGCGCCAACGGTTACGTCGTCAAGTCCACCGACCCCAAGGAATTCATGGGGACCGTCGTCGATACCGGCATCTACTGGCGCAATCGCAATCGCCCGGCCCGCAACGGCGAAGACGCCCCGGCATCCCCGGCGGCAGCTTCCTGAGCGGAGCCATCGGCCGGCAGGCCGTTGTCCCAACGAAAAAGCGCGGCTGTGACCGCGCTTTTTTCATGCCGTCCTGCCGGCCGAGACCGTGGACGGGTGGACGGGCCAGGCCCGGGGTTTCACCCCGGAAATTGCCGCAGGCCATCCAGGTCGTTGATGGTGATGCTGCCGTAATCCACCTTCAGCAGGCCGGCCTTTTCCAGTACCTGCAGGGCCTGGTTGGCACGCTGGCGCGAGGTGCCGGAGAGATTGCCGACTTCCTCCTGCGAAATCTGCAGGTTGCGGCCGATGCCCGGGTTCAGGTAGGGATTGAAGAGGGCCGCCAGGCAGCGTGCCACGCGGGCATCCGGCTCCAGCATGCGGTCGTATTCCACCAGCGAAATGAACAGCGCCAGGCGCTCGTTCAACTGCGTCACCAGGAAACGGTTGAAGGGGATGCTGTTGTCCAGCAACCAGATGTAGGTGGCCTTGGGCATGTACAGCAATTCGCTCTCGCGCAGTGCCACCACGTCGTACTTGCGCGGCTCGTCCTTGAGCAGCGAGCCTTCGCCCAGCCAGCCGCCATTGGCCATGCCGGCGAAGGAGACAGTCTTGCCCTCGGGCGAGACGCTGCTCATCTTCAGCAAGCCTTCGTGCACGCCGATCCAGTGCGCGACCGGGTCACCCTTGCGGCAGACATAGCCACCGGCGGCAATCTTGCGGCTGACCACTTCGGATTCCACCCGGGCCAGTTGCTCTTCGGTCAGCGCCTGCGCCCAGATGCTCTTGGACAGCATGCGTCGAATTGATGTCTCCATGATGATGCGTCGCAATATCGAAAGTTTGTCAATTGTCGGTGAGATGACATCCACTGGCAACCTCTCACTCTACTATCATCGCAAAAAAGGCCTGAACCAAACCCCGGCCAATCATAGAGACAGGACAGCTGGCATGCCCGACACAATGACTGCCGCAGTAAGAGCAGCGTAAGCCTGGCAGCACAGACTGATCCGACACCGGATTCGCCTCGATACACGGAAAAGTGAACGGGTGAATCTTTCGAACCTGCACAAGAAGGTGGGAAGATGGTGGAGACGAGACAAGACAACCAGGCCGCGACCTTTCCGCGGCTGCTGCAGGCGCATGCCCGCCAACGCCCCGAGCGGGCTGCCTTCCGCGAGAAGGACCTGGGCATCTGGCAGACCACGAGCTGGCGCCAGGTGGCCGACGAGGTGCGCAGCTTTGCCTGCGGCCTGGCGGCCCTGGGCTTCAAGCGTGGCATGAGCCTGGCCATCATCGGCAACAACTGCCCGCGCCTGTACTGGGCCATGAGCGCCGCGCAGGCGCTGGGTGGCATGCCGGTGCCGCTGTACCAGGACGCACCGGCCGCCGACATGGCCTATGTGCTGGCCGACGCCAACGTCGACTTCGTCATGGCCGAAGATCAGGAGCAGGTCGACAAGGTCTTCGAGATCAAGGAAAACCTGCCCCGCATCGCCCACGTCATCTTTGACGACGAGCGTGGCATGCGCAACTACCACCAGCCCGAGCTGCTGTCCTTTGCCCGCGTGCAGGAACTGGGTCGCGCCTACGAACACGCCCACCCCGACTTCTTCGAGAAGGAAGTCGCGGCCGGCTCGCCCGACGATGTCGCCATCATCCTCTATACCTCCGGCACCACCGGCAAGCCCAAGGGCGTGTGCCATTCGCACCGGGCCATGATCACCACCGCCACCACGCTGGTGGAGTTCGATCACCTGGACCAGGACGACGACATCCTGTGCTATCTGCCGCTGGCCTGGGTGGGTGACTTCCTGTACTCCTTCGCCCAGCAGCACGTCGCCGGTTTCTGCCTGAACTGTCCGGAGTCGCCCAATACCGTCATGACCGACCTGCGCGAGATCGGCCCGACCTATTACTTCGCGCCGCCGCGCGTGTATGAAAACATCCTGACCCAGGTCATGATCCGCATCGAGGATGCGGGCTGGCTCAAGCGCAAGATGTTCCACGGTTTCATGCGCGTGGCGCGCCGGGTCGGCATGCGCATCCTGGATGGCAAGCCGGGCGTGTCTCTGATGGACCGGCTGCAATATGCGCTGGGCGACCTGCTGGTCTACGGGCCATTGAAGAACGTGCTGGGCATGTCGCGCCTGCGCGTGGCCTATACCGGCGGCGAGGCCATCGGCCCCGACCTGTTCGACTTCTACCGCTCCATGGGCATCAACCTGAAGCAGCTCTATGGCATGACCGAGACCTGCGTGACGGTGTGCATGCAGCCCTCGGGCGACGTCAAGCTCGATAGCGTGGGCCGGCCCATGAAGGGCGTGGAAGTGCGCATCGACGACAACGGCGAAGTGCTGGTGCGTTCGCCCGGCCTGATGAAGGAATACTTCAAGCGCCCCGACGCCACCGCCGAGGCCATCGACGCCAACGGCTACTTCCACACCGGTGACGCCGGCTTCTTCGACAGCGACGGCCACCTCAAGATCATCGACCGCGCCAAGGATGTCGGCAAGATGGCCTGCGGCAGCATGTTCGCGCCCAAGTACATCGAGAACAAGCTGAAGTTCTTCCCCTTCATCAAGGAAGCGGTGACCTTCGGCAACGGTCGCGAGCAGTGCATGGCCTTCATCAACATCGACATGGATGCCGTGGGCAACTGGGCCGAACGGCGCAACCTGCCTTACAGCGGCTACACCGACCTGGCCGCCAATCCGGCGGTGTACGAACTGGTGCGCGAATGCGTGGAAAAGGTCAATGCCGATCTGGTGGCGGACCCGCTGCTGGCCGATTCACAGGTCCATCGCTTCCTGATCCTGCACAAGGAACTGGATCCCGACGACGAAGAACTGACCCGCACCCGCAAGGTCCGGCGCGGCTTCATCGCCGAGAAGTACGCGGTGCTGATCGAAGCGCTCTACGACGGTCGCCCGTCGCAATACATCGAGACCCAGGTCAAGTTCGAGGATGGCCGCCAGGGCATGATCGCAGCCGACCTGAAGATCGCCGACGCCAAGACCTTCAAGACGCTGCAAAGCGCCGCCTGAGCAGCACGCAGTCCCGTCCCGGGCGCCCGCAAACGGCCCGGCCAGCAGCGTAGCCCGACCAGACCACCGCTGAATGAATACGACCATGAAACGACACCTGTCTTCCGAAATCCTGCCCTCGGGCCTGCCGCCCGTGACCAGCCCCGATGAAGAAGCAGCGGCCGTGGCCGCCAACGGGCGCCGCATCGGCGAGGTCATCCTCGACCTGCAGAACATCTCGCTGTCATTTGGTGGCGTGAAGGCGCTGACCGACATTTCCTTCGATGTGCGCGAGCATGAAATCCGCGCCATCATCGGCCCCAACGGTGCCGGCAAGAGCTCGATGATCAACGTCATCAACGGCGTCTACCATCCGCAGAAAGGCCAGATCCTCTATCGCGGCCAGCCGCGCCTGGGCATGCATCCCAGCGCCATCGCGCGCCAGGGCATTGCCCGCACCTTCCAGAACATCGCGCTCTTCAAGGGCATGACGGTGCTGGATAACATCATGACCGGGCGCAACACCAAGATGCGCTCGGGCCTGTTCTCCAACGCCCTGTGGTGGGGCGCGGCCCGCAACGAGGAAATCGAGCATCGCCGCAAGGTGGAGGAGGTGATCGATTTCCTGGAAATCCAGCACATCCGCAAGACCCCGGTGGGACGCCTGCCCTATGGCCTGCAAAAGCGCGTGGAGCTGGCGCGGGCGCTGGCGGCCGAACCGCACATGCTGTTGCTGGACGAACCCATGGCCGGCATGAACGTGGAAGAAAAGCAGGACATGTGCCGTTTCGTGCTGGATGTGAATGACCAGTTCGGCACCACCATCGTGCTCATCGAACACGACATGGGCGTGGTCATGGATATCTCCGACCGGGTGGTGGTGCTGGACTACGGCAAGAAGATCGGCGACGGCACGCCCGACGAGGTGATGAGCAATCCCGAAGTGATCAAGGCCTACCTGGGGACCTCGCACTGAGGCTTGATACGGGATCGGCTGCGATGCAGGGCATCAATAAATAATATAAATAATAAAAACAATATCGAAGGCGGTAGCAAGGAGACGACATGCAATTCTTCCTCGAAGTCACCCTGAGCGGACTGCTCTCCGGGTTGATGTATTCACTGGTGGCCCTGGGCTTCGTGCTGATCTACAAGGCCTCGGGTGTGTTCAATTTCGCGCAGGGGGCGATGGTCTATTTCGCCGCGCTGGCGGTGGTGGGCCTGATGGAAAAGGGCATGCCGATGTGGGCCGCCATCATCGGTGCCTTCGTGGTGATGATCCTGGTGGGCCTGGCCACCGAACGCTTCGTGCTGCGCAAGCTGGTCAACCAGCCGCCGATCACGCTCTTCATGGCCACCATCGGCCTGACCTTCTTCCTGGAAGGCCTGGGACCCTTGCTGTTCGGCAGCGAAGTGCGCCCCATCGACCTGGGCATCGTCGACGAACCGATCCAGTCGGTGATGGACAGTGTCGGCATCGGCCTCTCCAAGTTCGATCTCTTTGCCTCCGGCATGGTGGTGGCGCTGGTGGCGGCGCTGGCGCTGTTCTTCCAGAAGACCAAGGTGGGCCGGGCGCTGCGGGCGGTGGCTGATGACCACCAGGCCGCGCTGTCGCTGGGCATCCCGTTGCAGCATATCTGGGCGGTGGTGTGGGGCGTGGCCGGTTTCGTGGCGCTGATCGCCGGCCTGCTCTGGGGCTCGCGCAACGGCGTGCAGTTCGCGCTGACCATGACGGCGCTGAAGGCCTTGCCGGTGCTGATCCTGGGTGGCTTCACCTCGATCCCCGGGGCGATCGTGGGCGGGCTCATCATCGGCGCTTCCGAAAAGCTGGCCGAAATCTATATCCCCCCTGTGATGCAGGATGCCTTCGGCGGCAACTTCGGCGGCATCGAAGGCTGGTTCCCGTATGTGTTCGCGCTGCTGTTTTTGCTGGTCCGGCCGGAAGGCCTGTTCGGCGAGCGGCATATCGACCGGGTATGAGAGTGGAACGAAGCAACGATGGCGATATGACGCCGTTCGCCCTGAGTAGGCCGACGGCCGTATCGAAGGGCAGTTTCCGTGATCGGCAGCCGGCGCGCAGGCTTCGATACGCCGCCTGGGGCGGCTACTCAGCCCGAACGGGCTGTTCAATCCAGCAACAAGGAGGATGCAATGCTGTACCGTGAAGCCGGACAATTCAAGACAAGCTACATCGCCGACAGCCAGATCTTCCCGATCCGCCAGGATCGCATCATCTTCACGCTGTTCATGGTGTTCGCCTTCGTGGCCGTGCCGCTGCTGGGCAGCGAATACTGGTTCTCGGCCATCCTGGTGCCATTTTTGGTCTTCGCGCTGGCCGCACTGGGCCTGAATGTGCTGACCGGCTATGCCGGCCAGCTCTCGCTGGGGTCGGCCGCCTTCATGGCGGTGGGCGCCTACGCGGCCTACAACTTCCAGTTGCGGGTGGAGGGCATCCCCATCGTCGCCACGCTGCTGCTCTCCGGCGGTTGTGCGGCGCTGGTGGGCGTGCTCTTCGGGCTGCCTTCGTTGCGCATCAAGGGCTTCTACCTGGCCGTGGCCACGCTGGCGGCGCAGTTCTTCGTGGTGTGGGCGCTGACCAAGTTCCCCTGGTTCTCCAACAACAGTTCCTCGGGCGTGATCAGCACCCCCAAGATCGATTTCTTCGGCATCGCCATCGACACCCCGGTGCGCAAGTACCTGTTCGTGCTGGCCGTGGTGAGCGTGCTGGCGCTGGTGGCCAAGAACCTGGTGCGTTCCTCCACCGGGCGCGCCTGGATGGCGGTGCGCGACATGGACGTGGCCGCCGAGGTGATCGGCATTCCCCTGATGCGCACCAAGCTGACCGCCTTTGCCGTCAGTTCCTTCTACTGCGGCGTAGCCGGGGCGTTGTATGCCTTCTGCTACCTGGGTTCAGTGGAGCCGGACGGCTTCTCGCTGGACCTGTCCTTCCGCATCCTGTTCATGATCATCATCGGTGGCGTGGGCAGCATCCTCGGCTCCTTCCTCGGTTCGGCCTTCATCCTGCTGCTGCCGATCTTCCTGGACAACGCACTGCCGCCGCTGGCTGCGCTGCTGCACCTGCCGTTCACCAATGCCACCGTGTCGCACATCCAGATGATGGTGTTCGGCGCACTGATCATCTTCTTCCTCATCGCCGAGCCGCACGGGCTGGCGCGACTGTGGCAGATCGCCAAGGAGAAACTGCGCCTGTGGCCGTTCCCGCACTGAGGGGGGCGAGGTGGCGCAACACCGTATCAAGGTAGGCGGAGGCCGGATCACCGGCGTCCGATAAAAGTCGGCAACGACAACATAAAGGAGACGAGACCATGAAGACCATGAAGCATCTCAGGCAACTGGTGCTGGCGACCGCCTGTGCCGCCGGCCTGCTGTCGGCGGCGCCCCCGGCGCTGGCCCAGACCAATGACCAGTTCATTGCCATCCCCAGCTACCGCGTCGGCCCCTACGGGACCAATGGCCAGTCCTACTACGGCGGCTATGTCGATTACCTGAACTACGTCAACCTCAAGGAAGGCGGCGTCAACGGCGTCAAGCTGTCCTGGGAAGAGTGCGAGACCGAGTACAACAACGCCAAGGGCGTGGAGTGCTACGAGCGCATGAAGAACAAGAACACGGTCACCCACGGCACGGCCATCAATCCCATGGCCACCGGCATCTCCTACGCCCTCATCGACAAGACCGCCGAAGACAGGGTGCCGCTGGTGATGATCGGCTATGGTCGTACCGATGCGGTGGACGGCTCGGTGTTTCCGTATGCCTTCCCGCTGGTGACGACCTACCAGATGCAGGTCTCGGCCATCGTCAAGTACCTGGCCGGCAAGAACAATGGCTCGCTGGCCGGCAAGAAGATCGTCTTCCTGTACCACGATTCGGCCTATGGCAAGGAGCCCATCGTGGCGCTGCAGGCCGAGTCCTCCATCGGCAAGTTCAAGCTGGTGGAAATCCCGGTGGCCCACCCCGGCAACGAACAGGGCGCGCAGTGGCTGCGCATCCGCCAGGAAAACCCGGACTACGTCATCTTCTGGGGCTGGGGCGTGATGAACCAGACCGCGCTGAAGGCGGCGCAGAAGGTCGGCTATCCGCGTGACAAGATCGTCGGTTCCTGGTGGGCCGGTTCGGAAGAGGACACCATCCCGGCAGGCGAAGCCGCCAAGGGCTATCTGTCGGCGACCTGGAACGTGGCCGGCAAGGATGTCCCGGTGATCGCCGATATCGACAAGGTGGTCTATGGCGCGGGCAAGGGCAACATGCAGGACAAGAACAAGCTCGGCTCCATCCTCTACAACCGTGGCGTGTCGGCCGCGATTGCCACCGTGGAAGCGGTGCGCACCGCCCAGGACAAATACGGCAAGGGCAAGGTCATGAGCGGCGAGCAGGTGCGCTGGGGCTTTGAAAACCTCAACATCACCGATGCCCGCCTGAAGGCCCTGGGCGCTACCGGGCTGCTGCCGGAGATCAAGACTTCCTGCGACAACCACGAAGGATCGGGCAAGGTGAAGATCCAGCAATGGGACGGCAGCAAGTGGGTGCTGGTGTCGGACTGGATCGAGGGTAACAAGAACCTGATCCACCCGCTGTTCAAGGCTTCCGCTGCGAAATACGCAAAAGAAAAAGGCATCACTCCTGCCTGCATGAAGTAGGCGCTTGCACCGGCGGCCTTGCTCGTCTCCCACCGCCGCCGGTGCTTTTTTGGAAATGCGACAGACCATGAATGCCACACCGATTCCGACCAGTGCCAGCACGACCCACAGCGCAGCCGCTCCGGCAGCGGCCAAGGCATTGGCCATCAACAATATCGAAGTGATCTATGACCACGTGATCCTGGTCCTGAAGGGCGTCTCGCTGGATGTGCCGGAGGGCAAGATCGTGGCGCTGCTGGGTGCCAACGGTGCCGGCAAGAGCACCACCCTCAAGGCCATCTCCAACCTGCTGCATGCCGAGCGGGGCGATGTCACCAAGGGCAGCATCGAGTTCCGGGGCGAGCGGGTGGACCGCATGACCCCCAATGACCTGGTCAAGCGCGGCGTGATCCAGGTGATGGAAGGGCGCCATTGCTTTGGTCACCTGACTGTGGAAGAGAACCTGCTCACCGGGGCCTATACCCGTGGCATCAGTCATGCCGAGGTGAAGCATGAACTGGAAAAGATCTACGATTATTTTCCCCGCCTGAAGGTGCGGCGCAAGTCGCAGTCCGGCTATACCTCCGGCGGCGAACAGCAGATGACGGCGATCGGCCGCGCCATGATGGCCAAGCCATCGATGATCCTGCTGGACGAGCCCTCCATGGGCCTGGCGCCGCAGATCGTGGAAGAGATCTTCGAGATCGTCAAGGACCTGAACAGCAAGGAAAAGGTCTCCTTCCTGCTGGCCGAACAGAACACCATGGTGGCCCTGCGCTATGCCGACTTCGGCTACATCCTGGAAAACGGCCGGGTGGTGATGGAAGGCGCAGCCCGCGAGCTGGCCGACAACGAGGACGTCAAGGAGTTCTACCTGGGCGTGTCCGGCGCCGGGCGCAAGAATTTCCGCGACATGAAGTTCTATCGCCGCCGCAAGCGCTGGCTGGCGTAAGGGGAGGGCCCATGTCCGATCCCACCGAATTCATGCAGCAGCTGGACGCCCTGGAGCGGCGCGATCCGGCCCGGCGCGAAGCGCAACTGATGCAGGCCTTGCCGTCATTGCTGGCGCGCGCGCAGGCCGCGCCGGGCTGGGCGCGCATCCTTGCCGGTGTCGACGCTGCGGCCATCCGCTCGCGCGCCGACCTGGCGCAATTGCCGGTCACGCGCAAGTCGGACCTGAAGGAACTGCAGACCCGCGAAAGTCCCTTCGGCGGGCTCAACACCACGCCGGCGCGTCAGTTGCGGCGGCTGTTCGTCTCGCCCGGGCCGATCTACGATCCCGAAGGCCATGCGGCCGACTGGTGGCGCTTTGCCAGCCCGATGAAGGCGCTCGGCCTGCAGGCCGGCCACATCCTGCAGAACTGCTTTGCCTACCATTTCACGCCGGCGGCCTTCATGGTCGAAGGCGCGGCGGCCCGCCTGGGATGCGCGGTCATTCCGGCCGGCATCGGCCAGACCGAGCTGCAGGTCAATGCGATGACGGCCCTGAAGCCGGATGCCTATGTCGGCACGCCGTCCTTCCTCAAGATCATCATCGAGAAGGCGCAGGAAATGGGCGCCGACATCTCCAGCGTGCAGCGTGCCCTGGTCAGCGCCGAAGCGTTGCCGCCGTCGTTGCGCCACTGGTTCCATGAACACGGCGTGCCGCAGGTGCTGCAGCTGTATGCCTCGGCCGATATCGGCAATATCGCCTACGAGACCATGAGCGACGGCGCCGTGCATCCCGGCATGGTGCTGGACGAATCGCTGATCCTGGAAATCGTGCGGCCCGGCACCGGTGATCCGGTGGCCGAGGGCGAGGTGGGCGAGGTGGTGGTGACCTCCTTCAATCCCGACTATCCGATGATCCGCTTCGGTACCGGTGACCTGTCGGCGGTGGTACAGGGCATCTCTCCCTGCGGGCGTACCAATACCCGCATCAAGGGCTGGATGGGCCGCGCCGACCAGACCACCAAGGTCCGCGGCATGTTTGTCCATCCCTCGCAGGTGGCCGATGTGCTGCGCCGCCATGGCGACGTGCTGCGGGCACGGCTGGTGGTGTCCGGCGAGATGGCCAATGACGTCATGACCCTGCATTGCGAAGTGGGGGATCCGGCTGATCCGGCGGTCGATGTCACGGCCCTGGCCGGCAGCCTGCGTGATGTGACCAAGCTGCGCGGCGAGGTCCTGCTGGTGGCGCCGGGCAGCCTGCCCAACGATGGCAAGGTGATCGAGGATGCGCGCAAGTATGAATGAACGCATTGGCAGCGGGCTTCGTCATCGGACAAGCCCGCGCCGCGGCTGACCGTTCGTACTGAGTAGGCCCGTCAGGGCCGTATCGAAGGCGCTCATGAGGTGCTGCCGTCACGCCGCCTTCGATACGCGGCTGCGCCGCTACTCAGTCCGAACGGATGGTGAGGGAGGAATGCAAAATACCTTGCGATCAGTCGCATGCCGGCTTGTGCATATGAAGGTTCGCGCATAGAATCATTCGCGGAACATGTGTTCCAACGTCGCTCGGACGGTTCCGGGCGCTTACGTGAAAGTCTTCCATGACGCAATCCGCCGATTCGCGCGATTCCTCGCGCTCGCCTGACGTTTCTTCTTCCTCTTCTTCCTCTTCCTCCGTTTCTGCTGCACCCGCCGACGCCTTCCCGGTCAGCTTCCCGCGTATCGAACGCTTGCCGCCCTACGTCTTCAACATCACCGCCGAGTTGAAGATGGCCGCGCGTCGTCGTGGCGAGGACATCATCGACATGTCCATGGGCAACCCCGATGGTCCGACGCCGCCGCACATCGTCGAGAAACTGGTGGAGGTGGCGCAGCGTCCCGACACGCATGGCTATTCGTCCTCCAAGGGCATCCCACGTCTGCGCCGCGCCATTGCGCACTGGTACCGCAGCCGCTACGAGGTGGACTTCGATCCCGACAGCGAGGCCATCGTCACCATCGGTTCCAAGGAAGGCCTGGCGCACCTGATGCTGGCCACCCTGGACAAGGGCGATACGGTCCTGGTCCCCAATCCCAGCTACCCCATCCACATCTACGGTGCGGTCATTGCCGGCGCCAATATCCGCTCCGTGCGCATGAGCCCGGGCGTGGACTTCTTCGACGAGCTCGAACGCGCGGTGCGCGAGAGCTACCCCAAGCCGAAGATGATGATCCTGGGCTTCCCCTCCAACCCGACCGCGCAGTGCGTGGAGCTGGAATTCTTCGAACGGGTGGTCAAGCTGGCACGGGAACACCA
>PJUA01000393.1_pt1 | contig 26331 bp, 23 predicted proteins | sample 1512151 | NCBI WGS metagenome assembly PJUA01 (sample SAMN08177678, study PRJNA422409) | Soil metagenome, whole genome shotgun sequencing project. | isolation source: Soil enriched on filter paper: beechwood xylan treatment | place: USA: Madison | collected 2015-01-15
CAAGCCTTTTACTACTTCTCCTTTTTCATCCTTGTGAAGGTAGAGCGCACGATTGACCGAATTGCCCGTAGGCGTTGTAAATTTGTCAAGGATCGGATTTACAACTTTTTCCTGTTCAAACACCACGTTGCGAAGCGGGCTGCCTTCTGTCAGTATGATCTCTCCGTTTTGAACGATGGAGTAAACCTGCTTAGTCGAGTTGCTGCTCCCATCCAGCGTTGTTTTGCCGCCGCTTGCGGAATAAAACTCAGCCTCAATGACGATGTAACGGCCGCTTGCCAGTCCTTCCCGATAATCTGGTGAATTGCTTATCGTTCCCAGATAGCCGCGAACCTTAGGTTCGTCATTGGCGTATACCCTTGTGATCTTGCGCGTCATTTCAAAGGTCACCGCTTCGCCGTTCAGAGTCGTGTCTCTGGCGGACAAGGTAAACAAGCCCGGATTAAGCGCGGAGCCTAATGCTGCCTTCCCTTCGCCTAAGTCAATGATGGCAGCCGTCGTGTATTCGCCGCTGGCGAAGTTGTCATTCCATACGATAAAGGGGAGTATCCCCGCATTTGGATCATTTTTGAACGTTGCATGAATGGTATGGTCAGCCTCAATATTCGAAAACGTATAAGTGCCAGCAGATAGAGTCACAATCTGGCCATCTACCGTTACGGTATCCACAATTTTACCGTGATCGGGGATAAACGAAAATACCTTGGTTGTGTTCCTGTCTACTCTCAGTACTCCGCCAGGAGGGCTCGGAGTAATCCGTCCGCCCGGTCCCGCAGTGGCGGTAATTGAAAATCTGCTATCCACTTCACTGGCTGAAGTGAGCTGCAGGCTGTCTGTAAATGAAGCAGAGCTGCTATAACCGGTGTCTGGAGCTCCGAAGCTGGAAACGACTTCGTAGCGGTCACCGCCTTTTTCCGTCGAGTTATTGATGTAAACTTCAAAGGTAAGCTTTCCCTCCTGCAAGTTCAGGGTTCCTTTGGGTATTCTCATTTCCACGATATATCCTGTTTCCGTAATCTGTGTCCATGCAGCTCTGCCAGGTGCGGCTTGCCCTGAAAATACGCCCGTGGAGCTGACGCGCCATTGGTTTGAGCCGTTGCTTCCGGCGCCGACATAAAACTCCAGGCTGTCATACGTATGATCTCCGCCAGCTCCCTGATATAGATTGCTGTCATTCACAGCTACGCGGGCATACAGATAGTCATGGTCCCAAAGAATTTTGGCTGTTCCCGTGGCATGGGGTCTGGGGTCGGCGGGCACTGTGCTTTTGTTGATGTGATGTTCCATTGTTTGGCCCCAGAGCGGGTCGTTTGAGCCGAGCTCGGGAGTTCCGAAAATAGCGGTTGGCGTTTCAATCGCTTCTGTAATTTCGATGTTGTCAGTGTCGGCGGCATAGCTGGTTGGCAGTAGCGAAGCCGCCATTACCAAGCAGCAGAGGAAAGCGAGCATTTTGCGAAATCGTTTTGGCATAAATGAGAATCCTCCTTTTTTTTGAACCGGTGCGTCCTGGGTTTGTCAGCATCGTATTGTGCCACATTATCAATATGACAAGCCCCAACAACATGTATATTATGTTTACCGGGTTTCAATGCTTTCAATTGAAATAGAATACATTGGAATGCAAACGCTTTCTATAATAGGTTTTATAAGAACGAGAAACACTGATAAGTCATTCCTCCCAAGCCTAAAGTCATAGCTGCGATATCCGACAGGCTGTTACCCTCCAAAACTCGAAAGCAAACCAGGCCAAACCTGCATGCTGGCGCCGCATGAAGGACATTTCATTTCTCCGGCCAAATACGGCAATTGGTTCAAAAAAGAGGAATCGCCCAGCTGCTCGGCTCTTTCAGCTAATCGTTTATGTTCCTCTTCAACGAATAAATCAGCGGGAGTGATTTCATGTGGTGTCTGAAGGGGCTCGAAAACAGGATCTTCCGCGAATGCTTGCATATGCCCGTCTTCTTCGCTAGGCCATAAATATGCCTCTTGTTCGCATGCTCCGCAAACGGCTACATATTCATCGCCAGCCGTAAAGTTAAGTAACATATTGGCCACGTTCCGGGATTCCCGATAAGCTGCGTCGGCAATGAGAATATATCTTTTATCGGTATCATTGCTTATTTCTTGCTTGGCGTATGCCGATATTTCCGGAACCAGAGAAGCAAGCTCCGTTATTGCTTTTAAGTAAGATTGGTATATCTCCGCGCAAACCTCGTTTCCGGCTTCAGCAGCGAGCGCTCTCAAATCGGAGGGATATGGCTCTGAGCTTGCTTTTTCATGGCACGACTCGATAATCCCGCAAGTGACATAGATTTCGTGGCGCACTTCCATATTTTTTGATGCAAGAGCAAGATTGACCAGATAAGGGACTGCCGCGTATGTAACGGTATAGATCGTATTTTGGTGATATAAGTATTCCTGGAATAGCTCATCGAAAACTTCCTTTTTGAAATCAAGCATCAAGCGCTCCAACAGTTCGGGCACCTGTTCGCCCGACCCGTAAGGGCCTGTCAGCTTGCCCCAAAGCTCGCTGGTTAATTGAAGCAAGAAGAACCACTCCCATTTTTTGTTCAAGTGGATATATCTTCTATATTATCCTATAAGACCAGCCGATTCTGAATAGGACAAGGGATACAGTTTATCCCTTATCTGCTCAGGAGTCAGGCAGGATCAGGACTCATTTTTTGGCTCACGATTTCAAATAGAGCCTGTTAACGGGCCTTAATAAAAGACAGTATATTGACATTTTCATTTCTTCTGTTATTCTAGTTTTAGACAGTATAATGACTAAATTGAGGAGCTGATGATAGGTTGGATATATTCAAAGAGCTGTTTTTAATGCAGCAGACCTACGCCACCTTATTTTCACTAGCCAACAAAATCCAGATAAAAGGCGATGCCTATTTGCGGCATCTTACCTCCAGGCAATATATGACCATGCTAGCTATTGCGCATCTGCATAAGGAGGAAACGACTCTCAATAATATTGCCAGAAAGCTTGGCACGACCAAACAAAGCGTCAAGCAAATCATTTCCATTCTTGAGGGGAAGGACTTTGTTCACATTTTTCCAAGCCCAAAGGATAAACGTGCAGTTAATATCCATATAACGGAAAAGGGTTTGCAGATTCTGTTGGAATCCTCCGAGAACGGCATTTATCTCTTGACGGATCTATTTCATGACTTTACGACAGAGGATTTAGAGCAGCTATGGTATCTGTTGAAAAAAATGTATCGCTTTGACGGAGAAGAGCAGGATGGCTTTGAGGATGATGGAAAGCTTGAGCCGGTTGACAACCAGAATGAGCTGCAAGAAAAGGTTTTGGAAGAATTTGCAAAACGAAGAAAGCAGTCGAGAGGAGCAAAAAATAATGAGGAATAAAACGGGAAGACCTATCCATGTAGAGGAATATGCAGCTATTAATGGCATTGATCAATTTTTATTTCATTTAGGGACTCGTCCAGAAAACCCCGTACTGCTGTTTTTGCATGGAGGGCCTGGATCAGCCGAATCTCTTTTTACACATGTATTTCAGCAAAAATGGGAGGAGCTTTATACGGTTGTTCATTGGGACCAGCGAGGGGCCGGGAAGACATTGACGAAAAATCCGCATAGTCTTCCAACAATCGAGCTGCTGCTTGAGGATTTGTTTGAAGTTGTTCAAAACTTGAAGAGAAGATATAAGAAGCAAAAAATTGCGTTGATCGGTCATTCCTGGGGGAGTATTTTAGGTTCTCTATTCGTCCAGAAGCATCCTGAAGAGGTTGCTTATTTTATTGGCGTTGGCCAGGTCGTCAGCATGCTGGAAAATGAGCGGGTCGGGTATAACAAAGTGAAGGAGATGATTGAACAAGCCGGGGATGTCAAATCATTAAAGAAGCTGACAGCTATCGGCGATTATCCCGGGGATAGAATCGACTTCACTCCAGCTTTTTTGAAAAAGTGTGAAAAGGTCAGAAAGCTGCAAGGAAAATATGACTTGGCGATCAAGCTTGGTCTGGGGACTTGGTTTACAGTGCTTAAAAGTCCGATCTTTCAATTTTCCGATATCGTAGCTTTTACGAAAATTTTCAAGGCCAATGCCAAGCTTCATCAATTTTTAGGCGATTTCGATCTCCGTGCGGAGCAGGCCGAATATGAGGTGTCAATCTATTATATTCTGGGAGGCAATGATTGGCAGGCGCCTTATTTGCTCGCGCAGCAGTATTTTGAAGAGATCAAGGCTCCACGTAAAGGAATACATATTATCCCGGGAGCCGGACATATGACCATGATGGATGAGCCTGATCTGTTTTTTGAAGCTTTGCAGCAAATTTATAGCACTGAAGAAAAACAAGTCTTATTGACTACTAAAATCGCAGCTAACGATTGTCCCTAAAAAAAGTGCGGATTACATTCAACAAGGCTTTGTCATATAACACCTTTGCTGTTTCCTCATTTTGAATATGACCCCCTAAATACAGGTGAATAACACCATGCAGCGATGCCCAAACAAGATTAACGACAAGCAGGGGGTCTTTCTCATTAATAAACCCTTCCTCCATAGCGCTTGAAATAATAGTGGTTACTTGCTGCAATGCGGTTCCGATAGCCTGCAAGCTTTCCTCTTCCGGTTTGAATTCACTAAAAGCCCCGCCAAACATGACCATGTAATAACTCGTATAGTCCTTCGAAAAACGCCAATAGGCTTGCCCAAGTTCAAGCAGATATTGCTTGAGCTCTGCTTGTTCGGGAACAGCCCGAAAAGTATCAGCCAACAATTTGCAGCCTTCCAAAAAAAGCTCTTTGGCAAGACCTTCCTTACTTCCGAACAAATTATAAATGACCTTAGTGGGACATTCCATTTTTTCAGCTACTTTTCGGATGGTTACAGCTTCGGGGCCGGATTCCCGCATAATGGATGCTGCGGCTTCAATAATGCTGCGCCTCAACAGTTCATTATGCTGAAGTTTTACATTAGGATAGGTTGTAACCTGATGATTGCTACCGGAAGCGATATCAGATGAATGTTGCATGTCATTTCACGCCCTTAAATCTTTAATTTTGTGAATTTTTCTGAATCCTGTCCTTAATTCTCTAGTGCCTATTTTACTGTTTCGAAGGGTAAAATGCCAATTGATCAATGGTTGTTATCCAAAATGATTTACTTCTCTTGTTGACAACGACGATTCGTTTAAATACAATGATTCATATAGAAACAGTGTTTCAATATGCAGAATAATAGGGAGAAGTGATTCGATGCTGGAAATAAAAAACAAATGGACGTTAATAACAGGTGCTTCCTCGGGGATAGGAGAAGCATTTGCACATGAGTTTGCAGCAAGAGGGAGCCATTTGATTTTAGTTGCACGTTCAAAGGCGAAGCTGATAGCTCTAGCGGAGAAGCTGCAACAAAAACACGGTATTCAAGCCCAGGTCATTGCTTCGGACCTATCTCAGCATGATTCTGCTGCAGAAGTTTACCAGCAATGTATTCAACGTGGACTACATGTGGATTGTTTAATAAATAATGCGGGTTTTGCTACTCATGGACATTTTGAACAAGTATCAGGTCCAAGACAGAATGACGAAGTGATGCTGAATGTAGCGGCGGTGGTGAGTCTAACCCATTTATTTTTGCCGGGTATGTTGAAAAAGAAAAGCGGAGTGGTTATTAACGTAGCATCAACTGCGGCCTTTCAGCCTACTCCTCATATGGCGGTTTATGGGGCTACAAAAGCATTCGTGTTATCCTTTACGGAGGCGTTATGGGAGGAAAATCGAAAACGTGGCGTACAATTTCTCGCCTTATGTCCAGGTTCGACGGAAACGGAGTTTTTTAACATTGTAGGAGCGGAGGAGGCTTCTGTCGGGAAGCGGGATACTCCGGAAAATGTGGTTCAGATTGCTATGCGCGCGCTCCGAGCTAATAAACCCTATGTGATTCCAGGGGTAAACAACTTTATCTCTTCCCATCTTTCACGTTTCTTCACCCGCAAGCAAATGCTGTTTGTTGTTGGGCGAATGCTTCGTACACGTCATTAAAGGATAGCAAATGGAAGGGGCTGTCCGAAAAGTCTATTTCGGTGAATAACTATTCAGCAAAACCGGTACCTGCAGGAAAAGGGTGTCTTGGAAGCTCAAACATTTTTGTCGGCTTTATTTTGATCCTATTTTTTATTGGATAAAAGCCGACAAAAAAACTCGCCCTCAAGACACCCTTTCTCCTCCGGTCCTCTCTGCTGAATAGTTATTCGTTTCACGTGACTTTTCGGACAGTCCTTTTTTTGTGGAGGAATGACGTAGAAAATATTGACAGCCGAAAATATGTAAAGTACACTTTACGTAAAGCTTGCTTTACATTATGTTCATTGTGTTCATTGCATTCATCGTGTTTGGAGGGGTTAGCATTAAAAATCATATTCGGGCATTACGCAACGAAAATGGCATGACACAGGAGCAGTTGGGAGAGATCATTGGAGTATCCCGGCAATCCGTTATTGCGATTGAAACGATGAAATACAACCCGTCGCTGGAGCTCGCTTTCAAAATCGCCAAAGCGTTTCACATGCAAATCGAGGATGTATTTGTCTTTGAAGAAAAGGAGGAGATTTAGATGGTATATGCTGGTATATGCGGAGGTTTGCTTTTTGGAATTGCGGGCTGGTATTGGTATTTCGGAAGACACGCAGCAGGGGGGAGCAAAGGCCGGGATGAGGTGCTTACTTACATGTCCGACAAGGCTCGCTCGGTTTCATGGTACTTTACACTTGCGGCACTTTTGGGACTGATGCTGCTGGAAATATTAGATTTGTCCATGGGAACTATTCCTTCACTGGGAATATTGTTGTTTGTTCATCTAGGCAGCTGGGGGCTGACCTCAATCGTTCTGCATACACGTATGACAAGAGATCCTGACGATCCAGGTACGGGTAAAATGGCGCTCGTGCAGGGTTTTGCTGTCGGAGGGGCGATTCTGATCCTGTTTACGATTATCTCCATTTTAAAAGCCGATTGGCGCTTCCTGCTTGCTGCACTCCTGCCCGTTATACTGGGTGCAATGATTATGATTAATAATAGTAAGAGACAAAAAGGAGAGAGAACATGAAACCGGAAGTGCTTAATCATCAATTAAAGCGCCGAGGGAAAACATGAAAGCAAAACTTCGTTTTTGAGGAAATTGGTTCTATAGGATACTGGCCGTTCCCATAGCATAGGGGCTGGGGGCGGCCGGTGTAGTTTTTTTTGATGAAATGCTCCATTATCTGGCCCCCCGAGTGGTCGTCGTATGAGCCAAACTCGGGAGTTCCAAATAAAAAGTCCTCCTCATTTTTATCCGCTTCGATCTAACCTGCCTCAAACCAAGCCCTGTGAAGGGCACATACTCCTTCTGTAATATCCTCAATACTTAATCCGCCAAAACCAATCTGAACCATGGATGGCTCCGCTTGAGCCGGCTGCGCCCAAAAGGGAGATACCGGGTATACCTGAACACTTTCCTTCCTAGCAGTAGCAATAAGCCTTTGTTCATCCATTCCGTTATGTACACGCAATAAAATATGCAGCCCTGCATCCTCGCCAATAATGGTTACATGAGAACCCATCATTTTTTGAATCATTGAAATGAGTGTGAATTGCTTCTGCCGGTATACTTTCCTCATTTTGCGAATGTGAGCTTCCCAATGCCCATTACTCATAAACAGCTCTAAGGTGTGCTGATGAAAGGGAGAGACCGTTTGATCATATAATCGGTAGTTATGTTTACTGTGCAGCTCTAACAGGGTTTGTGGCAGAACCATATACGCAATACGTAATGAAGGAAGAAGACATTTTGAAAATGTTCCCAGATATACGGTTCGCTGTTGGGTATCCAGGCTTTGCAAGGAAGGTATCGGTTTGCCAACATATCTGAACTCACTATCGTAATCGTCCTCAATAATGATCCCATTCCGGTCTGTTGCCCATTTCAATAATTGCATTCTCTTGGCGAGTGGCATAACCATTCCATAGGGAAACTGATGAGAAGGCGTAATATAGACGATGCGGGTATTGCTTTCGTAAAGCTTTTGGATATGAAGTCCATCTGCTTCCAACGGAATAGAGTGAACGGTTAAACCCTTATGTTGAAAAACCGTCCGAACACCATCATATCCCGGGTCTTCCATCGAGATACCTTGACTCACATCACTAACTAATCCAGATAACACACCGAGCAAGTACTGAATACCGGCCCCAATTATAACTTGATCCGGTGAACAATTTACTCCTCTGGAGCTGTGCAGGTAATTTGCAATTTCCAAACGAAGACCCGGTTCTCCGAGCGGATCTCCATAAGAAAACAAATTCATTTGGTTCTGAAGCAAGCCCTGATTGGACAGTTTACGCCAGGTGGAAAATGGAAAATGTTCAGCATCTACGTCACCATAACGAAAATCGTAACGAATCGCAGGACTATCCTGAATACTGTTTTCCAAACTTTCCTTACTCTCAACATGAGACAAGTGCAAGGATTCCAGCTTCAAATCCATAACGTATAAGCCACTCCTTGGCCTGCTCTGGACATAACCTTCAGCTATTAACTGTTGATAGGCCATATCCACTGTGTTACGGCTAATGTGGAGGTGGCTGGATAGTGATCGAATAGAAGGAAGGCGAGTATCGGCTGATATCTTTCCGTTCAAAATATCTTCCTTAATGTAGTGATAAAGCTGAGAGTATAACGGATTTCCAGACTCTCTGTTCAACAATAATGTTAAATCAATCATGCTTATCCCCCCCCACTATTAAAACTGACCCTATTGTTTTATCGAGATTTGTAACTATTGATAGGGTCAATTTATTGTTATAATTTTATCAGTTCCAATCGATTTGAGAAAGATACCAGTATGCTGGATTACTATTGGATTTTAGGAGGAGAAGGAATGAACAAACCTATAGATGATATGGGACGAATAGAAAATCCGTCAATACAAGCGGTAGAAAGCTTCAATCAGCATCCTGGTTTCCGCCGTATGTTTGCCCCGAATCAATTGACAATCGGACTGTTTTTGCCACTGGAATTTTATAAAGGACATATGGATGTTTTAAAGGGTCAAGCTGATCTCGTGGAAAGCATTGATCAACGAAATTTTGCAGCCGTTTGGGTGAGAGATGTGCCCCTATTTGATCCTGGCTTTGGAGATGCCGGACAAATATTTGATCCGTTTGTTTATCTTTCCTATCTTGCCGCAAGAACCAAAAACATCTCCCTGGCAACAGGAAGCGCGATCTTCACGCTTCGTCATCCCATCGACCTGGCAAAGGCTGCTGCATCTGTAGATGTACTGTCAGGTGGAAGGCTTGTATTAGGGATAGCTTCCGGCGACCGACCTGCCGAATTTCCGGCATATGGGATAGACGGGGAGCAACGTGATGTACGATTCCGAGAGACGGTGGAGTTTTTTCGCGAGCTTATACAGGATAAAACGGGAGCCATTCAATCTTCTCTTGGTCAAATGAAAGGGCTTGAATTGCTCCCTAAGCCCGCAACGGGCGGCATTCCGCTTATAGTGACTGGGTCAAGCAGGCAGTCTTTGGATTGGATTGCGGAGAATAGTGACGGCTGGCTAACGTATCCCGAAGCAACGGCAACCGAAGCCGGCCCACGAATGCTTGGTCATAAAATTAATGCCTGGCGTGAAAAAATACCTTTTGGCATGTTCAAACCCCATATAACGAACGAATGGATTGATCTTGTTGAAGATGTCAATTATCCGCGAACACCGCTTCGAGGGGGGTACATATTACGAACTGGACGAGCAGGTCTGATTAAGCTATTGGAGGAATGGAGAGCAGTTGGCGTTAATCACGCTGCACTTGGCATTCATTTTTCGAGTCGGCCTCCTGCTGAGGTAATTCAGGAAATGGCCGAGGAAGTGCTGCCACTTTTTCCTACGCATGTGGGCCCGAAACCATTGTTTACTGGGTGGTAAAGGATAAAGCAAATTTTAACGGATCTATAGATCAGCCAATGCGATAATCATATCAATCCACTGTTTAAGTACACTAAGAAGCCCATGGCTCCTCCTCTATCATGAAATTATCAGCGCTCCGTCAGCGAACGGAGCTTTTCTTATTCCTTGCAATGGGGTACGATCTATAGCAGAGCGATGGCTCAATTATCTGTGGCCGATTGGCAATTCGAACGGAGTGGACAACCATGGACAACTTTGCATGCCTGTACGTCATTCGCGGCGAGCCATTTCCATCCGGCACCTGTGTCAATCTGAATGCGGAAGAAACGGTCGTTGGACGAGTATCGCATCAGTTGACGCCGGATGTGGCGTTTACGAATGCATTTATATCCCGGCAGCATTTTGTCATTCGCAAGGAGCAGGAAAAAGCAGTGCTGTACGATCTCGGCAGCTTACACGGTACGGAGGTTAACGGCGAGCGGATAAAGCCGCATGAGCCTTATGTGCTCAACAATTTTGATATTATTAAGCTGGCCAAAGGAATGACGGTTCTCCACTTCTCCTATTTATTTGCGGATCAGACGCTGGATATTGAACCGCTTAGCATTACTAAACGATTGCAAGCTATAGAACCTTCGTTTTCTGTTGATTGGGAAAAAAGAGAGTGTGTAGTGGATGGCCGGCGGATTCCGATGTCGGAGAAAGAGTTTTTGCTGATTCGTATCCTTCACGAAAATGTCAATCGGCTTGTGCCGCTTGATGTCATCAAATCCAGCGTTTGGCCGGAAAGAGCGGTGGAGCATGCCGGCATTCCCAATGTGTCGCTTGATGAACTAAACGCCCTCATGTATCGCTTAAGAAAAAAATATGGAAAAGATACGTTTATGATTAGCACCGTGCGAGGAAGCGGCTACGTGCTGGAATCGCAATTGAAATCGTCCTGACAAAGGCGGGAATATGATGTTGAAAATGATTCAAACCGAACTATCCGGCCCGTTGAACGGGACCGTTCATATACCGGGAGCGAAGAATAGCTCCCTTGCCATTTTGGCAGCTGCTTGTCTGGCGGACGATATTGTTAAGCTGGACGGCATTCCGTCGATTGAGGATGTCCGCGTCATTGCAGACATAAGCCGGGATATCGGCATGGGGTTTAGACAGGAGAAGGGACAAGTCATTATTGATCCACGCTGGATTCATAGCGCCACGATAGACCCCGGCAAGGCTTGTCATTATCGGGCATCGTATTATTTTGCCGGCGCCTTGCTTGCCAAATTTGGCAAGGTCACGATTGGATTTCCGGGAGGAGACGACTTCCACGCCAGACCGATTGATCAGCATATGAAGGCGTTCCGGGCGCTCGGAGCACAGATCCAGCTGTTCAATGATTATTATATCGTAGAGGCTGCAGAGCTGAGAGGCGCAACCATTTATTTTGACACCATAACCTCTGGCGCAACCATTAATGCCATGCTGGCTGCTGTGCGCGCACAAGGGGTAACAAGGCTGCACAATGCCGCTATGGACCCGGAAGTGGTGGATACGGCCAGCTTTCTAAATCTTCTCGGCGCGCGAATTTTTGGAGCGGGAACGGATTCCATTCGCATCGAAGGCGTTCCTTATTTGAATGGAGGCACATATTCGATCATCCCGGACCGGCTTATCGCCGGGGCGTTCCTGATGGCTGCCGGGCTTCGCGGGGGCCGGATTACCGTCAAGGATGTTATCCCCGAGCATATGGGCACCTGTCTGGCCAAGCTTGAGGAGGTTGGGCTGCAGGTGGACTGCGGGGATAACCATATTACCGCTTACGGCACAGGCAGGCTGAGAGCCACTCGCGTTCGTACGGGCATGTACCCCGGTTTTGCTACGGACTTGCAGCAGCCAATGACCGCTCTTCTTCTCCACGCCGGGGGTAAAAGCATTGTTACCGACCGTATTTATCCCAAGCGGTTCGCTCATGTGCCGCAGCTTCGCAGGCTCGGCGCGGAGATTGAACTGCGTAAGGAAAGCGCCTTTATAAACGGAGGCCGTCCTCTTCAAGGCGGGTGGGTCCATGCGACGGATGTTCGGGCAGGCACCTGCCTGATTATGGCGGGTCTCACAGCCGAAGGCCGCACAAACATTACGGGAATCGAGCATATAGAGCGAGGTTACGAAGATGTTATCGGATGCTTCAAATCCATTGGAGCCAAGCTTTCGATGGTGGAGATGGACCGTGAGGAAGCATATTCATATGTGTCAAAGAGCGCCCTTCAGTAGCAGGCGCTCTTTGCCATTTAACCCAATTAACTTATGGTTAAACAATGCTGCCGTTTATTGATTGTGACGTTACGTAACACTATACAATGGAGTCAGGGGGGATTAGCATGGAGGTAACCATTGGGCAATTTGCAACCTTAGTGAATTCAACGGTCAGGACACTGCGGTATTACGATAAAATAGGGCTGCTGAAGCCCCAAAAGCTTAATAAAAATGGCCGCAAGGTTTACACAAGAGCGGATATGGAGTTTTATCAGCAAATCATGATTTTGAAGTATTTTGGTTTATCCCTGGATGAAATAAAAGAGCGGTTATCTAATGAGAAGTTAAACAACAGGGATTTCATGACTGTGCAGAAGCAGTTTATTCAAAAGCAGCAAACGGAGTTAAATGACATGCTGGAAGTCATTACAAGAATGGAGCGGCTTTACAACGTAGAGGGGATTTCGGCGGAGGAATTGGATGAATTTGCGTTTATTATGCTTGATATGTTTCGTCGCGAAAAACGGCAAATTCAAGCATTGGAGGCATACTTTATAGATGACAAGGAGATTTTGAAGGAATTAAAGCTTCTTCATGACAATGAGTATAAGGAGAAAATGGACGTTCAAGTATGGCAGCTGCTTCAAGCGATTAGAAGCATGATTGAAAATAAGGATGCTGCAAGCAGAAAAAAAGTGCGAGAGATTCTTAATGAAATGGACACTCTTTTTCCAGCTAACAGAAACTTTTTGACTCTTGTTGAGGACACTCCATTTCTGGCCAGGCACAATTATGAGTTTGCTAATTATTTTCCGGAGGATATAGCCAGCTATATGCTGAGCGAGATTCATGCCTATTATGATAACAACAAATAGAAGCCATAAACCTTATACAGTAATGATTATTCAGGATTTATATTGTTTTAAACATTCACATAATGGTAAGATTAAATAAGAACGTTTGTTTGTTTTTTTGTGCAATTTCCTGGTGGTTGAGGTGTAAAGGGGGAATAAACGTGGATAATACCTGCGAAATCCATCTGACAAAAAACCAGGCAAGGCATTTTTTGTTAATGAAGCATGGATTGTTGGGGGAATATCGCTTTTTTGGAAAAGAAGGCGTTATGGATTTTGTGCGGCAGGCGGGCTGTATTCAGTATGACCCCATTGATGTATGCGGTAAAAACGCCGAGCTTGTGCTGCAGTCGCGGATCAAAGGCTTTTCCAAGAGCATGCTGGATGAATTATTGTATCAGGACCGCTTGCTGGTGGATTATCCTGACAAAAATTTGGCTATTGTCCCGGTGGAGGACTGGCCGTATTTTGAGCGGTATCGAAAAGCCGCCCGGCAGCATGCCGAACGTTATCCCGCAATGGAGGCTTTGGCAGCTCAAGTTAGGGATTTTATTCAAAACAACGGGGAGATAAGCTCAAATGAGCTGAAGCTGGAGGGAGATTTCACCTGGCAATCAGCGATTCATTGGAGCGGCGGGAGCAATGCATCACGATCGGTGCTGGAGCAGATGTATTCAACGGGCGAGTTGATTATCCACCACAAAAAAGGGACTCGCAAATATTATGATTTTGCCCAAAAGTACATAACGTCCCATTTGCTGAATGCGCCGGAGCCGCTAGAGGACGAGCTTCAGCATTATAAATGGCGGGTAATGCGCCGTATCGGCGCCGTGGGGCTTTTATGGAATCGGGCTTCGGATGCCTGGCTGAATATTTGGGGGTTGAAGTCGGAGCAGCGAAATGAGGTTTTCCGCCAATTGCTGGCTGAGCATCGTATTGCTGCTATTTCAGTTGAGCATATGAAAGATAAGCTATATTGCCGTTCGGAGGATTTGCCGCTTATTGAAGCCGTTTTGCAAAAGCCAACACCCAAACCGCGCTGCGAGCTGGTCGCCCCGCTTGACAACCTGATGTGGGATCGAAAACTGATTAACGAATTGTTTGGCTTCGATTATACATGGGAGATTTATACCCCTGAAAGCAAGCGGAAGTACGGTTATTATGTGCTGCCTCTATTATATGGGGAACGATTTATCGGGCGGGCCGAAATCGTTGCGGAACGAAAAGCCGGAAGGCTTGTTGTTAAAAACGTATGGTACGAAGATGGTGTTACGTTATCCAAGCAAATGCAAAAAGAATTGAATAATTGCTTTGAAAGATTTGCAGAATTCAACGGCTGTCAGCTGGCTTTTTCTGAATTGTTGAGCTGATTTTTTAGTCCCATGACAATGACAGGACCATGCTTATACAGTTATGCGGTCGGGCTTCATGACGCCTTGAAGGAAGGTAGTTCTGTCTGTAAGGAAGGATACCTAAGGAAGGAGCCCCTTTTGCATATTGGCAAAAGAGGCTTTTTGGCGTAATCACCTTTTACTGCTGGTTTTGGTTAGCGTGCAGCCTTTTGCTGATTCAGCTCTTTGCGCAGCTTTCTGCGATAGCCTAAATGCTCTGTTGGCACCGCTTTGTCGGCGGTTGCTGCGTCGACCGAGTTGCACTTTTTGCATACTTTTAATAGTTTGCCTTCCGAGTTTGTTGCAGAATAAAGCAGCTTAACTCTTGTTGATAGACAAATCGGGCAAATTCCTCTGCCTCTGGATGGGGTTTTCCACAAGCCTTTACCACGGGTTGTTTTAGCCATAAAAGCTCCTTTCAAATTCACCGGTATTTACATCATCTTTATGTGAAACAGCTGATATTTATAATCATAAAGGCCAAATTTCGTAATGGAAAGGTAAAGAACAGTTATGATTAAACAGTCCTATTTTTGAGACATTTGCAAGGTTATGGTAATGAATGAGTATAGTCGTTTTATACGTTACTTCGCCTGATAGTTTAAGGGATAATAGGGATGGAGTATGATTACGCGTTAATTGAGGAGTCGTAGATATGAAAATTGAAGGAGACAAAGTTCGTCTCTCCAAAATAGACGAGAACAACTTGAGCTTTGTTAGCGAATTGGAATGCAATATTATGGTTTGGCAGTATGAGGAGTCTGTGGAAAAGGACAAGGAGGCTGCGAGGAGCAAATATAGGGAACAAATGGATTCGCAGTATCATTATAATTTTGTCATCACAATAAAGAGTAATGATAGTGAGAGTAATGATTTGGATACGCCTATCGGGATTGTTCAAGTCTGGAGCTACGTGGAGCATAGGCATAGCTGTGAGCTTGGTTTTGGTATGCTTCCGGATTATCAGGGTAAAGGCTACGGGTATGAGGCTGTTCAGTTATTGCTGCAATACATGTTTGAAACAACAAACGCCCGGAAAATCGTCGGCATGTGCAATAGCAAAAATGTGAAATCAATCAAGCTGATGGAGAAGCTGAATATGAATAGAGAGGGGATTTTTAAAGAAGAATTTCTATGGAACGGCAACTATTGCGATCAATATTTTTATTCCATTCTCAAAAGTGAATGGCAATCGGCTAACAAGGGAGGTTAGCCGGTTGCCGAAAAAAGCCGCTTCGTCAGAAGCGGCAATGACTAAGTCCCTTCGCCAAGAGCGATGAAACCACCCTTACCCTTCGCCAGAACGTGCAGATGTACCATTTCAGAACTAAAGTCCTGTAAAGAAGTTTTTATCGTGCAACAGCCCGTCCTTCTCGTACGAAGCGGGAGGCGGCTTCCATCTGCTCCTCGCGCACATCCTCAAGGGTGACGAAGCCATGCGGCTTATGCGCCTCCAGCAGGGACCAGAATTGCGGGTAATTCAGATTCCCCAGTCCGGCTGCCGTGTTTGTTAACCCGCCATCCTCGCCCAGCTTCATGTCTTTGGCATGTGCGCTGACAATTCTCGGACCCAGCTTGCGGAATGCGTCCTCGATAATGGCGTCGCGCCTTTCAAAGTTTTTTGCATTCAGCAGATTGCATGGATCAATGACGACGCCGACACAGGAGGAAGGATAACGCTCCAGCGTCTCCGCCATCGTGTCAACGCTACCGATCAAATGCGGATCGGCTGCCTCCAGACCGACCGTGACGCCCCAACGCTCGGCTTCTTCCACAATTTCCTCCAAGGCGCGATGCAAGCGCTCCCAATGCTGCCGATGCTGAGCCGGATCTGACGGGACGCCAACCTCGGTTGCCACTATTGGCGCACCAAAATGCCGCGCATGCCGCACATGCTCCTTGAAACGGTGCACGTTATGCCGATAGCTTTCTTCGTCGAGCTCAATCAAGCTGGCATAACAGCCGAGAACGGCAATGCCAACCCCCTTTTTGTCAAAAGCGCCTCCGATTTCATTAGCTAACCCCGGGCTAAGCTTGCCCAAGGAAAAATCAATATTAGCAATCGCCTTGCTCAGCGCAAGCTGAACGTAATTAAATCCACGCTCCGCGACCTTGTCCGCCAGCTTATCGTAAGGCTGCTTTCCGAGCAGATGGGCCAATACTCCAACCGTCATTTTGCTTCCCCCTTGTGTGTAAATGTTAGGTTTGCTCTATTATATCATTGCACCGACAGCTAAGGAATGATCTAAGGGATGATGAAGCTTTATAGCTTGTTTGATATTTTCGAATGAAGTCGCTATTTTTTGCGGCTTTTTTGTTCATACTCCGTTCATACTGTCGTCATGGAGAGGACATATTGGCTGATTAGACTTAAATGAATGGTTTGTTGGGCCATTAGAAAGATAAGGATAGGAGTAGATGAAATTGACTCAGCTAGAAATAAAGGAAAAACGGAGCCGTTCAAAAATAAAAAAAGCATTGTTCATTTTGCTTAAAATAATCGTGGCGCTAGTCATGTTGCTTCTGTTATTTTGTGCGATTGTGTATACCGTAAACAAGGTTAGCAGCAATGCCGAGCAAAAAAGAATGGAGCCTTACGGCCAGCATGTATCTGTAGACGGAAAGCTGATGAATATTTCGGTACAAGGTGAAGGCGAAGACACGATTGTGCTGCTGCCCGGCTTTGGCAATCCGTCGCCGCATTATGATTTTAAACCGCTCATAGCAGAATTAACTCCTTATTACCGGGTTGTGGTAGTAGAACCTTTTGGTTACGGATTGAGCGATCAGACTGATAAGGAGCGCAGCACGGCGAATATCGTAAGCGAGATTCATGAAGCGCTGCAGAGTCTTCAAATTGACCGTTTTATTCTGATGGGTCACTCCATTTCAGGAATCTATAGTCTGGATTACGTGAATCAATATCCGGATGAAGTGAGTGCGTTTGTTGGGCTGGATAGCAGCGTCCCGGCGTTAAGCGAGCAGAAGATTGATTCGTCTATGACCGCGCCGGTTAAATGGTTCCGTGATTTGGGCTTTGCGCGGTTACAGATCAAGCTGGAGGCTGATCCTTATGACGGACTGGCCTATGATGAAAAAACGAAGGAGCAATTGAGCATTTTGATACGTAAAAACAGGTTCAATAATACTCAATTAAATGAAGCCGAAAGCATGTTTGATAATTTCTTGACGGCTCAGACGCAAGCTCTTCCAACTGATCTGCCCGTCCTGCTTTTTGTCCAAGCTAATCATCCGGCAACAGATCAGTGGGTGCCCGAGCATGAGAAGCAAATAAAGGACTCCGCAAAGGCGGAACTGGTGCTAGTGGAAGGCGATCACTACCTGTATCGCACCCATTCAAAAGAAATCGCTGAAAGATTTAGAGAGTTTATGGCGAAGGTTGGGAACGGGGCAGCCTTTATTGACAGTGCTGCTGGAAACCATTAAGGTAATGGAAGAATAAAACGTCATGTAGCGGCAGATTAAAAAGTCCGCTTTCCATACTCAATAATGAACGTTTAACCATGAATTTTTACTTTGGAGGCTGCTTATGAGTCAGAAGCAACGATTTGTCATTACAAGATCCATGCAACCAAATGAGGGCGCCGGGGAAATTTCGCTTGAGGAGTGTAAGGCCTATTTTGAAACAAGAGCGGATTTTACTTATGAAAAAGTGCTGACCGTAAAAGGTCCGGAGAGCACGATGAGTATAGAAGGCGACTTTTTTATGTGGAGGCATGGGGAAACGCAATTTCCGTTCCGGCATTATATGGGGGATGTGTACGTTGCTATCGCGCATGAAGATATAGTGCCTGTTATGATTGAAGTTGCAACCTTTTTTCTGGCAGACATTGTGGAGGGGTAACGGGAATGTCCCGCGCCCCTCGCACAAATAGGTAATGTTTGTCTGCTCCATGTGCTTGGGTTTGGCCATCGATACGGTGGAAAGGAAATGCGAGGAAGAAAGAGTCCTGACGTTCGTCTCATTTCCTCTTCAATTTCTGATGCTTGAAGGTTGGTATGTGCGGTTACCCCGTTTAAGATGCCGTTCACGGCAAAACAACGTTGTACGAATAATCGTACAAAGCACCCAGTGGGAGGCCCCGAGACCTGTAATTTGTACGAATAATCGTACAAATTGCAAATGCCACTCATGCAAAGCGGCACGGATTGCCCAATATCTTCATGTTAACGCCTCTGACGTTTCTGAAGCCTCGTTACGTCGGGGAAGGCGTCCACAGTGTCCCGCGTCAGAACTGCCGTTCCGGTATCAATGTGATCCGGCAACGGCTTTTTTTGTGCGGCGCTTACAAGGCTGGTTATGATTTCCGTTGCCCAGCGTTGTTCGTTTTGTGAAATAACCGACGTAATTTGTCCGTTATGGATAGCCTCCTTAATGTCGCTTTGCATGCCGAAGGCAACAACATCTCTGTTTAATCCCTTGGCTTTCCAGACAAGGATGGAGGAGGCGGGCGACCACAGGTCCAGCGAAACAAACGCATCGAAATGGGGATGGCCGTCAATCATGATTTCCATGTCGGTCAAGGCCTGATCCTCGCTCCCGTTGTTGAAGCGGACATCCAGCACCTGAATGTCCGTTTTTGTATTAATGTATTGAAGCATGCCGTCAAGCCGCTGCTGCTGCGCCGTCAACTTGGGAAAACCGCTTTCCACCAGCACCATTCCACGGCCTTTGAGCAATCCATCCAACACCTCTCCAACCAGTATTCCGGCCTCATCATGATTGCTCCCGATATACGTCGATCGGCTGCTGTCCGGCGAATCCGTCTCAAAGCAGATGACAGGGATTCCCGCAAGCACGGCCCGGTCAATGACGGGAGCAAGCGCATCTCCGTCCACCGGACTGACGGCAATGCCGTCGACTTCTTGCTTGATCATTTGCTCCATCATGCGGATTTGCTGCTCTATATTGAATTCATCCGGCGCCTTGACGATCAGCTCGATATCTAGAGGGGCAGCGGCTTCCTCTGTCATTTGAGTAATCATTTCGTAGAAGGGATGCGCCATCGGATACAGGATGCCGAACGTAAGCGGCGCCTCGCTGCGAGGCTGCGGCCCGGATGAATAAAGGGAAGGCCTATGTTCCTCGGAGGAGCCGCTGATGCAACCAGAGGCAGCTAACAAAACGATAAAAGAAACAACTGTCAGAGTCCACTTACCCATGCTTGAAGGCAGGCGCATAGCCGTCTCCTTTCGTCTCAAGCGTCAGCCCGCCATTTTTCCGGAATTGCTTGGTTGTCATGCCCGTCACCCGCTTGAACAGGTTAGAAAAATAATGTGCATCGTTATATCCCACCAAAAAGGCAACCTCATAGGATTTGGCCGGGGTCGTCAGCAGCAGCTCCATTGCTTTTTTCATCCGGGTCTGGGTCAAATGCTCGATAAACGTCTGTCCGGTACCCTGGCTAAACACCTTGCTTAGATGGCTTGGACTGAGCTGAACATAGTCGGAGGCGCTTTGCAGCGAAATATAGTCCTTGTCATAATGCTCCTCGATGTAGGCTTTTACCTTGTCAATCATCTCGCTATATCTGTCGGCTCCTTCGGTTCGCCAGCTCCAATATTTTTTGGCAAGCCGCACGAGGTAGGCGGAAGCTTCATCCGAGGTTCGGATGGTGCTGATTTCGGACTGAAGGCTTGTCAGCGCCTCCTTGTACGAGATGCGGAAGGATTGCTGGGAGACGTGCAGCACTTCAACGGTCAAATCGTTAAGAAGATAATATCCGAGCGGCGAGCTGTCCCAGTTTTGACGGTTTATTTCCGCCATGTAGGTTGTGATAAAGGCTTCCACCTCTGCCGGCTGGCCCAGCCTAAGGAAGTCCATGAACCTGGAGCGTTCCAGAAACAAGGCGGGATCAAGCAAGGCTTGCGCCGATGCATTCATATCTATACGATTTTGTCTGGAAAGCCGTTGTTCATGCATATCCTCCTCGGCCTCCAGATAGGAGAGATGAATGCTTTGCAGACGGTCATATATGCTTCCGATTCCGATCGCGGCCGCCTTATTCCCGGTGTTATTGGCCTCTTTACGCTGCTTGCGGAAATGCTCAAGCGTTTCGTCCAGCTGCGCGCGCGATTCACCCGTAACAATCCATACTGTCTCGGAACGGCTGCGCTTATAGGAGAGTCCTTCAACGACAGAAAGAAATGATAGTGCAGGCTGCACTTCGTCCAATGGTCGAGACGCATCGCGTTCAAGCGTTATGCTGGTTGAATGCTGTGACGCATCTCGTTCAAGCGTCATGCTGGCTGAATACTGTGACGCATCTCCTTCAAACGTCCTGGAGGTTCCATCCTGCATCATATCGCGCTCATCGGAAATGACGACGGCGTAATAAGGCGCAATTAAGTCGATAGAAAGCGACGAACTCCAGCGAATCGCCTCCGAGGCGGTCAAAAATCCGCAGCATAGCTCGCCAAGCAGCTTCTCCTTCGTCATCGTTTTTTTCTCCGTTTCGCTTTGCAGCAGCATTCGGGCCTGCTCCTGCTGGAGCCGCTCCGCGTCGATTTTTGAGCCAACGCGGTGCAGAAGCTGGAGAATGCTGGCCGCGCTGACCGGCTTCAGACAATATTCCTCAACGCCGAGATGCAGCGCCGTACGGGCATATTCAAATTCGCCATGACCGCTAAGGATAACGATTTTGACATGGGGCATCCGCTTGCGGACAATGCCGCTTAGCTCAAGGCCGTCCATAAACGGCATCATAATGTCTGTAATAAGAATGTCGGGCTGAAGCTGCTCGATCAGTTGCAGCGCAATTTCTCCGTCAGGCGCATCCCCCACGAACAAAAAGCCTTCCTTCTCCCACTGGATGCATTCTTGAATCGTTTCTCGAACGAGAATTTCATCATCCACCAGCATGACCTTTTTCACGGGTTTTGCTCCTCTCTCATTGGCAATCTGATGATAACCTTTGTTCCGGCGCCTTCAGCGCTTTCGAGCATTACGCCATAGGATTCGCCGTAATACAGCCGCAGTCTTTGCTCTACATTGTAAAGGCCGAATCCGCCTGAAACCTCCTTGCCGGTTTCCTCCGGCAGCTGCTGCGCCAGCAGGCTGCGCCGAAGATTTTCTAGCTTGGCCGGCGTCATGCCGGCGCCGTTGTCCTCAACCATAAGGAGCATTTCCTTCTCCGGCGTTTCGTAGCCGACGATACGGACAAGCCCTTTGCCCCTTTTATTTTTGATACCGTGATAAATTGCGTTTTCAACGATGGGCTGGAGCGTCATTTTCAGAATGGAAAAAGGCATAAGGCGAGGGTCAACGTCGATTTCGTAGTCCAAAATATCCCGGTAGCGCATTTGCTGAATGACCAGGTAGCTATGCACATGCTCCAGCTCCTTCTCTACGCTGATCCAGTCGCGGCCCCTGCTGAGCGATATCCGAAACAGCTTGGAGAGCGCCTCGACAAGTAAAATGACCTGCTTGTTGCGGCCGGCCTCCGCCATCCAGACGATGGAGTCCAGCGTGTTGTACAGGAAATGAGGGTTGATTTGTGCCTGGAGCGCTCTTAGCTCCGCCTTTTTCATCGCTTCATGCTCCTTGATGCTGGTGTCCAGAAGCCCTTTGATTTTGCCCAGCATAATGTTGAAATTGGCGCTTAAGTTGGCGATTTCGTCCCTGCCGGTTGTGGCGACCTTGGCTTCCAGATAGCCGGAGGCGGCCAGCTGCATTTTGTTTTTGAGCAATTGAACAGGTCTGGTCAATCTGGCGGAAATAAAAAAATGCAGCGTAATGGCGAACAGAATGCTCAGAATGACACTGACAATAATCATTTGCCGGATGGAATTGGCCTCCTGCACGATTTCCTGCAGCGGAACATAGCCGATAATGTTCCACCCCGTCCTCGGAGAATTGGATGCGAAAATAAATTTCGGTTTTCCATGCGAGGAATCAATATAGTGGCGCTCCGGCAGTGAAATGACATCCCGTCCGTTTGGAAGCTTATCCGCTTGGCGTCCCGACGGGGTGAAAATAGGCGTGCCTTCGGTATCCGCAACATAGAAAAAACCGCTTTTGCCAAGCGTTGTTCCGTCGATGGAACGGACCACGATGGAATCGTCGATGTCGATCACGATAAAGCCGATGACCTCATGAGTAATTCGCTGCTTGACGGTCGCCATAATGGATATAACGTTGGAGGTTTCGTATTGAAAGCCGTCGATCCGGTCAAGCGGCGACGATTGGGACGGCGGAATGTTCAGAATGTCGTCGGGATGGCTGGTCAAGTAGGCAAAATGATGGTTGCGCAGCGGATTTTTGTCCAGCTGAAAAACACCGCGCCGATCGCTGATGCCTCTTCCGTACAAATTGATAATGGAGATGTTGAGGACGCTTTCGTCGCTGTAGGTATCCAGATAGGAGTCCATCGTTTTCAGGATGTCTTTTGCATCGGAATAGGTATCGCTTTGCGAGAGCAGGAAGTGAAGGACGCGGGGATCATTGCCAAGCTCCAGCAGCTTGCCGGTATCCTCGAACAGCAGGTCGATGTCGCGCGCAAGCTGCTCGCCTACAAGCATGGAGGATGCCTTGCTATTGCCAAATACCGTATTAAAGGATTTCTGATAGGAAACCAGGCCTACGATAATCAGCGGCACGCAGGTGAGCATGATAAACATCGTAAGCAGCTTTGCCCGAAGGCTGGAGGCAATCCAATGTATGAGCTTCATAGGTTCACTATACCAAAATCCAGGATTTAAGGATATGGAAGCGTAAACAATCGCAAGAAAATACACGAAACGAACAAAAAAGAAAACAAACAACGTGCGGATGTCCAAAAATGCATAAAAATTTACAAGGATTACGCATCAAACTCCGTATAAGACTCCAATGTAAGCGTTTTATAATGGGGTCAAACCAATGGAGTTGGTTATTACAGGGGAGGTATGAAGGATATGAAGGCTGTAAAAAGGAAAGGGCTTGCCCTTGTGGCATTGGCGGTTATGCTGTTTTCCGCCGCTTGCTCGGGGAACAGCGGGGCAAATCCTCAAGCCAGCAATGGGGGCGGAGCCTCCAGCTCGTCAACGACAGAAGCGACAAAAGCGCCGGAGGGCAAAAAAATAACGCTTGGTTTTTCTCAGGTCGGCGCGGAGAGCGGCTGGCGCACAGCCAATACGCAGTCGATTCAGGATTCGGCGAAGGAAGCCGGCTACGACCTGAAGTTTTCCGACGCGCAGCAAAAGCAGGAAAACCAGATTAAAGCCATCCGTACCTTTATTCAGCAAAAGGTAGATGTTATCGCCTTTTCCCCGGTAGTTGAATCGGGCTGGGACACGGTGCTGAAGGAAGCGAAGGATGCCGGCATTCCGGTCATTCTGACGGACCGCGCCGTTGATTCCACGGATACGTCGCTGTATGAAACGTTTATCGGCTCCGACTTTGTTGAAGAAGGCCGCCGCGCCGGAACCTGGCTCGTCGAGCAGTTCAAGGACGCGACAGAGGATGTCAACATTGTGGAGCTGCAGGGCACGACAGGCTCCGCTCCGGCGAACGACCGCAAATCGGGCTTTGATGAAATCATAGCCTCTAACCCCAAATTGAAGGTTATCGCATCGCAAACGGGAGATTTTACGCGCGCCAAGGGCAAAGAGGTTATGCAGGCGTTCCTGAAGGCAAATGCGGACATTGATGTGCTGTACGCCCACAATGACGATATGGCGCTTGGCGCAATCCAGGCAATCGAAGCAGCCGGTCTCAAGCCTGGAGAGGACATTATCATTATTTCGGTTGACGGCGTCAAAGACGGCTTTATTGCGGCAAGCGAAGGGAAAATCAACTTTATCGTGGAATGTAATCCGCTTCTAGGTCCTCAGCTGATGCAGGCCGTTCAAGACGTGGTCGACGGAAAAGAGGTTGAAAAGCGCATTGTGACAGAGGAAGGCGTATTTACATCGGAGGACGCGAAGCGCGAGCTGCCTAACCGCAAATATTAACCCTGAACAGCCGGCTTGCCGGAAGGGAAAGGAAAGGAAGCCGTATCCCGGCGTTATGCCGGGACGGCTTTGTTGCAAATAGAGAGGAGCATTCCGATGGAAGAACGCCAGCCGATTCTGCAGATGAGGCATATTCACAAGCAATTTCCGGGCGTTAAAGCGTTGTCGGACGTACAATTCCGTTTATTTCCCGGTGAGGTCCATGCATTGATGGGGGAAAATGGAGCGGGCAAATCAACGCTGATTAAGGTGCTGACGGGCGTATACAGCATTGACCGCGGCGAGGTGGAGCTGGAGCAGAAGCGAATCGTCATTCAAGGGCCGCAGGATGCCCAAGCTGCGGGAATCAGTACGGTATATCAGGAAGTGAATTTATGTCCGAATTTATCCGTAGCGGAAAATATTTTCATCGGCAGAGAGCCAATGCGCTTTGGCCGCATTCAGTGGAAGAAGCTGAACGCAGCAGCCGGAAAGCTGCTGGAGGAACGTATGCATTTAAAGATTGACGTGACGCAGCCGCTTCATGTGTATCCCATTGCTATCCAGCAATTGGTTGCTATTGCGAGAGCGCTCAACATTTCGGCGAAGGTGCTTATTCTTGACGAGCCTACGTCAAGCCTCGACCGCGGTGAGGTGAGCCAGCTATTTGGCGTCATGAACAAGCTCAAGAGCGAAGGGCTTGCTATCCTGTTTGTCACGCATTTCCTTAACCAGGTCTATGAAATATCCGATCGAATAACCATTCTCCGGGGCGGAGAATTTGTAGGGGAATATGCGGCTTCCGCATTGCCCCGTATAGAGCTGGTCTCCAAAATGATCGGCAAGGAGCTGAAGCTGCTGGAGGAGCTGCCCAAGCAGCCGGCTGGTGAGGAGAAGAAGGAAGGCGGTATTTTGCTGGAAGCCAAATCGCTTGGCAAAAGAGGGGCGATCGAACCGTTTGACCTCTCCATTCGGCAGGGGGAAATCGTGGGGCTTGCCGGCTTGCTCGGATCAGGCAGAACGGAAGCGGCGAGACTGCTGTTCGGGGCCGATGCTCCCGATCAAGGCTCTCTGGTCATTGGAAGGGGCGGCAGCGCGCAGACGCCAAGACGAGCCATTGACAACGGCATCGCCTTTTGCTCCGAGGATCGTAAAGGCGAAGGCATTATTGACGACCTGACCATTCGCGAAAATATCGTGCTTGCGCTGCAAGCCTCCCAAGGCTGGTTCCGCAGCATATCAAGGAAGCGGCAGGCCGAAATTGCCAAGCAATATATAGAGGCATTAAACATCAATCCGCCTAATCCGGAGCAGCTGATCAAAAATTTGAGCGGCGGCAACCAGCAGAAGGTGCTGCTTGCCAGATGGCTGCTGACGGACCCCAAGCTGCTTATTCTGGATGAACCAACTCGCGGCATTGATATCGGGGCGAAGGCGGAAATTCAGAAGCTTGTGATGTCGTTGTCGCAAAAGGGCGTGTCCGTTTTATTTATTTCGTCGGAGCTTGAGGAAGTGCTGCGGGTTAGCGACCGTATTGTTGTGCTGCGCGACCGGAGGAAGGTTAAGGAGCTGCAGGGCGATGAGATGAGCGAGCAATCCGTTATGAAGGCGATTGCCGGAGGGGGAGAAGGATGAAGCATCATCTGTTTTGGCCGGTCACTCTGCTGGCTTTGCTGCTGCTGTTTAATTTGCTGTACGATCCGTCGTTTTTTTCAATTAAAATCAGGGATGGCCGTTTGTACGGCAGCTTGATCGACATTTTAAACTTTGGAGCGCCGCTTATGCTGGTTGCGATTGGCATGACGCTTGTTATTGCAACAAAAGGCATTGACCTGTCAGTTGGCTCCATTGTCGCTATTACAGGGGCCATGGCCTGCATGACTATCAGCAAAGGCACGGACCAGAATAGCCTGGGACTGGTGGCCATGGCTGTTATTATGGCGCTTGGCCTTTCGCTGCTGCTAGGGCTATGGAACG
>PJUA01000397.1_pt1 | contig 26075 bp, 23 predicted proteins | sample 1512151 | NCBI WGS metagenome assembly PJUA01 (sample SAMN08177678, study PRJNA422409) | Soil metagenome, whole genome shotgun sequencing project. | isolation source: Soil enriched on filter paper: beechwood xylan treatment | place: USA: Madison | collected 2015-01-15
CAACCGCGGCCTGCAGTTCCTGGACCTGATCCAGGAGGGCAACATCGGCCTGATGAAGGCGGTGGACAAGTTCGAGTACCGGCGCGGCTACAAGTTTTCGACCTACGCCACCTGGTGGATTCGCCAGGCCATCACCCGCTCCATCGCGGACCAGGCACGGACCATCCGCATCCCGGTCCACATGATCGAGACGATCAACAAGCTGGTCCGCACCAGCCGCCAGATGCTGCACGAGATCGGCCGTGAGCCGACCCCGGAAGAGCTGGCCGAGCGTCTGATGATGCCGCTGGAGAAGGTCCGCAAGGTCCTGAAGATCGCCAAGGAGCCGATCTCCCTCGAAACGCCGATCGGCGACGAGGAGGATTCGCATCTCGGCGATTTCATCGAGGACAAGAACGCGGTCCTGCCGCTCGATGCCGCCATCCAGGCGAACCTGCGCGAGACGACCACCCGTGTCCTGGCCTCGCTGACGCCGCGCGAGGAGCGTGTGCTGCGCATGCGCTTCGGCATCGGCATGAACACCGACCACACGCTGGAAGAGGTCGGCCAGCAGTTCAACGTGACCCGCGAGCGTATCCGGCAGATCGAGGCGAAGGCGCTGCGCAAGCTGAAGCACCCGTCGCGGTCGCGCAAGCTGCGCAGCTTCCTCGATACCTGATTGGGATACCTGATCCGGGAGCGTATCGTTCGAGACGAAGCGGGGGCCGATCGGCCCCCGTTTTCGTTTTCGGACCTCCGTGTCGGACCGACGAACGAGGGGTTGCATTTCCCCGAAGCTTTGTCGCAAAGTGCGCCCCGCGGTAGGGCCTGTAGTTCAGCGGTTAGAACGCGCCGCTCATAACGGTGTTGTCGTCGGTTCGAATCCGGCCGGGCCCACCACGCATTCCAGACGATTCCGACAGGCCGTCGGCCCTTCGTCCCCGTCGCGCATCGCGTCGGATAAGATACACCAACTCCTCGGACATGATCGGGCAGCCTTTCGGTTGGCCTGCGGCGGTTCGCCCCGCCCGCGTCGGTGACAATCTCACCGACGCGGGCGCGTGGCGGGGTGTATCGTTTCCGCAATGATGGGGAACGGGCGAAGGGAATCCGGACATGCGTCGGCTGCGGCTCGGTCTCGCACTGCTCCTGATTCTCGGCGTCCTGGCCGGCGGATCCTGGGCGTTGTGGCTGCGCCCGCTGGCGGTGCCGGTCGCGGCGGCGGAGGGCGACGTGCCTTTGGAGGTCTACGGCATCGGCACGGTTGAGGCGCGGGTGCGCTCGGCGGTCGGGCTGGAGGTCGCCGGCACGCTGACGGAGCTGTTCGCCGACCACGCCGACCGCGTGCCGCAGGGCGCTGTGCTCGCCCGTCTCGACACCCGCCAGCAGGACGCCCGCGTCGCCGAGGCCCAGGCCGCCGTCGGGCAGGCGCGGGCGGCGCGCGCCAGGGCGGAGGCCACCATCCTCAAGGCGCATTCACTGCTCGACAAGCGCCGGCAGGCCGCCGGACGACGGCAGCAACTGCTGGCCAAGGGCAGCGTGTCGGTGGAGGTGGCGGAGGAGAGCGCTGCCGACCTGCGCGTCGCCGAAGCGGAACTGACGGTGGCGCAGTCCGACCTCGCGGTGGCGGAAGCCGCCGTTGCCGATTCCGAGGCGCGGCTGCGTTACGAATCCGCGCGGCTCGACCGCTACACGCTGACCGCTCCGTTCGACGCGTTGGTGATCGCCCGCCACAAGGAGCTGGGCGCCGCCGTCAACCCCGGCGAACCGCTGTTCACCCTCATCGCCCCGGACAGCGTCTGGGCGCTGGTTCACATCGACGAGGCCTCGGCCGGCGGCCTCGTGGAAGGGCAGGTTGCGACGGTGCGGTTGCGTTCGCATCCCGGCGAGACCTTTCGGGCGCGCGTGACGCGCATCGAACTGGAAAGCGACCGCGTCACCGAGGAGCGGAAAGTCTATCTGAAATGCGAGGTCTGCCCGCCGCGCGTCTACCTCGCCGAACAGGTCGAGGCGACCATCGCGGTGGGCCGCCTGCCGCGCGCCGTGCTGGTGCCGCAGACGGCGATCGATCGCTTCGACGGAGCGAGCGGCACGGTGTGGACTGTCGAGGACGACCGCCTCGCCCGCCGCGCGCTGAGTTTCGGCCGGCGGACCCTGGACGGCCGGTTGGAGGTGACCGGAGGCCTGCCCGATGGCGCGCGGCCGGTGGTCGCCGCCGTGCCCGGCCTGCGCGAGGGCCGGCGTGCCGATCCGCTGGGGACGCCGCCATGAACCTCGCCCTGCGCGATGTCCGCCACAACCTCGGCCGCTTTCTGCTGACCTGTCTGGGGCTGAGCCTGCTGCTGGGCGTCGTGCTGTCGATGATCGGCATCTACCGTGGGCTGGTGGACGAGGCGCTGACCCTGGTGCGCGCGCCCGGCGCCGACATGTGGATCGTCGAATCCGGCACCCGCGGCCCGTTTGCCGAGGCCTCGCGCATTCCCGGCGACACGCGCGACGCGGTGGCGCGGTTGGCCGGGGTGGCGGCGGCGGGATCGCTCACCTTCCAGTCGGTGGAAACCGTACACCGGGGGCGGACGTTGCGCCTGTACGTGGTCGGCTACGAGCCGGGCCGGCCGGGCGAACCGAATCGCCTCGCCGCCGGGCGGCCGATCACCCGCAGCCACTACGAAATGCTCGCCGACCGCCGCGCCGGGCTGGAGATCGGCGAGCGGGTGCGGCTGGGGCGGGACTCCTACGAGGTGGTGGGGCTGACCGAGGGCATCGTCGCGTCGGGCGGCGATCCGGTGGTCCATCTGACGCTGAAGGACAGCCAGCGCCTGCAGTTCGAACTGGACCCGCCCGCCGCCCGGCGCGAATTGGCGCGCGGCGCCCGCCCGGCCGGTCTCGACACCGTGAACGCGGTGGTGGCGCGGCTGCTGCCCGGCGTGCCGGCGGCCGGCGTCGCGGCCGAGGCGGCACGCTGGAAACATCTCGGGGCGCTGACGCAGGAGGACCAGGAAGGGCTGCTGCTGAGATCGGTGGTCGAAAAGGCGCGGCGGCAGATCGGTCTGTTCACGGCGATCCTGCTGGCGGTTTCGGCCGTGGTGATCGCGCTGATCCTCTACACGCTGACCATGGACAAGGTGAAGGCCATCGCCACGCTCAAGCTCATCGGCGCGCCCGACCGCACCATCGTCGCCCTGATCGTGCAGCAGGCGCTCGCCATGGGGCTCATCGGCTGGGGCGCCGGCACGCTGCTCATTCTGCTCGCCAAGGATCACTTTCCGCGCCGCCTGCTGCTGCTGCCGGAGGACGCGCTGATGCTGGGGGCGGCGGTGCTGGTCCTGTGCGTGGCGGCGAGCGGGCTTGGCGTGCGCCTGGCGCTCAAGGTCGATCCGGCCACGGCGCTGGGAGGGTAGGGCGATGGCCGCGCCGCTCGTCGAGCTTCGGGGAATCGCCAAGACCTATGGCCGCGGCGAGACCGCCGTGCATGCGCTGAAGGACACCGACCTGCGGGTCTATCCGGGGCAGGTGGTCGGGCTGCTCGGCCCCAGCGGATCGGGCAAGACGACGCTGCTGAACCTGATCGGTTGCATCGTGGAGCCGACGCGGGGCCGCCTGGACCTCGACGGCGAGACGGTCTACGACGGCCGCTGGCTGCGATCCGACCTGCGCCGGCTGCGGCTGGAGAAGATCGGCTTCATCTTCCAGTTCCACAACCTGCTGCCGTTCCTCACCGCCGAGGAGAACGTCGCCGTCGCGCTGGACCTTGCCGGCGTTCCCGGCGCCGAGGCGCGGCGCCGTGCGCGGGCCTTGCTGGACTATCTGGAGGTGGGACACCGCGGCGCGACGCTGCCGTCGCGGCTGTCGGGCGGCGAGGCGCAGCGCGTCGCCATCGCCCGCGCGCTCGCCAATCGCCCGCGCATCATCCTGGCCGACGAGCCGACGGCGGCCCTGGACTCCGGGCGCGCCGCCATGGTGATGGACCTGCTGCGCCGGCTCGCCATCGAGCAGCAGGCGGCGATCCTGGTCGTCACGCATGACGAGACGATCTTCGGCCGTTTCGACGTCACGGTGACCTTGCGCGACGGACAGGTCGTCTCCAAAGGGTGAAAGATGCGGCAGGGGCCACATCCGCATGATTGCCGCCATAGCCGAATGCCGAGGGCTCTCCGCTTTTCCAGGGCAACTCCAGGGTGGGCATATCCCATCCGATCATCGACGCGGCCGGCCCTGAAGCCTTTTCGGCACAAGCGTGGCCGTACCGCATAAATTTTGCTGCAAGCCCGACAAAGTCTGGAATAAAGGATGCGCGGCGCGCGTTCGCACCCATATGCATCGGGTCCCCATTTCGGCCGCAGGGTCGAGTGAGCCGGCCCGGCCCTGGAGTTGCGGCGCCCTCGTCGTCCCGTCCGGCCTCTCGCTGGAAGGGGGAGTCCATGGCGTGAGCCTTGGCGTTACCGGTAAGGAACGGGTGCGCGGTTGAGCAAATTCGGGGTCGATCTGGAAGTCCACATCGCGTCCTTGCGGCGCTACGCGCGTGCGTTGCTGCGCAACGGTGCGGATGCGGAGGATCTGGTGCAGGAGGCGCTGACGCGCGCGGTGGCGCGCGCCGACAGCTTCCAGGCGGGGACGAACCTGCGGGCATGGCTTTTCACCATCCTGCACAACGTCCACGTCAATCAGGTCCGTTCCAAGGCCGCCCGGCCGCAGGAGGTCGACGTCGCCGACGTCGAATCGAAGCTGGTCAGCCCGGCCCGGCAGGAAGAGCGTGTCGAACTGCGCGAAATGATGCGCGCGGTCGACGAGTTGCCGGAGGAACAGCGCAAGGTGCTGCTTCTGGTGGCGCTGGAGGGCCTGAAATATGACGAGGTCGCCGACATGCTCGGCGTACCGATCGGGACCGTCATGTCGCGCCTGTCGAGGGCGCGCGAGGCGGTGCGGGCGAAACTGGCGAACGAGGGTGGCGTCACCCTCCGGCGGGTGAAGTGATGAACGCGCATCAAGCGACTGGACGGATCACGGAGGACGAACTCCACGCCTATGTGGATGGCCAGCTGGACGGCAACCGCCGTCTGGCGGTGGAGCGATGGCTTGCCGAGGATCCGGAGGCGGCGCGCCGGGCGGAGGATTACCGCGCCCAGGGGCTGCTGCTGCATGAGATGTTCGACACCGTCCTGCGCGAGCCGCCGAGCGACACGGTTCAGGAGCTGTCCGACCGGCTGAAGGGCCGCATCGCCTTCAACGACAACCGTCCGGCCTGGCATGCTCGCCCGCTGGTGCGATTCGCCGCCGCGGTGATGCTGGTGGTCGCCGGTGCGGCCGGCGGCTGGATGGGCCGCGGCGCCGACCAGCAGGCCGCGGCGCCGGTCGCCCAGCAGCGCCAGACGCTCGCCACCTTCGCCCAGGAGGCGACGCAGGCGCACCGCTTCTATACGTCGGACGAACGGTTCCAGGTGGAGCTTGGCGCCGACAATCAGGATGAGCTGAACGGCTGGCTGTCCAAGCGGATGGGCCGCGACGTGTTCGGTCCGGACCTGGGCCGCGTCGGCTACCGGCTGATCGGCGGCCGGTCGCTGCCGACCGATCTCGGCGCCGGCGCCCAGTACATGTACGCCAACGACGGCAACAAGCGGATCACCCTGTTCGTCGGCGCACCGCAGAGCGGCAACCAGTCCAACTTCAGCTTCACCCAGAACGGCGACGTCGCCACCTTCTATTGGGTCGAGGGTCCGTTGGCCTATGCGCTGGCCGGCCGCCTGTCGAAGGAGGAACTGCTGGAGATCGCCAAGGCGGTCTATCAGGACGTGAAGGCCGGCCCGCCGCGCCGCGAACCGCCGCCGGAACAACAGCCCCAGCAGCAACAGCCGCAACCGCAGCAGGAACACCCGCCGGGCGTGCAGCCGATCAGCGACACCCAGAAGGCGAAGGAAAGCTGAGGGGGGCGTCAGCCCCCTACCTCTTCAGCAGATTATCCTTCAGCCAGTCGCGCACCTCGCGGCAGACCGCCTCCGACGCCTCCTCCAGGGCGTGGCCGGTGCCGGGGACCAGGACCAGCTTCTTCGGCTCGCGCGCCTTGCGGTGGACGTGGATGGAGCAGCTGGGCGGCAGGATCTCGTCCGCCTCGCCGTGGATCAGCAGGATGGGGCAGGACAAATCGCCGACCGGGTCGGTGCCGTAGCCCTGGGTCGCCAGCGCCACCACGGTGCAGACCGCACCCCGGTTCGACGCCGCCGCCTGGATGACCACGGCGCCGCCGAAGGAATGGCCGACCAGGGCCACATGGTGGATGCCCTGGCGGCCAAGGAAGCTGAGCCCGCACAGCAGGTCGTACACCGCCTCTTCCAGGTCGCGCGGATCGCGGAAGCGCAGGCGCAGCGAGGCGATGCCGTCCGCGGTCAGGTCGGCGCCCAGACGGGGGTAGAGCCCGCGCGCCGGCGTGTCGAACCCGCCGCCGACCCCGCCGACCCACAGCACCGCCAACTCCCCGCCCGGCACCGGGTAATAGCGGGCTTCGACCGGGCCACGGTCGGTTTCCAGCGTCACCGGCTGAAAGCCCTCGGCGTCGGCGATGCCCATGGTGGAGTCCAGAAGCGGCACGGCCATTCTCCCTTCCGATCTTGGCTGCTGAAGATGGTAACAGCGGGAACGCCCCGCGGTTGCCGTTTGCCGAGGCTAGCGAGGCAACGAAGCCGCAACCCGGCTGTTCTCTGTCCAAAGGCTTTGGCCCAAAGGCTTTGGCCGAAGAATTTGCACAGACGGGAAAGGAGCGGCGATGGCGTCGAACAGTTTGACCGGGCGGGGCCGCTGGCCGCAGCCGGACTCTTTTCTTTCGGGCTTGGGCGCGAACTTTGGCTCGGGCGAGGCCGCGACCGGCGGCCGCTGGCTCGCCATGATGGGCGGCACCGCGCTGGGCGTGATCGGGTTGCGGCGGTCGGGTTGGGGTGGGGCGATACTGGCGCTGGGCGGTGCCGGCCTGTTCGCCGTCGGCGCGCTGGGGTTGCGGCCCCTGGGTGAGCGGTCCCTGAGTGCCGTGCCGAACCCCGGCGCCTGGCGCAGCGTCCCGGCCTCCCGCCGCCGGTCGCTGACGCCGGAGCGCACGCAGGCGGTCGTCACCATCGCCTCGGAACCGGGGGCGGTCTTCCGCTTCTGGCGCAACTTCGCCAACCTGCCGAAGCTGATGCCGCAGCTGGAGCGGGTCGACGTGCTGTCGGCCACCGAAAGCCGCTGGCTCGCCAAGGCGGCTTCGGGCGGTGAGGGACCGAGCTGGCGCTGCGTGCTCGACCGCGTCGACGAGGACCGGCTGCTGACCTGGCACACGGTGGGCGAGACGGCTCTGCCGCACCGCGCCTCGCTGATGCTGAGCCCGGCGCCGGGCGACCGCGGGACGGAGGTGCGGCTGACGCTGGTCTACCGCGTTCCGGCCACCGAGGTGGCGGCGCTTCTGGGCGTGACGCCGGAAGGGCAGGCGGAAGAGGCGCTGCGCCGGCTGAAACAGCGGGTGGAGACCGGCGAGCTGTCGACCATCGAACGGCAGCCGCGTGGGAATGGGTCCGGCTCTTTCCGGGAGGCGACGGAATGAAGGCGCTCTGCTGGAACGGAACCAACGACCTGCGGGTGGAGCGGGTGCCCGACCCCGTGCTGGTCAATCCGCATGACGTGATCGTCAAGGTGGCGCTGTCGTCGGTCTGCGGGTCGGACCTGCATCTGATCGACGGCTATGTCCCGACCATGCGGCCTGGCGACATCATCGGCCACGAATTCCTGGGCGAGATCGTGGAGAAGGGACCGGAGGTCCGCTATCTCAACCGCGGCGACCGGGTCATCACCGTGTCGATCATCGGGTGCGGCCATTGCGGGCATTGCCAACACGGCGAAAGCTCGCTGTGCGACAACTCCAACCCGAACCCGGACTATGCCCGCACCGCCTACGGCCATTGCGGCGCCGGCATCTTCGGCTACAGCCACGCCTTCGGCGGCTATGCCGGCAGCCATGCCGAATATATCCGCGTGCCCTATGCCGACTTCAACGCCTTCCGCGTGCCGGAGGGGGTGAGCGACGAGAAGGCGGTCTTCGTGTCGGACGCGGTGCCGACCGGCTACATGGCCGCCGACATGGCCGGCATCAAGCCGGGCGACGTGGTGGCGGTGTGGGGCTGCGGCGGCGTTGGCCAGATGGCGATCCGCAGCGCCACTCTGCTGGGGGCGGAGCGGGTGATCGGCATCGACCGCTTTCCCGACCGGCTGCGCGCCGCCCAGATGAAGGTGGGGGCCGAGACGCTGGACTACAGCCGCGTCGACATCTTCGATGCGCTGCAGGCGATGACCGGCGGGCGCGGTCCCGACGTCTGCATCGACGCCGTCGGCATGGAGGCCGACAGCGCGTCGAACGCGGTCGAGGACCTGTATGACCGTGCCAAGCAGGCGGTTGGGCTGCAGACCGACCGGCCGGCGGTGCTGCGCCAGATGATCGAGAGCTGCCGCAAGGGCGGCACCCTGTCGATCGTCGGCGTCTATGGCGGGCTGATCGACAAGTTCCCGATGGGGGCGGCGATGAACAAGGGCCTGACCTTCCGCATGGGTCAGCAGAACGGCCAGCGCTATGCCGACCGGCTGTTCGAGCACATCCGCAACGGCGACCTCGACCCATCCTATCTGATGACGCACCGGCTGCCGCTGGACGACGGCCCGCAGGCCTACCGCATGTTCAAGGAGAAGGCCGACGACTGCCTGCGCGTCGTCTTCGCCCCGCAAGGCTAGAGCGAAAAGGGAGAGCCGCCATGGAACTGGTCTATGCCTATCCCGCCGAACGCGGCCGGGGTGTGGAGGCCGAAATCGTCGGCAGCCTGCGCGACCGCTTCGGCGATGTCGTGCAGCTTGGGCGGGAGGAGCGCGACGCCGAGCGCGGCGACCGCTCGGACGTGCTGGTGACGTTGGAGGTCACCGACGACAAGGTGGAAGCGGCGCTGACTGCGCTGCGCGCCCACCCGCTGGTGATCGACGCGGCGGCGCGGAGTTTTGGGGAGAGGGTGTGAGGGGTTGGGGTGGGGGCACCGCCAGCCGGAACTCCCCCAAACCCTTAGCCCCTGAAACAATTTTCAGCCCACCCGTGACCACGCCGCCCCACCCCTGTTGACCATCCCCGCAAGACAAGTCCGCATCACTCATCGGGGGCAACTGCCGTGAAGATGTCCGCCGCCGTACCGCCTGTCGAACAGGCGCAGGCCACCGTCAAACGCCGCTGGCCCATCGGTGTGGAGTTGCTGCCCGGCGGCGCCCATGCGCGGGTCTGGGCGCCGAAGGCCGGACGGGTGGAGCTTGTGGCCGAACCGGACGGGCGGGCGACGGCGCTGGAGCGCGAGGGGAACGGCTATTTCTCCGGTGCCGTGCCGGGGCTGGAGGCCGGTGGGCTCTACCGCTTCCGGCTGGACGGCGGCGACATGCTCTATCCCGACCCGATGTCGCGCTTCCAGCCTGACGGGCCGCATGGGGCCTCGCAACTGGTCGATCCGCACCGCTTCGCCTGGACTGATCAGGACTGGCAAGGGCGCGCCATCCGGGGCCAGGTGATCTACGAGATGCACATCGGCACCTTCACGCAGGAAGGGACCTGGGACGCCGCGCTGCGGGAGCTGCCGGCGCTGGCCGATCTTGGCGTCACGGTGCTGGAGGTGATGCCGGTGTCGGAGTTTCCCGGCCGCTTCGGCTGGGGCTATGACGGGGTGAACCTGTTTGCGCCGACGCGGCTCTATGGCGATGCCGACGCCATGCGGCGCTTCGTCGACGGGGCACACCGGCTGGGGCTCGCCGTCATCCTGGACGTCGTCTACAACCACTTCGGTCCGGACGGCAATTACCTAAAATGCTTTTCCGACGACTATTTCACCGACCGCTATAAGAACGAGTGGGGCGAGCCGATCAACTTCGACGGCGCCAACTCCAAACCGGTGCGGGAGTTCTTCCTGTGCAATGCCGCCTTCTGGATCGAGGAATACCATCTGGACGGCCTGCGGCTGGACGCCACCCAGTCGATCCATGACGCCAGCGAAGGCCGCGGTGAACCGCACATCCTGGCCGAGATCTCCCGCGTCGTGCGCAAGGCCGCCGGCGGGCGCGCCACCATCCTGGTGGGCGAGAACGAGCCGCAGCACGCCAGCATGGTGAAGCCGGCCGACGAGGGCGGCTGCGGGCTGTGCGCCATCTGGAACGACGACCTGCACCATTCGGCGATGGTGGCGCTGACCGGCCGGAACGAGGCCTATTACACCGATTATCGTGGCACTCCGCAGGAGTTGGTGTCGGCGATGAAGCACGGCTTCCTCTACCAGGGGCAGTGGTATCGCTGGCAGGGCAAGCGGCGCGGCATGCCCGCCTTCGCCATGCCGCGGCCGGCCTTCGTCAATTTCCTGCAGAACCATGACCAGATCGCCAACTCCGCCCGCGGTTTGAGGCTGCATGCGCTGACCACGCCGGGGCTGCTGCGGGCGATGACCGCACTGATCCTGCTGGGGCCCGGCACGCCGATGCTGTTCCAGGGGCAGGAGTTCGCCGCCGGCGCCCCCTTCCTCTATTTCGCCGACCACAAGCCGGATTTGGCCAAGCTGGTCGAGGCGGGCAGGGCGGAGTTCCTGGCCCAGTTCCCCAGCATCGCCGAGCCGGCGATGCGGACCGGGCTGCCCAAGCCGCAGGCGGAGGACAGCTTCACCCGCTGCAAGCTCGACCACCGCGAGCGGGAGGCCAACGCCGCAGTCTGGACGATGCACTGCGACCTGCTGCGCCTGCGCCGGGAGGACCCGGTGTTCGCCGCCCAGCGCGTCGGCGGGCTGGATGGCGCCGTGCTGGGCGAGGAAGCCTTCGTCCTGCGCGTCTTCGGGGAGGAGGAGGGCGACGACCGGCTGGTCCTGGTCAATCTGGGCCGCGACCTGACTCTCCGCGCGCTGGCGGAGCCGCTGCTGGCCCCGCCACTCGACGGGGCATGGACGGTGCTGTGGTCCAGCGAGGAGCCCGTCTATGGCGGCTGCGGCACGGCGGCGGTGGAACAGCCGGACGGCGCATGGCGGTTGCCCGGCCATGCGGCGCTGGTTCTGGGCCCCGCGCGCGATTTTCCGACGAAAAGCGACGATAGCGGAGGCAACACAACCCCGGTCATCATGGTTTCCCAAGGGTCGGAAACCGATAGCTGAGCGTAGGTCCCCATGGCTGATTTCGTCCGCACCCTGTCGCGCGAGGTTCTGAACACCGGTCCGAAAGGTGCCGAAACCCGTGAATGGCTGGTCGCCAACGGTCTCGGCGGCTATGCCTCCGGGTCGGTATCGGGAGCGGTGACGCGGCGCTACCACGGACTGCTGATCGCGGCATTGCCGGCCCCGCTCGGCCGCGTGCTGATGCTGAGCCAGTTGAGCGACGTGGTCATCGACGGCGACGGCCGCAGTTTTCGCCTGAGCTGCCGCGATACCGGTGGCGATCCGGCGGGCGGCGAAGCGGGGGAGGAGGGGCAGACCGCCGCCCTGCAGGAATTCCGCATGGAGGCCGGACTGCCGGTCTGGCGTTTCCGCGCCGGCGGGGCGGTGATCGAAAAGCAGGTCGTCCTGCCGCACGGCCAGAACATCGTCCATGTCACCTACCGGGTGATGGAGGCGAAGGCGCCGGTGCAGCTGCGCCTGCGGCCGGTGATGGCCTTCCGCACGCTGGAATCGGCGGTCGATCGGCCGCTGGCCGGCGCCTATCGCATCACCGCGGCCGGGCAGCGCTACGAGGTTTCCGCCGGTCCCGACCTGCCGGTGCTGCGCATGGCGATCGAGGGCGGCGATTTCCCGATGACGCTCGACGGCGGCATCCGGCGCGACGTCTATTACCGGGTGGAGGACGAACGCGGCTATCAGGCGCGCGGCTCGTTGTGGACGCCCGGTTATTTCAGCGGCGAGGTCGGTCCCGGCCAGAGCATCACCTTCGCCGCGGCGACCGAGGACTGGTGGCGGCTGGAGGCGCTGCCGCCGGCCGACGTGCTGGTGTTCGAGACGGAGCGCCGCCGCCGCATCATCCAGAACGCCCATCCCGCCCTGCGCGACGGGGCGATGGCGGAACTGGTGCTGTCCGCCGACAGCTTCCTGTTCGTGCCGGCCGGCCGGGTCGCCGACCAGATGCGGGCGCGGGCCGAAGGCGACGAGGTGCGGACGGTGATCGCCGGCTACCACTGGTTCACCGATTGGGGCCGCGACACCATGATCGCGCTGGAAGGGCTGACGCTGGCCACCGGGCGGCATCTGGAGGCGGGCTGGATCCTGCACACCTTCGGCCATTACATCCGCGACGGCCTGATCCCCAACATGTTCCCCGACGGCAAGGACCGCGGGCTGTACCACACCGCCGACGCGACGCTGTGGTTCTTCCACGCGCTGCACCGCTATCTGGGCGCCACCGGCGACCGCGACACGCTGCGCCTGCTGCTGCCCAAGCTGCGCGAGGTGATCGACTTCCACCGCCGTGGCACCCGGTTCGGCATCGGCGTCGATCCGAAGGACGGGCTGCTGCGCCAGGGGCAGGAGGGCTACCAGCTGACCTGGATGGACGCCAAGGTCGACGACTGGGTGGTGACGCCGCGGCGGGGCAAGGCGGTGGAGATCAACGCGCTGTGGCACAACGCCCTGCGGCTGATGGCCGGCTGGCTGCGCGAGGAGGACGGCGAGGCCGCCGCCCGTCCGCTGAGCGAGTTGGCCGATCAGGCCCACGCCTCCTTCAACGCGCGCTTCTGGTGCCCGTCCGCCGGCCACCTGTTCGACGTGGTGGATGGCGAGCATGGCGACGACATCGCCTGCCGGCCCAACCAGATCTTCGCCGTCTCGCTCGACCATCCGGTGCTGGAGCGCGAGCGGTGGGAGCCGGTGGTGGAGACGGTGCGCAGCCGCCTGCTGACCCCGGTGGGCTTGAGGTCGCTGGCGCCGGGCTGCCGCGACTACAAGGCGAAATATTTCGGCGACCTGCGGGCGCGCGACGCCGCCTATCACCAGGGCACCGTCTGGGGCTGGCTGATCGGCCCCTACGTCGATGCGTGGCTGAAGCTGCACCCGGAGGACAAGGCGGGGGCGCGGCGGCTGCTGGAGGGCTTCCTGCCGCATTTGGACGAGGCCGGCATCGGCACCATCAGCGAGATCTTCGACGCCGAGGCACCTTTCACCCCGCGCGGCTGCATCTCCCAGGCCTGGAGCGTGGCGGAGGTTCTGCGCTGTTGGGCGAAGACGGAGAGCTGAAGGGTTCAGGCGGTTGCGGAGACCCCACCTTTCCGAAGGTCATAGGGCGGCCGATCAGGGCCGCCCCACCCGCAACGATGGTGGAATGCCCTTGGGAGCAGTTGTCAACAGGGCACAACAGGGTGTGAAATCGCAGGGTCTGACGGAATGTGACAGATTTCGGTTGACACGCGGCCAGGGCTCCAAGAGCCAAAAAACAGGGTTTTCTTTTATAAATCAGGCGCTTACGTTATTTGCCTGATTTTTGGGCAAACACCGTAGCCCCCTTGAATCGCCTAGCGCGAATCGGGACTGCCCACGGCTTGCCCACACAGTTATCCACAGCCTCTGTGGAGACCGTCGGCTTTGCCGGCGGCCATGCCTCCCGTCGTGCCTGCTGGCCAGACCTATACTTTCGATGCCCATGCTTTGGGCCGGGGCAGGGGTGGGGCTCTGCGCAAGGGGGTAATCGTATTGGATTTTAGCCAGGCCGGAGAAAGCATCCTATAGTTCCCGCATCGGTTCTCTCGGTACTCCGACTGGCGGTAATCCGGGCGGATCTTCGAAATGCGGCCGTACGGAGTGCGGAGAGACAGCCAGAGCGGAGGTGCCAATGCGGAGCGTTGTGCGGGGCGTCGCCGGCATGCCGTACCCGGCGGGCCGGTCGGGATGGGCGGCGGAGGATGCCGCTGCGGCCGGCACTGCCGGGCGTTCGCGGCGTGGCACCCTTGGCCTGCTGCCGGCCGTCGTCGGTCCGCTGCTGGCGGTGTCGGTGCTGGGGGCGCTGATCCTGCATCTTCTGGCCGGGCTGGTGGCCCGGCTTCCCGCCTCCGATGCGCTGGGAGCCTTGTCGGTCATGGTCGGGATGGCGGTGGTCCTGGTGACCCTGCTGCCCTTCGCGCTGCTGTCCGTCAGGCGGGCGCAGCGGGCTTGGGCCGCCATGCAGGAGTCCGTCCGCCGCTGATGCGCTTCCCCAGGATTCCCCAGGATTCCTCCCGATCAGGTTTCCGTTGCTCCACGAAGCATGTCCGCGTTTAATCGCGGGTGAGGGCGGCATTCGCCCTTCCTCCCGGTGATCCGGGGCGGTTTTCCGGGGGCGCGGGATGGGGCTTTTCGATTTCCTGAAGGTCGCGGTGAAGGACAAGAAGCCGTCCAAGCCCGCCGGCCGCATGCCGGTCAGCGTCATCCAGTGCGACGGTAAGAGCTTTCCCATCGTGTCGCTGACGCCGAAGGGCTTCGTTGCCCGCGGCTTCGACGGGTCGCTGATCGTTGGTCAGAACGCCAAGGTGTCGGTGCGGGTCGACGATCCGGCCGGCAAATTCACCTTCAACGCGACCGTCGCGGTGGTGGAGATCAAGGGCGACACCATCGGCGCCACCTGGACGATCCTGCCGACGGAAGTCGATGCGGTGATCCGCCAATACGCCCAGAACCGCAAGAAGCAGGACGGCAAGCCCGCCCGGTAAGAGCCCCGGTAAGGGCGCAAGCGGCCCTTACTGGCGGTCCGTGGGCGTTCCGGCCACCGGCGAGGGCATGCCGGCGTTGACGATCTTCGGCAGTGCCAGGACGCGCGCCCGTTCCAGCCATTCCGACAGGGTGACGAATTCGCAGCCCTTGGCCTTCAGTTCCGCGATCACGCGGGGCAGGGCCTGCGCCGTGCTGGCATAGGTGGAGTGCATCAGGAAGACGTTGCCCGGCAGGCCGCCCAGCTTGATCTGGCTGACGATCTTGTCGGCATTGCGCACCTGCCAGTCGCGCGTGTCCACCGACCACAGGACGGAGCCCATATGCTCCTCCCGCGCGATGGTCAGCAGATCGTCCGAATAGCGGCCGTAGGGCGGGCGGAACAGCACCGGATTGGCGCCGAACTCGCGCAGGATGCGGTTGGTCTCCGTGATCTCGTAGCGGGCCCCGGCGGCGTCCATCTTGCGCAGGTCGGAATGGGTCAGGCTGTGGTTGCCGATCTCATGTCCGCCGGCGACGAAGTCGCGGATCAGATCCCCCTGCCGTTCGGCGATGCGGCCGACCGGGAAATAGGTGGCGCGCACGCCTTCGCGGTTCAGGATGTCCAGAATCTGGCGGGTGACCGTGCGGTGCGGCCCGTCGTCGAAGGTCAGGGCGCAGAGGTTCCAGTTCTCCCGCTTCAGCGTCGCCGGCATCACGTCGTAGCGTGAATCCGGCATCACCGAGCGCAGCCGGCCCTTGCGGCGGCTGTGCTGCTCGATGTCCGCCATGGTGCGGGCATCTTCCTCGTTGTAGATGACCAGACCGTCGGCCGGCGGCAAGGCTGCGGCGACCGACGGCGGCGGCAGCGGAGCGGCGTTGGCGGAGCCGATCGGCGCCAGGACGGAGGTGGTCGTCGTCGTCACCGTCTCGCGCTCGACGGCCGGCTGCGGCGGCTTGTTGTCGGGCAGCGGCGGGGCGACGGCCACGGTCACGGCCGGCGGCTTGGTCGCGGGCGACGGAACGAAGGCCGATTCCGCCGGCGATGCCGCCTGAACGGGGGCAACGTCGGGAGCGGGCCCAATCTTTTCGGAAGCAGTCTTTTCGGAAGCAGTCTTTTCGGGAGCAGTCTTAGCCACCGTGACGGGCGCCGGCGTCGCCGTCGGGGCCGGGCGGTCGACGACGAGGCAGCCGAAGCCGGCGCCGACGATCCGCCGGCACAGCGCCCGTGCATCGGTGCCCTTGGCGACCTGGGCGTAAAGCGCCACGCCGCCGGCCTCGCTCTTGCCGTCCAGCAGCATGACCGAGGCGGTCATCCCGGCCGTCAGATCATGCTCGCGCCGCTGCAGGTTCTTCCAACTCCACCAGGCGTCGCCGTCGCCGGAATAGATGCCCAGCTGCAGGACCGGGCCGTCGGGTATGGCTGCGGCTGGGGCGGCGGCCGGGTTCGGCGCCGGCGCCTTCTGCTCGACCTTGGCGACGGGCTGGCGTTTGGCGGGCGATTCGGCGGCGTGGGAGGGCAGGGCGGGCAAGGCGATCGCGCAGGCCAGCAGGGCGACCTTGAGCAGCCCGCCGGAGCCCTGGCCGCGCGCCGGCAGGACCAGCGCGAGGCCCCGGCCCCGGCGGCTGTCGGCCACCCGGAGGCTGGAACTGTGGGATGCGGCGTTCGGCCAGGAAATGCGCAACATATCGGTCCCGTCGCTTGGCCCAGCCACTATCTGCGGACCGCCGGTTGATGGCGGTGCAATATCATCCCGATGGGGTTAATTCAAACGACAAGCGGCGAAAATGTGGCGGCTCCGCCGCTTTTCACAGGGGCGTTGCCGTTCGGAAACGGTGCCGCCACCGGGCATGCCCAAGGGGTGGGCAAAGGCGGGTGGAGAGGCATGCCGGAACCGGCGGGGGAGCGGCGGGGTTCATTAGGGGACAGGCGGAGCGGCCGGGCGCCGGAACAGGCGCCGTGGGCCGCGTCCGCAACCCCCTCTGGAAGGCCCACCCGTGAAGGAGAAGACCCGTATGGCCGAGGATTTGGAAAGCCGCATCCGTCGGCGCGCGCATGAGATCTGGGAGCGCGAAGGCCGGCCGGAAGGCCGCGACGCCGCCCATTGGGAACTGGCCAGCGAGGAGATCGCGATCCAGGACAATTACCGCGACACGCTGAAGCCCAACCCGGCCGGCGGTCCGGAAGCGACCGCGATGCGCACCGAGCCGGTGGAGCCGGTGCTGAGCATCGCCAATCAGGGCGAACAGCCCGGCCTCGCCGACCAGGGCGACGAGATGGGCATTCCGATGCGCGGCGACCGTGATGCGTGGCCGACGCCGGAAGAAGCGGCCTCCACCGCCGTCCCGCCCAACCGCAGCAAGAAGACGCGCCGCCGGGGATAGCCCCCTCAGACGCGGGACTTTTCCGCCGTGCCGCCGGCCGTCCCCTCTGCCGTGCCGCTCCTGCCCTCGGGCATGGCGGCGCGGCCGGTGTCGGCCGGCGTTACCGCCGGGGCGGTTGCCGGCGCGACGGCCGGAAGCGAGCCGGGCGCCGGCTCCACCGCCGGGGCCGATGCGCCGACCGGCACGTCGTCCAGGCGGTCGTAGATGTCCGGATGCAGGCGGACGGCGCCGTCGGCCTCGACCGTGGCGATCCAATAGACGAACTGAACCGGCATCGGCGTGGGCAGCTTGACCCACTGCGGCTGCGGCTTGTTCAGCATGCGGTCGATCCGCGCCGGGGTCACGCTGGTTCCCTGCAGCAGCAGCTCCGCCAGCCGGCGCGGGTCCTCCAGCCGGACGCAGCCGGAGCTGATGGAGCGCAGCTCGCGTGCGAACAGCCGCGGCTCGTTGGTGCCGTGCAGATAGATGTCGTAGGGGTTGGTCAGGTTGAAGCGGAAGCGGCCGAGCGCGTTGTGGTCGCCCGGCTGCTGCACGATACGGACCCGGCCGGGCGAGACGTCGTGCCAGTCGACCGTTTCCGGCGCCACCTCCTGCCCGTCGAGATAGACGATGGCGTTCTGGATGCCGGGCACGCCCTTCGCCCGCAGCATCGGCAGCTTGTCTTCCTTCAGGACGGTGGGCGGCACGGTCCAGGTCGGGTTGACGATGATGTGGGTGATGCGGTCGGTCAGCAGCGGCGTCTCGCGCGACGGCCGGCCGACGATGGCGCGCATCGTCAGCTCCTCCTCCCCGCCGCGCACCAGCGTGGTGGTCTGGTCGGTCAGGTTCACCACCAGGACATTGTCCGGGGCGGTGTCGCGGAAGCTGCGCATCGCGACGGCGCTCTGCCGCATCAGAGCCGCGGCCTCGGCCGGCGTGCGGTCCAGGGCGGCGCGGGTGCCGGCGCCGATCAGACCGTCCGGCTTCATCCGCTGGGCGAGCTGGAAGGCCTTGACCGCACGATCGATGTCGGTGGTGAAGAGGTTCGACACCTTGTCCGCCGGCAGCAGGCCGAGTTCGACCAGCCGCTGCGACAGCCGGCCGACGCGCTCGCCGCTGCTGCCCAGCTTCATCAGGCCGCCTTCGCCGATCCGGGTCGACGGCTGCACCGGGTTGCGGTCCAACTCCACGGCGGCGGCGTCCAGCCGGTCGGCCCATTGCGTCAGCGTGTCGCGGTAGGGCAGGGCGTCCGCGGGGCCGACGCCGAGCAGCGCCAGAGCCGATGCGGCAGCGAGCGCCAGCATGGCCAGCTTGCGGGGCTTGCGGAGGTCGGCGGAAACGGTCATGTCGGATACCCTCTGTCACAGTGGGCCGGCTGTGCGTACGAATGAACGCGCCGCGGCCCTTTCGAACAATTTATGCAACGCAATAATGGAAGGCGAGGCGTGCAGCGCGAAATTCCGTCGATCATTCTCCCGGTGTGATCTTCCTGCCGCCGTCCTATGACCTGCCTATGCAAGAAGGTCACAGTGCAAAATTTTTTGGTTGCCTCGACCGATGACCTTCCTTATACGGATATCCGTCCGGAGACGATTCACACCAGACGGGACGCTTCGGACCAGCGTTGGTCATAAGGTTATACCAGCCGCGGGCGCCAAGCGACCCGCCAAACGCCGAACGGCCACAGCGTAGAACGGCCAAAAACGTAAAACGACGAGGTTCGGGGATGCATTTGGGGGATGACGAGCGTGCCGCTCCGGCCATCGGTCGGCGCGGGTTCCTGGGTTTTGCCGCCGCGGCGGTAACGTCGGCCCTTCCGGCCGCTTCGGGATTGATGACGGGGGTCGCCACCAGCGTGGCGACGGGTGTGGCGACGGCGCCGGTCCTTCTGGGGTCGGGCAGCGCGGAGGCCGCTCCCCTTGCCGGCAGTGTCCGGCGCATCAGCCTGCACAACATCAACACGCAGGAGCGGTTCGACGGCGTCTATTGGGCCGACGGCCATTACAAGCCGGATGCGCTGCGCAAGCTGGACGTGCTGCTGCGCGACCATCGGGCCAAGCAGGTCTGCCGTTACGATCCGCGCCTGTTCGACCTGCTCGCCCGCGTTCACCAGAGCGTCGGGTCGGACGATCCGTTCGAAGTGATCTGCGGTTACCGCTCCCGCCGCACCAATGCGATGGCGCGGCGCCGGTCGCGCGGGGTGGCGAAGGAAAGCTATCACACCCGCGGCATGGCCATCGACATCCGCCTGCCCGACACCCAATTGCGCGCCATCTCGGAGTTGGCGAAGTCGATGCAGTCGGGCGGCGTCGGTTATTACCCGCGCAGCGGCTTCGTCCATCTCGACGTCGGCCCGGTTCGCAGCTGGTAGGCATCGGATTATCGGCTGTCTCAGCCGACACCCCGGATTCGCCATTCCATGGAAAACCATTCCAAGCAAAAAGGCTCCGCATCGACCGATGCGGAGCCTTTTTGCTATGCGGATGATGTGCCGGCGGCCTGCCGGTCGCCCTGTAGCTCTGTAGCCCTGCCGCCTTCAGCTTCGCGGCGACGGCTTGGTCGCACGAAGGATGTCGGTCGGGTCCCAAACCGCGCCATGACGGCGGCGCGCCTTGCTCTCGCTGGAGCTGTCGGCGGATTTCACCGGCTTGACCCGTGGCGCATCGCTGCGGACGGTGCGGCCGGCCTTGCGGGCGCTTTCCCTCTCCGGGGCCGCGGCGACGATTTCGCTGCCCGCCAGGCTGCTGCCGCCATTGGATGACTGCATCGGGTCCTGGGACGTCGAGGAGTCGGGATCGCCGTCCTCGCCCTCGTCGGGGCCTTCCGGCGGCTCCTTGATTTCCGGTGACAGGGCGGAGAGCAGCGACAGCATCTCGTCCGACACATGGGAGGGGGCGGCGCGCCACAGGCGCAGAAGCCGCGCCTCGCGCCGGCTGATCTGGGTGTCGTCGTCGTCCGACTCCTGAAAGCCGCCGCGGGAGCGGCGCAGGCCGCCGGCATCGTTGTAGGTGTCGAAGAAAAAGCTCACCGGAACATCCAGCACCTGTCCAAGACGGTACAGGGTTCCGGCCGATATGCGGTTGGAGCCGCGTTCGTATTTCTGAACCTGCTGAAAGGTCAGGCCGATCGCCTCGCCAAGTTTTTCCTGGCTCATTCCCAGAAGGGTCCGGCGCATCCGCACGCGCTGCCCGACATGGGCGTCCACGGACCAGGATTCCGGCGATCCGCGTCGTCCTCTTTTGCGCGCCGTCGGTTCACTCATGTCCATTGGTCTCCGATGCCCAGTCTTTCGCAGCCTCTCTTTGCGAGAATGAAAAGATTGTTCACACATTCCTTGGGGATGTTCAAGAGAAAACTTTTGAATATTGGTACACGGTCGCCATATTCCGATAGGCATCGATGGTGCCGCAGCATTCGCGAGAGTTGTCGTGTTACAGCTTTGTATTATTTCGCAGGCGATGAGGATCAATTGCCAGAAGGGCTTGTCCGATCCCTGCATTCAACCCTTTTGCGGAAATGCCGGAATCTTCCGGTTCGCCCAATGGTTGGGTCGACAGCTTTTTGTTTACAGGAATTCGACGATCGTGACCGGATAGGGTTTTTACCGCCACAAATGGTGATCAGAAAGCTTCTGGTTGTGGTAAATATTCGGACGATTGCAGAACAACTTCTGTTCGACAGGCCGATACACGGCGTCACGCACCGGCGGCCGGCCGCCAGGGGCCGTCATCGTTGGTCGGACCATCGTTAATACATAATTAACTATATTTGCGCGGCGCCGATCGGCATCCGACAGGGCGGAATCAGGGCCGCGAGGGCCGTGGAGCGTGACCATCCGTATCGGCCTTGCCCCCAATCGCCGTCCGGGCAGCAGCGGACCTGGAAGCGGGCGGCACCGCCCACGGGCCACCGGCGGCGGCAAACCCCTCCACATGGTCGCGCAGCTTCTGGACCTGCGACGGAGTGACGCTGCGGCCGAAGCGGGACTTCAGCAGGGCGGCCAGCGCGCCGCGTGTCGGGCGGACACCGTCGGCCGACAGGGTGCGGTAGGCGACGAAGGCCTCGGCATAGAGGCGGATGCGGTCGGGCCGCGCGCGCAGCTGCGCCGCCTGGGCGGAGGCGCAGCGGTTCAGGTGGTCGGCCAGCCGCTCCGCCGCCTGCGCCTGGGTCAGGTCGGGCAGGGCGGTGGCCGGCTGCTCCGGCGGTTCGGGACGGCCGATGGAGTCGCGCCGCCGCCGTCGCCGCTGGCGCTCGCGGTCGCCGGCGCGCAGCCGCTCGGCATAGGCCGGGTCGGCGGCACGGCGTTCGGTGCGGCTGCGGTTGGAGCGGGCGGCGCGCTCCGCCTCGCGCGCCTGCAGCATCGGGTCGCGCAGCAGGAATGCCAGTTCCTCCGCGGTCAGCCGATGCTCCTGCTCCGACCCGGAGGGCACGGAGGTGGAGGGGCTGTCGCGGTTGCCGTCGGTGTCGTCCATCGCGAGGAAACGCAACGGCCGCCCGCCATGTTCCCGCGCCCGGTCGGACACCCCGGCCGGAGTCTCCGCATGGATGATGAGGGAGATTTCATATCCGGTGCCGGTCCCGCCCGTGCTAGAGAAAGGCCGTCCTTGTTCGGGCCGCCGTCCTCTCTCCGGCCCGTCTTCCCGGCCCGTGCAACAGTGGAATTCGCCCGCCCATGACCCCCCGGCAAGCCCTTCAGCAGCGCCTTGCGGCCTTGGATGCCCATCTGCGCGCGGAAAACCCCAACCTGCTGCCGGTCCTTCCGACCTTCCGCGCCTTCGACCGCATCCTGGCCGGGCTTGGGCTGATCGACCGCCATGAATCGCTGACCACCCGCATTCCCTGGTGGCCGATGGTCGCGGTGCTCGGCACCTTCTCGGCCGGCAAGTCGACCTTCCTCAACGGCTATCTGGGCGAGGTGCTGCAGAACACCGGCAATCAGGCGGTCGACGACAAGTTCACCGTGATCTGCCACGGGCCGGAGACCCGCAAGGAGGCGCTGCCCGGCACCGCGCTGAACGCCGACCCGCGCTTTCCGTTCTACCGCATCGCCGACGAGATCGAGAAGGTGGCGGCCGGCGAGGGCAAGCGGATCGACAACTACCTTCAGCTGAAGACGCTGGCCGGCCCGCGGACCAAGGGAAAGATCTTCATCGATTCGCCGGGCTTCGACGCCGACGACCAGCGCCGCTCCGTCCTGCGGCTGGTGGACCATATCGTCGAGCTGTCGGACCTCGTGCTGGTGTTCTTCGACGCCCGCCATCCCGAACCGGGCGCCATGCAGGACACGCTGCGCCATCTGGTCGCCAAGACGGTCAACCGCGCCGACGCCCGCAAGGTCTGCTACATCCTCAATCAGGTCGACACCACCGCCAAGGAGGACAATCTGGAGGCGGTGTTCGGCGCCTGGCAGCGCGCCATCGCCCAGGCCGGGCTGGTGTCGGGCCGCTTCTACGCCATCTATGACCAGCGCTCCGCCGTCGACATCGAGGATGACGGCCGCCGCGCCCGCTACGAGGCGCGCCGCGACCACGACCTCGCCGAGATCCACACCCGCATCAACGAGGTGGAGGTCGCCCGCGCCTACCGCATCATCGGCTCGATCGACAGCCTGACCAAGGAGCTGGAGGGCGAGGTGCTGCCCAAGCTGCGCGAGGCGATGGCGACGTGGCGCCGCCGCGTGCTGACCGGCGACGTGGTCTGGGGCGTCCTGCTCCTGGCTCTGCTGGGAACGGTGGTGCAGACGGTGGGCGGCGGCTTCGGCGCTTTCCTCGGCTGGCTGTTCGAGAATGCCGACGGCGGGCTGCCGCTGCACCTGATCGGCACCGCCGTGCTGGTGGGCGGGCTGTTCCTGGCCGGGCACTTCAAGATCCGCCAGTTCTTCGCCCGCCGCATCGCCGCGTCCCTGAGCGACCGCTTCGGCGACGTCGACCTGAACCTGCGGGCGGCCTTCCTGAAGAACACGCGCTTCTTCCGTTCGATCTTCGCCAAGCAGCCGGCCGGCTGGGGCGGGCGGGCCCGCCGGGCGATCTTCGCCATCCGCGAGGCGACGGCGGTGCATGTCCAGCGCGTCAATGACCTCTACACCGACCCGGCCGGCCGCCGCGCCCGGGAAGCCGCGCCCGGCCCGGCCGCCGCGGCGGAATGACCGCGGGCCGCATAGGACCTCGGCCACCCTTTACAGCGCAACGGATGGGTCGTTAGATCTGCGCTCGCCCGCCGGACGGCGGCGCGGGACTCACCGGTGGACGACCAGTGGACTTGCGGGATTCGGCAGGCGGGGTGAGACGGGCGGCGCTGGGCGCCGTCATGGCCGGGCTGTTTCTGTGCGCGGCGCCGGCTCGGCCATCGGCGCTGGAAACGCAATCCGGCCCGGTGCCGGCGCCCTACACCGGCCTGGATCTGGTGACCGGCAATGACTACGCCCCCTACACCGGCGAGGATCTGCCGGGCGGCGGTCTGGTGACGGAGCTGGTCCGCCAGGCCTTCGCGGTCGGCGGGCGCCGCTACGATGTGCGCTTCATGCCGTGGAAGCGGGGCTATGACGGCGTGGTCCTGGGCCGTTTCCTCGCCACCTTCCCCTATGTCCGCACGCCCGAACGGGAGCGCGAGGTGCTGTTCTCCGACCCGGTGATCGAGGTGCGGCAGTTCGTCTATCTGTCGAAGCGGTCGGCGATGGAGTTCCATGACGGTGGGGCCGCCGGCAAGCCCGGCGGCGACTCCGGTGGCGTGACGGACTTCCGCGGGCGGACGGTCTGCCAGCCGGCCGGCTACGCCCTGCCGGCCGAGCTGGAAGAGCTGGTGCAATTGGGGCGGCTGACCCGGCACACGCCGTCGGACCTCGGCGCCTGCATGCGCATGGTGGCGACGGGCCGGGCCGACGCCCTGGTGATCGACGAATACAGCGCCGCCGCGGCGATCGCCCGTGCCGGTCTGGCCGAAGAAATCCGGGTATCGGAGCGGCCCTTCGCCGTGGTGACCCTGCATCTGGTGGTGGGGCGGGCCACGCCGGGGGCCGAAGCGATGGTCGCCGCCTTCAACGACGGGCTGAAGACGCTGAAACAGCAGGGGGTTTACCTTCGGCTGCTGGCCGCCCACACGGTTCAGCCTCTTCCCTGATTTCCCTCGGTTTTGCGCGGTCTTTGCGGCGACCGGGGCGATTTTCCGGTCCGATGCCGCGCTTTTCCGCGCCATAGGCCCCCGTCGCCATGGACAGGACGGTGCTTCGTGCTATAAACGCGCGGTTTCGATCATGGAAAAGGGGCGCGGGCCGTGGCCATCGACGCGTCGATTCTGGTCCTCAACGGGCCGAACCTCAACATGCTGGGCGTGCGGGAGCCGCAAATCTACGGGTCGATGACCCTGGACGACCTGGAGGCCGCCTGCCACGAGCGTGCCGATCAGCTGGGTCTGACCGTGGATTTCCGGCAGTCCAACCACGAAGGCGAACTGGTCTCGTGGATCCAGCAGGCGCGCACGGAGAATGACGGCATCGTCATCAACGCCGGCGCCTACACCCACACCTCGGTCGCGATCATGGACAGCCTGATCCTGTCGGAGCTGCCGGTGATCGAGGTCCATCTGTCGAACATCTTCAAGCGCGAGCCGGTCCGCCATCACTCCTACATCTCGCCGGTGGCGAGGGGGATGATCTGCGGGTTCGGGCCGCACGGGTATCTTCTGGCGCTGGACGCCATCGCGAACATCATCGACCGCGATTAAGGAAACGGGAACGACTGACATCATGGCGAGCTTCGACATCGACGGCGATCTGGTCCGCAAGCTGGCGGACCTCCTGCGTGAGACGGGCTTGAGCGAGATCGAGTTCGCCGAGGGCGAAAAGCGCATCCGCGTCACCCGCCCGACCGCCGCCCAGACGGTCGCCGTCCAGGCAGCCCCGGTCCTGGCGGCCGCCCCGGTCGTCGCCGCGGCGGCTCCGGCGGGCAAGCCGGTGAACCATCCGGGCGCGGTGACCTCGCCGATGGTCGGCACCGCCTATCTGGCGGCCGAGCCGGGCGGCACGCCCTTCGTCCGTCCGGGCGACGTGGTCAAGGCCGGCCAGACCATCATGATCATCGAGGCGATGAAGGTCATGAACCCGATCAAGGCCCCGCGCGGCGGCACCGTCGCCGAGGTGCTGGTGTCCGACGCCCAGCCGGTCGAGTTCGGCGAAGTTCTCCTCATCATCGAGTAAGCGGGGCATTCCCTTGGCGATGTTCGAAAAGGTCCTGATCGCGAACCGTGGTGAGATCGCTCTGCGCATCCACCGCGCCTGCCGCGAGATGGGGATCCAGACCGTGGCGGTGCATTCCACCGCCGACGCCGACGCCATGCACGTCCGCCTCGCCGACGAAAGCGTGTGCATCGGCCCGGCGTCCGCGCGCGACAGCTACCTCAACATTCCGGCCATCCTGTCGGCGGCGTCGATCACCAATGTCGACGCCATCCACCCCGGCATCGGCTTCCTGTCGGAAAACGCCCAGTTCGCGGAGATGGTGGAGGAGCACGGCTTCACCTTCATCGGCCCGACGCCGGAGCATATCCGGATCATGGGCGACAAGGTCACCGCCAAGAAGACGGTGATGGAGCAGGGGCTGCCGGTGGTGCCCGGCTCCGACGGTCCGGTGACGTCGCTGGAAGATGCGGAGAAGATCGCCCACGAGACCGGCTATCCGGTGCTGATCAAGGCGGCGGCGGGCGGCGGCGGCAAGGGCATGAAGGTCGCCCGCAACCCCGACCAGCTGAAGGAAGCCTATCAGCTGGCCCGTGGCGAGGCGCGCGCCGCCTTCGGCAACGACGAGGTCTATCTGGAGAAGTATCTCGGCCATCCGCGGCACATCGAGATCCAGCTCCTGGGCGACACCCACGGCACCTGCGTGCATTTCGGCGAGCGCGACTGCTCGGTCCAGCGCCGGCACCAGAAGGTGATCGAGGAGGCGCCGAGCCCGGCGCTGAACGCCGAACAGCGCGCCTTCATCGGTGATCTGGCGGCGAAGACGGCGGCGGCCATCGGCTATCGCGGCGTCGGCACGATGGAGTTCCTGTACGAGGACGGGCAGTTCTATTTCATCGAAATGAACACCC
>PJUA01000398.1_pt1 | contig 26035 bp, 20 predicted proteins | sample 1512151 | NCBI WGS metagenome assembly PJUA01 (sample SAMN08177678, study PRJNA422409) | Soil metagenome, whole genome shotgun sequencing project. | isolation source: Soil enriched on filter paper: beechwood xylan treatment | place: USA: Madison | collected 2015-01-15
ATCGGAGCCAACGGCGAAGGAAAGTCTACCTTCATGAATATTATTACCGGCAAGCTTCAGCCCGATGACGGCAAGGTCGAATGGTCGAAGCGCATGCGCGTCGGCTATCTGGATCAGCATGCGGTATTGACGAAGGGTATGACCATTCGCGACGTGCTGAAGGGCGCATTTCAATACCTGCTGGACATGGAGCAGGAAATGAACGATATGTATGGCCGGATGGGCGACGTTTCCCCCGAGGAGCTTGAGCAGCTGCTGGAGGATGTGGGCACTATACAGGACACGCTCACCAATCAGGATTTTTATATGATCGACGCCAAGGTGGATGAGACGGCAAGAGGTCTCGGCCTGACGGATATCGGCCTTGACAAAGATGTCAATGATCTGAGCGGCGGTCAGCGGACCAAGGTTTTGCTTGCGAAGCTGCTGCTGGAGAAACCCGACATTTTGCTGCTTGATGAGCCTACCAACTACCTGGACGAGGTCCATATCGAATGGCTGAAGCGATATCTACAGGGTTATGAAAATGCGTTTATTCTGATTTCCCACGATATCCCGTTCCTGAACAGCGTAATCAACCTGATCTATCATATGGAAAATCAGGAGCTGAACCGCTATGTAGGCGATTATGACCACTTCATAGAGGTTTACGAAATGAAGAAGCAGCAGCTGGAATCCGCCTACAAGCGCCAGCAGCAGGAAATCGCCGACCTGAAGGATTTTGTTGCACGCAACAAAGCAAGCGTCGCTACGCGTAATATGGCGATGTCGAGGCAAAAAAAGCTGGACAAAATGGATGTCATCGAGCTGGCCAAGGAAAAGCCGAAGCCGCAGTTTAACTTCAAGGAAGGACGGACCGCGGGCCGCGCCATCTTTGAAGCACGGCAGCTTGTGATCGGGTATTCGGAGCCGCTGTCGCGCAGTCTGGACCTTCGGATGGAGCGCGGGCAAAAAATAGCTCTTGTTGGCGCAAACGGCATCGGCAAAACGACGCTTTTGCGCAGCATTCTGGGAGAAATCAAGCCGATTGCCGGCGAGGTGGAGCTTGGCGACAATTTGCAAATCGGCTACTTTGAGCAAGAAGCCAAAGAAGCCAACTACAACACCTGCATCGAGGAAATCTGGAACGAGTTTCCTTCCCTGAATCAATTCGAGGTGCGCGCCGCTTTGGCAAAATGCGGCTTAACGACCAAGCATATTGAAAGTAAAATCACCGTGTTGAGCGGTGGTGAAAAAGCGAAGGTTCGCCTTTGCAAGCTGATTAACCGCGAAACCAACCTGCTGGTGCTTGACGAGCCGACGAACCATCTCGACGTCGACGCCAAAGAAGAGCTGAAGCGGGCGCTCAAAGCCTATAAAGGCAGTATTTTGCTTATTTCCCACGAACCTGATTTTTACCGCGATGTCGTTACTGATATCTGGAACTGCGAATCGTGGACAACTAAAGTATTTTAGAGTTTAGCTTGACCAAAAAACCGTAAACTCCTTCTTGCCTCCGCAATGAAGGGGCTTGCGGTTTTTTGACGTCACGGCCCAGCCGCCATTCCAACGAGGTTAAAAGGGCAGGAAGCGTTAGCTTGTCAATTAACCGTCAAAAAGTTTTCATTTTCATCACCTCTTAATGATGCTTGTCCGCAGTACTGGAATATAGGTATAATAGCTAAGGACAAGATTATTTTAGAAAGTGGGAGCAGTATGGGGCGCAAATGGAATAACATTAAGGAAAAAAAAGCATCCAAGGATGCCAATACAAGCAGAGTCTACGCAAAATTCGGCGTTGAAATTTATGTGGCAGCCAAAAAAGGCGAACCCGATCCCGAATCAAACCGCGCATTAAAGGTTGTGCTGGAACGGGCCAAAACCTATAATGTGCCCAAAGCCATTATCGACCGTGCGCTGGACAAGGCAAAGGGCAGTGCGGATGAAAACTATCACGAGCTGCGCTACGAGGGCTTTGGGCCAAACGGCTCCATGGTCATTGTGGACACGCTAACCAATAACGTCAACCGTACCGCGCCTGCCGTGCGCTCCGCCTTTAACAAGCATGGCGGCAGCATGGGCGTTAGCGGCTCGGTTGCTTATATGTTTGACTCAACAGCCGTTTTTGGCGTTACCGGCAAGTCGCTCGACGAGGTAATGGAGCTAATGCTTGAAGCGGATGTAGATGTACGGGACATTCTGGAGGAGGATGAAGCCGTCATCGTTTATGCGGAGCCTGACCAGTTCCATGCCGTGCAGGAGGCTTTCAAAAGCGCCGGGATCACGGAGTTTACCGTTGCGGAGCTGACCATGCTGGCGCAAAACGATATCGAGCTGCCGCCGGACGCCCAGCTTCAATTTGAAAAGCTGATTGATGCGCTGGAGGATTTGGAGGATGTACAGCAGGTTTATCATAATGTAGAGCTGTCAGAATAAAAAATAAATCGGCCCTGGATCAGGGCCGATTGCTTGTAAAGGGAACGCTGCAGGCTATTGCAGCGTTCCCTTCCTTATGATTTGAGACAGATTATCGCTCACAACAAACCTTTTAAAGGAGAGTAGCTTCATTGTTTGGGGACAGCATCGTTTCACATTCACCTTCTTTTCGCTATAAGCTCGTTTTGCTGTTAGCTGTCGTTATCGTTGCAGGCATGAGTCAAGGTCTGCTTCTGCCCTTATTATCCATATTGCTGGAGGATGCCGGCATTCCCGCCGATCAAAACGGTTTGAATTCGGTAGCGATGTATATTGGCGTATTTGGCATGATGTTTTTTGTGGAAAAGCCAGTCAGAGCGTGGGGCTATAAAAGAGTTATTATTGCCGGTATCGCTTTGGTTGCATGCTCCGTCTTGTTGTTCCCTTTTACCCAATCACTGGCCGTATGGTTTGTCCTGAGACTGCTCGTTGGCGTTGGCGACAGCGCCTTGCATTATTCGACCCAGCTCTGGATTGTAAGCTCCAGCCCGGCGGAGAAACGCGGCAGATACATTTCGCTCTATGGAATGGCTTATGGTCTTGGCTTCAGTATTGGCCCGCTGGGCATTAATCTGCTCCAGGCTGGAAGGCATGTTCCTTTTCTCGTTTCCGGGTTTATTTTCCTGAGCGTCATGCTTCTGGCCTTGAAGCTTCCTCATGAAAACCCAGAAATGCCCAAGAGGGGAGAGGCGGGCCGCAAGCGATATTTGACGATTTATCGCCTGGCATGGTTTGCGCTGATCCCTGCAATTTTGTTTGGCTTGATGGAGTCGTCCATGAACAGCACGTTCCCGCTTTACGGATTGCGAACGGGGTTGGACCAGCATTGGATTTCGCTGCTGTTGCTTGCCTTTGGCATAGGCAGTCTGATTCTTCAGCTGCCGCTAGGCATACTGAGCGACAAGGCAGGACGGAAACCGGTGCTTATGCTTTGCGGGATTGCAGGCGCCTTCTCGTTTTTGGCGATTCCGTTCGCGGGAGACGCCATCGCGGTTCTTATGCTGCTGTTTATCGTCGCCGGCGGAGCAGTAGGTTCCTTTTTTTCGCTGGGACTTGCTTATGCTGCAGATATTTTGCCCAAGGAAATTCTGCCGGCAGCTAATGTGGCAGGGTCCATTCATTTTAGCATCGGCAGTGTAATGGGACCGCTGCTTGGGGGATACGGCCTATCCTATTTATCGGATAATAGCCTATTCTTGCTGCTTGGATCGGCATTCCTCCTCTTTTCGTTGCTGGGCTTTGCTTTCTGTCCAAAAATCCGTTCCGGCCCGATCGCATAAATGTATTGCATCAAAGCCTTAGGCACCCTATGATGGAAGTGATCAAGAAAAATTTGGGGAGAATAGCAAGATGGTTCCTATTTACGGCTGATACATAATATGGATACAACCGACCAGGAGGCCTGTCATAATGAGTACAATCTTGCTCGTTGAGGATAATAGAATGAACCGCAATAAGCAATGATAACGACCAATCACTTCAGCCAGGCAAAAATTCTCATCGTTTGCGGGCAGGATTATAATGACGCTCTTCTTGAGTGCATTTTGTCCCGTGCTGGATATACCCAAATTTACCATACGACTCATGATTCAGATTTGGAATGGATGCTAAATGAAGTTGAACCGGACATCGTGCTTGTACATATGCACAAACGAGAAATGGACTCTCTCCAGGCGCTGGCTTTGATTCGGGAGCATACGGGAGACAATGCCTTTTTGCCTGTATTAATGCTTATGGAGGATCCCTCACCGACATTAAGACAGCATGGACTGCAAGCAGGGGTTAATGATTTTTTGATTAAGCCATACGATCGGATGGAGGTTGTTCTGCGCATTAACAATCTGTTAAAGACCCGATCCTATCACATACAGCTCAAGCTCCAGAACAGCAGTTTGGAGGAGAGGGTTCGCGAGAGAACCGAGGATCTGAAGAAGGCCAAACGCGAGACGTTGAAGCTTCTTGGCAGAATAGGCGAATACCGTGATGATATGACAGGCAGCCATACTCAGCGTGTGGGAAAGCTCGCAAGAAGGCTTGCTGAAAAAATAGGCTTATCCCATGATCATGCCGATATGATTGCAATTGCAGCCCCGCTGCACGACATAGGCAAAATCGGTATTGCCGATACGATTTTATTAAAGCCCGGACGCTTTGAAGCTCATGAGTTTGATCAAATGAAGGAGCATACGGTGATCGGCGCAAGAATGCTTGAGGGCAGCTCGTTTACCGTGCTGAAGCTTGCGCAAATTATCGCCAGAAGCCATCATGAGAAATGGGATGGGAGCGGTTATCCGGAAGGGCTGTCGGGAAAACAAATCCCAATTGAAGCAAGAATTGTAGCATTGGCTGATTTTTATGACGCCTTAACGCATGAACGTCCTTACAAAAAAGCGTGGAGCACTGAAGAAACGCTTGAGGAAATTTTCAGACAGCGCGGCAAACATTTTGACCCGGATGTTGTAGATGCGTTTATTATAATGATGACAGAGGAAATATAATTTATCGAACAACGTGGAGGGATTACCTATGGAAGCAGCAAAATCTGCCCAAGCTTTATTTACGCCGTTCCAAGCCGGAAGCTTGAAGCTGGCAAATCGTATCGTTATGGCGCCGATGACCCGCCAATTCTCGCCGGAAGGTGTTCCGGGTGAAAATGTTGCCCTTTATTACAAGCGTCGCGCGGAAAACGGCGTAGGTTTGATTGTAACGGAAGGTACAGTCATTGAGCATGCTGATGCCTCCAATCAAGGCAATGTTCCTCATATATACGGCGAGGCCGCGCTGAGGGGCTGGGCGCAGGTGGTCAAAGCTGTTCATGAAGCAGGTGGCAAGATTATTCCGCAAATTTGGCATATGGGAGCCAAAGGCCAAGTCAATGACTATTCGGCAGCCGAAATTGCCGGAATTGTTGCTTCCTTTGCCCGTTCGGCGGCGGCGGCCAAAGAAATTGGCTTCGACGGCATAGAAATTCATGGAGCACATGGTTATTTGATCGACCAGTTTTTCTGGGAAAAAACGAATACCCGCACCGATCAATACGGCGGTGATTATTTGGCGCGAACCACTTTTGCCGTTGAAATCATTAAGGCCTGCCGCCATGCAGTAGGCCCGGACTTCCCGATTGTTTTCCGCTTTTCACAATGGAAATCCAGCGATTATAACACTAAGCTGGCCAAAACGCCGGAGGAACTGGAACAATTTCTGAAACGGCTTAGCGACGCGGGCGTCGATCTGTTCCATTGCTCCACGCGCCGTTTCTGGGAGCCTGAATTTGAAGGCTCTGATCTTAATTTGGCGGGCTGGACGAAAAAGCTATCCGGAAAGCCGGTCATTACCGTTGGTTCGGTTGGATTGGATAGTGACTTTATGTCGATGTTTAAGGAAGGAAAAGGCAGCAGCGTTCAAGCAATCGACGGCCTCGTGCAGCGCTTGGAAAACGGAGAATTCGATCTGGTAGCAATTGGCCGTGCGCTTCTGGGCGATCCGGCATGGGCAAGCAAGGTGCGCGATGGGCGTACCGACGAATTATTGCCTTTTACGCCGGAACTGCTGAGCACTTTAACTTAATAAATCTAGTCGTCATGCATATTTCAAGATGCGCTAAACCATCCTTTACTTGAATGAAACAAGAAGGGATGATAAACATGAGCGTATTGTATACAGCGTCGGCTACAGTAACAGGAGGCAGAGAAGGACAAGTCCAAACTCCTGACAGTGTTCTTGACCTGCAATTGTCTATGCCTAAGGAGCTTGGAGGAAGGGGCGGCAATGGCACCAACCCGGAGCAATTGTTTGCTGCGGGTTATGCCTCCTGCTTTGATAGCGCTCTTCAGCTGGTCATCGGCAGAAAAAAGTTGCGTGAAGTGACGGCTACGAAGGTAACAGCGCATGTATCCTTGCTTAAAGACGAAGCGGATAATGGCTACAAGCTTGGCGTGAAGCTGCAAGTCACCGTCGATGGAGTCGGGCAAGAGGAAGCCAGTGAACTTGTTGCTGCGGCCCATGCCGTTTGCCCCTATTCCAAAGCGACAAGGGGCAATATTGACGTAGAAACAAACTAATCGGTATTGAATTGGTGGAGAGAGAGGACCCGGATAGTGAAGTGCATTGTAATCGGAGCCGGTATTATGGGGGCATCAACCGCTTATCATCTTGCCAAAATGGGTGCGGAGGTTACATTGGTTGATCGTCAGGATAAAGGTCAAGCAACAGATGCAGCCGCAGGTATTATTTGCCCATGGGTATCGCAAAGGCGGAACAAAGCCTGGTATCGGCTGGCAACGGCGGGGGCGCGCTTTTATCCCCAGCTGATCAATGAGCTGGAAAAAGCCGGGGAAACGGAGACCGGGTATGCCCGTGTAGGCGCTTTGCTGCTTCATGATGATGAAGACAAGCTGAACAAGCTGGAGGAAAGAGCGGTAATGCGCAAAGCGGACGCTCCTGAAATTGGTGAAATTACGCTTCTCGACGCTTTGGCGACAAAGCGTCGTTTTCCGCTGCTGGCAGACGGTTATCCTTCCGTTTTCATTGGGGGAGCCGCCCGCGTTGACGGGCGAGCGCTGAGAAATGCGCTGGTTTCAGCTGCCCGGAAACATGGCGCTGCGATTCTAAACGGAGACGCGGCATTGTCCTTCAAGGCCAATCGCGTCAATGGCGTAGTGGTTGAAGAGCAGGAATATGGCGCAGATGCAACGATTGTTTGTGCGGGAATATGGGCTAGAGAGCTTTTGGGGAAAGCTGGCATAAACTTTCAAGTGGCAAGTCAAAAAGCACAAATTTTGCACCTTCAGACGCAAGAGGGTTATCCAACAGAACGGTGGCCCGTCGTTATGCCGCCTTCCGATCAATATTTGCTGGCCTTTGACCGCCAAAGATTAGTCATTGGGGCAACGCACGAAAACGAAGGTTTGCTTGTTGGCGAGGCAACTGCAACAGCCGGAGGCTTGCAAGAGGTATTAAACAAGGGGCTGCTGATAGCGCCAGGATTGGCTGATTCAGAAATGCTGGAAATCAGAGTAGGCTTCCGTCCCTTTACGCCGGGTTTTCTTCCAGTTGCGGGTAAATGTCCGGGCTGGGATGGATTGTTTGCTGCCAATGGATTAGGCTCCTCGGGGCTGACGGTCGGCCCTTTTTTCGGAGAACAAATGGCGAGGCTAGTATTGGGGAAACCAGTGGAGATTGATTTTAACGATTATGACCCCGATATGGCCATCCATTAAGTACATTTATGGCAAGCTTGAATTAAAATGCTCGAAAAAAGCAAAATACTGCTTGATATTTACATTTCACCGTATTATTCTAGTTCATAACAACGATGACTTGCAATGGAAGCAATCAATCCAGCAGATTCCATCGGAATCTGCTTTTTACGTTTATGACCACTAATTTATGGGAAGGGAAGTTTTGCATCATGCAACTGGGCATCATCGCTCCGCCCGAAGAGAACAGCTTTATTCAAGCTCAAAAGCGGAAGCTGCGCTTCTTAGAGTTTTGCGTTAATGAAGGAGACGATGTAAACGCTTTTTCCGATCGGGTCCGCGAGCTTGCGGCTTGGAAGGACCAATACGGTACTCAGGTAGGATCAATTGGACGGTGGAAATCCATAAGGATTGACCGGGACGGCAATGTCCTGGAAGAAGAGCTGCAGCGCTGCTTCAAGCTGATTGACGCGGCTGCCGAGCTGCAATGTCCCAGCTTTGTTGCGGGCTGCAATTATGTGGATGAGCTATCCTTGTTCGACAATTGCGCGGCGGCTATCGCTTTTTTCAGCAAGCTGATTGCTTATGCAAGCCCCAAAAATGTTAAAATCTCAACGTATAATTGCCGTAAAATCAATTTTGTTCATTCGCCCGATATCTGGCGGATCATTCATGGCCATCTGCCTCAGCTAGGCATCAAATACGATCCGTCGCATGCCGTGTTTTTTGGCGGAGATTATTTGCAGGAAACGCTGGACTGGGGACATCGGTTCTACCATGTTCATCTTAAGGGCTCGCTATTGATTAATGGCGTTAAGGTTGATGAGCCGCCGGCGGGGTTGGATCAAACAGATTGGCCTTCATTTTTGGCTACGCTCAGGGCGGCTGGTTATGATGCAGGCCTGAGCATCGAACCGCGAAAGTCGGCGCTGTCCGACCATTTAGCGGATAAAGGCGTTGATTTTTCGGCATCGTATTTCAGAAAACTGCTGCTTGAGTCTCATGAAGAGGAATAAGCCAGAGGGGAAAAAATGATGACTAAATTAAAATATGCACTGATCGGCGCCGGCGGCAACGCAGAGAAAAAACATATTCACGGTTATCTTTCGCTGGATAACGTTCAAGTAGCAGCCATATGCGACATTGATCTGGACAAAGCCTCCAAAATGGCGCAAAAATATAATGTGCCTCGCGCTTACCAAGACTATAAGGAAATGTTTGCAGCTGAAAAGCCGGATATCGTCAGCATCGTAACGCCAAATTTTCTACATGCTGAAATTACTGAATATGCTTTATCACAAGGCGCGCATGTCCATTGCGAAAAACCGCTTAGCATAAATGCGGAAGAAGCAAGACGAATTCTGCAGGCAAGGGACCGGTACGGCAAGCTGGTTATGATCGGCTTGAATAACCGGTTTACCAATGAAGCTGTTTTTCTTAAAAAATGGATCGACGATGGACATTTGGGCGACATCTATAGCGCCAAAGCCGGTTGGGTGAGAAGGAGCGGCATCCCGGGCAGAGGCACTTGGTTTACGGACAAAAAGCGCTCCGGCGGCGGTGTCATGATTGATCTTGGCGCCCACTATCTGGATCTGGCTCTTTATTTGATGAATCGTCCCAAGGCAGCCTATGTGGCGGGAAAAACCTATCAAAACTTCATACATACGACGGCTCGGAATCGAAATGGATACAAAGGAATTGAAGGAGGCGTCTTTAATGTCGAGGATGCCGCTATTGGTTACGTGGGTCTGGACAACGGCGCATCGTTGTCGTTTGATTTCAGCTGGGCGTCCAATATTGAGGAGGACCGCTTTTATGTCGAGCTGATGGGTACAAAAGGCGGAGCCAGCCTAGTCAACGGAACGCTGAAGCTTTTTGGGGATAGCTCCGATATTTGCCTGGATATTACGCCAAAGCTGAAGCTTAACCCTCAATTGCAATTATTGAATGAATTCAGGCATTTTGTTGATGCCATCGCTCAAGGACGCCAAACACTGGTTGCTCCGGCGGATGACGGGTTGTATTTTGCCCAAATTGTAGACGCATTTTACGAAAGCGCGGAAAAAGGGGTACCTGTACAGGTATTATCGGCTTATCCCGGTGTGCTGGTATAAACAAGTTAACATTATGCTGCAGCGGCAATTTCTCTTTATCGGGAAATTGCCGTTTTTTTTCGTTGATGCAACCGAATGACCTCACCGTTTATCTAATCTATAGAACAAAGAAAGGAGATGCATGGCTTGGATGGAATTCAAACCGTTATTAAAGCGCAAAAGGGCTCTCGCGAAGCCTTTGCCGAATTAGTGCGCGCTCACGAATCGTATCTGTACGCGGTTGCCAAAGGACTGATGCGGTCAGAACCGGATATAAGGGATGCGATGCAGGAAAGCATCCTTTTGGCGTACCAGAACATCGAGAATCTAAGGCAGCCCGCCTATTTCAAAACCTGGCTCATCCGGATATTAATTAACGCATGCCGGCGCATACGCAAGCAAAACAACAGAACCGTGCCTATTGAGCTAAAGGACATGGATGTCCGAATAAGCAGCGGTATGGAATCAGATTTGGAGCTGCTTGATTTTCTGGATGGACTGGATAACGACTTGAAGGAGGTCATTGTTTTGTATTACGTAAATGACATGTCCGTCAAGGAGGTTAGCGAAATTCTTAACCTTTCCCATAGCAATGTAAAATCCAAGCTGCACCGTGCACGCTTGAAGCTTTCCGTCTTGCTGAAGCAAACCGAACCCAGGGAGGTCTCTGTACAATGAATACGAATGAACTGGATGATCGTTTTGTTCGCGCCTTATCACCTGATCAGAATCAAATGCCGCAAGAGTTAAAGGAGGAGGTGGAGGCTTTACTGCTTCGTTTGCCTGAAAGAAATGCAATAAAACCGCGCAAATGGGCAACGATGAAGATTGCCGCCGCCAGCCTGTTTCTGGTTCTCATACTTGGAGGCACGGCAGTGCTGAGCTCGCCTGCGCTTGCAGAAGCGGTCAAGCTGAAATGGCAATCCATTTTCGAACAATCCGGAGATCCTGCATTAATACCAGAAATCAAAGAAAACGAAATGGACGTTTTGACCGAAATAACAGATGCAGGCTACACATTAAGGATTCACGAAGCAATGTATGATGGTATTCGGCTAACCCTTAGTTATTCGCTTTCCCATGCTGAAGGCATTCCAGCTTACTCTTGGGCGGATCCACAGTTTACGCTTGATGAGTCGTTGGACCAAAGCTATCCCGGCATTGTAATGGTGGACAGTTCAAAAGCTCGGGGAGAGCAAAAAACGGGATTTATCCAATACTATTTCACGGGCCAAGCTCCCGATGAGTTCATGCTAAAAATGGATTTGCGGAGCATTCTGATTCATGACTCCTCAAACCGAGAAGAAACCGTCGAAGGAGATTGGAGCTTTGAGTTGCCGTTTACCAAAAAAGGGAACGTGAGCGACACAATTGCGGGAATTCCTGAACCGATCCAACATGATAACATCATGTTTAAAATCGATTATATTAAGACAGCGGAGCGCTCTACGGCGTGGAAACTCCGTTGGGAGTATCCCCAGGAACTTCGTCCCGATGCTTTTAACGATTATGCCCCCCGGTACGAAATTCAATACCAAATCATGGTGGATGGACATGCACTTGAACGTTTTAAGTTGAATAACAGCGCTGGGGGAAGGTTGAAAATAAACGACAAGCTCGTGCCAGGCCGATATTACGTCGAACATACACTGGTCACGGAGGCGCTTCCGCAAGAATTCAAAAAAATTGTTGTCACCCCTGTATTGCACACCCGCACGAAGGATCAAGAGACCGGCTTATGGAGCGAAAAAAACGAATTTCTTTCTGCTTTTTCCATTACAGCCGATCGTCTTGAATCTGAACAATAAGGCGCAGGAGGGATGACGTATTTTATTCATCAGTAAACGAACCAAATTCGGTAATGCTTAACTCGTAATCAAACGTTACTTCAGTTTTGCTGAATATGTCATCCCAATCCGCTTTAATGCTTTTCCAGAGACGGGGATTTTTAAGAGCTAGCGCTTCCCCAAAGCCTGCAACATCAACCTTGTAGACGGACTGAAGCTTATGCATCAGTGCGTCTACTATTTGCTTGAGCTTGGCTTTAAAAAGCTCCTCAACTTCTTTCACATTTAATTTATCTTCCGTATAGTGGCCTCTACTGTTCCAAATTTCAATCAGACGGCCTTCCGTTTTTATTGAAACGTGGAAGGAAACCTTCCCATCGTTCACATGGACTTTGGTTTTGCTTTTCATGGACTTTATTTCGTAAGTAATAGGCTCCTTATCCTTATCATAGGTCTTGATAACACCGGCATGACCTTCGTTTTTAATCCAGGCCAAGCCTTCAGTATCCTCCTGATTCAAGTTGCCGATCCACTGACCGGTAGAGCCTTTGATGATGCCAACACCGGAAAATTCCGTTTCTCCCTTGGCGGTTTCAAGGTTTTGCAAAACCAGGCTTCTTTTGGCGTACATCAATCCATCCAGTCTGGAAAGAGTCACTGCTTGAATGACTTTGCTTGTTCTTGCCCGGTTGCGAAGCATTCCATAGATATGAAAGGAAGGAATCTCGCCAGGCTGTGAAGAGGTAAGGGTATTTCTGGCTTTTTCCCTGCTTATAAAAACCAAGGTGCTGGGCCTTATATCATTATCGCGTAATACAAAATCCATTAATTGCTGGATGGTTTGTTTTTGTAGCAGCTCGCTGCATACGACGATAACCTTCAAGTGGTGGCCGATAATGGGGCGGTCCAGACGAATTGAAAATTGACGAAAAATTTCGAGAATGGAGTCGCCGCTTGATGAAATGTTCTGGTAACGCTTTTGACCACCCGTTTTTTTACTTTGTTCACTCCCTATTGATTTTGTTGGCGCAATCTGGATGGTCGCCATCACTTTATTTTTTTTTGAATAGGTTGCGCCCTTAGCTTCGAACTCTTCTTCAACGGGAGCCGGTTGGCCGACATCCAGTGCCAGTCCCGCATACAGAGCCAGATCCTCAACTTCCTTGCTGCTCCAGCAGCCGGTTAGAAGAAAGGAGAGGAGCAAAAGCAGCAGCATACTTTTTCTCAGGCTAGACATGTTGCTTCAATCCCTTCACGCGAATCCACCACACAAGACTAAGAAGCACAGTTGTCAAAAAAAACAGCCATACGCCCATCGTACCAATGGCGTCGCCCAATGCAAACAGATCCTGCCGGCTTTTGGGTACCATCGTTGATAAGAAGACCAATGGAACCATAATAAAAATCATCGATTGAAAGGATGTCTTGAAAAGCTGGGATACGCCAAGTGAAGCCTGAAAGAAAAAACTGCAGAAATTGCAAAACATTTGCATTAGCCAGATGACCATCAATGGAAACTCAAGTCGTTCAACAAAAAAGCCCGTTATTTCAAAGCTGCGGATCAAGTCGAATGTTGGCCATGTGCTAGTAATAACGGCATTGACGGACAAGCCTCCAACGACAACAATGATGGTTAGGAAGTAAAGTCCAAAGGGGATCGCTATGCCGCCTAACATCGCTTTTGTCGCTTGCTTGGGGTCCTCCATAAATGCAACGATGATCATAACTACCTCGCAGCCGGTATAAATCAGAATCGACGATTTCAACCCCTTCAGCAAAGGCATAATGCCCTCTCCCATTACTGGCCTCAGATTGCCGATATCAAATATTCGAAGGCTGAAGCCATAGGAAACAATCAGGAACAGGATGGTGATTGGAAACACAATTTGATACACGCGCGCGATTGAATTGATGCCGCCGCTGACAAGATAAGTGCCCGCCCATATAAAGGGCAGGACGATTGCCCAAATCGGCGTTCCCTCCAGCAGAAAAAATAAACCCACTTCAGCCAAAGTGCGAATTTCGAATCCCGCGATGATGATAAAATAGAGGATCAGGAGCAAACAAAGGATTTTCCCTGGCCATTTGCCAACGATTTTCCCTGCAAATTCAAAGATGGTTTGCCCTTGGAATTTTAGACAAAGACGCACCATAAGCAATATTACCGGCATAATGGCGAAGCCGCCAATCAATATGGTAATCCAGGAGTCTGGCGATTCCATAGCTTGGGTAACGCTGCGCGGCATGGTCAAAATACCGGCGCCAAGCACGGTGTTGGTTAAAAAAATGGTTGCTTGAGAGGCTGTTATTTTATCATCGCTTCGTTTAAACAAAATAGGACCTCCTAAGGCGGGTTATCTTTTTTTGCGTTGATTTCTTGTTTTGAACATGGCTGGCCGCCGTTTCATCAAGGTAAAGGGCACACGAAGGAAGATATCCTTCCAATCCTGCAGCCGGTAAGGGGTAAGCGGGGTCAAATACGGGACTCCGAAGCTTTTGAGCTTGGTTAAATGGCTGCATATGAGAAGGAAAAACAAAATCGTTCCGTACATGCCCAGGGTTGCGGCAAAAATCATGCCGATAAACCGCAGCAAGCGAAGCGTAAACCCGGCGCTGTACGTGGGAATGGAGAAGGAGGAGATGGCCGTAACCGCGACTACAATAACCAGAAACGGGCTTACAATCCCGGCTTGCACCGCTGCGTCACCAATAATTAAACCTCCAACGATACCCATCGCCGGACCAATCGGCTTGGGCAAACGAATGCCGGCCTCCCGCAAAATTTCAATTGCGACCTCCAGAATCAGCACTTCAATAAGCGAAGGAAAAGGAACGCCTTGCCGGGTTTCAATAATCGTCATCGCAAGCTCAGTCGGAATGAGGCCGGGATGGAAGGAGATAAGCGAAATATAAAGCGCCGGCGCCATCAAGGCAAGAAAGGCTGCCAGAAAACGGAGCATGCGCAGCAGCGTACTGGGCAGCCAACGCTCGTAATAATCTTCCGGCGATTGGAGCAGCATCGTAAAGGTGGCAGGTACGATTAAAGCAAATGGCGTCCCGTCAAGCAAAATTCCGATTCGTCCTTCCAACACTTCGTTAATAACCCTGTCTGGCCGTTCCGTATTTTGCACTTGCTGAAAAGGGCTCAAATAATTATCTTCAATCAGTTGCTCCACATAACCGGACTCCGCCAGAAAATCCATGTTCATTTTTTCAATGCGGCTTTGGACCTCGAGCAGCAAATCTTCGTTGACAATATCCTTCATATAGGCAATAACAAGATCCCTTTTCAGCCGAGTCCCGACCCGATACGTTTTCATAACTAATTGATCGCTGAAGCCTTGGCGTCGAAGCATGGAGGTGTTTTCGCTCAGCACCTCAGTAAAACCGATCCTGGGCCCGCGCAGCAGCGCTTCGGATACCGGTTCTGCAACCGCACGGTTTGCGCCGTCCGGCAGTTCGATTAATAGACCTCTTGGAAATCCTTCAATTAACAGCCCTGTATGACCAAACAATACGGATCGGTTAAATGCGCCAATATCACCTGCTTCAATCAAGCTGTTAAAAGGAAGAATCTCGCCCGATTTAAGCGGTAATCCCAAATCCTCCGCGGTGGCTTCAAACATCAAATACTCCAATAGCTTAAAATTAAGCACACGATCATTTTGCATACCGTCCACGTAAACCAACATAGCTCGACGATTCAGCTTGGCCATTGTAAATTCTCTGGTCCGAAAATCACAATTGCCGCCAATGAGCTCTTGAATGATCTCGATATCTTTTTCGTAGCTCCCCGTAAAGGGGACATCCTCTTCTTCGGGTTCTTTTTTTTCATTAAGACGATTTAAATAGGGACTTGGCGTTTTACCGACAAAGTGGTAAAGCTTTGTGTACAAAAAATACAACAGGAGAGGCACCGAAAATGCAATGAAGGCTTGAACAAAAACAACCCAATCGGGGATGTATTTGATAATGGCTGACATAGCTGATCCCCTCCACAGGAAATGGCCGAAAAGGCGCTTTTTTGAAGTTTCCCAAGGTTTTCTTGTTTTTATGCAGAGAACATCAATACAGATAGGCTGAAAATGGGCAAAATCGAGATGAGAAGATAGGGGAGTTCTTTCACTTAAGCTGCTTTTAACACAAAAAGCCTCGTCTCATTTGTTTAATCACAAAACAAATGAGACGAGGCTTATGACTGGGTTTTCTGCTAAACGCCCATACGGATATTCTTAACAGATTTCAATTCCAGAGAGAAATGCTCATATACCCTCTCGCCGCCTTGGCCTAAAGGGGCCTGAGCCAACAAACCAACCTTGACTGTCTCCTCCACAGGCAAACTGAAGAAACGCATCATGTCAAACTTTTGGCCATCCAGGGAATAATGAAAGGCAAAGGAATTACCCAATCGAGCAATTTGAAGCCAAACCTCTTTGGCGTCAATATTACAGCCGTTGGCATCATCCGATACCCCATTCGTCACTACGCTAACGACAGCGTTGGTGTCGAAATCCGTAAGCTCAAAACACGCCTTGGCCCATACTTGCAGGTCTTTCATAACCATCACGGAAGCGGAGTCATAGGTGTCTTTAAATTCGTGGCTGACCTTCACTTTCATGACGAAATCACCCGTTACTTCCGTATAGAAAAAGGGGGCGTTAGTTAAATTCTCAGGTGTGATTCCAACTTCGGCTGTTGGGGTATGGTTGCAGAAAAAATCGCTTTTTTCAGTCGCATGCATGATGAGCATTTCATTTCGAAAGGCAATACTGCTTTCATTCATCCATTTAAAAGCATTAAAATCGGTTTGTCCCACGTTTATTTTCCTCCCAAGTTACATCAAATGTGAATCTATATACTAACATTATAAGGAAACGATATGAAAATAATAGTGCAACTAATGGAAAACAGGAAATATATTAAATGACTTGACTCTATATCGGTCGGCCGAAGGAGGGAATGGAAGGTCGAACCGTTTGCATTGCCCGTTCCTTGGCTTCATCTAACACATGCGTATAAATTTGCGTAGTCGAAATATCCTCGTGACCAAGCAGCTCCTGCACAGCGCGCAAATCCGCTCCGTTCCGCAACAAATCCGTGGCGAATGAATGTCTTAATTTATGAGCGGACAAAGCTTGACCTGCAAATTGCGGGTATTCCTTGACGAGCGCCGCAAATGTTTTTTCGGCGACAGCTTGTACCATTCGTTGGCTGATCCTTCGTCTGAATTGGGAAACAAAAAATGCCGGGGCGTCCCGCAGGCTTCGAGGCTCGATTCGTTCACTTAACGCCGATTGCAGCAGCTGATTTAATTCGGGAGGGAGGGGGAGATAACGCCATTTATCTCCTTTACCCAACACCGCGAGAACAGAACCCTCTCTATCAAAGTCCGAAATGTTCAAGCGAACAATCTCGCTTACCCGAAGCCCCGCATACGCCATTAAAGCCATAATTGAAATATCGCGCACCAAATATCTGCCTTGTACGAGATGGAGGCAGGCATCCAGAAACGGTTTTTGCAAAAAAGCCGGCTTTCGATTTTTTTCCACCTTTGCTTTTTCAATGTCCATAGCAGGATTATAGGCTGCTTCTTTAAATTTAATCATGACTTTATAAAACAGGCGGATTGCGGATTGGCTACGATTACGGTAGCGGGGGCCGGCGCCGGTTTCGCGAATTCGCGTCAAATGCTTCATCACATCAAGATCGGTAACCTGATCAATGGGTTTGTCTTCGATGCTAATCAAGAAATGTCTCAGATCATGCAAATAACCTTTTTGCGTCGCTTTGGAATATTCGCGATCCTTCATATAAATCTCAAAAAGCTCCATTTTTGATTGAAATGACTCCCAATCTTCATTGAACTCCATATCATAATCTCCTAAATGATTGTTTTAAACGGAAATTGCATTAAATATAGATTTAATGCAATTTTAGTATAGCAAAAAGGCAAGCTTAAGACCAGAAAAAAGGGAGGCTGCGTGCCTGTATTCCTCTCTTCGTCTAAGACGGGCCAATTTCGCAAGAAAAATATATTACGAAGGGGATACCACGATATTGCAAAAGAAGTTAATCTGTAGTTAAACTGTTTATACGGAATAGAGATACATCTGCTCATTGAGTCGATGAAAGAGACGATGAATAAAGAGATGATGGATTAAGGAGGAAGCGGGAGGGAATGGCGTATTCAGCATATGCAACTATTAATTAATATCATTAAATAATAGTGCTCATAATCCCTATACCAATGGATTTTCAAATAATTAATCATATTAAGTATAGATTTAACCTAATAGCCAGCCCTTGTTAACACCATGCGCCCACCAAAAATTTCTTCATGAATAGCTTTTAGAAAGCTTTTGTTGCCAACTGGAATACCTTATCTGGCTTGAAGCAATCCGCTCATGGTAAAATTGCTTTATGACTAAATTTTATTCACATGTTCATTAACGATAAAAAGGAGACCTTTATGCAGCCCATTCAACCTCAAGAGATTCAAACCCGAATCAATAGTCTGGCTGACCAGGATTTATATGTGCATCTGGAGCTGACGACAGGAGCTTATGCCAGCCATCTGGACAATTCGCGTCACCCAGCATCGGCCTTTATTTCAAATGCAGTTATCCGTTACACCAATGGCTCTATATCCGGGACAGGTCCCTATAGGGTAGGACTCAAAACAACACAAGGCTGGATTTATACCGAAGGCTTGACGCATGTTGACGAGAATGAGCATGAACGGCTTATTCTTGCCGGGCATGACAACCAAGGAAAACTGGTGGTTGCGCTGCAACTAAGCCGGGAAAGCTTTTGAATGAGAGGAAGAAAATAAAATGGATAATTTAATAACACGCCACCAACGCATACTAGTTGTTTTTCCCCATCCGGACGATGAATCCTTCACGGCGGCGGGATCATTAGCGATGGCCGTTGAAGGCGGCTCTCACGTCACCTATGCTTGTTTGACGCTGGGGGAGATGGGACGGAACATGGGATTCCCGCCTTTTGCGAATCGAGTGAACTTGCCTACAATCCGCAAAAAAGAGCTGGAGGAATCGGCGGAGGCCATTGGCATACAGGATTTAAGGATGCTTGGTTTTCACGACAAAATGATTGAATTCGAAAATCCAGATTTGCTGGACAAGGTTATCGGCAATTTGCTGGAGGAGCTTCAGCCAACGCTCATTTTTACGTTCTACCCGGGTTACAGCGTTCATCCCGATCATGACGCAACGGGCGCTGCTGTTATTCGAGCAGTTGAAAAGCTCCCCGCTGATGAAAGGCCCCTTGTTTATTGCAGCGCTTTTTCCAGCGGTCACGAGCAAGCCATCGGGAAAGCGGACGTCATTATTGATGCAAGCTCGTTCCTTCCGCAAAAAATGGCTTCCATTCAGGCGCATCGCACTCAATTTCAAGCAGCGGAGCTGGTTGGAAACCAGGAGCTTAACAGCAAAGAAATCAAAAGAAGATTTGGCACGGAGTCATTTTGGACATATCGTTTTGAATAAGAAGTTCCATAATTTAAATTATGTAAACTGTCGGCATTTGCTGGCAGTTTTTTTCTGTTTTCTGACGCTTGTTATTCTGGCTCTGCATTTAGCACATTTATACTTTTCCTTGACGTAATGAAATCAAATGGGATCCTACCATTCCTGCATCCTGGCAGAGTGAGAGTGTAGAATTAACCGAATTATGGTTATTTTCACACACCATCACCCATGAATTTCATCATAGAGGACAAATTGTAAAAATAGGCAGGCAACTCGGGTATATCCCGCCGAAAATGAACCTCGCTAAACTTCGGCTGCTTTTTTCATTGACGCTGCATTTATGAGTTTAAACGGCGCAAACGATAGGCGTTGGCGGCAATTTCGCGGAGGTCGCCAAGAATGCTGTAATTGGCCCAAGCTCCGGCCACGGCTCCAATACCAGGAACCATTTGCAGCATTTTACGAAAGTCGATTGCATCGCGGTATTCCATCTGGAATGTTTCCCAATCCATCTGACTGGCATAATCGCTGTCGGATTGCCACCTTGTTTTCTCAAGCTCCCAATAGTTGATGGAATGCAGCAGCTCCGCTCTTTTATCAGGCCCCGAAAACGCCATCTGAAAAACCTTCAGCACAAAAACCCGCTCGGAAAACTGTCTTGTATCATAACCGTACACATGAGCAAGTTCAAATAAATATTTCATTTTGATTGCGATTAAAGCGGGGAAATCCACCATGCTGAGCATGATGCCCCCGGCACCCGTGCCCGCGCCTTCGGCAACTGCTATTTTTTGATAAAGGGAAAATAGCTCGTTTGCCTCTCTATCGGCGTGCTCCAGCTCCGTAAATGCGGATACAGGCCTGCGAGGCGTATATTCTGCGCCAAACAGAGCTGTGCGGACTATGGATTTGATAGCCGTTGTGATGGCGGCATGTATTTTGGGAGGAATGATGCCGTTAATCCGTGCGCCTATCGATTTGGATGCTTTCTCCAGCAAGCCAGGCGCTTTGAACAGACTTCGCTCCCAATCGGCAAGTTCCTTGCGAACCTTTTGTTCGTAATACATAATCAATCGCTCCTCTGTTGAACTCCCCTAATTGTAAAAGCTACCTTCGTCATACGAAACAGACTTGAGCTGGTTGCGTTCCCCGACAAAAGTCCAGCATGCTGAAAAATGTCATATTTACAGCATTAAATGTCCTGATTGCATAATGTTTGGAGCTGCTTTTTGCTCTAAAGTATAGTCATTACGACGAATTTAGATGAAGGGAGCCATCTATATGTTATCAATTAGTCAGCTTACTTGCGAATACAAAGTTAATCCTCTTGGCATTGATGCAGGGGCCGCTCCGCGCATCAGCTGGAAGCTGAAAAGTGATGCAAGAGCTTGTATGCAAAGGGCATACCGCATTCAAATCTCCGCCACAACAAATTTTGACCAGCCGTTATGGGACTCCGGCCAAATGAATTCCTCCCAATCCGTACTCGTTGAGCTTCATGGTCTTCAGTTGAACGCCAGGTCACGCTATTATTATCGCGTAAAAGCATGGGACAATGCGGGGAGGGAAAGTCTTTGGACAGAGCCTGCCTTTTTCCAAACCGGCCTTCAAAATCCGGGGAACTGGGAGGCGGAATGGATCGCTGCTCCAGAAAAACGATTGAGGGCTGGCGTCTGCCCACAGCTTCGCACGTTTTTCAATATCGACAAAGAGATCGCAAACGCAACCATTTATGTTACCGCGCTTGGCTTGTATGAGCTGCAGCTCAATGACGAACGAGTGGGGGAGCATTATTTTACGCCGGGATGGAGCAGCTACGCCAATCGGCTGCAGTACCAGACCTATGATGTGAAGAATTATTTGCATATGGGCAAAAATTCATTAGGCGCATTATTGGGAGACGGCTGGTACAAAGGATATCTGGGCTGGCGCAACGACAAAGAAATGTACGGCTCAAAACGCGCGCTGCTGTTGGAATTGCATATCCGGTTTACCGATGGCTCGCAGCAGCATGTTTATTCGAATAGAGATTGGCAAGCCGCGGAAAGCCCGGTATTGATGTCCGATATTTATATGGGCGAGCATTACGACGCACGCTTGGCATACAATTTGAACGATGACAACAGGGTGCGCTGGTATGAGGTGGATTTGATTCAGCACAGCAAAACCATCCTAGTACCGCAAGAAAATGAACCTGTAACCAAAATCGAATCTATCAAGCCGATCAAATTATGGCATACGCCGGATGGCGAACTGGTGCTGGATATGGGCCAAAATATGGTCGGTTGGCTTCGCTTTGAAGTTAGAGGCCAGACGGGTCAAACCGTGGAGTTAATCCACGCCGAAGTGCTCGACAGTCAAGGCAATTTTTACAGAGAAAATATTAGGGCAGCGCAGCAGCGCATCCAATATACGTTGAAGGGGGGAGAGAGCGAGGTTTTTGAACCCCATTTCACCTTTCAGGGATTCCGGTACGTTCAATTAAAAAACTTTAGCGGCGAGGTTTCGCTTGATGATTTCACAGGTGTTGTTTTGCATTCCAGCCTGGAGCGGACAGGAAATTTTGAATGCTCCGAGCCGCTCATCAACCAGCTTCATCACAATATATTGTGGGGGCAAAAGGGGAATTTTCTGGATGTGCCTACCGATTGCCCGCAGCGGGATGAGCGAATGGGATGGACCGGCGACGCTCAGGTCTTTGTACGAACGGCATCCTATCTGATGAATACAGCTCCCTTTTTCACAAAATGGCTCAGAGATTTAAAGGCGGACCAAACCCCTGAAGGTGGAGTTCCGTTCTATATTCCCAATTTGAAGGAATCCTACTCTATCGAATCCAACTGGGGCGAAACCCATCATTCCTCTGCCGCATGGGGCGATGCGGCTGTCATTTGCCCTTGGACGATTTATGAAATGTACGGGGATAAACGGCTGCTGGCCCAGCAGTATGAAAGCATGAAGAAATGGATCGCCTACATCTATGATCAAGGCGATAATCCTTACCTGTGGAATACGGGATTCCATTATGGCGATTGGCTTGCTTTAGATTCGGATAAGGAGGGATGGGAAGCTTATTATGGCGCAACTGACCGCCACTATGTCGCTACCGCGTTTTATGCGTATTCCACATCCCTTGTTCGAAAAGCAGCGGCCACTTTGGGTTACGCCGAAGACGCAGACTATTTCCAAACGCTTTACGGCAGCATCGTTCAAGCTTTCCGCAAGGAATATGTAACTTCAGACGACAGCCTCTCCGTACCTACGCAAACCGCCCATGTTTTGGCGCTTCAATTCGGCTTGGTGGAGGGTTCCGTCAAGGAGCGCGTGATTCAGAAGCTGAAGGATTTGCTGGCCGAGGCAGGCGATCATTTGAAAACGGGTTTTGTTGGCACGCCTTATTTGAACCCCGTTTTAAGCACAACTGGAAACAATGACTTGGCCTATCGGCTGCTTTTTCATACCGATTACCCGTCGTGGCTGTATCAAGTGACCAAAGGCGCAACAACGGTATGGGAGCATTGGGATGGCATTAAGGAGGACGGCAGCTTTAAAGATGGAGGGATGGCTTCGTTCAATCATTACGCCTATGGCTCCATCGGGGAGTGGTTGTATCGCTTTGTAGCCGGGATCGGGCCGGACGAAGACAAACCGGGCTTTAAACACATCCATATCAAGCCAATGCCGGGGCCAGGTCTGAGCTATGTCAAAGCAAGCCTGGAGACGATGTACGGTACTACGGCATGCAACTGGAACTTGACGAATAATGGAACCATGGAGCTTCACATTACGATTCCGCCCAATACAACGGGCGAGGCCATATTGCCTGCCGCCAAGCTTGAGGGATTGCTTGAAAGCGGAAGACTCGCCCTCAAGGCTGAAGGCATAACGGGCATAGAAGCCTGTGACGGTGGCGTTAAGGTGTTGCTAGGCTCCGGCAGCTACATCTTTTCATACGCGCTATAAAGAATATAACGTCTCCTGGCCATGCCGCCGGGAGACGTTTATTTATTCAGCTTGCGAAATTGGGCAGGCGAAAGGCCAACCAACTTTTTAAACACGGCGTTAAACGCTCCGCTATTTCGATAGCCGACCAACTCGGCGATATGGCTGACTTTATATGACGTATGCCGCAATAGCTCGCAGCTTCTTTGGATGCGAACCTGTTTTAAGTAAGCGCCAAACGGCTGGCCGAAATGCTTTTGAAACAAACGCTGCAGATGCCTGTTGCTCCACCTGGAGATTGTGGACAAATCATTTAAAGTAAGAGGGAGATGGAGATGCTTATCAATATACGCAATGACATGGGAAAAGTCTGATAAGTGATCCTCCGTTTCTTTATGGACACTGTTTTCCAGCCGGTAAACGGCAATAACAAGCTGGCTTAAATAAGCCTGCATCAAACTTGCGTAACCGGGACCCGGTACCAGCTTTTCGCTGTACATCGCCATCAGGAGGCGCTCGATTCCGCCATCACTATCGAATACCGAAAAATAAGCCTGCTTCTGAATTGTCATTTTGGTTAGATGCCCGATGATTTCTTCCTCCAGATGCCGGGACAGCTGCTTCACCATGTCTTTGTGAAACAGGCAGTTGTAAACAATCAAGCGTTGATTTTTTTCGTCGGGAGAGGATGGCCTGAATACATGGGATACGCCTACCGGAATCGCAAACAACAAACCCTTGTGTACAGGAAAGGTTTCGTTCTGAATGTAATGAAAGCCTTTGCCTTCCGCAACGTAGCAATATTCAATAAAATCGTGACAATGAAAAGGCACCTTAAAGTCCTCCGGATAACGAACGATATCAAGAAGGGGCTCGTTGGGCAAAAAATAATGGCTTTGGAACAAGGTTGTGGCCTGATGGATCGGAGTCGCCTCCTTACAAAATAGTTGCTTTCATTATAGTGGAACAAAGGGGCAAAAGCCACGAAACCGTCAGGCGAAAAAACAACGTTGACAGGAAGGCAAACGGTGTCTCATAATCTAAACGGCACCAAAATGAAAGGATAAACTCTTGGAATAATAAGAGAAAGAAAATAATTACGGAAGGAAGCTGCTTATGAAGGAATCCAATCAGGAATACATCGTCATATCGGGCGCGCGGGAAAACAATCTCAAAAACGTTTCGCTGCGTATTCCAAAACGCAAAATTACGATTTTTACCGGCGTTTCCGGATCAGGCAAATCTTCCATTGTATTTGATACCATTGCGGCGGAATCCACACGATTGCTGAACGAAAACTTCAGCATGTTTGTTCGCAGCTTTTTGCCGCGTGTACCTCAGCCGGATACGGATGCCATCGAAAATTTGAGCATGGCGGTTATCGTGGATCAGAAGCGGCTTGGCGGCGGCTCTCATTCCACGATGGGGACGATCACCGATATTTCCCCCATTCTGCGCCTTTTATTCTCCCGCGCGGGACAACCTCATATTGGCGAACCCCATTTATTTTCGTTTAATGATCCCCAAGGGATGTGTCCGGAATGCAGCGGGTTGGGACGCAGGCTGGGCGTTGATCTAAGCAAAGCGGTGGATTTATCAAAATCGTTAAATGAAGGAGCGATTATGCTCCCGGACTATTCGGTGAACAGCTGGGAATGGAATATGGTTGTTCAGTCAGGCTCCTATGACCTCGATAAAAGGCTTAGCAATTACAGCGAGGAAGATCTGCAACAGCTGCTCTACGGCAAAGCCAAAAAAGTACAAATGGATTTTGCAGGAAAAGCGATGAATATAACGGTTGAAGGGGTTATTGAAAAGTTTACGAACAAATACATCAAGCAGGATATCAAAGCAAAGTCGGAGCGTACGCAGAAAGCCGTTGCGCCGTTTATTACAGAAGGGCCATGCAGCAGCTGCAAGGGAGCGAGATTAAGCCAAACAACGCTCAGCTGCCGGATTAACGGATTAAACATCGCGGAGATGTCTTCCATGGAGGTTGGCAGCTTAATCCGTGTTATTCAGGAGATTCAGCATCCTGCTGCTGCGCCGGTCATCAAGGCGCTTGCCGAGCGGTTGCAGCATTTGGTGGATATCGGCCTGGACTATTTGACACTCGACCGCGAGACCGATACTTTGTCAGGAGGCGAGTCGCAGCGGGTAAAGATGGTCAAACATCTGAGCGGCAGTCTGGTGGATGTCACCTATATTTTTGACGAACCAAGCGTAGGCCTGCATCCCCGAGACGTTCACCGTCTGAACGAATTGCTGCTGAAGCTGCGTGACAAAGGAAATACGGTTATTGTGGTGGAGCATGATCCTGACGTTATCAAGGTAGCCGATCATATCGTTGATGTTGGCCCCCACGCCGGAAGCCGCGGCGGACTTGTCGTCTATGAAGGCACCTACCAGGGGCTATTGGAATCCGGTACGTTGACGGGCAATCATATGAAGCTGCCGCTTCAATTGAAGCTTGAATGCAGGAAGCCGACGGGCACGCTCCCCATCCATAATGCGACGCTGCATAATTTGCAGGACGTAAACGTTGACGTGCCGCAAGGCGTGCTAACGGTAGTGACGGGCGTTGCCGGCTCCGGCAAAAGCACACTGATCAACGAAGTATTCCTGAACCGCCATCCGGACGCGATTGTCATCGACCAATCCGCAATCGGCGTATCGACACGATCCAATCCTGCTACCTACACAGGCATTATGGATGATGTTCGCAAGGCGTTCGCTTCGGCAAACAAAGTAAACCAAGGCTTGTTCAGCTTTAACTCAAAGGGCGCATGCGATAACTGTCAGGGACTTGGCGTGGTCTATACGGACCTTGCTTTTCTGGATAGCGTCAAGCTGCCATGCGAGGTATGCGGCGGCAAACGTTTCAAGGAAGAAGTGCTTGCCTATAAGCTAAACGGGAAGTCTATTGCGGATGTGCTGGCGATGACGGTAGAGCAAGCGCTGGATTTTTTCCAGCTGAAAGAAGTCGTCCGCAAGCTTCAAGCATTGAGCGACGTCGGCCTAAACTACATTACGCTTGGCCAGCCGCTGAGCACACTTTCGGGAGGGGA
>PJUA01000400.1_pt1 | contig 25985 bp, 16 predicted proteins | sample 1512151 | NCBI WGS metagenome assembly PJUA01 (sample SAMN08177678, study PRJNA422409) | Soil metagenome, whole genome shotgun sequencing project. | isolation source: Soil enriched on filter paper: beechwood xylan treatment | place: USA: Madison | collected 2015-01-15
ATTGGCTAGCAATCCAGCCAGTAATTCTTCTGGTACGTCGTGTTTCTTTTTACTCATTGTGGCTCCGGACAAGGCGACAGTTTCCTGCCAATAGTCCGTTTACACAAAATTATGTACAGGCCCAAAGTTAATCGCGCACGCTTCAATGACGCGTGCGCTAAATTTTGCTTCATTCAGATAATGTCTAACGGCGGGAGATCCCGTTGTGTTAACGACTATACCTTTCTCGTCTTGGAAAATACTTTGGGGCACGCCACGTTCAAGATTTAGATCTTTTACATCGCACTCATACACAGCTGGTCTTTTAATTGCAAACTCCTCCATCACATTAGCCAATGCTTCGGCCTTTGAATTGAGGCGACTAAGATCGCGTGGCATAAGGGCGTGCCTCGCCGAATTGTGCGCAGCTCCAAAATCTGGGTCGACTAGCATTGCTGGCCGATATCCAGCGCGAACGGTATGTAGAGCGATTTTGGAACCCAGACTACCGCAGCCAACAAATGAGGTCTTTATGTCCGGAATGAAATTTACGAGGCCGGATGTTCGGCGAAGCAAATCCGAAGATAACGGCGTGATAAAGCTCACGGCTTCCACATTGATTTCTTTTGTATTGTCAAACGCAGCCGCATCACTTAGCTTTACTCTGTAAGCAAGGAGCTCATAATCTGTGGGCGTGCCGATTAATGGTGCTGGTCTACGAACTGGGAGAACAATATACGCAGAAAAACCTTGGTTGTTTCCCATCCCTGATATTGCGTGCCTCAGATTGGAGGTAAGTTGGCTAAATGAATCACCACATCCGTATTGTTGCGCACGGCATTCGAGATCCGCATATGTTTGGACGGTATCTGGGAGGTAAACACCGAGCGGTTCGGGCAGGTTGCCATCATTCTTATTTGCGCAACAAATGGCCATAAACGTGTAACCCGACGTACTGCCTTCGCCAGCTTTTATGCTGTTGCAGAATGCTCGAATATCTTTACTTTGTAAGACATTCCCAAGCTTGGACGGACTTTGCCCGAGTGAAAAATTCTGTTTAGTCCAGATGTTCCATACTCGATATATTTGCACGCGCCCCATATCCATTTTCTGAATCAGCGGCAAGATATCGACCCTAAGCAAATGATCGTGCCCAGAACGTCTCATCGGCTCCCAGCCTTGACTGAAATCTATCAGCGAGTTGTCCCGAGCGTTTCCAAGCCAAACGGAAATTTGATCGATTATGCGATGAATGCCTTCACTATGAAGGATATCCAGGGCTCCCCCGTACACAAGGCATGGCGGCACACGCATACCGGGCTTATGGGGATTGATATGCGGCAAATTATTGTTGAAGTCGGCTCTGAGCGTTGTGTACGGAGCAGATAATGGATAATCTGCAGGGAAGAAAATTTCCACAGTTTCAATGGGCCGCACTCCCGTAGGGCTCTCACCAAGCGCCTTCCAAGTTGAAGGTAGATCCGTATCGAAATCTACTTCCAGGATTGCCGCTTGTGTTGGTAGCTCTTGTTGTATGCGAACGCCGAGGACAGCCGGATGACCGGCTATCACCCGGAGGGCATCTACGACCTCTATCTTCAACGGCATGATTTTTTATCGCCGTGTGCCAGAGGTTGAATACCAAGCGCGCCACTGGATTTCCCGGCAGTAGTGACGCGGTTGTTCGTAATATGTCTCAATCCCCCTTCAACAACTTCGAAGATTATCGGCCGCTGCTGTGCCTCCGACAAATGATCAGACGTATTCCAAAAGCTTCCTTTAGCAGCATTTGTGATTGACACATATTCATTCTTTGCCCCAATGCATGGCGGGTCAACGTCGTCATCCATAATTAAATCTGAACTGGCAACGATCACTGCACCTGGCAGCGCTTGAGCCAGTGCATCACGAGCATCTTTGCTCACCTTAGGCTGCGCGCTTTTACTCCAGCTATCGTACGACAGAGAGTGCCACGAGCAATGATGCGGAGCGAGCAGAAGATTGTATTGCAAGCTTTTTCGATTCTCTTTATGCCGGGACCAGAGTTTTTCCCAAATGGCGACCTCTGCGTCACCTCCAGAAAGATATCTGACAGCTTCTGCGTTGCGTCCCGCACCAAGCGAATAGTTGATGATCACACTCGATTCATTTTTGCTGAGCAGCTCGTCCTCTTTACTATCGCTAGCCATGAGCGGCGCCAGTAATAGGGCGCTGAAGTTGTTTTGTTCAACGCCGCCAATGGCAGTAATAGGACGGCCCTCCTTCGCCACAATTTCCAAAATGTCATCCGTTTTCCCATTTTCATCTTCAGAGAGAATCAGGATGCGATCACCTTCGGCGCTGAACTTCTTTTTCTTGTACAAGTTAACTCTACGCCTGGCTTCTGCGTTCCATGCCTGCGCGTCTTCACACAGGGTATGGTTCTTACGGCTCGAACGACGAAACACCAGCGGTGACGACCACATTTCTTTGATAATAATTTTTTCGCCTTTTTCTTTATTGCAATAGTCCGTGATTGGCCCCAGATGGAAATGCTCTCTCAGTCCCCGACAGTGGTCTTGATCAGGATGACTGAGCACCATTACGTCGACATAAGGGCGGCCTTTCTCATCAACGGCCAGGAGTTCGCGGAGGTCTTTTGCGACATCACGAACCCCGGTGTCCGGCTTGCGGATGTTGCAGTCGATCAAAATCGTCGTCGTATTTTCTAGTTTGATCAGACTCATATCGCCGTTTCCGACGTTAAAAAACGAAATTTTTGTAGGCATTTTTAATCTCCCAAGATATCGAAGGTGCAGGCCAAGAAACGACCGCGCTTACTTGTATCGCGGCAATAGACACATCAGCCGCAAACAGGTATAATTACTTTATACGTATAAATTTTATACCCGTCAAGTTTATTTACTCACATGAGGCTATTTTGGATAAAAACAGTGAAACGAAAAGATGGGGCGCAATTCAGCGACTAGAATTCATTGAATTTCGGACATTTTGGGAAGGCGGAGTAAACCGAAGCGACATTACAAGCAAGTTTGGAGTGTCGGTTCCGCAGGCTTCAGGGGATCTGTCGACCTATCAAAAATTGGCACCCACTAACCTACGCTATGACTCCAGCGTAAAAAGATATGTGGCAACAGAAGAGTTTTCACCGCTGTTTTTGAAGCTAAATGGCGATCGATATTTGGTGCAGCTGAAAGCCATCTCCGATGGAGTTATTGCTTTAGGAGACACTTGGATTGAAGCGGCACCACCGTCTGGCGTAGTTCCCCTACTGAATCGAAAAATCGATCCACATCTTTTGAAAAAGCTGATCGCGACTATTAAGGAAAAAAAATCGATCGAGGTTCAGTATCAATCGATGTTCGCATCGCCGGATGAAGATGTCTGGAGGCGAATAACGCCTCATGCATTCGGTTTTGATGGGTTACGCTGGCACGTACGCGCTTTTTGTCATCGGGGAAATAAGTTCCGGGACTTTATTGTTTCGCGATGCATGGGGCTTCGCAATCTGGGCGAAACTGGCGTATCACCTCAAGATGATGTGGACTGGAACACCAATTTCGAAGTTTTGTTAAAGCCAAATCCGGTGCTTAGCGAGGCGCAACAGAAGGCAATTGAAATTGACTACGGGATGATCGAGGGAATAGTTGCAGTATCTGTGAGGTGCGCTTTGCTTTACTACTTTGAAAAGCGACTGCGTCTCGATGTGGGTGAAATTGACACACCGGAACAGACCCCCGTAGTCATAAAGAATATCAAAGAGTTTAAGGAGATGGCCTTAAGAGTGAGCGAACGGCTGAATCTAACCTCCCCAAAGAGGTCATGATATTTCTTAGCGCCGAATTGGGATATTTTTATTTGACTGTCGACGAACTCTAACGGGTTCATCGACGGGTCGAATCGAACGGCAATAACAATTGAAGATCAGTAGCACGATGTTCCTCTACGATACGAAGGTGGGCGAGATCATTTCGAAGCTCTTTAAGCTTCCGCGCGAAGTCACCAATGAGAGCGGGGACCTTTGCTTTCCTATCAGATGCAAGATAGGCCAAATTCCCAATTTCTAAGTCATTAACGTCGCGAAAAAAATAATCGCCACTTGTATAAGGAAATTTAATCTCTTTGCATATTAGTGGAGCAAGCTCTAGCCGATGCATTTCAATCTTTGGCAACAACACGGCTGCCTGAGCTCGCCAAACCATACTTTCAATTTTTCGCTTATCACCTGCTGCCAGATACCAAGCTGCGTGGCTCGATTCGACTCCGTCAAAAGAGTCCCTTGTACCGCTCTCCCAACATTTTTCCAAAATTTCGGCATTCTCGATCCATCCCCGCTGCACTGCATATTCTTTGAGCAAAGGAAATGGTTTATAGAGCGTTTTCGTATCCGCTGCCAAAAGCATTTCCGCTAATTCCACGTCCCACATTGAGAGAGAAACGAGCATCTGCGCAATAAGCGGTCTCTGAATAACATTGACACCGGAATCTAAGAGTCGCACGCCACAATAAGCCAGCATATCGATCGAAGAGACAACGCCGGACCACTGGTGGATTGCCAGGGCCGGCTCTGGCTGGGGAATTTCTAAGAATGGAATCCCACGAGCGACTAACAAGATTACAGTACGCAAATGGCTAGGAATACTTCGTGACCGACTTTCGTATTCATGAATAAAAGCCTTCCACTGGCCCCATTTAGCTCCTGTCTGCGCATTATTGATGAATATAACTCGTGCTTGGTTTCCTAATGCTTTGACAAAAAAGTCTACTGTCAATCGGCTTTCATTTCCAATTTGAAGATCATAGGAAGAATATAAGAACTGAAGCGGGCTTTGTGTAGTCGAGTATTCAAGTCGATCAACGAAGAAGCCAGAATCGCCCAGCGAATCATACAATCGTTTCTCTATCGATCGAGGTACGGGCTCTGGCAATGCAACAATGACGCATTTTCCATCACGAATAGAGTCACAAATTGCTCCAACAAAATTGGAGGGTCCAGGAAGGTCCCAAAATTTCATATCTCTTGTGGGCTCATCAATAGTGCCTTAGCCAACCAAGGATTTAAGGTAAATGACGACGTCCCTACCCGCGTCACGTAGCCCAAATACTCGGCCCAGATCATTACGTGCGATACGCTTGTTCTTTCGACCTCACTGAGCTCTGCGATATCTTGCTCATCTGTTCCATCGCCCAAGGCCGCTAGCGTCGAGAGACATTTACGAGCAACAGGCAACATGACGCCAAATAAACCGAGAATTTCATTGTATTTCGGCGTCGTCTTAAGATCGGCATGCACTTTAGCAAGCCGTTCTTCAATCAACTCAGTGCTATTACGATGCGTAAGCCGATACAACAGCACCGGCCACATTCCGGTCGCCTCGCTAACCTGAGTGAGGAACTCCGGTTTGTGAGATAAATTGCAGTCCTCAAGCCAGTGTCGTACAAAGCCATCGCTCCAATGACGCAGAGTAATAATGCTGTTTTCAGCCATCAGGGATTCTGGAGTCTCCTCAATGAAGTTCCATAATCTTTTTGGGTCGGCCACAAACAGCACGTGAGCAAAGCGATCTTTTGCGTTCAGTTTCTCTAGTCGGGATACGGCTTCACTAACCCATTCCGCATTCCAGTTTGTGGAATATGGAACAATTAATATTTTTGTTCCATCTACAGGTCGATTTGTTAGCGCCCGAAGAGCCTTGCTGAAGTCATGCCTTTCTTGACTACCGCTCAGGGTTTCCAAGAATTCCTGACCAAAGCTTCCCTCCAGGGATCGCTCTATATCGTCAATGGCGGTGGCAACACTACCAACAACAATACTTACCCTATTAATAGCTTGCCCAATGCGATCAATATCCTGCGCGGTGAAACAGCCGCGCAAGTCTGTTCGACCTCCCAAGCGCTTGCGGAACGTGGCGTACTCCAGCTCAGGAGGAGGCTCTCGGTCCATCAATAGCAACGTTTCAATCTCCTCGCTACCGCCCAATAATAAAATTATATTTGGGTTTCTTAGATGAAAATTGCCGTCGACAACCTCGCGCAGAACGCCAAGGCTCACCATTTCACTCAACAAGACTTTAAAGTCATGTTCATCCGTTTCCAGGAAGCCTTTCGGCCACCATTGCGTCGCAAGAACTCGTATCCGCTTGTAATTTAAACTTTCATATTTGTGGGCTGCGTTCAGCATCTCGTAGGCAAGCGAATACGCGATTACTTCATATCGTGTGTCCAGTTGTAAAGTGAGCTGGAATTTCGCGCGGATTTCATCTGATAGTCGCCGCTGCCGTCCTTTATACGATGCGTCAATATGTTGACTCCGAATTACATACGACGGGCCGTCTAATTTTGCTTCCGTACCGACAGCGGTAACCATATGTCTCAATAAATGAGAGCAGTACAATTGAATGAGACTGGGATAATAATTAGTCTGTGCAAGAATTCGAGTTACGAGACTGGGCTCTTCAAATACAAAGCCTGCTGCAGAAAAGGGTTTTGTTATAAGATCCTGCGCCTGGTACCACTCTGCCCCTTCTAATAGCGGGCCAACAGGTATGGGTTCACCAAAGTGGGCAAGAGGATTATTGGCTAATCTAGAAGTTCTCAGTACGTTATGAAGCCCCGCGAACACAACTTTAAAGCGGCGGTCGGTAGACTCCATAATTCCTTTTAACCTAGATGTATGTGCAAACTCGTCCTTTGCATCTAATTCAAAGAATTTGTCTGCTTCATCTAGTAAGAGAAGCACGCGCAATGCAGGCTTTGAACTAAATAAGCCTTTAAGTTCAGCTATGAAGGAATCTATACGCCGCGATGCCATTGATGAGGATGGCTCCGCCCTAGCGGCCGATTTCATAGGCATCAATCCGATTTCGGAAAAGGCACGAGCTAGACATCCCCATATCCCTCCCACTGGCAAGGTCGTTCCAATACCTTCTCCTTTTAAGTCTATCCACTTAGCATAGTGCCCTTGCCCAGATTCAGGATGATGAAAAAGCTGCTCAGCTTTTCTCAAAAGAGCTGTCTTACCCAATTGACGCCCACCGTATATGAAACAATGGCCCGCAATATCTTGGACCGCCTTTAGTTCTGCTGCACGTCCGAAAAACATCTCAGTGGGCACCACGCTGGACGTAGGGTCAAACGGGGCCGAATACGAAAATGGAAGGGTCAAGCTGAAAAATAGTGCAAGCCTAGAACGTGGCTCAGCGGCTAACTTGAAGATTAGGATTTCATCCACTATCAGGAAACTATGCTGAGAAGCCTTCGCTTCTCGGCTAATTTCTCTACGCTTTCGTTCATTTAGACGCCCAAAAAAAAGAACAATCGTTGGGCGCGAGTGGACTCCTGCCGATGCGAGTCGGACGATATCCTCCTCTTGTTTTTGAGCAACCAAGACAATTCGATACAGTCCTGCGGCACGAGATCCGAAGTGCGGAACCTGACAGATATTTCTGTCACTTATTGGCTCGGTCGTCACATCCCACTCATTACGGAGCCCCGCAGTCTTTTGGGGAGCGGACTGACTTGTTCCGAATCCGATTCCTTGAAGAATTAGCCGAATAGAATCCCTGGGATGATTTTTTTCTGTTTTCAAACTGAACCATGCCTTCAACATTGCATATGTTCCAGCAAACGGGTCCTGCTCAGTTCCCAAGACAGAGAAATCAAGCGGGCCTATAGAGGAGCGTGTTTGCACAAGCCTCAGCAGCTCATCCGGTTGCTCGCCTCGCATAGCATTTTCGATCGCATTAACTTGCGTCGGGAAAAACAGTCCAAATTGGTCGATGGCATCTTGTGAAAGTGATTCGAGAGGCTCTAAGCGCTCGGCACGCTGAAATTGCTCGTTAGCAGTCAGAATGTCGCCGCTCTCGATGCTTTTATTAAGTATCTCAAGTGTTTGAGCAGATACTTCGAGCCGTTTCAGCGCTTCAAAACGGCTTCTCAGTTCGCTTGTTCTGGCAAGTCTCTGGCTTTTTGCGACATCAACAATTTCATTCAAACCACGAAATATTTGAGTGAAGGCCAAGGTATCTTTTGCTACTAATTCATACATTACCAATCGACTTTCTACTGCTGCTCGCTCTGCTTCCGAGACTAATCCATATGCGAATGCAATCTCATTGTTGGATCTAATTTCGCCAATTTTCAGGTGCAACAGATCGCTATTAGCCTCTTTTTCGGAATGAATAGTTCCCTGCAACTTTGAGAGCTTCTCGTCATCTATGCCGCTTCTGAAAATTCTCAGCATTTTCTCCGCGCCATCTAAATCCTGCATTTCAACGCGGTTGCAGAAGGCTGAATCAAAATCGAAATTATGCTCTTGACATTTTTTAAGACACGCAAGGATTTCCTCAGCCGATTCTGATGACTTCCATTCTTGGCCTAGCAAAATCGGCGGTGCCAACAATAATTCACGTCCCAAAACCTCTTCGGCAGACGGTTCCTTTATCTCCAGTGAATCGGGCATTTCAAACACAGACAATACGCTTCTCAGACTTCTGAGCAGTACATTTCTAGCGATAGTTACCAGATTCCAATTATCATTTTCCAGCGGTCGCGAGAAATGATTTTGCATTTCTTCTTCTAATTGAATGAGGTCTTGAAATACTTTAGCGCCCGCAATGCGTTTCTCGTCCTTGAAGTTATCATTCTTTAGCTCAACTATTGATATCCAACGATTGGCGAGATCAATGGCATCCCTTACTCGGACGAAAATTTGCTGAAATGCCTTTGCGTCAGACTCGCTGACAGTCAATTTTGAATTTAACTCTCTGTCGGTTTGATGGATACGACGCACGATAGCGTCAGAGTTATTCAGTGCTGTAATTCTCTCTCGCACCTTGTCTATAGCCTTAAAATCGTCGCTCAGAATTGGAGCAAAAATCTGCTCAATGTCGCCACCAGCTTTCTGCCAATGGGACCAAATTCGACTACCACCGCCATGAACCAACACCGCCTCACGTTCACGGCGTGTCCATTCACTGGCCTCAGATACAACCCGCTGCAATTGTTCATTCCAGGAAAGCTCGCTCTTAGCCACCCGTAAGAATGGCATATCCATTCGATGTCGCAGCTTAATCTCGCTGAACTCCAACAGCGTTTGAGATAATCTGTAAACCAGTAAATGTTCGTGATTAAAGCCACCTATGTGTCTCAATGTAGCTGCAGCGGAACCTATTGTTTCAAAGAAGATAGGCTTGATCGTCGCGGCAACCAATAAGATATTAATTGCCGTCTGAAAGGATTCAGGTACGGCATCCATTCGAAAATACTCCGCACTTAGCTTGGTATATTCGTGATGAAGATAGTTTGCAATCGAACCATCTGAAGAGGATATTTGATCCGCTAATGCCAAACTAGCCAGTAGCGGATTGGCCGGTCCACGCACCTGATCGCCCATTTTTTCCAGAGCTAACGAGTATTGATATGCGATGCCATATCTTTCCTCAGCGAGTGCTTGCCAGATAGGCTTACAAATATCTCCAGCAATCTCAGAAAATGCGTCCTCCTCAATTCCCTCAGTAGCTCGGGCAGTTTCGTCGTCGCTGTTCTCGGCCGTTGTGGGGAAGTCTTGGGCGTCTTCATTTCGCGAAGAAGACATGGCTGTATCATCAACCAGATGAAAGGACCCGTCGCTTGATTCGCCTTGAGAAGCATCGTCTGTGACGAAAGGCTCTTTCGTCACATCCTCTTTCGGTATTGGCGCTCCTGGTGTTTGCTCTTCTAGGGTTAGCTCTTCTGGAGCTGTTTTTTCTGGAGCTGGTTTTTCTGAAGCTGGTTCTTTTAGTACTGGCTCTTCTGGTACTAGCTCTTCTGGTGTGGGCTCGCCGTTATAGATAGCTGGAATTAAATCATCCTCTGCGGCAGGCTCGGATAGAGACCCGCTCGCAGCTATCAGATCAGAATAATCGGCAGTGAAGTCAAATTCATCGCAATAAGGAGAAAGTAGATCAAGAATTCTATTTTCTAAATCTTGAATTTCCCCTTCAAAAAAAGCCTCGCGCTCCTTTAACTCAGCTCGCTCTCGCTGATAAGACCTACGCAATCCTAAATCTAATGCCGACTTAATTGCGCTCTCACGCTCACCGATCTGACTTCTGATAGCCCCCAGTTCTGATTCTGTTGCGCGAAACTTCTCCGCTTCTGAAGTGAAGCGAGGAATAGCTGCCTGGAGATCTGCGCTCAGCAATTCAAGCTCGTCATGGTTAACACATTTTCTCTGTGCTAGAGTCCATCGAGCTAAAATTTGATTCTGCAAAACGCCGGAGATGAATTCAATAGAGCGAGCAGAAATCGCGGCTTCAAGTTCAACTTTGAAAGTATTAAGTTTCCGCGAAAAATCCGAATTTTTCTTTCGAGATTCATAATCCTTAAAGGCCACTTTCAATATGTTGAGAGAATCGGAAATTTTTTCCAGTGCCTCTCTCGAAGGATGAGCCTGAAGTTCACTTATGTCTTCAAGTAGCTCTTTAAGAGAGGCATCCCAATCTAAGTGCTCCTCGCGGTTGAAAGTATTAGCAATCAATTGGCTGTTGGGCAATTCTGCATTAGTGATCTGCCGCGAATTTTCTGACATTTCGCCACCTATTTTGTTTTCTGGCCAAGATAGCAATTTTTCAAGGTCAGTCAGATGCGGACAAACCTCAGAAGCCCTATCGACAAACCATTTTGATTTGCTAATTGAGGACAGCGAAAACGCCACGTAACCAAGCTGCTGTAGCCTTGACGGTGTGATGTTCACTTCCCCCAATTCTTCCAAAAGACGAGGCCAAATCATAAAAACGCCCAACAAATCTTGGGCCTTCTTTACGTTTTCGTGTTGAAGTAACGCCGCTTCAATGTTGCGCCATTCACTACAAACTCGTTGAATTTCAGCCGCCTCATATTTGAATGAGGAGAAATTGGGATATGCGGTGCTTATCAACGCATAGTCTGGAGAAACAACGGCCTTTAATTGATAACCACGACTGCGGAGCATCGCAGTTCTATGAGATTCCGGACCGATATTTATTTCGTAGATCGCCTGCCAAAACTTCTGATATCTATATAGCGGATCACCGAGAAAAGCCAATATTCGCCGATTCTTTATTGGTGGATTCTCAATGTTTTCTAGCCATGTGGCCGAATCTAAACTCTGCTTCGATAACTTGGCCTCGTTATCTTTTCTCACTTCTCGTGTAAAACCAAACTGCCCCATTAGATTGAAAATTAAAGGAGTAGCTTTATTCTTCTCTTCGACTAAAGACGGCGGAAGGCCCCAAATCAAGGATTCACCTTTAGCTTTAGATGCAACTTCCAAAGAGATTAATTCGGACATAATTCCCCGTTGACGGATTTTTAGTTTTAGTACATCTCTTGATTTCGGCTTCGGAGCGGCAATTCAAGGCTTTTAAGCAAAGCTACTGCTCTACAAAAAGTTCGATGTAGCCCCCCGGCTAACGATAATGTAGCTCATTTGATCATATCCCATCTTGAAATGACAAAAGAAGAGAGGGCGGCATAGCGATAGTCCCTGGCACTCGAGACAGCCTAAAGATTTCGTTCTAGAGTCTTCTATACGCATCAAATTGACCTTCGACATATTGGCCTTAAGGTCTCGCTGGCACATCTTCCTGAGCTGGAGCCTCTCTATGGTCTTCTACTTACGCAGCCCCATTTGAATACCGGCAGCGCTTTGGCCCTACGATATTGAACAGTCCACGCTTTACGGCGAATCCCGAGGAGGCCAGCTTTAAGTCTAATTCAACTGCTTTATGGCATTAAGCAGCATCAATAGCAATTCATCGCTACTATCTGGAAGCGCCGCCCATACCAGCCCCATCTGCTTTGAATACTCAATCCAAGCGGAAATCATGTCGTCAACCAGACAGTCTTTACCAGCAGCAATAAGAACAGCCTGCATCCTCGCAATGTCACGCGGATAATCCCTAGAAATACGCGCGCGCTCTTTAAGTAATACGCCCCCCCGCCCAACTTTCCGCCGCAGTGGATTTTCGCGCTGAATGGCTTGCCTCAATCTTTCCTCTGCGACTAATGCCCTATATCTAAAGCTAGCAGAATCTTTTAATAGCTCAGATATCTGTAGCCAATAATCACGACCAATATCACCATCTCGTACAGCCAGGTCGTGCAACGTCCGGAGCGCAATTGAAAGATCAATTTCGGCAAAGTGATTAAATGTCATCTTGTGTCCTTAATCGGCGTATACGTTTCAGCACATGCTCGATCACCTTGCACATAGGAATGCGTTGGCTTTAGTGAAGAAGGATCAGCGGGCAGAGATCGTTGGTAAATTTTTGAAGAGGTAGAAATAGCCTTTTCACACGGCGTTGTGAAAAATTACCACGCTAGTATGGACACTCATCGAGAAGTCTAAAAGCCACTGCCAGAGTGATTTTGGGCGACGTCCATGGGACATCCACTAATCCTTGCTGCAGCCGGCGCGACGACCAGGAATCGCTGGCCACCATCGACCGCGCCCTGGAGCTGGGCATCAACCTGCTGGACACGGCCGACATGTACGGCCCCTACACCAATGAAGAGCTGGTCGGTCGTGCCATCAAGGGGCGCCGCGACAAGTTCTTCATCGCCACCAAGTTCGGTTTCAAGCGCGACCCGGCCGATCCCACCGTGCGCGGCGTGGACGGCAGCCCGGCCTATATCCGGCAAGCGGTCGAGGGCAGTCTCAAGCGCCTGGGCATCGAGGCCATCGATCTCTATTACCAGCACCGCATCGATCCCAATACTCCCATCGAAGCCAGCATGGGCGTGCTGTCCGATCTGGTGCGGGCCGGCAAGATCCGCTACATCGGCCTGTCCGAGGCCTCGTCGGCCACGCTGGAGCGGGCGCACCGGGTGCACCCGGTCACCGCGCTGCAGAGCGAATATTCGCTGTGGACGCGCGACCCGGAAAGCGACGTGCTGGCCACCTGCCGCGCACTGGGCATCGGCTTCGTGGCCTACAGCCCGCTGGGCCGGGGCTTCCTGAGCGGCGCCATCCAGCGCGTCGAGGACCTGGCCGAGGATGATTTCCGGCGCAGCAATCCGCGCTTCCAGGGCGAGAATTTCCAGCGCAACCTGCAATTGGTGGCAAAAGTGAAGGAAATCGCCAGCCAGCACGGCTGCACGCCGAGCCAGCTGGCGCTGGCCTGGGTGATGGCCCAGGACCCGCATCTGGTCCCCATCCCCGGCACCAAGCGCCGGCGCTATCTGGAGGAAAATGCCGGCGCCTGCAATGTGAAGCTTTCTGCCCAGGATCTGCAGAACCTGGACGCGGTCTTCCCACGCGGTGCCGCCGCCGGTGAGCGCTATACCGAAGCCAGCATGAAACTGCTCAACGGCTGATTCCCTGGCCGACCTCTGGCCGACCTCTGGCCGCCCCCTGGCCGATCCCGCAGCAGACCCCGCACCCGGCGCCGACCTCGGCGCCGGGCCGGCGACCTCCCCGAACCACCGACCTTCCGCCCCGCCCCTACGTAGTCCTACTGAGTCGCTCTACGTGGTGCCCCGCTTGTTCTGCTTGTCGTAAATGCCAATACTACGACCAACAAAAAAAGCCGCATCCGCGTGCCGACAATCCACGATCAGGGACATTCACCACCAGGCTGCAGCCAGCCGGCTGAGCGCATCCGTCGGCAGGCTGCCGCTGCGCACAGGTTCAGCATCAACACCCGGACATGACCTGTCCGGGGGATAAAAAAACAGGGCGTCAAAAACGCCCTACCACCTTCAAAACGACAGAGGAGAACAGATGTCCGTCGCTGCCCCATCCGCAAAGAGTCCTTTGCGCCTATTGCTGTTGCTGCCTTTCATCGCCCTGCTCTGGGTACCGTTCTACAACCAGGAACTGCCCAGCCTGTTCGGCTTCCCTTTCTTCTACTGGTATCAGCTGGCGTGGGTGCCGCTGACTTCCCTGATCATCTGGCTGGTCTATCGTGATGGCCTGAAAAAGGGAGTCGAGTGATGGAGACCACCAACATCCACTGGACCGCCCTCTGGGTCTTCCTGTTCTTCTTCGTCCTGGTCACCGTGCTGGGCTTCATGGCCTCGAAATGGATGGCCGGCCCCAGCAACAAGGGCGCCCACCTCGATGAATGGGGCCTGGGTGGCCGCAACTTCGGCACCTGGATCACCTGGTTCCTGGTCGGCGGCGACTTCTATACCGCCTATACCGTTATCGCCGTGCCGGCGCTGGTCTATGCGGTGGGGGCCTATGGCTTCTTCGCCCTGCCCTACACCATCCTGGTCTATCCCATCGTGTTCGTGATCATGCCCAAGCTGTGGCATGCCGCCCACAAGGCCGGTCACGTGACCGCCGCCGACGTGGTCTGGGGTCGCTACCAGTCGCGTCCGCTGGAGTTCGCCATCGCCCTGACCGGCGTGGTCGCCACCATGCCCTACATCGCGCTGCAGCTGATCGGCATGGAAGTGGTCATCAAGGCCCTGGGCCTGACCGGTGAACTGCCGCTGCTGGCGGCCTTCGTGATCCTGGCGCTGTACACCTACTCGGCCGGCCTGCGGGCGCCGGCACTGATCGCCTTCGTCAAGGACATCATGATCTACATCGTGGTGATCGTAGCGGTGGTGGTGGTACCGGCCAAGCTGGGGGGCTACGGTGCGGTGTTCAGCTCGGCGCGCGATGCCTTCGCCCTCAAGGGTGGCGCCACCGGCCTGACCCTGAAGCCCACGCAGTTCCTGCCCTTCGCCTCGCTGGCCCTGGGTTCGGCACTGGCGGCCTTCATGTATCCGCATACGCTGACCGGCATCTTCGCCGCCAAGGACGCCAATACCATCCGCAAGAACGCGGTGTTCCTACCGGCCTATACCGTGCTGCTGGGTCTGATCGCGCTGCTGGGTTACATGGCCTATGCCGCTGGCATCAAGGTGCAAGCCAACAACGACGTGGTCCCGGCGCTGTTCAACAACCTGTTCCCGGGCTGGTTCGCCGGCTTCGCCTTCGCTGCCATCGCCATCGGTGCGCTGGTGCCGGCTGCGGTGATGTCCATCGGTGCCTCCAACCTGTTCACCCGCAACTTCTGGAAGCCTTACGTCAATCCTGGCATCAGCCATGAAGGCGAAGCCAAGGTGGCCAAGATCGTGTCGCTGGTGGTCAAGTTCGGCGCGCTGGTGTTCATCCTGTTCCTGCCGACCAAGTTCGCGCTGGACCTGCAGCTGCTGGGTGGCGTGTGGATCCTGCAGACCTTCCCGGCCCTGGTGTTCGGCCTGTTCGTGGGCTGGTTCGGTGCGCGCGCCCTGCTGTGCGGCTGGGCGGTGGGTATCGTCGGTGGTAGCTGGATGGCCTTTGCCGATGGCATCAAGCCGGTCCATAGCTTCATCATCGGCGGCGAGACCTATACCCTCTACACCGGCCTGATCGCCCTGACCCTCAACGTGGTCGTGGCCGTGATCGCCAACCTGATCTTCGGCAAGGGTTCGCAACCCGCGCTGAAGCGCTGAGCGAGCGCCTGCGGGCGCCCGTCGTAGAAAAGCCGAGCCCGACCCATGTGGTCGGGCTCGGCTTTTTTTGTTCCCCGAAGCCGGTGGCCGTTACGTTCTCAGGCCAGCGCTTCCAGACACAGGGCGATACCCTGGCCACCGCCGATGCACAGCGACACCACGGCGCGCCGCTGACCGGTGCGCTGCAGCGCGTGGGCGGCCTTGGTGATGAGGATGGCCCCGGTGGCGCCGATGGGGTGACCGTGGGCGATGGCGCCACCGTCGATGTTGAGGATGTCGGACGGAATGTCCAGCTCACGCTGCACCGCCAGGGCGATGGCGGCAAAGGCTTCGTTGATCTCGAAGCGGTCCACCTCGCCCAGGCTCCAGCGGGCGCGGGCCAGCGCCTGGCGGATCGCCGGCACCGGTCCCAGACCGAACATGCCCGGCTCCACACCACTGACGGCCGCTGCGCGCACAACCACCAGCGGGGTCAGGCCCAAAGAATCGGCGGTCTCGCGGGTACTCACGATCATCGCCGCCGCACCGGCATTCACGCCGGGCGCATTGCCGGCGGTGATGCTGCCGTCCTTGCGGAAGGCCGGCTTCAGGCGGGCCAGCGATTCGACCGTGGTGTCCGGGCGCACGGACTCGTCCTGGTCGAAGATCTGTTCACCTTTCTTGCTGGTCAGGGTAATGGGCAGGATCTCGCGGCTGAAGTAGCCGGCCGCCTGGGCGGCGGCGAAGCGCTGCTGGCTCTGCGCGGCGTAGTGGTCCTGTTGCTCGCGGCTGAGGCTGAACTGCTGCACCAGGTCTTCGGTATGCCAGCCGGAATGCTTTCCGGAGAAGGCATCGTTGAGGCCGTCGCTGAGGATGGCGTCGATCACCGCGCCATCGCCCATGCGCATGCCGGCACGCGCTCCGGGCAGCAGATAGGGGGCGCGTTCCATGTTTTCCATGCCGCCGGCGATGACACAGCGCGACAGCCCGGCGCTGATCTCGCCCAGTGCCGTCACCACCGCCTGGGCGCCGGAACCGCAGACGCGGTTGATCGCCATGGCCGGGGTCTCGACCGGCAGACCGCCCTTGATCGCAGCCTGGCGGGCCGGGTTCATGGCGTTGCCGGCCTGGATCACATTGCCCATCACCACCGAATCGACCACTTCCGGGGCGATACGGGTGTTCTGCAAGACCGCCCGGATCGCCTGGGCGCCCAGCTCCACGGCGGGGACGTCCTTCAGACTGCCGCCAAAGCTGCCGATCGCGGTGCGACGCGGCGAACTGATCACGATTTCCTGCTGCATGGCCTACTCCTTCCTCACTAGTCGTTCTTCACCCATGCCGCTGTCTGCGACCACCCGACGGGCGGCGCTGACAGGCAGCGGCACACCGTTGCCTTCCCAACAAGAGGCGGGAAGGCAACTTACTTTCATAATGCAACTTACTAGATGCTATCACTGCGGACGCCGATTGGCATCTCGTAGTTTTGCTGTTGCCGGGGTGGGGTCGGTCAGTCAGGAGGAGGGCCCGCCGTCGAGCGACGGCGGGTGGTGGCGCAGCGAGGAGCGCCTCAGTCGGCGCCTCAGTCGGCGCTGCTGGCGGCCGGATGTTCGGCCAGCGGCACGAAGGTATTGCTGGCGGCATCCAGCGCCAGGATGGAGCCGGATTCGATGTCATAGACCCAGCCGTGCAACGCCAGGCGGCCCTGCGCCAGGGCCACCGCCACCGAGGGATGGGTGCGGATGTTGTTCAGTTGGGCGATCACGTTCTCGCGCACCATGCCGTCGATACGGTCCTTTTCGGTGGCGTGCGGACGGGATTCGTTGATCATGCGGGCCGCATCCGTATGGTGCAGCCAGTTGCGCACGGCCGGCATGTGATCCAGGCAGGCACAGGTCGCCACGGCGGTCATGGCGCCGCAGTCGGAGTGGCCGCAGATGACGATGTCGGAGACCTTCAGCTGCGCCACCGCGTATTCCACCGTGGCACTCACGCCGCCCGGCTCGGGGCCGAAGGACGGCACGATATTGCCGGCGTTGCGGATGACGAACAGGTCGCCCGGTTCGCGCTGGGTGACCAGCTCCGGCACCATGCGGCTGTCGGAACAAGAGATGAACAGGGCCTTGGGCGTCTGCCCGGTGGCCAGGGTCTTGAACAGCTCCTTGCGGGAGGGGAAGACGTCCTGCTGGAAGCGCAGGAAGCCATTGATGATGTCGCGCATGGGGGGAGTCGCCTCAAATATTAAGTTTCAACGGCGACATTATGAACCGGATTTCGAACATGCTGACGGCTACGCTTATCTATCGGGACACATCGCCTTTCTTGCGCAAATAGCAATGAATAGCAATGAATAGCAAAAATTAAGTTTTTCACTTGAGATTTCTAATACTTTCCTTTGATAAACTCCCAGGCTCGGAGGAGCACCACGCTCTCTGTGGGCTCTTTTCGAGGCAGTCCTGGTCGCTTTGGGGTGACCATTTCTATTAATAAATCGGGGAAAAAAAACTTATGATCACTAGGTATGTCACCACCGTGGCAGCTATCGCCATGGTTTCCGTGCTCGGGGGTTGCGCCACGGAAAGTTCACGCAGTCTGCCAGTGGCCCAGGTGGCCAGCGCCAACCAGGCCTATCAGGGCGCACGCAGCCCGATCGCGGTGGGCAAGTTCGATAACCGTTCCAGCTATCTGCGCGGCATCTTCTCGGACGGCGTCGACCGTCTCGGCGGCCAGGCCAAGACCATCCTGATCACCCATCTGCAGCAGAGCAATCGCTTCTCGGTGATGGATCGCGACAACATGAACGAACTGGCACAGGAAGCCCAGTTGAACAAGCAGGCGCAATCCCTCAAGGGTGCCAGCTATGTGGTCACCGGTGACGTCACCGAGTTCGGCCGCAAGGAAACCGGCGACCGCCAGCTGTTCGGCATCCTCGGCCGCGGCAAGTCGCAGGTCGCCTACGCCAAGGTCAACCTGAACATCGTGGACGTGAATACCTCGCAGGTGGTCTATTCGACCCAGGGTGCGGGGGAATACAGCCTGGACAATCGCGAGATCATCGGCTTCGGCGGCACCGCCAGCTATGACTCCACGCTCAATGGCAAGGTGCTTGACCTGGCCATCCGCGAAGCCGTCCAGAAACTGGTGACCGGTATCGATTCCGGCGCCTGGAAGCCCTGATTCCCCCACAGGAAGCGAGTAACCCAATGATGAAGACAAAGCTTGCCGCAGGCTTCGCCCTCGGCCTGGCGCTGGTGCTCAGCGGATGCGCCAATCACGCACAGAAGTCCCTGTACGGCTGGGGCAACTACCAGGACCAGCTCTACGAACACTTCAAGACCGAAGGCAACGGCAATGAAGCCGAGATCGCTGCGCTGGAAGAAAACCTGCAGAAGATCCGCGCCAGCGGCGACGCCGTGCCCCCCGGTTATCACGCCCACCTGGGCATGCTGTACGCCTCCATCGGCAAGGAAGACCAGTTGATCCAGGAACTGCAGACCGAAAAGGCGCTGTTCCCCGAATCGACCGCCTACATGGATTTCCTGATGCGTAACTACAAGAAGGGAGCTGCAAAATGATTTCGGGCACATTCAAGAGCCTTGCCGCTACCCTGCTGGTGCTGCTGGCCACCGGCTGCGCCACCCAGAAGAAGCCCTATGACTACGCCGAGTTCAAGGCCGCCCGCCCGGCCTCGATCCTGGTGCTGCCACCGGTGAACAATTCTTCCGAAGTGATCGCGCCCTACGGCATGATGTCCCAGGCCACCCAACCGCTGGCAGAATCGGGGTACTACGTGATCCCGGTCTCGCTGGCGGCGGAGACGTTCAAGCAGAACGGCCTGAGCAATCCGACGGACATCCAGGAACTGCCACCGGCCAAGCTGCGCCAGATCTTTGGTGCGGACACCGCGCTGTACATGACCATCACCAACTACGGCACCGCCTATAAGGTGGTGCAGAGTGAAACCCTGGTGTCGGCCGATGCCAAGCTGGTCGACCTGCGCTCCGGCAAGCTGCTGTGGGAGGGATCGGCCAGGGCGTCCAGCCTGGAGCAGCAACAGAACTCCGGCGGCGGACTGCTCGGCGTGCTGGTGTCGGCGATGGTCAACCAGATCATCAACACCGCCAGCGACACCAGCTACAAGATGGCCGGTATCACCAGCTATCGCCTGCTGCGTGCCGGCAGCCAGAACGGACTGCTGTACGGCCCGCGTTCGCCGCAATACCAGAAGGACTGAACTTGCTGGCGTGATCCATCAGTAACCAGGTAAGCAGGCAAGCAAACGCCGCTGCGAGCACTTCGCAGCGGCGTTTTCTATTGGCGATCCGTGATGGGCGATCTGTGATTGGCGTTTTGCGCGTAGGCAGTCAGGTCAGGCGGCCGCCAGCTGGTACTTGCGAATCTTGTCGTAGAGCGTCTTGCGCGGAATCCCCAATCGTTCGGCCGCCACCGCTACGCTGCCCTCGCTGTCCTTCAGAGCGGCGGCGATGAGGCCGGCCTCGAACTGTTCCACCTGCTCCGGCAAGGGGGACGCCGGCAGGTCGCCGGCCGGCATCCCGAGGCCGGCGATCTGTTCCACGCCCAGCACCCAGCGGTCGGCGAAATTGCGCAGCTCGCGCACGTTGCCGGGCCAGTCGCGCTGTTGCCAATGCTGCATCTGCGCTGCCGTCCAGGGGGGCGACTCGCGCCGATAACGCACCGCCGCCGCCTGGCAGAAATGCGCCAGCAACAGCGGGATGTCGCTGCTGCGCTGGTTCAGCGCCGGCAGGTCGATGGCGACCACGCCGATGCGGTAGTACAGGTCTTCGCGGAACTGGCCCTCGCCGGCCAGCTTCAGCAGGTCGGCCTTGCTGGCGGCGATCACCCGGCAATCGATGGCGACCGACTCGTTGCCACCCAGGCGCTCCAGGCGCCGCTCCTGCAGCACGCGCAGCAGCTTGACCTGCAAGGCCAGCGGCATGCTTTCGATCTCATCGAGGAAGAGCGTGCCACCGTCGGCATATTCCAGCTTGCCGATGCGGCGCTTTTGCGCACCGGTGAAGGCGCCGGCTTCGTGGCCGAAGATTTCGCTCTCGAACACGGTTTCCGGCAGGGCGCCGCAATTGAGTGCCACGAACGGCCCCTTGCGGCCGCTGGCGGCATGCAGCTGGCGCGCCACGACTTCCTTGCCGGTCCCCGTCTGGCCGTTGATCAGGACATCCACGTCGGCCGGCCCCAGGCTGCGGATGAGCGTGCGCACGCGTTCGATGGCGGGCGACTGGCCGACCAGCGGTGGCAGTTCCGGGTCATGTGCCCAGGCTTCGCGCAGGCGGCGGTTTTCCAGCACCAGGCTGCGCTTTTCCTGGGCGCGCAGGGCGATCTCCAGGAGGCCGTCCGAACTGAAGGGTTTTTCGACGAAGTCATAGGCGCCGGCACGCATGGCCTCCACTGCCATGCCGACGTCGCCATGGCCGGTGACCACGATCACCGGCAGGTCGGGGTCGATGGCCACCACATGCGCCAGCACCTGCAGGCCGGACCAGCCCGGCAGGCGCACATCGGTCACCAGCACGCCGGCAAAGTCGCGGGTCAGCAAAGGCAGGGCCTGCTCGGCGCTGGCGCAGGCGGTCACCGTAAAACCCTCCAGCTCCAGCGCCTGGGCGGTGGCGTGGCGCACGGCCTGCTCGTCCTCGATCAGGATGGCGCTCGGGGCGCCGCTTGGTCTGTCCATCAATTCTCCGTCTTCAACAGGGGCAGGCGCACCACGAATTCGGCGCCGCCTTGTTCATGATTATGCGCGCTCAACTGACCATTCATGGCTTGCACGATCGATGAGGAAATCGCCAGTCCCAGCCCCAGGCCCTTGCTGGAAGACTTGGTGGTAAAGAAGGGTTCGAACAGGTGCGGGGCCACCTCGTCGGCGATGCCGGTACCGGAATCGCGGATGCGCAGCACCGCCTGGCGCTGGGCGTGATCGACCTCCAGCAGCACGCAGACGCATTTGCGCGGCGCCTCTTCGACGGCATCCAGGGCATTGCGCAAGAGATTGATCAGGACCTGCTCGGTGCGCACCACGTCGCCGGTGACGTGGACGGCTTCGCGCAGTTCGATGCGCACTTCGACGCCCTGCTTCTCGAAGTCGCCCGACAGCAGCAGCACCGAGGCCTCGATGGCCTGGCGCAGATCGACCGCCACCGGCGCATCGCCGCTCTTGCGCGCAAAGCCCTTCAACTGGCCGATGATGCGGCCCATGTGGGCGCTGGCGCTGCTGATGTGTTGCAGGTTTTCCGCCACCTGGGCCTGCTGGCCGCGGGCCAGGAACTTCACCGAATTGTCGGCAAAGGCGCGGATTGCCGCCAGCGGCTGGTTCAGCTCGTGTGTGACGCCGGCCGCCATCTGGCCCAGCATGGCCAGCTTGCCGGCCTGGACCAGTTCGTCCTGGGTGCTGCGCAAGAGGCTTTCGGTCTGCTGCAGCTTGGCGTACTTGGTGGCGATGGCCTGGTTGGCGGCGGTCAGTTCTTCGGTGCGCTGGGCGATGCGCTGGTCCAGTTCCTCGGCGGCGCGGCGCAGGGCATCACGGGACTCCAGCCGCTCCTGCAGGCGGCGCCGGTGCTGGTACCAGGCCAGCAGCGAAATGGCCAGCGCCAGCATGAACAGGGCGGCGGCCATGGTCGAGAGCATGGCCGTGCGCTGCATGCGCGCCTGCGAGGGAAACAGCATCAGCTGCCAGCCCAGCCGCCCCACCGTGCGCGAGACGTGGGTGCCGAAGCCGCGCTGCAGGGCCGGCGGCAGCGCCGTCACCGGAGTGATGGGCAGGTCCGCATATTGGTGGGTGCCGGCCAGCTCCTGCTGCACCGGCGCGCTCAGGGCCTGCAGGCTGTGGTATTTCCATTCCGGCCGGTTGGAGAGGAAGACCACGCCGCCGGCATCGGTCAGGGTGATCGGATCGCTGCTGCTGCGCCAGGTATGTTCGAACTCGGCCAGGTCCACCTTGACCACCATGACGCCGATGGGCAGGTCACCCTCGGCCTGGTCCTGGCGCCGGTAGATCGGTTGCGCGATGAAATAGCCCGGCTCGCTGGAGATATTGCCGATGCCGTAGAAGCGCCCTGCCCGCCCCTGTACCGCCTCGCGGAAGTAGGGGCGAAAACCGAAGTCGCGCCCGACGAAGCTGAACTCATCGTCCCAGTTGCTGGACGCCAGGGTCAGTCCACGGCGATCCAGCATGAAGATATTGACTGCCCGGGATTGCTGCTGGATGGTCTTGAAGGCGCGGTTCAGGCGGTCCACCGCCAGGGCGTCCTCGGGATGCTGCAGGACCTGGCGCACATCGGTCTGGAAGCCCAGGGCAAAGGGCAAGGCCTCGTACTTCTGCAGGATCGATTCCAGGTCCAGCGCGGCGATCTGCAATTGCGCCGCGCCCATGTTCTGCTGGTCCGTCGCCGCCTTGCGCAGGGCCACGCGATAGGTGATCCCGCACACCAGCAGCGTGGTGGCGAAGAACAGGATCAGGATCAGCAGGTTGCGTCTGGCTCGCATGCGTTCGAAGTGACAGGTCCGCGGGGATAAAAGCAGCGCGGCGCCCCGCTGGGCGCCGCGTTGAAGGCCACATGATAACGCGACAGCCGAAGCTGCCGCGCTGAACCTGCGCTGATGCTGGCGTTACACCAATCAGGCCGGCTTGTGCAGCTTGCCGGGCTCGGCGGTGTCCTGCTCGTCCGGGTTCATGGCGACATCACCCTTGAGGTGGCCATGGCGTTGCGGGTCGGGCATGCGCAGGCTGATGATCAGGGCCACCAGGCACAGGGCACTGACATACCAGTAGAAGGCCGATTCCACGCCAGCCGACTTCAGCGACAGCGCCACGAACTCGGCCGAACCGCCGAAGATGGCGTTACCCACCGCATAGGACAGGCCCACGCCCAGGGCGCGCACTTCGGGCGGGAACATCTCGGCCTTGATCAGGCCGCTGATGGAGGTGTAGAAGCTGACGATGGTCAGGGCCAGGATGGCCAGCGCCATGGCCACGCCCGGGCTGCTCACGTCCTTCAGGAAGTGCAGGATGGGGAAGGTGCCGATCATGCCGAAGAAGGCGAAGCAGAGCATGGAATTGCGACGGCCGATCTTGTCCGAGATGGCGCCGAAGATCGGTTGCAGGATCATGTAGACGAACAGCGCGCCGGTCATGACGCCGTTGGCGACCTTGGGGTCCATGCCGGCGGTGTTGACCAGGTACTTCTGCATGTAGGTGGTGAAGGTGTAGAACATCAGCGAACCACCGGCAGTGAAGCCGACCACGTTCAGGAAGGCGCGCTTGTGCTGCAGCAAGCCCTTCAGGGTGCCGGCGTCCTTCTTCTTGCGTGCACCGGCCGACGAGGTCTCGGCCAGCGAGCTGCGCAGGTACATCGCCACCAGCGCACCGACCGCGCCCAGCACGAAGGGAACGCGCCAGCCCCAGGCCATCAGCTCGGCCTTGGTCAGCCATTGCTGCATGCCGAACAGCACCAGCACGGCCAGCAACTGGCCGCCGATCAGGGTCACGTACTGGAAGGAGGCGAAGAAGCCGCGACGACCATTGGGCGCCACTTCACTCATGTAGGTAGCCGAGGTGCCGTATTCACCGCCCACCGACAGGCCCTGGAACAGGCGTGCCAGCAGCAGCAGGGCCGGGGCCCAGGCGCCAATGGTGGCGTAGGTCGGCATCACGGCCACGGCCAGCGAGCCGCCGCACATCATCAGCACCGAGATCAGCATGGAGGTCTTGCGGCCATGCTTGTCGGCGATGCGGCCGAACAGCCAGCCGCCGATGGGGCGCATCAGGAAGCCGGCGGCAAACACGCCTGCCGTGTTGAGCAACTGGCTGGTGGGGTCGCCCTTGGGGAAGAAGGCCGGCGCGAAGTAGATCGCGCAGAAGGAATAGACATAGAAGTCGAACCATTCGACCAGGTTGCCCGAGGATGCGCCGAGGATGGCGAAGATGCGCTTGCGGTACTCTGCCGCGCTCAGTTTGACGTTGTCGCTCATGGATATCTCCTGTGTGGGCCGCTCCTTCCCGGCGCTGGCGCGTCGGTCGTGCGGCGGGTCATCTTGCTTTTGGTGGAACCGGAACAAGGCAATCAGGAGAGCGACGCAAGCAGCCGTCAGGGTGTGGACGATGCTGGCCCGCATCAGAGGTCTGTCTCCGTTTTTGCTTTTGTTTTGTGGCTCTTATTGCAGGCTTCGTGCCAACAACCAGGCAGGGTCTCGAAAATACGTAAGTCATTGATTTAATTGCATTTTCATTTCCATGGCAGATAAAAACGTGCAGGCGTCCGGGCGGATTCCCGGAATGCTGCCGCGCCGCATGTCCGGGAATCCATCCTGACCACCCCGCTGGATGGGACGAAAAAAAACGGCGCATGTCTGTTCGACATGCGCCGCTTTCGCGGTCTTGCGTTTGAATCAATGCAGCATCAACGCGCCATCAACGCTCCGACAGCGCATCCATGACGCACAGGGCGGTCATGTTGATGATGCGACGAACGGTGGCCGACGGCGTCAGGATATGCACTGGCTTGGCACAACCCAGCAGGATGGGGCCGATCGCCACACCGTTGCCCGATGCGGTCTTGAGCAGGTTGTAGGCGATGTTGGCGGCATCAATGTTGGGCATGACCAGCAGGTTGGCATCACCCTTCAACGGCGAATCCGGGATCACTGCATGCAGCAGCTTGGATTCGAGCGCGGTGTCGCCGTGCATTTCGCCATCCACTTCCAGGTCCGGTGCGATCTCGCGCAGGATGCCCAGTGCTTCGCGCATCTTGCGGGCCGATTCGCTGTTGCTGGAACCGAAGTTCGAGTGCGACAGCAGGGCCGCACGCGGGTGCAGGCCGAAGCGACGCATTTCCTCGGCCGCCAGCATGGTGATCTCGGCCAGCTCGCGGGCGTTGGGGTTTTCGTTGACGTGGGTGTCCACCATCACCAGCTGGCGATTGGGCAAGATCACCGGATTCATCGCGGCATAGACATTGACGCCTTCGCGCTTGCCCAGGACCTGGTCGATGTAGTGCAGGTGCAACTGGGTGGTGCCGTAGGTGCCGCAGATCATGCCGTCGGCATCGCCCTTGTGGATCGCCATGGAGCCGATGAGGGTGTGGCGGCGACGCATTTCCAGCTTGGCGTACTGCTCGGTGACGCCCTTGCGACGGGACATCTCCAGGAAACTCTGCCAGTAGTCGCGGTAGCGGTTGTCGAAGTTGGGGTTGATGACCTCGAAGTCGGTGCCGGGGCGCAGGCGCAGGCCGAACTTCTTGATGCGCTGTTCCAGCACTTCCGGACGACCCACCAGGATGGGCTTGGCCAGGTTTTCATCGACGATCACCTGCACCGCGCGCAGCACGCGCTCTTCTTCACCTTCAGCGTAGACGATGCGCTTGTTGGCTTCGGCGGCCTTCTTGGCGACCTGGAAGATCGGGCGCATGAAGGTGCCGCTGTGGTAGACGAACTGTTCCAGCTTCTCGATGTAGGCATCCATGTCCTGGATCGGACGGGCGGCCACGCCGGAACTCTCGGCGGCACGCGCCACGGCCGGCGCGATCTTGATCATCAGGCGCGGGTCGAAG
>PJUA01000401.1_pt1 | contig 25983 bp, 22 predicted proteins | sample 1512151 | NCBI WGS metagenome assembly PJUA01 (sample SAMN08177678, study PRJNA422409) | Soil metagenome, whole genome shotgun sequencing project. | isolation source: Soil enriched on filter paper: beechwood xylan treatment | place: USA: Madison | collected 2015-01-15
CATGCCGGCGGAAATGTCGGCGATGGACGGGCCGGCCTTGGACGGCGTTTCCGGCGTGCCTGTCACCGACAGGAAGCCGGATTCGCCCTGGATCAGCAGGTCGTACGCCTTCTTGTCGCGGTACAGTCCGTCGCCGCCATAGCCGGAGATGTCGCAGACGATGATCCCCGACTTCTCAGCGGACAGCGCCTCGTAGGACAGGCCGAGGCGGGCGGCCGCACCGGGGGCGAGGTTCTGCACCACCACGTCGGCGTGCTCGCGGATCAGGCGCTTGAGGATCGCCTGCGCCTCCGGGTGCTTGACGTCGAGGGTCAGGCTTTCCTTCGAGCGGTTGGTCCACACGAAATGCGAGGCGACACCCCGCACCCGCTCGTCGTAGCCGCGGGCGAAGTCGCCAACGCCGGGGCGTTCGACCTTGATGACGCGGGCGCCGAGATCGGCGAGCTGGCGCGTCGCGAAGGGGGCGGCGATGGCGTGTTCCAGTGTGACAATGGTGATGCCGTTCAACGGCTTCATGGTGGCGGCTTTCATGATCTCCTCCTCACTTCAGGACCGCGGTGGCGTCCATGGTCAGCCAGCCCTCATGGTCCTTGGCCCACAGGCGGACCGTCTTGCCATCGGCTGATGGCGTGCCGCACACCGAGAAGGGGTTGATGTCGAAGGTCGGCCGCACCGCCTTGAAGCTGTAGGAGGCGACCTCGGCCTCCGGCTGCTGGTGGCGCAGCAGGTCGAGCAGCAGGGTGGCAATCAGCGGTCCGTGTACGATCAGCCCCGGATAGCCCTCCATCTCCGTCACATAGCGCCGGTCGTAGTGGATGCGGTGGCCGTTGAAGGTCAGTGCCGAATAGCGGAACAGCAGCACGTCGTCGGGCACCCAGCGGCGCTCCCAGGCCGCGTCCGCCGGCGCCGGCCGCGGCTCCGGCGGCGTATCGCCGGGCGTGGCGGCCTCGCGGTAGACGATATCGTGGAACTCGGTCAGCGCGACGTCGGTCTCGCCGGCGCGGCGGATCTCGTGGCGGACCTTGACGAAGACCAGCGGACCAGTGCGGCCGGATTTCTCGGTCACGTCATGGATGGCGGAGGTCCGGGTCAGGGTGTCGCCGACGCGCAGGGGGCTGCGGAACTCGAACTGGCTGCCCGCCCACATGCGGCGGGGCAACGGCACCGGAGGCAGGAAGCCGCCACGCTTGGCATGCCCGTCCGGCCCGATCTCCGACTGGCGGTGCAGCGGCAGGAAGTAGAGCCAGTGCCACAGCGGCGGGAGCGGAGTGCCGGCCGCAGGGCGCTCGGCGGGCCGGTCCAGCGTGGCCGACAGCGCGGCATAGGGGGTGGCGGTGACGGTATCGGACACGGTCTCGGTCCGGCCGATCCAGTCCTTCGCGTTCATGGTCGGGGCGTTCATGATGGCGTCCTCGAACTTGCTTGCGGCTTCCGGGCAGAGCCCCCTTGGGGGCGACCTCCGGGGGATCAGTGCGACGGCTGGGCGGGGGCCCGGGTGCTCAGTTGCAGGGCGGCGATGTCGCCCTTCTCCTCCAGGGTCCGCTCGGTGCTGGCGTAGCTCTGGTTCAGCTCGCGGTGCAGGACATCACGGTCGCAGGCGTTCTCCCAGATTGAGACGACGATGCTGGCGACGCAGTTGCTGATGATGCTGGTCAGGGCACGGGCCTCGGACATGAAGCGGTCGATGCCGACGAGCAGCGCGACGCCGGCCACCGGAAGATCCGGCATCACCGTCAGCGTGGCGACCAGGGCGACGAAACCACTGCCGGTGACGCCGGCGGCACCCTTGGAGGTCAGCAGCATGACACCGAGCATCGTGAAGATCTGGCCGGCCGACAGGTGGATGTCGCAGGCCTGGGCAATGAACAGCGAGGCCAGGGTCAGATAGATCGCCGTGCCGTCCAGATTGAACGAATAACCCATCGGCAGCACCAGGCCGGAGACGCCCTTCTTGCAGCCCAGCGCTTCAAGCTTCTGCAGCACGCGCGGTAGGACCGGTTCGGAGGACGAGGTGCCGAGCACGATCAGCAGTTCCTCACGGAAGTAGCGCAGGATCTTCCACAGGCTGAAGCCGTGCAGCCGGGCCAGTGTGCCGATGATCGCTACCAGGAAGACGCCGCAGGCGACGTAGAAGGTGAGGATCAGCAGGCCGAGCGAGCCGATGCTGTCGATGCCGTATTTGCCGACGGTGAACGCCATCGCGCCGAACGCGCCGATGGGGGCCAGCTTCATGATGAAGCCGAAAGCGGCGAACAGCACGTGGGAGAAGGACTCGATGCCTTGGACCACCGGCTCGCCGGCCTCGCCGACCCGCGTCAGCCCAAAGCCGACCAGGACGGAGATCAGCAGCACCGGCAGCACCTCGCCCTCGGCGAAGGCACCGAAGAAGGAATGCGGGATGATGTGCAGCACGAAATCGGTAAAGCCGACCGGCGCGGCCTGCTTGGCGAAGCGCGCGGCCACCGCGGGGTCGAGCGAAGACGGCGACACGTGCATGCCCACGCCGGGTTCGATGATCAGGACCGTCGCCAGCCCAATGAGGAGTGCCGCCACCGTCAGCGCGTAGAACAGCGCCATCGATTTGACCAGCGTCTTGCCGATCTCGCGGGTGTCGTTGAGGCTGGTGATGCCGCTGACGATGGTGCAGAAGACCACCGGCGCGATCATCATCTTGACCAGCTTGACGAATCCGTCGCCGAGCGGCTTCAGGGAGGCCCCAATGTCCGGCCAGAAATGGCCCGCCAGGATGCCGAGGGTAAGGCCGACGGCGACCTGGAAATAGAGGGCCTTGTAGATGGCCTTGGACTTGGCAGGCGTCGGGGTATGAGCTCCCGTTTGTAGACGCATGGCGTTTCCTCCTCTGTAATGCTGTGGGATCAGGCCGCCATGGCGGCCCGCGGCGGGGTCGAGGGCCGTGCGAACACGGTTCCCTCGAACAGGCGCCGCGCGGTGCGCAGGATGCCGGCTACGGGGGCAGCTCGGCCGACACCCGCTTCAAGGCGGACGGTCAGCCGCCCGGCAGGATGTTCGAAAGTGACGTCGCCGGGCATGGCAAGCAGCCCACCCAATGCGGCGGCCACGGTTCCGGGAATGGTGCAGGCTGTGGCGGTGGCGACGGCGCCGGTGATGGCCATCGCCCGGTGGCAGTCGTGCGGCATGAAATAGCGCACGGTCAGCGTGCCGCCGCGCGTCGGCGGGGCCAGCAGGACGGGCTTGGGGATCACCAGCCCAGCCGTATTGGGGAACCCCATGCGGCGGCCGGCTTCAACGCGCAGCGCCTCCAGCCGGGTCATGAACTTCCGATCGGCCCGGTAGCTGTCGGCAGGTTCATAGCCGGTCTTGCCGAGGTCGGCGGCATGGACCAACATCACCGGGATGGCCGCGTCGATGCAGGAGACCTCAATACCGTCAATCAGGTCGGCCGGCACACCGGTGGGCAGCAGCCGGCCGGTGTTGGCGCCGGCAGCATCCAGAAAGGCGAGGTGGATGGGAGCGGCGGTGCCGGGCACGCCGTCGATCATGGCCTCGCCCTCATAGACGACTTGGCCGCCGGGTGTCTGGACACGCGCCTCGATCAGCTTCCCGGTGTTGACGTTGTGGATGCGCACCACCGTGACGCCGTCCGTCGTTTGAACCAGCCCGGACTCGATGGCGAAGGGGCCAACGGCGGCCAGCATGTTGCCGCAGTTGGGCGAGGTGTCGACCACGCCTTCCTGCACCCGCACCTGGGCGAACAGGTAATCCACATCCGCACCGGCCCTGGTGGCGGGACCAACGATCGCGACCTTGCTGGTCAGCGGATTGCCACCACCGATGCCGTCGATCCCGAGATCGTTCCCCGCTCCCATCACCGAGAGCAGGAGAGCATCACGCTCCGCCGGAAGGGCGGGAAGATCGGATGCGAGGAAGAAGGGTCCGCGGGAGGTCCCGCCGCGCATCATCACGCAGGGAATGCCGATCTGGCGGTTCATCAGATTGGTCATGGCGCTTGGTTTCTCTTGATTTCGCCGGCAGCGAAGAAAGCCGATGCGCCGATATTCCGACTGTGAACGATATTTGTGAAATGCATTGATTCGCGGTATTATTCCATTCTACACATCAATCCAGGTGCGGGCGGAGTTCGGCATGAATTTCGAACTGGTGGACCTGAAGGCGTTCGTGGCGGTGGCCGAACTGGGCAGCTTCAATCGCGCTGCCGAGTTGCTGAACCTCTCGCAGCCCGCTCTCAGCCGCCGCATCCAGAAGCTGGAGGATATGCTGGGCGTCGCCCTGTTCGAGCGCTCGACGCGCCATGTCGCGCTCACCATGGTGGGACGCGACTTCATGCCCAAGGTTCGGCGCTTCCTGGACGAATTCGAGTCATCGCTGCTGGGGATCAGCGATCTGGGCGTCCGGAGCGGCGGGCAGATCACCATCGCGTCCGTTCCGACGGCGGTGTTCTACTTCTTGCCGAACGCGATCAGCCGCTTCAGCGTCGCGTTCCCGCGCATCCGCATCCGCATCCTGGACCTCGGCGCCAACGAGGGGTTGGAGGCGGTGGCCCGTGGCGAGGCCGATTTCGGCATAAACTTCATTGGCACGTCACACCCGGACATCGAGTTCACGCCGCTGGCCGAGGACCCGTTCGTCGTTGCCTGCCGGCACGATCATCCGCTGGCATTGCAAAAAGTCGTGAACTGGGAGGAATTGGCCGCCCATCGGGTCATTACCGTGGGCCGGACCAGCGGCAACCGGGCGCTGATCGACAACGCCCTAGCGCAGCACGGTCTGAAACTGAACTGGTCCTACGAGATCACGCATCTAGCCAGTTCGCTTGGACTGGTTGAGGCGGGCCTTGGCGTCGCGGTGCTTCCCAAGCTCGCCACCCCAGCCTCTGGCCACCCCATCATCCGGACCATCCCGCTGAGCCACCCGAAGATTTCTCGGACGATCGGCGTCGTCCAACGACACGGCGCCATCCTCTCCCCAATGGCGGCGCGCTTTCTGGGGGTGCTGCTCGGTTCCTGGAAAGCCTGATGCTCTTATGCAATGCCGCGTCGCGTTGAAAGCCGTCGAAGGACGGCTGCTGGCGCGATGCGGTTCCAGTCCAACTTCCGCTTCGGGTCAGAACCAGACGCTTGAGGGTGTCGGGAAAGGGGCGGCATAGCCACCTCGCTTGCATGCCGGCGGCGATCAGCTGGCCAGCACCAGCCCGGCCGGCTCCTCGATCTCCACCGCGGCCGCCAGCACGTCGATGTCGAGGCCCGGCCTTTGGTGCCCACTGTCCAGCGCCGACGGCGCGGCGTAAAATCAGCCGCTGAGAACCGATGTCGCGAAAGGGACCTTGACGGATGGCTTTGGTCAGACAACTCGGCCCGGCGGATGCCGAGGCCTTGCGGATGCTCCGTCTTGAATCCATGGAGTTGTACCCAGAGGCCTTCGGATCGAGCCATGCCGAGGAGAGCGCCCGCTCCGTCGATGCGTTCGCGGCATGGACCACTAGCGGCTATATCGCCGGTGGGTTTGTCGACAACCAACTCGACGCGATGGCCGGCCTATCTATTCCCAGAACGGCTAAGCAGATGCACAAAGGCATGCTCTGGGGCGTCTATGTCCGGGAATGCCGGCGAGGCAGCGGCCTTGCTGAAGCGGTGGTGGACGCCGTTCTCGACCATGCCGGAACACGGGTCGAGCAGATCCACCTCTCCGTCGCCGCCGCCAACGAACGTGCCATCAACCTCTACCGGCGCTTGGGGTTTCAGCCGTACGGGACCGAGCCGAGGGCGCTGATGGTCAACGGCATCTACATCAATGAACTCCTGATGGTGAAGTTCCTGAGCCGCTAGGCGAGGCAGTGTTTCGGTCCAGTATGATCTGGGCGACAATGGCGGTCACGATCGCCTGGGTGCTGTAGCGAAAGGGAGGCACCGCCGGCGTCACCATGGTCAATCAGCCCGCCAGTTGGCGCAGCCCGGCGGATCAGGCTGGTTGGCATCGACCGACGCCGGTCAGGTGAAAGGACGCCCCTCGATCACCTCCGAACGTCCGCAAAGCGCCAGCAGCGGACACCAGGACGCCGTCAACGACAATTTGCCGTGCTGTCATAGCTCAGCGTGGCTGCCTCGACCTTGTCGCCGTTGGCCTTTGCCCACAAGCACAACGCTTCAAACGGCTCCCGCAATGAATGGCCTAATGGAGTGATCGCATATTCTACGCCAATCGGTTGCGTCGGGAGTACGATTCTCGTCACAAGGCCGTTCCGCTCAAGCCTCTTCAAAGCATCCGCCAGAGCCTTGTGAGTGATCCCATCGAGGCGCCGCTTGAGTTCGTTGAACCGCACAGGCTTCGGACAGATCACTGTCAGAATCAGGATCGTCCATTTGTCAGCGATCTTGTCGAGCACCGGACGAACCTGCGCCATGTCGCAAAGCGCGCGATGAGATAGTGCTTCCAGGTCGGTATACTGGTCCATATCTAGGCTATTCCAGGTGCGTAATTGATATCAGATATACAATGGATATCATGTCGAGACCATCCAGTGAAAGGACTTACGATGGCTCGAATGAACAACAAAGTGGCTTTGGTCGTCGGTGGCGCGAAGGGTATCGGCCTAGCGATTGCTGAGCGGCTTTCTGCCGAAGGGGCAAATGTCTTCATCACCAGTCGCAGAGGTGAGGACGCTGAAAAGGCAGCCAAAGGTATCGAAAATGGCGCGGTCGGCATTACCGCTGACGCAAGCTCTCCAGAAGATTTGGTGGCGGCCGTCGAAAAAATTCGAAAAGCATATGGGCGCATTGACGCGCTCGTTCTGAATGCAGGTCTTTCCGAGCCTTCGCAGATCTCCGAGATAACCCCGGATCACTTCGACCGTCACTTTGCCGTCAACGTCCGAGGAATGGTGTTCGGCCTCCAGGCAGCGCTCCCCGCAATGACAGCAGGCAGTTCGGTCGTCCTCGTCGGGTCCATAGCCGGGAGCGCGGGCTACTCGCCTTATGGAACCTACTGCGCAACCAAAGCGGCCGTTCGATCCTACGCCAGAACCTGGACGGCAGAACTCGCACCCAAAGGTATTCGGGTCAACGTCGTTGCACCCGGCCCCACGGATACGGAGATGATGGCTGCTGTTGCGGAAGACACTCGCGCGGCAATTGTCGCTCCGATTCCGATGGGCCGTATGGCACGGCCTTCAGAAGTGGCTGCGGCCGCCTTGTTCTTGTTGAGCGATGACGCAAGCTACATCGCCGGTGCTGAACTGTGCGTCGACGGTGGCTTGCAGCAGGTCTAAGGGTCTGTTGAAAAGGTGTACCCGATCTCGAGTAGGTCGGGTACAGCAACACGCGCTCAATGACAGGCCGACTTTAAATTGAAGCCGTTCAACGTCGAAAAATGTCACGGAACATCGAGTGCGATCATGTTAGCGCCTCTGTTCTCGACGAACCCATCCACCTGTCGTGAAATGCCCGCTTCGGGTCAATGGAAGACATCCGAATCCCGGCCCTTCCGGCTGCATACGTGCCCTGGTCTCTTTCAAGTCGCGGGCCGGCGGCAGCCGGAACATGCGGCCATAGTCGCGGGTGAACTGAGTGACGCTTTCATACCCGACCGCATAGGCGGCACTGCTGATCGGTACACCGTCCGCCAGCATCATCCGGCGCGCTTCGATCAGTCTCAACTGCTTCTGGTACTGGAGCGGCGTCAGGGAGGTGACGGACTTGAAGTGCTCATGGAAGGTGGAGGGACTCATGCCGGCCACCTCGGCCAGATGCTCCACCCTGAGCGGTCGGGCGAAGCCGTCACGAATGACGGCGACCGCCCGCGCCACCCGGCGCGCATGGCTGTTGGTGACGCCCAGGCTGCGGATGGCTTCCCCGTGCCGTCCGGCAAGCAACCAGTAATGCAGTTCGCGAAGCAATTGCGGCTGCAGGATCGGCACCGAGGCTGGCCTGTCGAGCAGCCGCAGCAATCGCAGGGCGGATTCGGCCACCTCCGCCTCCGTCGGATGGATATTGACCGGACTGCCGGCGGCGAAGGGGGCGGGTCCTATTTCCGCGACGAGTGCTTCGATGAGCGCAAGATTGAGGTCGATGACCAGCGAGAAGTAAGGCGTGCTCGGATTGGCGCGTGTGACCTGGCTGACCGTCGGCACATCGGCGGCGATCAGCAGGGATTCGCCGGCGCCGAATTCGAAGCTGCATTCCCCCATGCTCACCCGCTTGACACCCTGCAGCACCAGTGCGACCAGAGGCCGGCTGACGGCATACCGCAGCGGCGTCGGGCCGGTCTCCCGGATCAGCGTCAGGCCCGGGATCGACGTTCGGGCAACGCCGTCGGGGTCGGCATGCGCCTGAGCGTACCGGCGCACGGTGTCCAGCAAGCTGTCAGTCATCGACCTGATACCAGTTCATGGTGGCGATCCGGGGGCGAAGAACCCGGTGGGATTGACGTTCGCCTGCTCGCCAAAGGACGTTCTTCCCACCGGGTTTGGTGCTCCGATCAGGCTCAGATGTTCTGGCCGCCGGAAACCTCGATCCGTTGCGCGGTGACCCAGCGGTTGTCCGGCCCCAGCAAGCTCGCGACCGCCGGACCGATGTCGTCGGGCACGCCGACGCGGCCCAGCGCCGTCATAGCGGCAAAGGCCTCGTTGTAGGCCGGTGTATCACGCACAGCGCCGCCCAGGAAGTCGGTCTCGATCGCTCCGGGAGCGATGGTGTTCACCGTGATTCCACGGCTTCCCAATTCCTTGGCCATGTAGCGGGTCAACACTTCGACAGCTCCCTTCGCGGCGGAATAGGCGGAGAAGCCGGGAAACGAGATACGGGTTAGGCCGGAAGAGAAATTCACGATTCGGCTGCCGTCGGTCAGCAGCGGCAGAAGCGCCTGCGTCAGGAAGAACACGCCCTTGACGTGCACAGTGAAGAGGCTGTCGAACTGCGCCTCCGTTGTCTCTGCGAACTCCGCCATTTCGCCATGGCCAGCGTTGTTGACGAGGTGGTCGAAGCGGTCACGGCCCCAGTTCGACTTCAGTGCCGACCGGACAGCTTCGACGAAAGCAGGGAAGCCCGAGACGTCGCTTACGTCGAGTTGGATGGCGACCGCCCTGCGGCCGAGCGCTGCGATCTCGGCCACGACGGCATCGGCCGCGCCGGATTCGCTGCGGTAGGTAAGGATCACGTCGCCGCCGCGGCGGGCGATGCTGAGGGCAGTATTGCGGCCAAGGCCGCGGCTGGCACCGGTGACGATGGAAATGCTGGTCATTCCTGAATTCCTGAATGCGTTGCATTGCGGTGAACGCACTATCGCCGATTCGCTGGGATCGAAGTTGCCGGATGGTCGGCCGTTCTTGCCCAATCCTCCGAGACTAGTCCTTACGCGAGGTGCGCTCCCCCGTTCAGGGTGCGGTGCCGACGTGCCGGTCGTAGTCTTCGGCGCTGAGGAACCCCAACGCGATGCAGGCGTCCCTTGGTGTCACGTCGTCGCGCAGTGCTTTGGCGGTGATCTCCACCACCTTGTCGTATCCCAGGATCGGGTTGAGGGCTGTGGCACGCAGCAGCGCATTGTCCACATTGCCCTTCAGCCGCCGCCGGTCGACGTCGATGCCTTGGATCATCCGCTGTGCGAAGACCTGAGCAGCGTCGGCGATGAGTCGGATCGATTGCAGAAGGTTGTAGAGCAGGACCGGCTTGGCGACGTTGAGTTCGAAATTCCCCGAGGCGGCGGCGGCGGAGATCGTGGCGTGATTGCCAATGACCTGGAAGGCCACCTGGACTACGACCTCGGCGATCGTGGGATTGCGCTTGCCGGGCATGATCGACGAGGTGAGACCATCGTCCGGAAGGATCAGTTCGCCCAGACCGCAGCGAGGACCTGAGCCGAGGAAGCGAATGTCGGTGGCGATCTTGATCAGCGATGCGGCGATGACGTTGAGTGCACCGCTGACCTCCAGCAGAGCGTCATGAGCGGCCATGCCCTCGAACTTGCTGGGATTGGGGGTGAAGTCCAGCCCGCTCAGCCGGCTCGCCTCCTCGCAAAACGCGACGTCGAAGCCGACCGGTGCGTTGAGGCCCGACCCGACCGCCGTGCCCCCCTGCGGCAGGGAGCGCAGACGCGGTCCGGTCGCCTCCAACCGGTCGATGCCGTGCCCGATCTGACGAGCAAAGGCGTCGAACGCCTGTCCCATGGTCATCGGCACCGCGTCCATCAGATGGGTGCGGCCGATTTTCACAACCCCGGCGAACGCCGCGGCCCTGTCCTCCAAGGCAGCCTTCAGCACCGCCAGCGCCGGCTGCAGTTGGTCCCGCACCGCAAGGGCGGTGGCGATGTGCATCACGGCGGGGAAACTGTCGTTGGACGACTGGGATCGGTTGACATGGTCGTTGGGATGCACCGGCGCCCTGGAGCCCAACGCTTGGCCGAGCATCTCGTTGGCGCGATTGGCGATGACCTCGTTGGCGTTCATGTTGGTCTGGGTGCCTGATCCGGTCTGCCAGACGGGCAGGGGAAAGTGGCCGTCGAACAGGCCGGCACGAAGCTCGCCGGCCGCCGCCTCGATCACCTCGGCCAAATCCGGGGGGAGGGCACCCAACCGCCGGTTGGCGCGCGCGGCGGCGATCTTCTGCAGGCCGAAGGCATGGATCACCCCGGCAGGAAGGCGCTCGTCGCCGACCTCGAACACACCGAGCGCACGTTGGGTCTGAGCGCCCCAGTACCGCTCGGCCGGGATCTCGACCGGGCCGAACGCGTCCTGCTCGGTCCGTGTCTGCAATGGGCTATTCATCGACATGGTGACCTCTCAGATCAAGCCATCGGAGGTGGGAAGTTCGGTCCGAGCCGGCTTCTCGAATTCTCCGGTGAGCTTGGCAACCACCACCGTCGCCACCGTATTGCCGATGACGTTGCAGGTGGAAAGCGCGATGGAAAGGAAGCGGTAGACGCCGAAGATCAGCGCCAACCCGTCGACAGGCAGGATGCCCGAGGTGGTGACCGTCGCTGCGAAGACCACGAAAGACCCGCCGGACACCGTTGCCGCCCCTTTGGACGTCAGGAGCATGATGGCAAGAATGCCGAGTTCCTGTTCCCAGCTGAGGGGAACGCCATAGGCAGCGGCCAGGAAGATAACACTCATCGACATGAACAGCGACGTTCCATCGAGGTTGAAAGCGTAGCCGGTCGGCAGCACCAAACCGACCGTCTGCTTCGATACGCCATAGGCCGGAAGCTTTTCCAGCAGCCGTGGCAACACGCTCTCTGAGGACGCGGTCCCTAGCATGATGACGATCTCGTCCCGGATGAAGGTCAGCAGATGCCGAAGGCTGATCCGGAACGCAGCGCAAATCCCACCCAGCACCACCACGATGAACAGGATGATCAGGGCGTAGAAGGAGAGGACGAAATAGGCCAGTGAGATCAGCACCGCAGTCCCGTTGGACCCCACCGCATAGGCGACGGCGCCGAATGTGCCGATGGGCGCCAGCCTCATGATGATGTGAATGAACTCGAAGAATGCAGTGGAGATCGTGTTCAGCCCCGCCTCGATCGCGACACGCTTATGCGGTTTGAGCGCCAGCAGCCCAAAGCCGAAGATCAACGCGATCACCAGAACCTGAAGCAGTTCGCCGGGTTCTGTTGCAGCGTTTTCGACGGGCCAGATATCGGGTAAAACGCGGCGCTTTTCGGCGGCTTGGGTGACAGTGTGATGAAGTCCAAGAAGAACCCATTCAAGGGTCGGCAGTTCACGGCCGAGGTGATCTTGTGGGCGGTGCGCTGGTACCTGCAGTTCCCGATCAGCTACCGCGACCTGGAACGGATGCTGGCCGACCGCGGCGTGGCGGTCGATCACACGACGCTCTTCCGCTGGATTCAGGCCTACGCCCCGGAGTTGGACAAGCGGCTGCGCCCACATCTGCGCATGACGACCGGCTCCTGGCGGGTCGATGAGACGTACGTCAAGGTGAAGGGTCGGTGGATGTACCTGTACCGCGCCGTCGATGCACGTGGGCAGACCACCGATTTCCTGCTCAGCGCCAAGCGCGACGCCGCAGCCGCCCGGCGCTTCTTCCGCAAGGCGCTGAAGCAAGCGCACACCGTGAACCCGCGCACCCTCACTGTGGACAAGAACGCTGCTTACCCGAGTGCGACCAAGACGATGAAGAAGGACGGCGAGCTGTGGCGCTTCGCCAAGCTGCGCCAAGTGAAATACCTGAATAATATCGTTGAACAGGACCACCGGCGGATCAAACGGCTTGTGCGGCCGGGGCTCGGGTTCAAAAGCTTCCACACCGCACGCCGGACGATCGCCGGCTACGAGATCCTGGCCATGGTGCGCAAAGGGCAGGTCGCCGCCATTCCCGCCAACGACATGCCGGCCCAAGCGACCTTCATCGTCGGCCTGTTCGGGATCGCCACCTAACAGTGCTGATGCCCCGGTTCTCCGCGACCAACGTCAGGCTTTGCAACAGAACCTTGCTTCCTGCCGATGCACATCTACGAGGCGACGACAGGCAAGCCAGTCGCCGTGATCCTGCGGCCTGGCAAAACCCCGGACGGCGCCGAGGTGGCGTTGGTGCTGCGCCACATTGTGCGCGCCATCCGCGCCCGCTGGCCGCGCGTCGATATCCTGGTGCGCGGCGACAGCCATTACGGCCGCCATGAGGCGATGAGCTGGTGCGAGCGCAACCGTGTCGGCTAAGTTTTCGGCCTGGGCGGCAACACAGTCCTGCTCAGGCGGGTCACCGGTCTGGCTGAGGACGCCGCGATGGGCCGGATCGCCGGCGAAGCGGACAAGGTCCGGCGCTTCGGCGAACTCCGTTACGCCGCCCGCACCTGGAAGGTCGAGCGGCAGGTCATCGCCCGGATCGAGGCGTCGGCCCAGGGCACCGACAGCCGGTTCATCGTGACCAACCTGGCCGGCACGCCCAAGGCGCTGTACGAGACGATCTACTGCGCCCGCGGCCAGATGGAGAATTTGATCAAGGCGCATAAGCTGCACCTCGCCTCCGATCGGACCTCGTGCAGCAAGGCAACCGCCAATCAGTTCCGGCTGCTCATCCACACCGCCGCCTATCGGCTGCTGCACACCTTGCGCGGCTTGGCGTCGAAGGCATCGTTCTGGCGCGAGGCGCAGTTCGACACGCTGCGCCTCGGCCTCATCAAGGTGGCGGCGCAGGTCACCGAGATGAGGACCCGCATCAAGCTGTCGCTGCCGACCAGCTTTTCCTACCAGGAAAGCCTGACGATGCTGGCGGCCCGCACCGTCAAGCTGCCGCCGTGAACGCCGGGGCGACGTGCCCCTGAATAAACCTATCCCCGCAACCCTCCAGCCCCGTCATGCCGCGCCATTGGCGCCCCCTATCGACGCGCCTTCGGGCCGCCGTTCCAAAACGCTGATGAATGATCCGGGTTAAGGCGGTTGATCCGCCTCTCCACCTGCCCGCTGCTCCATGGTAACGTGAGTGCTACTTGGCCGGTGGCTCGGTCCTGCTGCAATCCATCTCACGCAATTTATCAAAATTTTCAACATTGATTCTAACAAGGAAAGCAAACTGCGACGCCCCTGGCGCAGCAACAGAATATTACGTCTCGTAATATGTATATAACAAACTTTTAGGTATATTTCTTATGAAATTTATTATAGGTTCGTTTTCGCAACGGATATCTATTTAAATGTCATTTACTCTCTAATGAATAGTCGGTGTGCAGGAGCGGTGCATTTACAATAATTCGACATAGCAATGTGCTTATGAAGGGGAGAGGTGCATTATACAAGCGCTGATTGTATCGCGTATAACGTAGGATTAAAAACAAATTTACTATTATTGATGGTAGTCCATCCGACGTTTTCTTTCAAGGAGAGTGCGACGATGATGGACTTGATCGTACGGCCGTTTCAGATCGCCGATCGAGAAGCTTGGCAAGTGCTGTGGCGTAAATATCAAGCTTTCTATAATTCAATTTTATCAGATGCTTCTGTTGAACTTGCTTGGACGCGCCTCCATGATCCTGAAGAACCGATGTATGGCGCGGCGGCAGTCCAAGCGGAAACGATTGTAGGCATTGTACACTGGCTGCACCACAGATCCTTTTGGACGGCAGGAGATTATGCCTACCTTCAGGATCTGTTCATCGTAGAAAGCGCTCGAGCCCAAGGCGCCGGACGAAAGCTGGTAGAACATGTTTACTCATCCGCCCGGCGAGCTGGATGCTCTCGTGTTTATTGGCTAACTCATGAAAGCAACAATACAGCCATGAAGCTTTACGATCAGATCGCGGAGCGTACCGGGTTTGTGCAGTACCGCAAGCAGCTATGACGAAATTAGGTTGTAAAGCGCCTAAAGAAAGAATTGCACCAAATTTCTGATATTTGAAGTGAAAGTTTACATTTTGCAGTGTTAGCCGATTAATTCTGTTTTTTCTATGAAGATATCCAATGTGAAGTTAGAAGTATTTAGCTATAGTATAGCAGCAAACCTGATTATATCGGAACACTAATCAATGGAAATGGAGTGGTGATGTCATTAGCAGAAAAAATTGCTGTCATCAGCGATTGCGAAATAATGGCACAGGCACTTTCTATTTTTCTAAACGGGCAAGGGTTTTCAACTAAAGTTATAGATATTAAAAAAATTATCCAGAGTAGCAGTATTGATACAGAGATAGGAATCATCATCCTGGACGTAGAATATGAGAATGACCGAAGCAAGATTCAATGCAGAGATATACTGTATAAGTACGGCAGTGTTCCTGTCATATATCTCGCTTGCGAATTTATTGTTAAAGATGGTGATGGAAAATCAAATAAAGAACAGAACTTTAGGATAAATAAGCCTATTCAACGAATGAATCTGGTTTCGATCATCAATTTCATGATGAATTTAAAAAAGTAGCACCTTATTATTGTAGAGGTATAAGCGCTAAGCTGGGGCATATTTTGTTACTTTTGAAAATTAGATCAACAATATAAATATGGCATTTTGCAAACTATTTATTATATAACAGGGTGCAATTTATGTAAAGAGGTGAATATTGCTCATCGGATATTCAAGAAATTAATGCTTTTATACCATAATGGAGGATCGCTAAGTGCTTGATATAATTGAAGAGGAGAATATCCATCGGAATGCCATTGAGTCTTTGTTGGACGCGTCATTCGGTGCTGACCGGCTTAAGAAGACTGCCTATCGCTTGCGCGACGGTATCCGATCCATACCCGCATTGAGCCTCGTAGCCATTGAGGGCAACGAGCATTGCAAAGTGGTGGGGACCATTCGCTACTGGCCGATTCTGGTTGGTGGGGCCACTGCTTCCCTGCTGCTCGGTCCGATCGCAGTAGCTGCACATAGACAGGGTAGGGGACTGGGAGGTCGGTTGATCCGGATGAGTTTGGACAAGGCGATGGCGCTGGGGCACCAGTCGGTGATCCTGGTTGGTGACGCCCCCTATTACGAGAGGTTCGGCTTCTTACGAGAGCTGACACGAGGAATGGAAATGCCGGGTCCTGTCGACATGAACCGACTGCTTGGTTTGGAATTGGTCGATGGCGCGCTTGCCTGTGCCGTTGGCGCGGTCACCCCGATGATCGTGCCTGAGTGATGTCGTACAGCTACAAATGGCCTTGTGGACAGATTGTCACCAGTTCATGCGCCAATCTGTTCCGCATCGGTGGACGATCAAGGTGCCCGTGCTGCTCGACCTTCCGGCGCAGCTGATTGAGCGAATGGACGAGCCGCTGCTCCTCACAGGACTTGGCCGGACGATCCTCTGAGATCGGTGCGCCTTAGTTTTTCTGGCGTCCACAATCGTCACACACGTCACGGAATTGATGTTGAAGGAAATCCATTCCTTGCGAAATGATACTTTTCCAAAATGTCACAAAGGGAGGCTTTTACCCAAATGCCACCAAATAATTTTGCTGCCTTATATAAATCTAAGGCATGCCGTTATAAGAGACTGAGAATATTTCATGCATGTACTATGATTAAAATTCCGAATAGAATCGATATCTGATGCATAATAAATTCATAGGTAACCTGTTGATTAAATGATGTCTTATGATTATGATTCTCCTAATAGATCATCTACGTCTGGGGGGCGCATTGGTTTTCTTGCCAAAAGAAACATTAGCAGAAAACGCTGGAGCCCAGAATGTTACCAGGGCTTTTCTTGAAAGCGTTCTTCAGGAAATAGCCAGCGAAATTCCAGCATATCTTAATCGCGGGGAGGTCGCGTCCTACATTCCTGAACTGAAGAAGATACCAAAAGCGAAATTCGGGATGGCCGTCCATACATCCGAGGGTGTTGAAGTATCGGTCGGAGATGCGCATGAGCCATTCTCGATACAGAGCATATCCAAGTTACTGACGCTGATCCTGGCGCTCTGCCGCGGCGGAGATGAAATTTGGCAAAGTGTCGGCAAAGAACCGTCGGGGACGCCATTCAATTTTCTGGCACAGCTTGAACTGGAGAGTGGCTTTCCCCGCAACCCCTTTATCAATGCCGGTGCATTGGTCGTCACGGACTACCTGCTGAAGAAGCTTGGGGCAGTCGCGCCGGTGGTTCGTGATTACGCCCGCGCATTGTCGGGAAGCACAGACATAGACATCAACCGCCAAGTAGCAGTTTCTGAATTCAACCATGCTCACAAGAACCTCGCCATCGCCCACCTTCTGAGTACCCACGGCATGATCCACAGTGCTCCTTCGGCCCTCGTGGAGGAATACTGCAGCCAATGCGCCCTCGAGATGAGTTGCAGCCAGCTTGCCCGGCTGTTCCTTCCTTTGGCAACCGGGGGATTTTCTCGCATCCTCGGTGAAACGGTGATGACGCAGCGGATCGTCCGGCGGGTCAATGCCCTGCTGATGACATCCGGCGTTTACGACTCGGTGGGCAGCTTCGCTTACCGCGTCGGATTGCCGGCCAAGAGCGGGGTGGGAGGCGGAATCGTCGCGATCGCGCCTGGGAAATGCTCCATTGCCGTCTGGTCACCTGGTCTCGACCGATCAGGAAACTCCCTTGTCGGAACACTGGCCCTCGAACTCTTCGCGCAGAGGACCAGATTGTCCGTTCTTGGCTGATCGCCACCACGGTGGTCGCAGCGGGCGAATGGGGCTGGCCATGGAGATGGGCCACGTTGACGTGCCAACCATCACCGATGGCCTCCCCGCCAGATCATGCCATCAGCTTGTGGGTCAGTGCCTGTACCGAGTTTCCCAGGCGCCCCGCCGAGACGTTGAGTTGTTCAGCGGCGTTCAGCACGCTGCCGACGGACAGCTTCGACACCTCCGCGGCCTTCAGAACTGCAACGATGTCATTTTCCAGATCGGTGGTACCCGCTGCGGCGCCACGCACCGTTTGCGAGATCTCGCCCGTCGCCTGTGATTGTTGGCTGACCGAGTTGAGGATAGCCTGGGACACCGAGGCCATGTCACGCACCACGTTGGCAATGGCGTCGATCGAGCCGGAGACATCCTGCGCGGACGTTTGGACCGACGTCAGCACGTCCGAGATCGTCGCGGTGGCTTCCAAGGATCGCGTGGCCAGCCGCTTGACTTCGTCAGCCACGACCGCGAAGCCACGGCCGGCCTCGCCCGCACGACTTGCCTCGATGGTGGCGTTCAATGCCAGCAAGTTGGTTTGGCCCGCGATTTGGCTGATCAACGAGATCGCATCGCTTATCCGTCCCGCCGACGTCATCATTTCTCCCATCCGTAGCGTGGCGGCATCCGCCTTCGTCGAAGCGTCGTCCGCCACTACAGCGGCGTGGGCCGACTGGCGGCTGATTTCCTGGATCGAGGCGGACAATTCCTCCGCTGCACCAGCGATCGCCTGCATGTGATCGCTGAGCTGGGAACTCACCGACCGCACCGCCACCGCTTGGGTATGGGCCTGCGCGGTCGCTGCGTCCAGCGTTTCGGCAGAGCGACGGATGCCGTCCGCCGCGTCGACGACACCTGTGACCGCGTCCGTCACGGTGGTCTCGATTGCCTGCGCCAGCGAACTGGTGGCATCACGCCGCTCGCGCTCGGCCTGTTCACGCAGCCGTTGACGCTCCAGCTCCATGTCTTTCAAACGCACGGCGGTGTCGCGGAACACGAGCAGTGCGCGGCTCATCGCCGCGATCTCGTCGTGGCCTTCCGTCGATATTTGGGTGGCGAGATCCCCTTCGGTCACCGCAACCATCCGGACCTGCAACTCCCGCAGACGGCGCAGCACGAGGCGGCCGACGTAAGCATAGCCGAGCAGCACGGCGGCGGCGGTCCCAGCGATGGCCAACACAATCACCATAACGGCCCCGTCCTCGGCGGACGTCCGTGCCTGAAGGGCCGCCTGGTCGACGCTGGCCCGGCTGATCTGAACCTTGGTGTCGATCAGGCCCGTCAACCTCGCCGCCTCGTTCCGGCTGTCGTCCAATGCCGCCGACAGGGCGACATGGGTGTCGGCCAGAGCCGCCGCCGCCGAGAATGGAGCCGAGGCGGCGAAGCGGTGCAACTTGTCGATGTTTTCCTCAGCCACCGCTCTGGTTGCTTCGTCCAGATCACGGAACGCCGTTTCCAGGGCCATCGCCTCGCGCCTGAAATCAAGTTCAACGCGCTTGACCGCTTCGCTGGTGCCCTCAAGGCTGGCCTGCAGCACCAGCCGGCGCAGCGCGCCCATGCCACGCTCCACGTCCGCAAAGCGAATGCCGCTGCGCCCCGCGGTGACCAGAAGGTCCACCGTCGTCTGATCCGACGCATGTCCCTGAGCCGAAGATGCCGCATAGTCGAAGTCCGAGCGCGTCAGCTCGATGCCTGGTCCCAGGCGTTCGCGCATCGTTTCCAGCAGGGACACAAGCTCGCGGCCCACTGCCTCCGCCTCGGTGCGGCGATAGAGCATCGTGGAGGTTGTGGCGTCAAGCGTGCCAATGGTCGCCGCCAGCCGGTCGAGTTGCACCAGAACGTCCTGGAACCCGAGCGCCCCTTTGGCGTCGCGCGCCAAGATCGTGCGGGCCAACCGACGGGCGAGGGCAATATCATCTTTTAGTTGGGTGGAAAGAGCGACCCGCTCCTCTTGGGAGCGCGCTGTCGGGATTGACGGAGCGAGGGTGGCGATCGCCTGTGCCCGAATTGACAATGTGAGGGCATCGGCGATCAACGGCACCTCGCTGGCGGCGAGACCGCTCAATCGGGCTTCCAGGCCTTGGAAAACATAGACAGATACGCCGGCAGATAGGATCAGTAACGCCGCGATGCCGAGGAAGGCGCCCCACAGCCGAACTCCAACACCGCCTCGGCGGAAACGTCCAACGGTCTTGTCCTGAACAGACATTGCCTATCCCCTTGTAAGCGTCATGCATAGATGCCCGGTATATTGGCAAATGGCTATAAAATGCCCTTTGCTGCGACGGCGGCGCACCGCTGTTGGTAAGTTGATCTCTATCATTTCAGAGAATGTCGAACAACTATCTTAAGCTGTTATTATGGTATAACGAATTTTCATATATTGTTTATTCGGAATTCCGGAGTATCATCGGAAATCTGCACTTCCAAGCAGCAATCAGCCGCCTTGCATGTCAAAAGTTTCGCAAAGCAAGGCGGAAAGGGGGCATACCGATCTGGTAACGGAGATAGCGATGCGATTGAGCACCCTAGTTCTTTCGGCTGCGTTGATGACAGCGCCGCTGTTCACTGCCGATGCTAAGACGTTTCGATGGTCCAATGACGGTGATGTTGTGTCATTGGACCCGTATTACACCAACAATACCTTCCAACTTGGTTTTCTCGGCAACATCTATGAGCCACTGGCTCGCCGATCCAAAACTTTGACACTGGAGCCTGCGCTTGCCACAAGCTGGAAGCAGGAAGACGCCAATCGCTGGCGCTTTGTCTTGCGCCAGGGCGTCACCTTCCATGACGGCAGTCCTTTCACGGCGGACGACGTGGTTTTCTCGCTTGGCCGCGCAATGGCGGAAGGGTCGGATCTGCGGTCCAAGCTGCTTTCGATTGCAGAGGTGAAGGCGGTCGACGCGAACACCGTCGACATCATCACCAAATCGCCGAACCCGCTGCTCCCCGGCGATATCAGCTCCGTTTATATGATGTCGAAGATCTGGGCGGAGAAAAACAACGCCGTCAAGCCGACCGACATCAAGAAGAACGAGGAGAATTTTTCTACACGCAACACCAACGGCACGGGTCCTTTTGTCCTGAAGAGCCGCGAGCCGGACGTGAAGACCGTTCTCACCAACAATCCGGGCTGGTGGGACAAGCCGGAACACAATCTTACCGAAGTGATTTTCCAGCCGATCAAGGCGGCCAACACCCGTTTCTCGGCACTCGCGACCAATGAAATCGATATGGTCTATACCTTGCCGTTGCAGGATGTAGATCGCGTGAAGAGTGACTCTTCCTTGAAGCTGTACCAGGGGCCGGAGATGCGCACCATCTTCCTCGGCTTCGACCAGGGTCGGGACGAATTGCTCTATTCCAATGTCAAGGGTAAGAACCCCTTCAAGGATGTGCGGGTCCGCAAGGCGGTCTATCAGGCCATCGATATGGAGGCCATTCGTGCCCGTGTCATGCGCGGCGCCGCCACCCCGACCGGTTTGATGGTGGCGCCCACCGTGAACGGCTTCGACGCCGATCTGAACAAGCGCTTTCCCTACGATCCTGAGGCCGCGAAGAAGCTGTTGGCGGAGGCCGGCTATCCAACCGGGTTCGAGGTCACGCTTGACTGCCCGAACGACCGCTACGTCAACGACGAACAAATCTGCGTGTCGCTGGTGCCGATGCTCAAGCGGGCGGGCATTACGGTGAAGCTGAACGCCATGCCGAAGGTGAACTATTTTCCCAAGCTGGCGGCGCTCGACACGAGCTTCTACATGCTGGGCTGGACGCCCGACACCTATGATGCGCTGAACGTCCTGGCATCGATCATCGGCAGCCGCAACGATACGGGGCAGGGCGGCTACAACTACGGCCGCTACAGCAACAAGCGGATTGACGAGCTGATCGGTCAGATCCAGTCGGAGATCGATCCTGACAAGCGCAAGGCGATGATCCAGGAGACCTTCACCATCCATCGCGATGAGGTCGGCCACGTCCCGCTGCATCAACAGGCATTGGCCTGGGCCACCCGCGCGAATGTCCAACTCCACCAGCTCGCCGACAACACCTTCAATTGGCGGTGGGTCACGGTGAACTGAACAGCCGCAAACGGCATGAATGGAACCGACGGCTTTCGTCCCCTGCCGCCGCCGGCTCCATTCGCGCCCCCGCTCCCGAACGGGGGCGCACAACTCGGGCGGCGCCATCAGGATGTGGTGGCGCCGCTGGAGAGAGGGAACCATGATCTTCTTCATTGTTCGGCGCATTGCCGAAGCCTTTCTGGTGATGGGCGTCGTGGCGCTCATTTCCTTCTCCCTGTTCCGGTTCGTCGGTGATCCGATCAACAACATGGTCGGCCAGGACACCTCGCAGGCCGAGCGGGAGGTGCTGCGCACGCAACTTGGGCTGAACGATGCGATCGTGACCCAGTTCGCCCGCTTCGTCGCCGACGCTTCCCATGGCGATTTCGGCATGTCCTACCGCCAAGCGCGGCCGGTTGCGGAACTGATCGGCGAAAGACTGCCCGCCACCCTCGAACTTTCGGTCGTGGCCAGCGTCATCGCCCTGGTGCTCGGAATGGTCCTCGGCGTCTATACCGGCTTGCACCGCAAGGGCTTCCTGTCGCGCCTGGTGATGGCCGGATCGTTGATCGGCATTTCACTGCCGACCTTTCTGATCGGCATCTTCCTGATCCTGATCTTCTCGGTCTGGCTCGGCTGGCTGCCTTCCTTCGGGCGCGGCGATGTCGTGCGGATCGGTGGCTGGAGCACCGGCCTGCTCACCGTATCCGGCTGGAAGGCCGTCCTGATGCCGGCGGTGACGCTGGGGCTGTTCCAGATGACGCTCATCATGCGGCTGGTGCGCTCGGAGTTGATGGAGATCCTGCGTACGGACTACATCAAGTTCGCCCGGGCCCGTGGCCTGCCGGACCGGAGCATCCATTTCGGCCATGCCCTGCGCAACACCATGATCCCCGTGATCACCATCACCGGGCTCCAGCTGGGTTCGATCATCGCCTTCGCGATCATCACCGAGAGCGTCTTCCAATGGCCCGGTCTCGGTCTGCTGTTTCTGCAATCGGTACAGTTCGCCGACATCCCCGTGATGGCGGCCTACCTGCTGCTGGTGGCGTTCCTGTTCGTCCTGATCAACCTGTTGGTCGATGTCCTTTACTACCTTGTCGACCCGCGCCTGCGCGGCCAGCTGGGAGGCACCCATGCCAAGACCTGACCTCATCAAGGGCCGGTTCGCCGCCTTTTGGAACAAAGACATCGTCTGGAGTTTCCGCTCGTCGCCGGTCACCGTGGCGGCGGCCGTTCTGGCCCTGATCATCTTCGTGGCTTGTTTCGGCGCCGCTTGGGTGGCCCCGCACAATCCGATGGACGTCGCGACGGTGGAGTTGATGGACGCCGGCCTGCCGCCAGTCTGGCAGAGCGGCGGCGATCCGCGGTTCCTGCTGGGAACCGACGTGCAGGGTCGGGACATCCTGTCATCCATCCTCTATGGCGGGCGCATTTCGCTGACCGTCGGCGTGCTGTCGGTGCTGTTCGCCGCGGTGCTCGGGATTACGCTCGGCCTGGTCAGCGGGTATTTCGGCGGGACGATAGACACCATCATCATGCGGATCGCCGAGGTCCAGCTCAGCTTTCCGGCGATCCTCATCGCGTTGCTGGTCGACGGCGTGGCCCGCGGCCTGCTCCCTGCTGAGCAGCATGAAGCAGTCGCCGTTCCCGTGCTGGTGCTGTCGATCGGCCTCAGCTTTTGGGTGCAGTATGCGCGCACGGTGCGGGGCAGCACGCTGGTTGAAAAGCAGCGCGACTATGTTTCCGCCGCCCGCATCATCGGGCTGTCGCCCGCGCTGATCCTGATACGCCACATCCTGCCGAACGTGATCGGACCGGTGTTGGTGATCGCCACCCTGAATTTGGCTTTGGCTGTGATCACGGAAGCCACGCTGTCCTTCCTGGGCGTGGGCGTTCCGCCGACGCAGCCTTCCCTTGGCACGTTGATCCGCATCGGCAACGAATATCTGTTTTCCGGAGAATGGTGGATCACGGTCTGGCCCGGTCTCGCGCTGATCCTGATGGTGCTGTCTGTCAATTTGCTGAGCGATTGGCTGCGCGACGCCCTCAATCCCAAACTGCGGTGACACGATGAGCCCACACACCCAATCCGCGCCGCTTCTCAACGTCGATCACCTGCGCGTCGAGTTCGCCACCCGACGAGGCGTGCTGCGCGCCGTCGACGACGTCTCCTTCTCCGTGCAACCGGGTGAAATCCTCGGCTTGGTCGGCGAGTCAGGGGCCGGCAAATCATTGACCGGCATGTCGATCATCGGCCTGCTCGATCCTCCTGGCCGGGTGGTCGGCGGCGACATCGAGTTGGAAGGCGATCGCATTTCCGGTCTGACCCCCGACGCTATGCGCCGGATTCGCGGTTCGAAGATTGGTGCCATCTTTCAGGATCCGCTCACCAGCTTGAACCCGCTCTATACGGTCGGCCGGCAATTGATCGAGACCATGCGCGTCCATCTCCCGATCACTCAAGCCGAAGCCCGCCACCGTGCGATCGAGCTGTTGAGAGAGGTCGGGCTGCCGGCACCGGACAAACGGATCGACCATTATCCCCATCAGTTTTCCGGTGGTATGCGCCAACGGGTGGTCATCGCGCTCGCCCTGTGCGCCAACCCCCGTCTCATAATCGCCGATGAGCCGACAACCGCGCTCGACGTTTCGGTCCAGGCGCAGATCATCCAGCTTCTGAAGCGGCTGTGCCGCGATCACGGCACCGGGATCATTCTGGTCACCCATGACATGGGGGTGATCGCCGAGGCCGCCGACCGGGTGGCGGTGATGTATGCCGGCAGGATCGTGGAGATCGGCCCGGTCGCGGATGTCATCCACGCGCCGAAGCACCCCTACACCATCGGCCTCATGGGGGCGATTCCGAAGATCGGCCAACGCGATGGCCGGCTGACCCAGATCGACGGGTCGATGCCGCGGCTGAACGCGCTCCCGCCGGGCTGCGCATTCAACCCACGCTGCCATCTGGTGACGGACCGCTGCCGGCAGACCCCACCCCCGCTTGCCTCGGTTGGGCGCAGCCAGGCCGCTTGCTGGGTCGCGGCCAAGGAGGTTCACGTCAATGTCCAATAACAAAGCTCCCCTCACTCAGCAGGGCACCGGTCCGCTGGTTTCCGTCCGTGACCTGGAATGCCGCTTCGACGTTTCGGCCCCGTGGGTGGTGCGCAAGCTGCGTGGACTTCCACGGCAGTCGGTGAAGGCGGTGGCCGGCGTCAGCTTTGAGATAAAGCGGGGAACCACCTTCAGCCTCGTGGGTGAATCCGGCTGCGGCAAATCGACGGTGGCCCGGATGATCGTTGGATTGTACCGGCCCGCGGCCGGCAGCATCCGCATCGGCGGTCACGATTTGGCGCGGACGTCGCCGGCGGAACAGGCGGCCTTGCGTCGGCAGATGCAGATGATCTTCCAAGACCCCTACGCCAGCCTGAACCCGCGCTGGCGCGTGCGCAACATCATCGCTGAGCCCATCCGTGCCTTCGGCCTGCTCGACGGCAGGCAGGCGATCGACCGTCGCGTGGACGAATTGCTGCGCCTGGTCGGTCTGGCCCCGTCGGATGGCGAGAAATTCCCCCATGAATTTTCCGGTGGGCAACGCCAGCGCATCTCGATCGCCCGCGCCCTGTCGAGCAATCCGGAGTTCCTGGTCTGTGACGAACCGACCTCCGCCCTTGACGTGTCGGTGCAGGCGCAGATTCTCAATCTGATGAAGGATTTGCAGGGTGAGCTCGGCCTTACCTACCTGTTCATCAGCCACAATCTGGCCGTGGTCTCATTCATGGCCCACCAGGTCGGGGTGATGTATCTGGGCCGGCTGGTGGAGGTGGCGGAAACCGACCGACTTTTCCGCAACCCACAGCATCCCTACACCCGGCTTCTGCTCGACACCTTGCCGGACTTGTCGATGGCGCGGCGCGACCGCCAGCCGATGGGTGGCGAGGTGCCCAACCCGATCAACCCGCCGACCGGCTGCAGCTTCCATCCGCGCTGTCCGCTCGCCACCGACCGCTGCCGCAATGAACGGCCGGCGGTCCGCGTGCTCAGCGATGGCAGCGAAGCCGCCTGCCACGCCGTCTCCTCGACGGTGGGGACGACGCCGGCCATGCCCCTCAGTATTCTCCGGAGAGTTTCATGACGAGCATCGAAATCCTGCGCCGTCTGGTCGGCTTTGACACGGTCAGTTCAAAGTCCAACCTGGCGCTGATCGATTGGGTGCGGGACTATCTCGAACGGCGCGGCGTCGCGTCCGAACTGGTCCACAACGAAACCGGAACCAAGGCCAATCTGTGGGCCACCATCGGCCCGGACCGCGACGGCGGCATCGTCCTTTCCGGCCACACCGACGTGGTGCCTGTGGAGGGCCAGCCATGGAGCAGCGACCCGTTCACCCTGACCGAACGCGGAGGCAAGCTCTATGGCCGGGGGACCTCGGACATGAAGGGGTTCGTCGCCGTGGCGCTGAACGCGGTCGACCGCTTCAAGGCGACGTCGCTCGACCGGCCGGTTCACCTGGCATTCTCCTATGACGAGGAGGTCGGCTGCCTCGGCGTTCCGACCCTGCTGGAGGCGATCCGGCTGCGGGGCATCCGACCGGCTGCGTGCATCGTCGGCGAACCGACATCGATGAAGCTGGTCGTCGGGCAGAAGGGCATCCTGTGCGCCGATGCCCATGTGCGTGGGCACGAATGCCACAGTTCGATGGCGCCGGACGGCGTCAACGCCGTGCAGTACGCTGCGCGCATCATCGATTTCATCCGTCAGGAGACCGAGCGGCGCTACAGGGAGGGGCCGTTCGACGAACGCTTCAACCCGGCCTCGACCACCCTTCACGTCGGCATGGTGCGCGGCGG
>PJUA01000402.1_pt1 | contig 25980 bp, 26 predicted proteins | sample 1512151 | NCBI WGS metagenome assembly PJUA01 (sample SAMN08177678, study PRJNA422409) | Soil metagenome, whole genome shotgun sequencing project. | isolation source: Soil enriched on filter paper: beechwood xylan treatment | place: USA: Madison | collected 2015-01-15
CTGGAAAAGCCGGGCAAATGGAAAAAAGGGCTGCTGGCCGCTGGGCTGGTCGTTCTGGCAGGAACAGGAGCAGCTTGGCTTCTGCTAGGGGGCTTGGATTTACGCACAACTCCAGATGGCGATGCCAAACCTAGTCAGGGGGTAGATGCTTCCGGGCAACCAAGTCCTTCGGCCAAGGCAAATCCGATTACCCAAACGCCAGACGGCAGATTTGCGTTATTCACCGGCTCCGAGCAAGGCGAAGCATCAATGTTTACGCTCGAACGAAAAGACGGTGCCCGTCAAACCTACAATTGGTCGTTTGCACGAGAATGGGGGCAGTCGTCTCCAGAGCTGAAATACAGCGATCTGAACAACGATGGAACGGATGAGGTGATTGTCCATTGGACCGGCATCGCCTCGGACGGCGATCTAATTGAAAATCTTCGTGTGATTGACGCGATGGAACTTAAGGAATATACGATGCCTTTAATTGAAGAGCTGCTTGCTGATCGTGTCATCTCGAAGATTACCCTACTGGAGGATTATGCTAGGGTTGAGATAAAAGTAGACGAGCAGCCTTTCGAGAAAGTACTGAGGGGCCAGCTTATCGAAGGCTGGGGAGATCGAATTAATGTGGGCAGAAAGCTAACCTTTCGCATTCAAGAGAACCCCAAGCGGACGTATGCATCGGTCGAGCTATACGCCGGAGAAGGCAAGCCAGGGATCAAGATTGGCACCTTGGAAATTGACCTTATTGTAGAAGCAACTAATGGTGTGAGCGTGGAGGATTCGTTGCTTTTACATGCAGGAGCTATTCAATTCCTTCCCTTGAACTTAGGTGAATTTGATGAAGGTTAACGGAGCCGTATATCCGACATCTTTGGGGCTTGAAGCAGGCGCACCGGCTTCGCTCATGCTGGAGAAATATCCGAATGCAGCCATTGCAAAAGATGGGCAGCAGCCGCCTGATAATTATGCATATGCGAGTATACAAAATCAGCTTGCACTCCGTTTTTTTCTCTTATTTCACTTGTTCATATTCCGTTCATATTGCCGTCATGATGGGGACATCTTGCTTAGCTACACTATAGCTACGCCGCAGATGCGGCCCCTACAGATATAAGGACGGGAGAAGATGAACGTGGCAGAAACAACGGAAACAAACAAAAAAGGGACCAAAAGCCGCAAGAAACGGCACTTATGGTTAAAAATAATTGGAGGCATTGTTGGGGTATTTGTGCTTTTTCTGGGCATAACATTTGTCGTTCATGCAATTAGCAACGGGGTAGAAAAAAAGAAAATCGAATCGTATGGCCAACATGTCATTGTGGATGGCAAAAAAATGAATGTATCCATTCAAGGAAGCGACGAGCAAACGATTGTACTCCTGCCAGGGCAAGGAACAGCGTCGCCTGTGCTTGATTTCAAATTGCTGATCGATGAATTGACTCCGGATTACAAAGTGGTGGCAATTGAACCTTTTGGCTATGGATTAAGCGATAAAACCGACAAGGACAGAACAACTGAAAATATCGTCAGCGAAGTGCATGAGGCCGTGCAGCAGCTTGGTCTTGACCGTTATATTCTGATGGGGCATTCCATAACCGGACTTTACGGAGTAACCTATGTGAAAAACTATCCTGATGAAGTCCTTGCTTTTATCGGTATTGACAGCAGCGTTCCCAACCAGCCGGGCATGGACGCTAAGCTGCCTCTGAAATCCTTGAAGTTTCTTCAAGATTCAGGTCTTATGCGTTTACTGAAAAAAGTTAGTGGCGATCCATACAAGTCGTTTGCTTTCGATGAGCATACCAAGAAACAGATGGACTTGATTTCGAATCAGGTTTCAACCAATTCAACAATGATCAACGAGCTAAAGCACCTGGGCTCCAATTTTAAAAACGCAGAGCAGCTCACCTATCCTCAAGAATTACCGGTATTGCTTTTTGTTCAGTCCAATAACGAGCAAAATGAGCAGTGGGTTCCGCTGCATGAGGAGCAGGCCAAACATTCCGCACAGGGCAAAGTGATTCCAATGGAAGGCTCCCATTACTTGCATCACACTAAGTTCAAGGAAATTGCTGAAGAGTTCAAAGCGTACATGAAGGAAATCCAATAAAGCATTGACAGGAATAGTTTTCTAGCTGTATGCTTCGTTGTCTCCAGCAATGAATCAAGAAGAGTAGTATCGCGTTGGTGAAAGCCTGTCGCCTCTTTGCAGGCGATGCGACTGTAAATATTTATCCGAGCGACATTATTTCCAAAAATGAAGACGCCTAGTTTTATTTTCTTCGTCTCCGTGCTTCTCATGTGCATATTGACGGGAGTATTGTCTAAGCCCTATTTTACGGACCGAATCTTCTACCTTAACGAGGATACGTACAAAATCTACAGCGAGCAAAACAAGCTCGTCACCTATCATAGCAGCACGGCCGGTCCTGTCCAAGTTCGCACCAACGACGAGTTGCACCGCAATTTGATCATCGACGGGCAGTCCTTCGAGATTGAGGATATAAGTGTCTCTTCCATGAACAGATTCCGCGTGACTTTTCCGAATGGTCATGTCTATACTGTTGAGGATAATAATGGCATGCTCTTGAGCTATGATGACAATGGCGATATCGTTTTAGCTAGTCAGATGTATATTAACGGCGAGCGGATCAAACAGAAAGGGGAAGAAGATATTCCGCCTGCAGCGCTCGTAAGTGCGGCTTTTCCCGAATACCATATCAAACGGGGGATGCCAAGCCTCCTGTTTCTTGCCGTCGGCTTGATGATCTATGGCTGGTGCGGCTTCCGCTATAAAGCCTTCCAGGATTTAATGTTCCGTATATCGCCACAGCGGCTCATGTACGAGAACCCCGAACCCAGCGACTTGTATTATGTTATGAGCAAGATTAGCGGTATTGTCATTATGGTCGGCTCGGTAATCATCGCTTATAAAGCGTACTAATCAGAGAAGAAATCTTTTTATGAATAATTCGATCTTAAATTTCCAGTTCCCTCTTCACATCTCCCTAATCAAAACCGATAGTAGTAGGGTGGTAAATTATTGGATATGGAGGAGATAGTTGTAATGTTTAAATGGGGGAGAAAAAGTCTTTACATCGTTTTATGCGCAGTTATGGTGGTTGTATTAGCAGGCTGCGGAAAAGAAAAATCGGACGAAGAGAAAATCAAAGAACAGCTTGAGCAAGCATTCAAAGATGCTGGCGTGCAGCTCGATGGCTTATCCGAGTCAGAAGAACCGCTTACGGTGGAAGCAAAATTAATGGAGATTACGAACTTTCTGACAGGAGATATTTGGAACGATGGTTTTGTCAACATCAGCCACTTTACTCACGATGGGAAAGATGCCATGGGGCAAACCATTGATATGGATTTTATGATTCAGCAGCTCGGCAAAGCGATGGAAAAGAAAGCAGAATATGATACCTATATTCAGGAATTAGATTCAAACTATGATAATGCTAAGCAACTTTGGACGAAGGTCTCGGACGAGGTTGACACCTTGTATAAAAAACTGCAGGATAATCCGCCGCAAGCCAATGATACGGCTTATGAATTCGATACGGGATTGTATGAGCAGTACAAAAAGGCCTTTTCGGACGAAGTAGATTCTCTTAATAAAAAATAATTTATTCGACTCAACCGATAACAACAATGCACCTTCAGAAGGATACATCCATGTCTAAGATATGGAGATGTCGCTGGAGGTGTTTTTATTATACGGAGCTTGAAGGTAAGGAAAACAATGAAAAAGTTCATCCTTTTCGATCATGACGGCGTGCTGGTGGATACTGAATTCTGGTATTACAAAGCGGGAGAACGGGCGCTGGCTGATATTGGATTTCATCCTTGTTCGCGAAGACTACGGACGCACGAAGCCTCACCCAGAGCCCTATTTAACCGGACTGAAACGTTTCGGAGCCTCAAAAGAAGAGACGCTGGTTGTTGAGGATTCCAACAGAGGGTTGAGCTCAGCCGTGGCAGCAGGCATTGACTGCGCAATTGTTCATAACGACTTCACAAAAACACATGATTTTACAGGAGCCAGCTATCGTATAAACCATCTAATTGAACTAAAAGACATTATTCTGAACCCAAACGGATAATGCATTCCGTGCATTCCAATCACCATTGCTGCAGCCTTGCTTCCAAAATCTTAGCCGTCTGTTCGACCATGAAAAGTTAACCGATCAAGCCTGTTATGCCGAAAATGCTTTAAATGAAAGAAGACATAGAATCAGGCGGTTTCCTTCCCCTAATATTAGTGTATAAGCATTATTTTACAATGTTCTAAAGGGGAAGGGGTTCCACGATGGGAAGAAAAATGCCATTATTTATTGTGACAGGAGCTAGTGGAGTAGGGAAAACAACAGTTATGCATGAGCTTCGTTCCTTATTGCCGGAATTTAATGTGTTGAGCACAGATATTGATAATTTCGGAACAACAGCTGCCAAGTTGGACTATCCGGACAGATACAACCTTTTGCTTCACTTTGCTAATGCAGTTGCCATGTCCGGAAGGGGCACCATTATTTGCGGCACGGTTATGCCATGGGATGTTGAGAAATGCGACAAATACGATAGCTTCAGTGCTATATGCTTTATTAACTTACATTGTGACGATGCCGCTCGCAATAATCGGCTTCGTAATCGCGAAGATAAGGCTATATGGAATGATGAAATGCTTAAGCAGCATGAACAATTTGCTCAATGGCTTTTAGACAACGCAGAAACTGCATATCATCCGCCGATGCCAACCATATACACTACATCTACGCCACCTCTCCAAGTAGCTGAACAGATTAAGCGGTACATCATGCTTAAGTGGAGGGAGCTTGCAGGATAAAGTGACCGGGTGGGACTGTACAGCTTTAATCAAAAAAGGGAACAAGGTTTTGTTGATGTTGAAAATTTTTATTATGAGTCGGTTTAATGGCCGCCCATTCATTTATGATAACTCCATCATAAAGTATGGTACTTGCGTTTAAACGCAGAGACTTTTACTTATGAGGAGCTGGCTGCGTGAAATCGAAAATAAAACTGACTGGCCGGGTGATTTTTAGAGGTGACCCGGGTTATGAAACAGCTCGTAAAAATTGGGATCCGCATACGGACAGATTTCCAAAGGTGTTTGTTTTTGCACGAAATGCCCAGGATATTTCCAATGCAATTCGATGGGCGCGAATAAACAGGGTCCCAATCAGACCAAGAAGCGGAAGGCATGCTTTGGAGAGTAATCTCTCCCAAATAAATGGCGGCATTGTCATTGACGTCAGTAAGCTAAGAGCAATAAAGCTGGATAAAAGGAACGGCACAGCTGTTGTAGGAACGGGGAACCGTGTAGGCAGAATTGTCAGCACGCTGGCTAAACAAGGTTACTTGGCTCCGTTTGGAGATAGTCGGACCGTCGGAATCGGCGGAATAACGCTTGGCGGGGGAATTGGTCCTTTGCAGCGAACGACGGGTCTTATTTGCGATAACCTGATTGAGCTGGAGATGGTTGATGCAAAAGGAAAAGTCATCACAGCCAGTAAAAAAAGAAACAGTGATCTCTTTTGGGCATCCCGGGGAGGGGGCGGCGGAAATTTCGGCGTCTACACCAAATATAAATTGAAAGTTCGGCGCGCTCCTGCTAGAGCAACAGTCTTTCGCATTATTTGGCCTTGGCATCAGTTCGAGAGAGTATTAAAGGTATGGCAAAGATGGGCGCCTTCCACAAGTACTAAATTAGGCTGCGAATTGTCCATTGGTCCCAAAAAGGGCGGTAATGTTAATATGCTGGGGTTATTCCTCGGTTCAAAAAAGGAAGCCCTCCGTTTATTGGCTCCGATGCTGAGCGTAGGGACTCCGTCGAAAAAGACCATTCGCTTGCTACCGTACCCAAAAGTCGTAAATTTCATGCTTGATCCTGACCCCGTGCTTCCACAAAGATACAGCAATCAGTTTTCCAGCGGTTACGGACGACGTCCGTTCAACGACAAGGCCATTAAGGCAATGCGCGAGTTTTTAGAAAAAGCAGAGGGTGGAACGCCAGCGGGATTTTTCTTTTTGAACTGGGGAGGCGCAGTAAGCCGCGTATCTCCAAAAGCAACAGCGTTTTATTGGCGTAAGGCAAAATTTTATGTGGAGTGGAACAGCTCTTGGCTCAAGAGATCGCACGCCGCAAGAAACATCGCCTTGGTACGCCAAACACGCCGAAAACTTCAGCCGCACATTGTAGGTTCCTATATTAACGTTCCGGATCAAGGAATCAAACATTCCGGACCCGTTTATTATGGCAGCAATTATGCAAGATTGCGGAAAATAAAAGCGAAATACGACCCGCAAAATGTGTTTAATAACCCACAAAGCATTCCGCCAGGCTAATAAAATCTTACAGGCTGAAGCCGAGATCATCCCTTGATCCTCGGCTTTTTACTTTTGACAGCGATCAACTGCCGTTTTTTTGATGTTATGGGGAGGATTGTGGGGCATACTCTCCGAATAACAATTAAAAGGATTTGTTTCAGCAAGCAATATGTAGCTTAGCAAGTCAGATTGATGATGCCCATAAGCCCTCTTCCCACACAATTGCAAGGAGACGATAAATATAAAAAAACCAACATTTAAACAACTACTACCCCTGATTCTAATCATCTCCATTATCGCTAATCTCAACTTACTATTAACCAAACGGAACTACGACCAACAATTGATAAAGCAAAATCAGAACCATTTGCGATCCATTTCCATTTATGCGGAGAATTTGGTCGAAAAGGCCAAAACCTTTATTCAGCATTCCGAAAGCGAGCAAAGTGAAGTGGGTAGAGAAATACTTTTTAATTCATGGAGAATTGTTGTCGGTGAGCAAAGAAGTATAAGTCATCATATAGTTAACATGCAGCCGCACTATATGGGGAAGATGGAGACAAAATGGAGTATGCTTCAATACAGCTTATTCCGGGTTGACATGCTTTTGAACGCTCTAACTATGAAGTTTCTTGAGCAAGGCTCATATACTGTTACTACTGAGGAATTCAACCAATTACAAGCAGTAATTACGATCTATACAAAAATTCATGAAGAAGTCGAGAAGGCTTCCAAACATCCAGAACTTATCATTGATGACCTGACAGAGCCTATTCTCTTGATTGATCCATATTATTCGTCAATTTTAAAAGAACAGGGAGGGCGTTACTGATATTGAGTAAATTATTTACTTATTGGCTGATGATGAGTTAGGAATAAGCCGTGAACGATTTGAAATCCCAACTCCTCAAGCATACATAGATGCTTTCTCTGCAATCGAAAAGCAAACAGGGAATTCAATACTCGTCGCCGTAGACAACGAAGAAGTTGTAGGTTGACTTCAATTAACAACAGATAAGAAACGCGATGAAGCTCATCGATTCTATGTAAGATTAGGTTTTGTATCTAGTCACGAAGGGATGAAATTAGCCTTAGACGATTTTGAGCAAACATAGGTGTAGAACTTATGATGTATTATGCTAATGGGATGCGATAGTTAAATATTATACTTGAGCGGACTACCTGAGAATTATATTGGTCAGTTAACTTCAGGTATAAATTTCAGTAAGGAGGACGCGGGAGCGTCCTTTTTATTTTTAATTGGCAGGATAACATATGGGAAAGATACTATTCCTGAGCATAGGAAGCCACCTATGAGCAACTTCATTTTTTTAAGCAAGCAACCTCGAATTTTATTCCTTGCTTTTAATATATGTATGCGATATATTGCATATAAGGAAATGAAGAAGTGAGGTTAATAACTATGCCAGTGCCTAAAAATTTTGTCACGCCTGCACGGATGTCCGCAAAAGAAAGAGCCTTCTCCCAAATTCAACGATGGATTATCGATGGTACACTGCAGCCCGGGGAAAAACTGATTGACGCCGAATTGGCTGAGTCGCTTGGCGTAAGCCGCACACCGATTCGGGAAGCATTTCAGCTGCTTGAAGTACAAGGGCTCGTTTCTACCCATCCAGGAAAAGAAACAAAGGTTAAGGAAATTGAGAGAGATGACATCTTCAAGATGTATTCAACGATGGCGGCTCTGCAGGCTTTAGCAGCTGAAGTTACAGCAAAAGTTATTGTTCCAGAGCAAATCGACCAATTGCGAGCGATTAATCTGGAATTTGCAGATGCCATTAATAGTGGTCAAGCTTACCAAGCAATGGAGGCGGATGAACAGTTCCACAACCTGATTGTGGAGCTTTCTGATAATCCATATGTCGCTTCATTCAGCGCATCGCTTCAGATTCATATCCGGCGCTTTAAATACGTCTTCTTAAAGCAGTCGATTACTGAGACGCAAGCTTCAGTCAATGAGCATGAATTAATTATTGCAGCGCTGGAGAAAAACGATTCTGTTATCGCTCAGGAAATGATGAAGCAAAATTTCATTCGTCCGATGCAGGAACTGCACGGACTACTTTAAACAGACAGGGGCGAGAAAAAATGGGAAACGGAAAAGATCTTCGAATTCGCAGCAAGGTAATTAGCGAGGGCGCCAATCGAGTACCCAACAGAGCGATGCTGCGCGCTGTTGGTTTTCAGGATGATGATTTTAAAAAGCCAATGATTGGAATAGCGAGTACTTGGAGTGAGGTAACACCATGCAATATGCACATCAATGATTTAGCGATTCAAGCCAAGATGGGAGCACGTAATCATGGCGGTTCTCCATTAATTTTTAATACTATTACAGTCTCGGATGGTATTTCAATGGGGCATGGAGGGATGTTGTTCTCGCTGCCAAGTCGGGAAGCGATAGCTGATTCGATTGAAATTGTGGCCGGAGCGGAGCGTTTTGACGGCGTTGTTGCGATCGGTGGCTGTGACAAGAATACGCCTGCATGTTTGATGGCTATTGGACGGATGAACATTCCTTCCGTTTATGTATATGGAGGAACCATTCAACCTGGTAATCTCGATGGTAAAAAAGTGGATATCGTTTCAGCTTTTGAAGCCGTTGGTCAATATCAAGATGGAAAAATAACAGATGAACAGCTGCATAAGGTAGAATGTAGTGTGTGCCCAGGTCCAGGAGCTTGCGGGGGCATGTATACCGCTAATACGATGGCCGCGGCTGCAGAAGCAATGGGTATGTGTTTGCCTGGTTCTTCTTCGACATCAGCTATTTCAGCGGATAAAGCATTGGAATGTGAAGCAGCCGGTAAACAGGTCATCGCACTTCTTGAACAGGAAATCTATCCAAGAGACATTATGACGAAGAAAGCATTTGAAAATGCGATCACTGTTGTCATGGCTCTAGGTGGGTCAACCAACGCATTCCTCCATCTGCTAGCTATTGCGCACTCAGTAGAAGTGGATTTAACCTTGGATGATTTTGAACGAATTCGCTTGCGTGTTCCTCATTTGGCAGATCTGAAGCCAAGTGGTCAATATGTCATGCAGGATTTGAATGATATTGGTGGTGTTTCAGGGGTAATGAAGCTATTGCTCGCTGAGGGATTACTTCATGGTGATTGCCTCACCGTAACGGGTAAAACGTTGGCGGAAAATTTAGCTGAAGCTGCTCCGCTTCAGAATAATCAAGAGATTATACGACCACTCGATAACCCGCTTAAACCAGATGGACCACTGGTTGTACTTCGAGGAAACCTCGCTCCTGAAGGCGCTGTTGCCAAAATGTCAGGCATGAAGATACAGCAGTTTTCTGGTCCGACAAAGGTGTACGATAGCGAAGAAGACGCGACGGAAGCAATTATGAATGATGAAATTCAAGAAGGAGACGTATTGGTCATACGCTACTGTGGTCCGAAGGGTGGACCTGGTATGCCTGAGATGCTATCCGTTACAGCCCTCATAGTAGGAAAAGGACTCGGCGGGAAAGTTGCTCTCATAACAGATGGCAGGTTCTCGGGTGGCTCGCATGGATTTGTAGTCGGCCATGTATCACCTGAGGCACAAGTAGGTGGACCGATCTCTTTGCTGAAAAATGGGGACATTATCACCATTAACAGCGATATTCAGGAAATAAAGGTTGAAGTGTCAGAAGAAGAGTTGGCTGCTCGAGCGCAAGAGTGGGTACAACCTCCGCTGAAAGTAAATTCAGGCGTATTAGCCAAGTATGCAAAATTAGTTTCCTCTGCTTCAAGAGGGGCAGTAACAGATTTGATTGAAAAAACAAGTAAATATTGATGCTGAATTTTTAAAAGCCGTTAATCAGAAAAGATTAGCGGTTTTTTTGTTAACCATAGTTTCAGATGGCATTCCGGAGTGAATGTAGGGGACATATATACCGTTTAAGGCAGGTCACTGTCCCGGGATTGTAGAGTGAAGTTGTAATGTCCGAAGATTCGCTTGATACTCATTTTCATTCATGATATATTGTTTACAGGTAAACAATATTAAAATCAATTGTTTGGAAAATCATACTATTAAAACGATATTTTTATTTACTAGTAAACAAGGAGCGCTCAAAGGATGACTTCAAAGGATCGAACAAAACAGTTGCTTTATGACCAATTTATCCGTTTTTTACATGTATATGAGAACCACAAGGATACAGAAATCGAGCACTTCCTCAGTGTCGCCCAGCGAGAAAGCATCGAGAAAATTCCTCAGCATTTGACTGCGGTACATATGATAGATTGCATAGGCAAGCATGAGCCTATTAATAACACAGGTATTGCTGAGTCGATGAATTTGTCCAAAGCAAGCATCACCAAAATTGGCAACAAACTGCTGGAGGAAGGATTCGTCAAACGTACAAAAATGAATGACAACAAGAAGGAAAGTTATTTCCGGTTGTCACCGCAAGGAAAAAAGATCTTTGAACTGCATGAACGTATGCATGTACAAGAGGCTGAACGCTTCTATCGTACTCTCGACAAATATTCAGAAGCAGAGCTAAAGGTAATCCATCAATTTCTTCAAGACAGCAGCATTAATATTGAATCCAGATAGAACGAAGGAGAGTGAAGAATTTGAGTTTGGCGGAACTGATCAGGGCGCGCAGGAGCATTCGTAAATATAACTCTACGCCGGTGGATCAGGAGTTAGTTGTTGAATTACTGCGCAAGGCTAAACGGCTTCAACCATTTGTTGAAGCCGGTTCGTGGCGTGTGGTATATGCCGGGACTTCAGAAGCACGCAAACGGTTGGTGGACTGCATACTGGAACAGATGTCGCAGAGCAGGCTCGGCAAGCTGATTCCTGGGAAACTATTGGATATTTTCAAAAGGAGATTCACCGATATTCCTGCCCACGTCATTGTTATTTCGACTATAGGTGCGGATCGTCTGACCAATGACCGCAATTATGCGGCTGCCTGCGGGATGATGCAGAGCTTCCAACTGATGGGTTGGGAACATGGGTTAGGAATGTTGTGGGATTCAGAGTCCATGATTTTACATGAAGGTTTTTTCAAAGGAATTGGCCTGCGTGAGGATGAAAGATTTGTTGGCATTCTTCATATAGGGTATTACGACAAAGCGCCAAGAAGTCGGAAAAGAACGCCTGCAGAACAGAAGTGGACCGTCTTGCGGGGACATTCTACATAGAAGAGGAGGATGTAAAAATGAAATTGTCGGATCTGGAAGGAGACATGGACGCTCCCAGTGAATTTTTGGATCGACGGGTATCACAAGAGTTAATCCTTGAATTGCTCAATCATGCCGTATGGGCGCCAAATGATGAACTACGAGAGCCGTGGCGATTTATATTTGCTGATAACCAGAATGGGGACCTCATGCAGGGATTGCAGGAACAAGCCCCTGCGTATCTTCTGGTCTTGGTGAAGGAAGAGGCGGATCAACATAAGCGGGAAGAGGACTTTGCAGCTGCCTGTTGCCTCATTCAAAATATCCGTTTGCTGGCTTATGAGCAAAGTCTAGGTGTACGCTGTACCTTGCATGACTGGATATACGACCCGAGTCGTACTGAAATGTTCGGTGTACGGAGTAACGAGCGCATTGCTGCTGTTCTAGAATTGGGATTCGGTGCAAGTCAGTCGAAAGGGAAGAGTGAGTTACCAGAGAATGAACTTCATTTTGAACTTCTCTAGGGTGTAGAGGATTCCTGATGAATGCTTTGATTCTGCCTCCAAAATGGAGGATAGGGCGTCTTATATAGCGGCGGCAAAAAACATGCTGAAAAGAGCAGAACTGCTTCTAAGGGTAAAATTAAATGTTCACCCTGGTAAGCAAAACGCGAGCAATCGGTGAATATTTCCAGTATAATAGGAATGAACAAGCTGGGCTTGTACAACTACATTAGAGAATGTAAACGCTTGCTTTGATGATTTTGTTATTCCAATACCAAAGGAGATGCCTTATGAATCAACAACAACCACCTAAGCCCCACCAGCCGCTCGTAACCCACATCTTCACTGCGGACCCGTCCGCCCATGTCTACGAGGGCAGAATCTACATCTATCCTTCCCATGACCTCGATCATGACGAGCCGAGCAACGATAACGGCGACCAGTATAAAATGGAAGACTATCATGTCCTCTCGATGGACAACTTCGATTCCCCGGTGGTCGATCACGGCGAAGCGTTGCATCTAAGAGATATTCCGTGGGCCTCCAAGCAGCTCTGGGCACCGGATGCTGCTTATAAGAACAATACCTATTACCTGTTCTTCCCGGCACGGGACCATGACGGCATCTTCCGTCTGGGTGTGGCAACATCAGAGTCTCCGGCAGGCCCGTTCACGCCGCAGCCGAATTATATGGAGGGCAGCTTCAGTATCGATCCGGCCGTACTGGTGGATGACGACAATCAGTCATACATTTATTTCGGCGGACTCTGGGGCGGCCAGCTCGAGAAATGGCAGACCGGCAGCTTCGTGCCAGATGCAGAAGGACCGGCTCCTGACCAGCCGGCGCTTGGACCGCAAGTTGCACGGCTTAGCGACGACATGTTGTCCTTCCAGAGCAAGCCTGCCGAGATATCGATTGTCGATGAAGACGGGAATCCGATTCTGGCCGGGGATGAGGAACGGAGATACTTTGAAGGCCCATGGATGCATAAATATAACGGCTATTACTACCTGTCCTACTCTACAGGAACCACGCATAAGCTCGTATATGCGATCGGCAAAAACCCGATGGGACCATTCACGTTCAAGGGCGAGATTCTCTCTCCGGTTATCGGCTGGACAACCCACCACTCCATTGTGCAGGTTGAAGACAAGTGGTATCTGTTCTATCACGACAGCTCCCTGTCGGAAGGCGTCAACCACAAGCGCTGCGTTAAATATTCCGAGCTTAAATACAACGAAGACGGAACGATCCAGAAGATCAATCCTTATCCGGATGCCGAGTAAGTGGAAATAAATTGACAGAACAAGTTGAGTGTGATAGCATCGGTTTAACTTAAAACGTAAAGGCTATGATGAGAAGTAGTAGCTATTAGGGATCTCACAGAGAGAAGATGGTTGGTGCGAATCTTCATTGATCTACTAGTGAAGCAGTCTCGGAGCCTTGAACCGAACAGAGGAATCTTAGTAGGCTTCAACGGAGTTCCACCGTTATTCAGGAAACAATATCGGAGAGATCCCGTATTGATAGAGTGCAGAGAAATCTGAAATTAGGTGGTAACACGGACATTATAGTTCGCCCTAAGTTGACAAGAAGTATGTCAGCTTAGGGCTTTTTTGTTTTATTTCTTTTCGTTTGAATATTTGTAATTTTCCAAAAGTAATTAATAATTGAGTGGGGCGCTATTCATCTGTGAACGTTAGCCGAAAGATGTTTTTAATCTAGGAGGAGTCTATATGATATTAGAAAAAGTTATAAATAGAATTGAAATACAAAGTGAATATAAGGATTTTGTTGATAAGTATATAGATTGTATACTTACCGAATTTAAAGGTAAGATTCATAGCATTTATATGTGTGGCTCGATTCCAAAAGGAACTGCTATACCTTTTAAGTCAGATGCAGACTTTACTATTGTATGTGTAAATCCCAAAGATATTGATTACGAAAGATTGTCAACTATTAAAGGCAGGCTTTTGGAGGAATATCCAATATTAACTAAGATTGATACGATAATTTGCTCGATTGACGATATATTAAGTAAACCAAATGAGTGGGGTTTTTGGGTTAAGATCATTTGTGTTTGCGTATATGGTCATGACGTTGGTGAAAAAGTACCACCGATAATTATTTCTCCAGAGTTCATTTTAGACTTAAATACAGAGACTAAGGAGGAAGTAGATCGTGTACGTAGAGATTTACTTTCTAATGCAAGTAATAGCACATTGAAAACTAGATATATTAAAGGCTACTCTAAGAGATTAATTCGTGCATTATACTCTTTGGTTTTAGAAGATACAGGTGTATGGCAAGATGACATTATTATGATGAAGAATGCCATATTAAATTATTGTGAGATTGATTCCACTTTAGTTGATTATCTGTATGCTTGTTACTTGGATAGTAATGTGCTTGTTGAGGAGTTTCTGGGAATTGCAGATGAAGTACATAGTTATTTTGAGAATTCTTTAAATGCAATGGCTGCTTCCAGAACTTCCTTCGGCTAACACGATATTGACGCTCCGGGTCACACTGAAAAGCGAGTGATAATTGTAAGAAGACAAGCGGCTGGTCACAGAAAATGAGAAAATGACCAGCTGCATTTATCAGATAAACGCATCAAGTTAAGGTTAGCGGGATACAGGAACAAAGTGAAAATAGAGTTATATAATGTATGACACTAAACTAAGATAGAGTGTTAACAAGGGCTATTCATGATTTATATACATATGTACAAAATACGAGTTTTGTGAAAATGTATTGCGAACTATTGTAAAGTACTTGCGCACTTACTTGATTATTTTTTGCCCGAAGGTCATTCCTGTCTCATCTTGCTACCTGCGTATTTTCCTACAATATATTATAATTTTTCCTGTGATTATCCTGCTGCGCGGATTTAAAGCAATTTCTTTAATAAAATTTGATAGCATGGATAGAAGTTCGGAGCTTTTACTTGCAGCTGCTGACCGCAGTCATAGACGCTTTTGCAGACGTAAATAAGATCTTCAGCATTATTGTGGATCTGCATGATTTTTCGGGTAAGCTTGTTCGTGGCAAACATTCGTTTCATAACCAATCCAGCAATCCTTGCCGGGATTTTGTAAGGCAAGAGATCGCGTTTATAATTATTCAGAGCCACTCCTCTTGTTTCCACAATTTTTACGGTTTCACGTATGGCATAAACGGTCCTGGACAATGCTTGTACGCTGCTCATAAGAGCATCTGCGGCTTTTTCGGAATGCAGATTCCCGGAATATTGTGCTGCCGTGGAGATCACTGCCGCATTGATAGCCATATGAATCCATATCCACTCCTGCATTCTATGCGGGCATTCAATTTTGATGTTGGCACTGCCGAATGCTTCTGTAATAGCAGAGTAATTGGGAATTGCGGCGTTTTCCCGGCTCTCCAACATAATATGGTCAAATAGCACACCATCCAGAAGACCTGTGCTCATTTGACCACCGGCAACCGGATAACCGAGGATATAAGCATAATTACCCGCTATTTTATCGATCGTTTCTTTGTTTTCCCATATGCCACACATCAGAACGAGTGTTCCTTTTATGTTGTTTGCAGCCAGTGTTTGAATGGCCGATTCCAGCTTTCCCATGGATATACTAATGATAATAAAGTCGTAGCTGCCGCCGGAAGCCGCAAGTTTTATGGAATAGGAATCCGTTTTATCTATGCCTTTTGCATGTTCCCGCCCGTCAAGAAGCTTTATGGTTAATGCCGAATTGCCTTCCCTTCTTTTGCTTTCTCTTACCCAATGCTCGACATTATGACCTGCTTTTTGCAGGGCATATCCGTATGTTGTGCCGATAACCCCTACACCCAATACTAAAATATCCATCCGTCATCCCCCTCTTTACGTCACGCCAAATTCTTCATGAACAAGTCTAGCTGCTCCTCTATAAACGCAGGCGATACGGGTTTGCTTAAAGCCACGATGTTTAACCCTTCTAAGATAACTATCATATGATTGGCAATCTTCCCGACATCCTTGGAGGTGATTCCGGTAATCTCGTTTCTTCTGATCCCGTATTCCAGCGTTTGAGCGATAACAGCTGCCGTTTCCGTGTAAAACTTGTTTAACAAGTCATTGTTTTTATGGGATAAAAAGAATTCGTATATAGCTGCTCTAATGGTGCTTTCAACATTCAGAATTTCTTCTTTTTGCTGTTGAAAAAAATCAGAGAGTATATGGAGAGCGTTTACGCCGTTCTCCATCCCCTTCGTCAAAAGACAAAAATCACTTTCTTTTCCGGCGGTTAAAATATCCTCAAAGATCTCTCGGGTGGAGGAATAATATTTGTATAACCCTCCCCGGCTTATCCCGCACTCGTCCACAATATCCTTCATGGTAACAGAGGTGTAGCCCGCTCTTATGAAAACAGCAGCAGCCTTCTCCAATATATACCTTTTTTTCTCTGCCCCTTTTGCAGTTAGCGCCATGGAATTACTCCTGCCTTAAAGAATTTTTAAACACAAGTGACACGCATGTCGTTAATTGAATTATGCGACACACATGTCACCTTGTCAAGATGCAGAAAAAAACGGCACAGGATTTGTCCCATGTCGTTTCGAATTCGTTTTTAAACCTGAACATGCAAAAGCCGGCTCTCACTTGACTTGGTCAATAGAATTTCATTTGTTCATAATCCATCTCATCCATATACTTTTCTACAGCTTGCAGCCGCTCACGGCTCACCACCTGAAGGTGCTGGACAAATCGCATTTGCCACTCCATTGGATATTCATTCTCCAATAACACAATGGAAGGCAAATCCAGAGTCTCACTTCGCAGCTCCTCATAAAAAACGATCTTCGCTAGAATAGCCAACTCCATATCGCCAAATGCATGGAAGAGAGCATCATACTCATCCCCATATAAGCAGTCTGATTCCAGCATATCGAGGCCACATATCATCTAGAGCAAGCGGATAATCGATACTGGCCATCGTATTGTGAGCATCAAAGATGATGCCGTATTTCCTGAGAAAGACAGGTAGGGACTCATCAATGGTCATATTATAGGCGTCGACCGGAACCTCCAGTTTATTAGCAGTTATTTCCTTGTTTAGCTGTTTAGCCTCTGTAAAGCATTGGCTGATCCTTTCCACTCCTCTTTCATAGATTTGGCGAACATCAATCGTTTTGAGATAAGTAATCGCCTTCTCTGGCTCATTGAAGCTGAACAGATACGCGTCAGACGCATACATGATGGAGGTCAGAATATCTTCTGCTGTTTCAGTGGTGACCGAGGTGCTTTCGCCCTGGGTGTACTTTATGATCAGTTCCTTCAGAATCTGCATTAACTGCATACAAAAAGCTCAAAAAACGATTGCTATCCGCAATGCCCGTTTTTTGAGCTTGAATTATGATTTGTGTATCGTGATTAGTGTCCCTTTTTAAGCAGACTTATTTTTGTACCTGATCCATAAAATCCTTCAATTTTTGTGCAATTTCCTTGGATTTTGTATGATGCAGATAATGTGTTCCATCCAATGCAACCATTTCTCCATGGCTGGAACCTGCAATTTGCTCCTCATGCAGTTCAATCCATCCTTCAACCTCTTGATCATGGGCCACAACAAACAAAAGAAGCGGAAGCTCAGCCGGGAAAGACAACTGCCGGGCATCTCTAAAGTTGGATGCAGAATGCTCCAATTCATTCAACATGGTGGCGTTGTTCTCATTTACATTAGTTAACAGCTTCATCTGTTCAACAGTATGCTCGTCAAAGTTCAGCCCTGCATAGGGGTCTGGACCAATGCTTCTGAAAAATCTGGAAAATCCGGATTTGGCAAGAAGCTCAAGAGTTTCAAACGGCATTATATCTTCCGAGCCAGGCTGGGTAGGCACACTAGTGTCAATCCCAACAAATGCAGTTACCTCATCGGGGTAATCATTTATATATTGCAACGCATAGATGCCAGAAATGGAATGCCCCATAAGAACATAACGATCAAGCTTAAGCTGTTTAACCGCCTCGTGAATTTCGCTTGTTATATTTTTTGACGTTCTTTCTTTATCTGTTTTATCGCTTAAACCGTAGCCAAAAGGCTCCACAGCCACAACGGTATAATTAGGCGATAGTTCCTTAATCAGCATTTCAAAATCAAGCGCCGGAGCTGCTGTTCCGTAGCCCGGAAGAAGAACGATGGTTTCTTCCCCGCTACCCTGGATTAAAACATTCATTTTTTTGCCGTCTATCTCAATCTGCTGGCCATACGCTTCAATTTTCTTCAGATCTGATTTATTGCCGAATACATTTACAAGATAAACGGTCAAAAAGAATAACGCCAGAACAACGATAAATCCTCCAATCAACTTTGCCAATAGAAGACCTATTCTGCGCCCTCTTGACTTCTGCGGTTTTTGCTTGAATCCCAAAGATTCTGTCATGTTCATCTGCTCCTGTCTGTCTTTGGCTGTATGTGCTCCATCCATTGTGGTTCATGGTTATAGTGTAAGTAATTAAAATGTACTCTTCATGACATGAATGTGAATGGAATATGAACAGACAGACAAATGGTTACTTTATAGGCAACGTCACGCTGATGGTGGTTCCGACGCCAGGCTGGCTTTCAACCGCAATATCTCCTCCATGAAGCAATACGATTTGTTTCACGATCGCAAGCCCTATTCCACTGCCATTGTTTTTTCGTTTATGGGAACGGTCAGCCTTGAAAAAGCGGTCGAAAATATGCTTTTGATCTTCCGGTGCAATCCCGATACCTTGGTCGGTAATGCTGACGACGACATTCGAAGCGTCTTGCCCGATGACAATGGAGATCGTTTCGTCAGCTCCCGAAAATTTAATGGCATTAACGATAATATTGCTCCACACCTGACTCAGCAGCTCGTAATCTGCCGTTAATTTGACGGGCGTTAATTGAAGATCAAATCCAATATTTACAGCAGACCATTGCGGTTGAAGCAAAACAATCACTCTTCGTATTTGTTCATCCAGACTATATGTGCTGGGCTGTAGCAGTTGTGAGTTGGACTCAAGCAAACTTAGCTTTAACAACCCATCATTCATTCCGGTCATTCGTTTCGCTTCCTCAATTATAATATCCAGATATCGCCTTCGCTCATTCGCAGGCAAATCGTCTGCTTTAAGCGCGGCGGCATAACCGGAGATGGAGGTTAGCGGCGACTTGATTTCATGAGAAACATTGCCTACAAAATCTCTTCTCATTTGCTCCAGCTGCCTTAGGTCGTTCGTCATTTGCTCGAAGCTTCGCGCCAAATCGCCAAGCTCGCCCGTTTGCTTTATATTCAGCTTGACATCAAAATCGCCTCTGGCTATACGTTTGGTTGCCTTGGTCAGCTTTTTGATCGGTCTGATCAAATAAACCGAAGCAATCAAAATCATCAAACTTCCAATTAATAAGAAATAGATGATAAACGAATAAATCCACCTCTTTAAAAAAGCTGTTGAAGGCGGCGTTAACGGCTCCACAAACATCGCTTTAACTCCGCTATCTGTTTGCAGCGGCATTCCTAATAAAATAGCGGAAACGCCGTTGGAATTGACTTGAACCAAACCTCCGGCTAACACCTGTTTAAGTCGCTCCGTCGTTACGTTTGCCGGCGTATGGTCTATTAATGTACCGTAGGACTTGAATTGACCGGTTTCATCAAAAATTCGTATATAATAGGAATCCAGCTGCTTCATTTCACTCAAATAAGACTCCGCTTCATCGGTAGGCAAAGCCTCAAAGACCCGGACAGTATCCTGTCCGAAATTAAGCAAAAGAGTCTGCAGATTTTCATTCAACTTCTCCTCGAATACCCACACCGCCACAAAAAAAGCAAGCACCGTCCCAACGACAACAACCGTAAAAAAAGCAAGCACCATACGGATGTACAGTGATTTAATCATAGCTTGGCCTCAAGCCGGTAGCCTAACCCGCGCACGGTTTCTATCGTAAAATCCTCCGTTGCGGCAAAACGCTCCCGCAGCCGTTTAATATGTACATCTATTGTGCGATCATCTCCGCTGTAATTAAGTCCCCAGATTTGATCGATTAGCTGCTCGCGCGTATAGACCTGACCTGGCGTTCCGGCAAGCTTGAACAACAGCTCGAATTCTTTTAGAGGCAGCGCCATGGCTTCATTTCCTATTGTCACCTTGTAGGTTTGCCTGTCCAGCGTAACCTCACCAAGCTGAATCAACTGCGTCGCGCCGATCCGGTATCGTTTCAGCAATGCTCTCACGCGAGCCTTTAATTCAAGCGGGTCAAACGGTTTCGTCAAATAGTCGTCCGCCCCAAGCTCAAATCCTTTAACCTTTTCCCAGGTTTCGCCTCTTGCGGTCAGCATAAGCATGGGAAGATCCGGATTTGCCCTGCGAAGCTCCTTGCATAACGCCCAGCCATCCATGACTGGCATCATAATATCAAGCACAACCAGATCAACCGGCGTCGAGTCATACAGCGACAAGGCCTCCTTGCCATTTACAGCCTCCACGGTCTCAAACCCGTCATTGCGCAGAAATAAACAAACCAGCTCACGTATGTTGTCATCATCGTCAGCAACCAATATCGTTGTCATACGCTTCTTCTTCCCTTCCTTCACATGCGCATATTCATAGCTGCAAAACCAGTATAGCAAAGTAACGGCGCAACATGCCAGAATAGTCGTACAATAAAAAAAGACAACCGAAACGTTCCTCCTCTATCTCCGTTGCCGGCAAGAGAAGCATCCACTCCCGTTGTCTTCTTCTAACTATTAGCATTATTGTTATTGTCCGCCGTTTAAGCCGCGGCTATAAGCCACTACATCAGCGTAAGGCAATTTACCGCCAAAAATATCAAGCGCACTACCAATCGTTAAATCCAGCTTGCCCTCCGACAAGGCATTGAATTGCTCCATATCGGCAAGTGATCTGGCCCCCCCGGCATAGGTTGTCGGTATGGTGGTCCAAGCAGCCAGATCCCGAACCAGGCTTTCCTGAATGCCGCTTTGCTTGCCCTCTACATCCACGGCATGGATCAGAAATTCACAGCAATACGATTCCAGATAAGCTACATTGGCCGGGTTCACCTCAAAATCGCTGAACACTCGCCATTGATCCGTCACAACAAACCATTTTCCATCCTTTTCCTTGCAGCTCAAATCAATGACCAGGCGCTCCTTGCCGACTTCGGACAAAATAGCATCCAGGTTCTGTGTATTGAGCTTCCCGCCTTGAAAAATATAAGAAGTGACGATGACGGCGCTTGCCCCCATCTCCAGATACTTCGATGCGTTTTCGGCTTTGATGCCGCCGCCAACCTGAAGCCCGCCAGAGTAGGCCTGAAGCGCCCGCGAAGCAGCGTCCTCATTACCAGGTCCAAGCATAATGACATGTCCGCCAGTTAACTGATCATGGCGAAACATATCGGCATAATAAACAGAATCATGTCCCGACACAAAGTTTTCCACCAAGGCGTCATTTAACGTTTCGCCTACAATTTGTTTTACTTTTCCGTCATGCAAATCGATACAAGGTCTAAATTTCAATGCTCTGCCCCGTTTCTTTTTCAATAGTAACTTGCAGACTCCATTTACTTGCAAAACATCAGGATTGCTTTGCCCCGGCTTTTTGTCCCGGCTCGTTCTGCTCGTGCTCCAGCTTGGGCACAAAAAAGGAAAGCAGCAATACGCCAACGCATAGCCATGCCACCCATACAAAAATATGATGAAGGCTTGCCTCCAGTACGACAGGATCAATATCATTAGCTTTCCCCGTATGCAGCAGCAGGCCAAACAACGTAATCCCAAGCGTTTGACCCAGGGTTCGGATAAAATTGTTGCTGGCAACCGCGGCGCCTCTAATCTCGGCCCCTACGGAGGAAGTAACAGCAATAGTCATAGAGGTCAGTACAAGTCCAAAGGACATACCCGCGCAAAAGGTAAACAGGATCAATAACGCTATCGGCGTCCCGTTGCTAACGAGCGCAAAACCCGCGCTGCCGATAAGCAGCAGGCAAGCGGCCAGAAGGCTGATCGCCCGCAGTCCCAGACGGGCAATCAGATTGCCTGCCAGAATGGAGCCTAACGGCCAGGCGATCGACAACGGAATCATCAAGATGCCGGAATACGTCGCTGAATAACCCGCCACCCCTTGAAACCAGAGGGGCAAATAAAAAATAACGGCGACATTGACCAGGCATAGCAGAAAGCTGATGCCGTTTGCCATGCTGATAACCCGATTGCGAAACAGCTTAAATGGGATCATCGGCTCTGGAGACCTTTTTTCAATCCACGCAAACGCCGAAAGGAAAATAACCGCCATTGCAAAATACGGCAGCACCTCCGCCCATCCGGCCTGCTGTCCCGTTTCACCGCCCACCAGACTCAAAGCATAGAGCAACCCGAACATCCCGATGGCAAAGGTAATAATGCCGGGGTAGTCGATATATTTCTTTTTTCGCTCCACTTTATCCTTCAAGGACACGGAGAGCAAATATAGCGCAACCGCACCAAACGGCAAATTCATATAAAATATGGCACGCCATGACACATAATCGACGAGCAGGCCGCCAATTAATGGTCCTGAAATACCGGCAATTCCCCAAATGCTGGACATCCATCCCTGGACCTTAGCCCGTTGCTGGAAGGGATACAGATCGCCGATAATAGTATAAGGAATTGTTGTTAAAGCGCCAGCTCCCAGTCCCTGCAGGCCGCGAAACAGAATAAGCTGGCTCATCGATTGCGCTATGCCCGACAACATGGAACCGCTTAAGAAAATGGAAGCTCCAATGATAAACATTGTTTTTCGCCCGTACAAATCCGATAATTTCCCGTAAATCGGCGTAGTTATAACACTGGCAAGCAAATAAATGGAGATGACCCAGCTATACTGCTGAACGCCGGACAGCTCCCCCGTAATTTTGGGCATGGCAGTACCAACGATTGTTCCTTCAATAGCTGCCAGAAAGGTTGCGACAAACAAAGCAACCGTTACTTTTTTTCTGGAGCCCGATTGGCTGCTTGCATTCATAGTTTTGTTCCCTTCGCTTGACTTAAGCAGAGAAACTGATAATTAGCGCCTAAACGGCTGACTTTTTGCATTGCGATGAACAAACGGAGAAGCAATGGCGCAGCACAAAGCGGTTACGCTGGGGCTCGTCCGCATTCCAAAACGCCGGATCGCGAAATATGCCTATCAATGCGCTTTGAGCGGCGCGGCTTGCGGCTCCTTCATCGGAGAGCAGCTTAAGACATACCGTGTAAGCCGTAGCTTCAATGCCTTTGAGAATATCTATTTTAGCTTGAAAACTGTTCATCTTCCATAACCGCCTTCCGAGTCCTCCCTTACACTATTCTCCATTGTAAAGGCGAAGCTTAGGCAAAAGGTTACGAAAAGGTTAAAATGGTTATCAATGGCTGCTATAGGAACGTCTTTTCATATCCAGCGTATAACTTAACATTCGGCCTATGTATGCGCCTTCCGGGCATTGCCCCGCTATTGCCGCTGCTGAATGAATACTTGAGGAATAGGAAGCGTGTTGAATGGCATACGACTTGCTGTTGGAAATTATTGAACGGGTCGGCTATGCGGCCTTGTTTTTTGTATTATGCCTGGGCTTGATCGGGCTGCCTATTCCGAACGAAACCGTCGTCATGACCGGCGGCGCATTATCAGCCTCCGGCGTTTTATCGCCGTTTCCTGCTTACATCATGACGTTTCTCGGCATCTGCTCCGCTATGTCCTTCAGCTATAGCATTGGACGTTTTTCAGGCTACAAGCTGAATAGCTGGTTTCGCAGCAAAAAAAATATCGGGCGATTTATTGAACGAGCCGAGGAACTAAGCGGCAAATTCGGCGGTTATGCGATCAGCATCAGCCTTTGCTTGCCGTTTCTCAGACATGTAACCCCTTATGTTGTTGGAGTCAACAACATGAAGTACGGCCGTTTTGCCATGTTCGCGTACCCTTCCGCCCTGGTCTGGACTTCCATTTATTTCTACCTGGGCTCCGTCGTAGGCGATAAAGCCCGGGAGCTTGCGGACCTGATTTACCAATACGGAATGTGGGCGATCGTGCTGCTGGGCCTCGCGGCCGTTATCGTATTGGCCTTCAAATATAACCAGTACCGCAACAAACACAGGGATCAGCAGGAGCATGGAGATATTGACTCTTCTCTTTAAGCAATGCCGCCCGTTTCAGCATTCACCGGCTGCAAGCGGGCATTTCTGTCCCCTCCGCTCTGACGCGCTGCTTCTCATCTCAAGACTCCACCGGTCCGTACGATAAGATAACCAGCCCGTTTGCATTTCTGTCTAGAGTCGAACAAGCTTGTCCTTTGCGGCTTCTACAAGCTGATCGAATAGCTCGTCGTTTTCCTCCAGCTCCTCCTCCAGCTTCAGCAGCTGCTCCTCATTACCGGATTCATTCAAGAAAAACAAGCCGTATCCCCATTCTGTCGCTTTTCTGCTGTGCAATGTCATTTCGTATTGATTGACGTGGCCCTCCACGGAAAACTGCACCTTGCCGACATAGCCAGCCTCCTTCGTATACGTCATAGAGGCTTCAATAATATTGCATACTGCCATATTGATATCTTCCTTTCCCTTCATCATATCGGGCATATCCCCAATTCCTTGTAGAATAGCATAGCCAAGTGGGCTTCGCAATGTTTTCCAATGTCCGCAGAGACAAGATCGACTAAGGCAGAGAATAGTTGCAAAACAGCTCCTTTTCCGCTGACGTCTACCCGCCCGCATGCATACGATACATTACGGTAACCGCTTGGACGGCTATCGTCTATTTGTGGGAGGCTGGGCATATGACAGTTGAACTGACGGCGCTGCACTTCGTGTATTTGACTTTTGTAGTAGGCATTATCGGCTTTATGCTGATGCGGCGGGACACGACGTTAATTTGTGTAGCGGGTATTTTGGGAGTGGGCATTCTTGCCACAACGACCGCCCAAGGCTCTGTCAGCGGCATTTTCAACAGCTTTATTTATGCCATTAAGGAATTGATCAGCACGATATTAATTATTTCAATCATCGTTGCGATGAGCCGAATTTTGATTCGCACAGGCATCAACGAAATGATGATTGCTCCTTTTGCAAGGCTGATCCGCACGCCGGCAATGGCCTTCTGGGGAATCGGCTTCATTATGATGGTAGCTTCTCTCTTCTTCTGGCCATCGCCAGCAGTCGCTCTGATAGGAGCCGTCTTGCTCCCTGTAGCAATTCGGGTTGGCCTTCCGGCGTTAGGGGCCGCCATGGCTATGAACCTGTTCGGACACGGAATTGCGCTTTCGGGAGATTATATCATACAAGGCGCGCCCAAGCTGACAGCCGACGCAGCCGGGCTTCAAGTGAACGAGGTTATGGCAGCAAGCATACCTCTAGTCCTTGTTATGGGAACCGTTACGACGGTGGCGGCCTATTGGATGATGAAACGCGACCAGCGGCTGGGAACATGGAGAAGCGGCTTGATACAGGATGTGAAAACGGCTAAGCCGAATGGTTCCGATCATGGAAATGATGCAACCGACGGTGAGGACATACAAAACGTTTTGTCCCACACCTCCAAAAAGGTGCTGGCCGCCATTATCCCGTTATTATATGCCTTAAATGTAGCAGCGATGTTTGCGCTTGATCTTCAAGGCGGGGATGCCACCGCTTTAATTGGCGGTACGTCCATTATGATCATGCTTGTGATTACGATGTTGGCCCATCGGGGCAAAGGGCTGGAGAAAACAACGGGATATTTAATTGAAGGTTTTTTGTTCGGCTTCCGGGTATTTGGCCCCGTTATACCTATTGCAGCCTTTTTCTATTTAGGCGATTCCGGTTTTTTCGAATTGTTTGGCTCGCGCCTGCCGGAAAGCTCGAGCGGCATTGTCAACGATTTAGGTATGGCATTGGCTCATGAAGTACCGGTAAACGGCGCAGTTGGCGCCGTTACGCTCACACTGGTTGGCGCAGTGACCGGGCTTGACGGATCAGGCTTCTCC
>PJUA01000404.1_pt1 | contig 25896 bp, 24 predicted proteins | sample 1512151 | NCBI WGS metagenome assembly PJUA01 (sample SAMN08177678, study PRJNA422409) | Soil metagenome, whole genome shotgun sequencing project. | isolation source: Soil enriched on filter paper: beechwood xylan treatment | place: USA: Madison | collected 2015-01-15
CGCGCGACGGCTTCGCCGACCGTCAGCCGGTGTGGCTGACCGATGCCGACGAGAACCCCAACGGCGCCACGGTGCTGGTCACGGTGGACGGCTGCGTCAGCGATCGGATGGACGGCTTCGAGCTTGTCTGTGACCTGTTCGACGGCAACGACGACGAAGCGGTGCTGGCCGCCCGTCAGCGCTGGAAAGCCTGCAAGGCGGCCGGCCACAGTCTGACCTATTGGCAGCAGACCGACCGGGGCGGCTGGGAAAAGCGGGCCTGAGCGGTGCCGGGCCGGATGCCCGGCCGCTCATTTCGCCGGCCTGCTCCTTTTGGATTGCATTCGATCCGTTCAGAGGCAAATCTAATTGCCCACGCGGACGGTTCAAAGGTGCATGCTCCCGATGAACAGGAGCCAGATCGACCCGGCGCTCGCCCAGCAGGTCAAGGACGCGAGCATCCTGATCGTGGACGACAACCCGTCCAACGTCGACCTGTTGCGGGAAATCCTGAGCCATGACGGCTATCGCCGTGTGCGCGGCGAGACCGACCCGCGCAAGGTGCCGGACCTTTGCGCGGCCGAGCCATTCGACCTGCTGCTGATCGACATCCGCATGCCGCACATGAGCGGCTTCGACCTGATGGAGCGGCTGAAGCCGATCTTCGGCGACGATTACGTGCCGATCCTGGTGCTGACCGCCCAGACCGACCAGGAGACCCGGCGCAAATCGCTGGAACTGGGCGCCAACGACTTCCTGACCAAGCCCTTCATCGCCTGGGAGCTTCTGCACCGTGTCCGCAACATGGTGGAGATCCGCAAGCTCTACCGCCGCGCCGCCGAACAGAACCGCGAGCTTGAACACCGTGTGTCGGAGCGCACCGCTGCGCTGTCGGACGCGTTGGAGGCGGCGCGCAAGGCCGACCGCGCCAAGCTGGACTTCCTGGCGGTGATGAGCCACGAGCTGCGCACGCCGCTGAACTCCATCATTGGCTTCGCCGACGTGCTGGCGGGAGAGGGGATGGGCAAGCTGGGCCATCCCGATTACCTGGAATATGTGAAGCTGATCGAGGAAAGCGGCCGGTCGCTGCTGACCATGGTCAACAACATCCTGGACTATACCCGCGGCTCCACCGGCTCCATCGAAATCCAGGAAAGCGACGTCAACATTCCCCAACTGCTGACCGGTTGCGCCGACATGCTGGCGCCGAAGGCGGCGGGCAAGCGGCTGACGTTGGCCGTCCATCCCTGTCCCGCCTTCCGCATGCGCATCGACCGCCGGCGGTTGCGCGAGATGGTGCTGAACCTGTTGGACAACGCCGTCAAGTTCACGCCCGCCGGTGGCCATGTCGCCGTGGCGGTCGAGGACCGTGGCAATTTCGTCGGGCTGACCGTGCGCGACGACGGGCCGGGAATTCCCACCGAGTTGATGGGACGCATCTTCAACCCCTTCACCCAGGCCGAACGCTCGCTGATCCGCCAGCATGAGGGGGTCGGGCTGGGGCTGCCCATCGTGCGCCGCTTTGCCGAATTGCATGGCGGCGGCGTGGAGATCGACAGCGCACCGGGGCGGGGGACGGCGGTGACGATCCTGCTTCCGAAGGAGCGGTTGCTGGAGGGGTGATGCCCCTCCCTCAATGAAACGTGAACATCTCCGGCGCCGCGCCGATGCGTGCCACAAGCCCGCCGCTGGGCGGCACTTGCCGCCACTGGTCGCGCTGGGCGTCGACCGGCTCCGACACCACGATCAGGCCGTTCTCGGCCCGGCGCCAGTACAGGCTGGGCGGCTTGTCGTCGGATGCCCAACGCACCGCCCACACCCGCTCGCCGTCGGTCCAGGTCGCGGTGAAGCGAAGCGGCGCGGTGATGTCCAGCGCCTGCATCTCGTCGCGGATGGCATGCAGAACGCGCTGGAAGGCGCCGACCGACTCCTGCTCCAACCCCTGTCCCACGGCGGCGAGGAAGATCGCCTCGCTGTCGGTGGTGCCGGTGCGCGAGCTGTACAGCTCGTCCGGGATCATCGCCTCCACCCGGCGGCGCAGGCGGGGCCAGTCGCCGATCTGCCCGTTGTGCATGAACAGGAAACGCCCGGCCTTGAAGGGATGGCAGTTGGCCCGGCTGACCGCGGTGCCGGTGGCCGCCCGCACATGGGCGAAGAACAGGTGGGAGCGGACATGGTTGCAGATCGACTGCAGGTTCTCGTCCGACCAGGCCGGGCGGATCTCGCAATAGCGGCCGGGCTCGGTCCGCTCGCTGTACCAGCCGACGCCGAAACCGTCACCGTTGGTTTCGGTCTTCGCCTCCGCGGCGTGCATCGACTGCTCGATCAGGGAATGGCAGGGCGTGCAGACCAGCGTTTCCAGGAACACGGGTTCGCCGCAATAGGCAAGAAACCGACACATCGACCGACGCACCATGGCAGCCGCGACAGGGACTGCGTCAATTTGACCTGATGCGCCGTGTGAAACAAGGGGGCGGAGTCATGGAAGCGTCATGCCCGCCGGCACCTGTTGCATTTCCGCCGGTTATCGACCGCGCCGCCCGATACTTGTCACCAGACCAGCTTGGGCAATGCTGCGACGCGCAGCGGCCCGACATAGAGCGCGCGGTCCTGCACCGTGACCGGGGCGGTGACCACCGGTTCGCCGTTCGGGCCGGTCGGACGCGCCAGCATGGCCAGGACGGTCTTGGCGATGGCGGCCTCGTTCGGGCGCATCATCGGCTTCACCGCGTCCAGGATGGCCGGTGCGCCGCGGATCTCCGCGGTCAGCGCCGCCTGCGGCTGCAACTGTGCGTCCAGCGCCAACGTGCCGGACAGCACCGCCCCCAGCGGTCCCCAGTCCAGCGCCAGCCGGTCCAACTCCACCGTGCCGCCGTCGCGGCTCCAGGCCGACAGGCTGGCCGGTTCCGGCCGGGGCGGGGTGCCCATGACGCGCAGGGTCATCTCGGTCCGCTTCACCTCGCGGCCCAGCGTCGGCGGCATGCCGTCGGGCAGGGTCAGCCCGTCGGCGGACAGCGTCACGGTCAGGCCGGCGGTGCCGCGTTCGGCCGGCGGCTGGTCCGGCTGGGCGGCGCTGACGTCGAGCGTGGCGACCGGCACCGGCTGTCCGGCGACCTGCACGGTCAGGCCGGTGAAATGCAGGGCGAGCCGCTCCAGTGTGCCCGACATCCGCATCGTCACGTCGCCGCTGCCGCCCTGCGGGGCCAGGATGTCGATGGGCGGCTGACCGGGTTGGATGACGGACAGGCGCTGCTCGCCGGGAAAGGCGAGCGCGATGCGGGTGGGGTTCCAGGGCGCCGCCTCCGCCACCAGACCAGCACCCTGCCAGTCGGCGCCGCGGGTCGCCAGATGGAGCTTTTCCATCTCGGCCCGCAGGGTGAAGGGGAAGCCGCCGACGGTCAGCCCGCCATGCTCGACCACAGCCCCATTGGAGCGCTGGTCGGCGACCCAGGTCTCCAGCCCCTCCCGCACGGAGCGGGCCGCCTGCCACCACCACAGTGAATAGAGGAGGGCAGGCAGCAGCAGGACCATCAGCACCAGGATGGTCGCGATCCGGCGCCCGGTCAGCAGGCGGCGCGGGGCGGAAAAGGTGGCGTTGGGTCGCATCCGTGGCATGTCCGTTCCATATCCGCACCGTTATAGCGACCCCGGAACCCGCATGCTAGGCTCGGCCACTTCCGATTCGGTTCCAAACGTCCCCAAGCGATCTTTCCACCGCGATCTTCTCCAGCGATCTTCCATGGCTCCCGATTCACCGCTTCCGACTCCTGCCTGGACTGGCGACATCGCCGTCGACCCCGGTGCCGACCTGTGGGTGTTCGGCTATGGCTCGCTGATGTGGAACCCCGGCTTCACCTTCGCCGAGCGGCATGCGGCGACCCTGGCGGGATACCACCGCAGCTTCTGCGTCGCCTCCTACCGCTACCGCGGGACACCGGAGCGGCCGGGGCTGGTGCTGGGGCTGGACCGCGGCGGTTCCTGCCGGGGCATCGTCTTCCGGGTGGCCGCAACGGACGTGCCCTCGACCCTCGACTATCTGTGGGAGCGCGAGATGGACAGCCGGGTCTACCGGCCGAGACTGCTGCGCGTCCGCCTGCGCGACGGCTGCTCGGCGGAAGGGCTGGAGTCGGTCAGCGCCTGCTGCTTCGTCGTCGACCGCAACCACCCGCAATACTGCCGAGGCCTGGAAGAGGCTGCGGTCGTTTGTCGCATCGCCGGCTGCTGCGGCCAGCGCGGGCCCAACATCGATTACTTGGCCAACACAGTTGATCACTTGAAAGAGCTAGAGATCTGCGATGTCCGGTTGTCAAAGTTGTATGATCGGGTGCGCGCCTATGCGGGTTGACCTAGGCTTGGGATCTGTTTTTGGAGTCTTTCCGATCAATTGTGATGATTTGCTATCAATCTCTTAGCGGCCTGTAATCTTCTGACGCATTTGACGTTCAATTGTGTCTTCACTATTCCGTTTTGACACTGACCGACCGAATCCATAGAATTCTAATATTCTATCCGGGAGGTCGTGTGAATGCAGAACGTCAGCATAGGAAAAAAATTCCTCACCATTTCCGCAGTTATGCTCTGCGCAATCATAGGTGTGGCCGCCATCCTTCTCTCTTCTCTTCACACCACTCAACAGGAGGCCAGCGAGGCAAAGGTTCGTTCGATCGTCGAGGCTGCCATCGGTGTCGTCAAAGATTTTGAAACCCGTGCTGCAAAGGGTGAGATGCCCTTGGACGCGGCCCGTACCGCAGCCCGCAACGCCATACGTTCGATGCGTTACGCCGGGAACGAATATCTGTTCGCCACAGATGCCGATGGCTTGGTTGAAGTCCACGGTGGACAGCCGCAAATCGAAGGGCGAAATCTCGGCGACTCCAAGGACCCGAATGGCGTCCCATTTGCGCAGCTTCTGGTGGAAGAGGGGCGCAAGGGTGGCGGGTACGTCTCCTATTCCTGGCCGAAGGTGGCGGGGGCCAAACCAAGCCCCAAGATCGCCTATTCGCAGATGACGCCGGGCTGGAAGTGGATCGTCGCCACCGGTGTCTATGTCGACGACATCAAGGCCGAGTTCCGCCGTCATGCACTGCAGGCCGGATTGCTCGGTGGTGGTTTGGGCATCGCGGCGCTGTTGCTGTCGTTGTGGATTGCGCGTTCCATCACTCATCCGCTGTCGCGGCTGACCGCGGCGATGCGGCGGCTGGCCAATGACGACCTGGATGTCGAGGTCACCGACACCGACCGCCGGGACGAGATCGGGCAGATCGCCGCGACGGTCGGCGTGTTCAAGGAACGCGGGCTGGAAAACCGCCGCCTGCGCGCCCAGCAGGAAGAGATGCACGTCAAGGCGGAGGCCGAGCGGGTGGCCCTGCTGTCCAGGCTGGCCGACGGCTTCGAACGGTCCATCGGCGAGGTGGTGCGGCAGGTGACGGCCTCGGCCGGCACCATGCGCCAGACCGCCCAGTCGCTGACCGTCAGCACCGGCACAGCCACCAGCCGCAGCAGCGCCGCCGCCCAGGCCGCGGAAGAGGCGGCAGTGAGCGTCAACACCGTCGCCGGTGCCACGGAGGAGCTGTCCAGTTCCATCGGCGAGATCGGCCGGCAGGTCAGCGCCTCCAACGACGTGGCGAACCAGGCGGTGACCGAAGCGGCCAAGACCAACGAGGTGATGAATGGCCTCGTCCGCGCTGCCAACGAGGTGGGAGAGGTGGTGAGCCTCATCAACTCGATCGCCGGGCAGACCAATCTGCTGGCGCTGAACGCCACCATCGAGGCCGCGCGTGCCGGCGAGCACGGCAAGGGCTTCGCCGTCGTCGCGTCGGAGGTGAAGGGACTGGCCAACCAGACCGCCCGCGCCACCGACGACATCCAGAAGAAGATCGCCGAAATCCAGCAGGCGACCAACGTGGCGGTGGTGGCGATCCGCGACATCGGCCATGTCATTGGCGAGATGACCAGCATCTCCAGCGCCATCGCCGCGGCGGTGGAACAGCAGGGGGCTGCGACACGGGACATCTCCGCCAACGTCCATCAGGCGGCCCAGGGTGCGCAGGCGGTCTCGGTCAATGTCGCCGGCGCCAGCGAGGCGACCACTGATGCCGGTGCCAAGGCAAACGAGATGCTGGATGAATCCGGGCTCCTGACCGGCGTCGCCGACCGGCTGCGCCGCGAGGTGGACGGCTTCCTGGAGAGCATCCGCGCGGCATGACGCCGCGCTGGCGCCTTGCCGGTCCGGCGACCATCTTCAGGGCCATGACGACCATCCTGCGCATCCGGTTCCCTGCGCTGGGGACCCTGGTGGGAGTGGCACTGGTCCTGGGCGTGGTCGCCCCGGCCGGTGCCGCACCGCTTCACCACGACATCGACCTGACGCTCGATCCCGCCGCCGGACGGATAGAGGCGGTGGATCGGCTGACACTGCCGGCCGGGACTCAGTCCTTGCGGTTGGACCCGGCCCTGACGCTGGAGGAGGCGCGGGCCGGCGACAAGCCCGTCCCGGTGGATCGGCGTGGCGACCGGTTGCGGCTGGTGGTGCCGGAGGGAGGCGGGCCGGTGACATTGCGCTACGGCGGCCGGTTGCCGGGCTTCACCGCCGGCACCGGGCTTGCGCTGGATGGAGAGGGCGCCTTCCTGCCGGGGCTTGGCGGCTGGCTGCCCGATCCGGCCTCGGCATCGGAAGAACCGCCGACCTGGCGCCTGTCGGTGCGGGTGCCGGCGCCCTATGTCGCCGTCGCCACCGGACGGCTGGTGGAAGAGGGGCGCGACGCCGCCGGCTACCGCGCGGTGTTCGAGGAAAGCCGCAGCGTGGAAGAACCCTCCGTCTTCGCCGGCCCCTGGACGGTGGAGGAGCGGATGGCCGGAACCTTGCGCCTGCGGCTCTACCGCCATCCGGAACAGACCGGGTTGGCCGATGGCTATCTTGGACTGTCGGAGCAGGCGATCGCCGCCGGGTCCGCCCGCATCGGCGCGTATCCCTTCGACGGCTTCAGCGTTGTATCGGTTCCACCGCCGGTGGGGCTGGGTTTCCCCGGCCTGACCGCCATCGGCCGTGCCGTGCTGCCGCTGCCCTTCATCCGCAGCCAGTCGCTGACCCACGAGATCATGCACAACTGGTGGGGCAACGGCGTGCGGGTCGGTGAGGGCGGCAATTGGGCGGAGGGGCTGACCACCTACATGGCCGATTATGCCGCCGCCCGCGAACGCGGCGCCGACGCGGCGCGGGCGATGCGGCTGGACTGGCTGCGCGACTATGCTGCCCTGCCGGCCGAGCGCGACCGCCCGCTGACGGAGTTCCTGTCCAAGACGCACGATGCCTCGCAGATCGTCGGCTACGGCAAGGCGGCGATGCTGTTCCACATGCTGGAGGCGGAGATCGGGCGCGACGTTTTCGATGCCGGCATCCGGAAATTCTGGAGTGGGTTTGCCTTTCGCAATGCCGGCTGGTCCGACCTCCGCCAATCCTTCGAGGCAGCGTCCGGCCGTGACCTGAGCGGGCTGTTCAGTCAATGGGTGGAGCGGCGGGGCGCGCCGATGCTGACCCTGGTCGATGCCCGTGCCGTGGGCGACGGTGTGCAGCTGACCCTGCGGCAGGAGGCCGACGCGCCCTATGCCCTGACCCTACCGGTGCGGCTGGAGACGGCGGCCGGGGTGGAGGAGCATAGCGCCCAATTCGACAGCCGGCAGGCGACGTTGCGCATTCCATCGAAAGCGGAGGTCCGGGCGGTGGCGGTCGACCCCGACTTCGACCTGTTCCGCCGTCTGGCTCCGGGGGAGGCGCCGCCGATCCTGCGCGACGTGACCCTGCGTCCGGGTGCGGAGCGGGTGATCGCCGTTGATGGCCCTATGGATGGCGAGGCGGCGGAGGCGGCAGGGACGCTGGCCGGCCGGCTGATCGACGCTTCCGGTCGGGAGAGTGGCGGCAGGGAGAGTGGCGGTGGAGCGGCGCCGCTGCTGCTGGTCGGCACCGACGCGGCGGTGGCGCGGACGTTGGAGGCGCGCAGGCTGCCGCCGGTGCCGGCGGAGTTGGCCGGGCGCGGCAGCGCACGGGTGTGGGTGTCACGTGCGGCGGATGGGCGGACGGCGCTGGTGGTGTCGGGCGCCGATGCCGAGGCGCTGAAGGCGCTGCTCCGGCCGCTGCCGCATTACGGGCGGCAGAGTTGGCTGGTGTTTGAGGGGGCGAAGGTGACGGACCGCGGGGTGTGGGCGGTCGGCGACAGCCCGCTGCGGCGGGTGGTGGGGAAGTGAGGGTGGTGGGGCGGTGTCGGCTTCGAGTGCCCTCTCCCTAACCCTCCCCCGCTCTCAGCGGACCTATGGTCCGCCTGTCGCGTCAGCACAAAGCAAAGCTTTGTGCGAGAGCTTCGCGGGAGAGGGGACTGCCGCCGTTCTTTGCTAACCTCTGCAAAGGTCCTGCCCCCTCTCCCGCGAAGCGGGGGAGGGATGGGGAGGGGGCAACCAATGTGGTGAGGGGGCACCCCATAGCCCGCACTTACCCCTCTTTCCCCTCACCCCAGACCAGCCCGTTGAACAGCGGCTCGATCACCGGCTGGCCGAGGTCGCGGGTGATGAAGACCAGCTTGGTACGGTGGTCGTCGCTGGGCCAGTCCTCCAGGCGGACCGGCGGGTGGAACATGTGCTGGACGCCGTGGACGACCACGGGCAGCTCGCTTTCCTGGACGTTCAGCAGGCCCTTCACCCGCAGCAGATTCTCGCCGGCCTGAGCGATCAGCGCCTCCATGAAGTCGACGAAGCCGTTCCAGGGAATCGGCCGGTCGATCACCATGCAGAAGGCGCGAATGTGGTCGTCATGGCGGTTGGCGTCGTGGTGATGATGGTCATGGCCGCAGTCGGGACCGCAATGGTCGCCGTGATCGTGGTCATGGTCGTGACTGTGCCCGTGGTCATGATCATGATCGTGTCCATGGTGATCATGGTCATGATGCTCATGCCCGTGCGCCTTGGCCTGCTCGTCGCGATAGGCCTCCTCGCGCAGCCAGCGGGCGACGTCGGGGCTCTTGGTCTCGGGGTTGTAGAGCCCGGCGTCGAACAGCTTGTTCGGATCGACCTCGCCATGGGCGGCGGGGATGATCGGGGCGGCCGGGTTGATGGCGGCGAGGCGCTGCATCAAGGCGGTGGTCGCCGCCGGGGTGGCGACGTCGGTCTTGGTCAGGACGATGCGGTCGGCGACGGCGGCCTGCTTCACGCTTTCCGGCTGGCGGTCGAGCTGGAGCGAGCCGTGCGCCGCGTCCACCGTGGCGATGACGCCGTCCAGGCGGAAGCGGGCGGCCAGCAACGGATCGGACATCAGGGTGTGGATGATCGGAGCCGGATCGGCCAGCCCGGTCGTTTCCACCACCACCCGGTCGAATTCGGGGATCTCGCCCTTCACCCGCTTCAGGAACAGGTCGCGCAGCGTGTCGACCAGATCGCCGCGGATGGTGCAGCACAGGCAGCCGCTGTCCATCAGCACCATGTTCTCCGACGCCTTGGCGACCAGCAGATGGTCGAGCCCGACCTCGCCGAACTCATTGATGACGATGGCGGTGCGGGCCATGGCCGGGTTGCGCAGCAGCGCCTGCAGCAGCGTGGTCTTGCCGCTGCCGAGGAAGCCGGTCAGCACCGAGACGGGAAGACGGGCGGGAGAGGCGGCGGGAGCGCTCAACGGGGATTCTCCTGACAGGATTTGCACAGGCCGCGCACCTCGACGGTGGGGCGCTGGACGCGGAAGCCGCGCTCGGCCGCCGCGGCGATGATGGCGGCGCCGACGCCCGGATCGTCGATCTCGGCGGCGTCGCCGCAGGCCTCGCACACCAGGAACTGCCCGGAATGGACATCCCCCGGCGCGGCACAGCCGACATAGGCGTTCAGCGATTCGATGCGGTGGACCAGCCCCTGCTCGACCAGGAATTCCAGCGCGCGATAGACGGTCAGCGGTGCCGCCGCCTTGCCGTCCTGCTGGCTGAGATCCTCCAGGATCGCATAGGCGCCGCGCGGCCGGTGGCTGGACCACACCAGCTCCAGCACGCGGCGGCGCAATGCGGTCAGCCGCGCGCCCCGTTCGGCGCACAGCGCGTCGGCACGGGTCAGGGCATCGGCGATGCAGTGGGTATGGTCGTGAAGCGCGGACATGGGTGTTACTTTATAACGCTCTGTCGGCTGATGCAACGCGACAAGGGAAAAGGCGGCCCCGGGGGAGGGGCCGCCTTGTCAGGTGGCGGTCGTTCTTTCTTTTTGGGACGGCGCGACCGCACCGGGCCGCTGAACGCACGATAGCGAAGGTGCGTGACCGATTGCGGGCGACGCCATGACTCTTCGATGAAGATCGACACTCAGGTCTCGGCCTCCACCTTGCCCTTGCGCTCGTTGTAGAGGGCCAGTGTGCGGTCGCGGGCGACGGCATGGTCGATGATCGGGCGCGGGTAGTCGTCGCCCAGCCGGACGCCGGCCTGCCGCAGCACCTCGGTCGGCGCGGCCCAGGGCTGATGGATCCAGCGCGGCGGCAGCCGGTCCAGTTCCGGGACGTACCGGCGGACGTAATCGCCCTGGGGGTCGAACTTCTCGCCCTGCAGGACCGGGTTGAAGACGCGGAAGAAGGGGGCGGCATCGGCGCCGCAGCCGGCCACCCACTGCCAGTTGCCGGCATTCTGGGCCAGATCGGCATCGACCAGCGTGTCCCAGAACCAGCGCTCCCCCTCCTGCCAGGGCAGCAGCAGATCCTTGATCAGGAAGGAGGCGACGATCATCCGCACCCTGTTGTGCATCCAGCCGGTCTCCCACAGCTGGCGCATACCGGCATCGACGATGGGATATCCGGTGCGCCCGCGCTGCCAAGCCTTCAGGCCGGCGGCATCCTCGCGCCAGGGGAAGTCGGCGAAGCGGGGATCGAGCGGCCGGTCGGGCAGTTCCGGCGCATGGTGCAGTAGGTGGTATTGGAACTCGCGCCAGCCGATCTCGCGCAGGAAGGCGTCGATGCCGGGCGCCAGTTCCGGCCGGGCCTCGGCGGCATGGCGGGCGGCATGCCAGATCTGCCGCGGCCCGATCTCCCCGAAGGCCAGATAGGGCGACAGGACGGAAGTGCCGGGGCGGTCCGGCCGGTCACGCTCCGTCGCATAGACCCCGACCGGCCCGTCGAGGAAATCGGCAAGGTGGGACAGCGCCGCCGTCTCCCCCGGCACCCAGCGCTTGCGCAGGCCCGCCGCCCAGTCGGGCTTTGTCGGCAGCAGGCCCCAACCGTCGAGATCGTCACTGGCCGGTGCGGTGCCCGGCGCCATCAGTTCGGATGGGGCGCGGGTCGGCAGCGGTGGGTTCAGCGTGGCCGACAGATGGCGCCAGAAGGGGGTGAAGACCTTGAAGGGACCACCGCTCTTGTTGCGGACGGTCCAGGGTTCGGCAAGCAGGCCGGCATTGAAGCTGCGTGTGTCGATGCCGCGCGCCTTCAGACGCTCCTTGATCGCCGAATCGCGGGCGGTCTTGGCGGGGGTATAGCGGCGGTTCCACAGAACGCACTCCGCCCCCGTCTCCGCGATCAGCGCGTCGAGCACCGCCCCCGGCTCGCCCCGGCGCAGCACCAGCGGCGAGCCATGGCGGGCGCAGCAGGTGGCGAGCCGTTCCAGGCTGCCGTGCAGCCACCAGCGCTGCGCCCCGCCGAGCGTCCATGGATCCAAGGGGGGATCCCCGGTTTCCTCCTCCAGGATGTAGAGCGGGATGACCGGGGCGCCGCGTTCGGCGGAGGCCTGGGCGGCGGCGGTCAGCGCCGGATTGTCGGCAAGGCGCAGATCGTTGCGGAACCAGACGATGATGGGGGCGGGCATGCGCGGTGCTCGATTGGTCTCATCCGGATCCACCGATATAGGCCGCGCTCACGCTTCGGCCAGAGCGTCAGCGCGCGCGGTCCGGCGACAAACGGGCGCAGGGGAAGCGGTAGACCCGGCCGCGCGCCGTCATCAGCACCTCGAAGCCCGGCGCCAGCAGCCCGTCGAAGGCGGCATCCAGCACGTTCAGCCCGCCGGTGAAACTGCCGAAGGCCGGCAGGATCAGCTTGGCACCGTCATGGGCGAAGCAGCGTTCGCGCACCCGCCGCCCGGCCAACGCCACCGTGGCGGCCGGGTGCAGGTGGCCCGACAACTCGCCGACCGCGCCCGGCTGCGCCTCGTGCCGGAAGGTCAGGGGGCCGATGGACAGCTCCGCCGCCACCCGGCCGCCCAGGCCCTGCGGCGGTTCGGGGTCGTGGTTGCCGGTGATCCACACCCAGTCGGCGACGGTGGCGGTCAGGCCGCGCAGCCGCTCCACGTCGGCCGGGTCCATCCGCTCCGCTGCGCGGCGGTCGTGGAAGCTGTCGCCCAGGCACAGCACGCGCGCCGGGCGCGCCATCGCGATGATCTCCGCCAGCCGGCCCAGCGTCGCCCGCGTGTCATAGGGCGGCAGCATCCGGCCGCGCGCGGCGAAGGCCGATCCCTTCTCCAGATGCAGGTCGGCGACGGCGAGGATGCCTTCCTCCGGCCACAGCAGGGCGCCCGACGGATCGGCCAGCAGATCGGCGCCGCACAGCGTCAGCGCCGCGCGGCTGGTGCTCTCGGTGAGGCTCATCACAGGATCAACCGGCCCTGTTCCGGTTTGACACGTTTGGGAGGCGCCAGTTCCGGCATCGCCTCCGCCAGCAGCTCGGCCTCGGCGGCGGCGAGCAGTTCGTCGGTGGCGCTGCCGTCCACCCGCTCGCGTCCGATCTCCAGGATCACCGGCACCGCCAGCGGGGAGATGCGGTCGAGGTCCTTGTGGGTGATCCGGCCCCGCACCCGCGCCAGGAAATCGGACAGGCGGCGGATGTCGGTCAGCCCGCCCGCTGCATCGGCCCGTGTCGCCCGCAGCAGCACATGACCGGGGTCGTGCTTGCGCAGCACGTCATAGATCAGGTCGGAGGAGAAGGTGACCTGCCGCCCGGTCTTCTCCTGCCCCGGATGGCGGCGGTCGATCACGCCGGCGATCAGCGCCACATTGCGGAAGGTCCGCCGCAGCATCGACGATTCGTCCATCCAGGCTTCCAGATCGTCGCCCAGCATGTCCTGGTCGAACAGCGCATCCATGTCCGTCGGCGAGCGCAAGGACCACACCGCCAGCACATAATCGGTGGCGACAAAGCCCAGCGGCCCCAACCCGAAGCGCTCCATCCGCCGGGTCAGCAGCATGCCCAGCGTCTGGTGCGCATTCCGCCCTTCGAAGGCATAGGCGACGAGGAACTGCTTGCCCGCCTTGGGAAAGGTCTCGACCAGCAACCCGTCGCGGTTCGGCAGGACCGAGCGGTAGCGTTGCAGTCGCAGCCATTCCTGCACGTCTTCTGGCAGCCCGTCCCACTGGCGCGGATCGGCCAGCATGGCGCGCACGCGCTCTGCCAGATGGGTGGTCAGCGGCAGCCGCCCGCCGGCATAGGCGGGAACCTTCGGGTCGCCGCTGCCGCCCTTGGCGACCTGCGCCTCCATCTCGCGGACGCCGAGGAACTTCAGCAACTGGCCGGCGAACAGGAAGGTGTCGCCGGGGGTCAGGCCCTGGATGAAATACTCCTCCACCTCGCCCAGCACCGGGCCGCGGTTCAGGCGGACGCGCAGCAGCGCCTCCTGCGTGATGGTGCCGACATTCATGCGGTATTGGCGTGCCACCGCCGGGCCGGCCACCGCCATCCGCCCGTCCTCACGCAGCTTCAGGCGCTGGAAGCGTTCATAGGCGCCGAGCGCGTAGCCGCCGGTGGCGACGAAATCCAGCACGTCGTCGAACTCGTCGCGCGTCATCGCGGCATAGGGGGCGGCGGAGACCACCTCCTCATACAGCTCATCGGCCGAGAAGGGGGCGGCGCAGGCCATGCCGAGCAGATGCTGGGCCAGCACGTCCAGCCCACCCGGCCGCGGCGCCTCGCCGTCCAGCGTGTGGTCGTGCACCGCCTCCAGCGCGGCGCGGCATTCCAGCACCTCGAAGCGGTTGGCGGGAACCAGCAGGGCGCGGCTGGGCTCGTCCAGCCGGTGGTTGGCGCGGCCGATGCGCTGGACCAGCCGGCTCGATCCCTTCGGCGCGCCGATCTGCACCACGAGGTCGACGGCCGCCCAGTCGATGCCGAGGTCCAGCGAGGAGGTGGCGACCACCGCCCGCAACTCGCCGCGCGCCATGGCGCCCTCGACCTTGCGGCGCTGCTCCACCGCCAGCGAGCCGTGGTGGAGCGCGATCGGCAGATTGTCGTCGTTGACCCGCCACAGCGCCTGGAACACCAGTTCGGCCTGGGCGCGGGTGTTGACGAACAGCAGGGTGGTGCGCTGGCGGTTGATGCGCTCGTAGATTTCCTTCATGGCGTGCATCGCCATGTGGCCGGCCCAGGGCACCCGTTCCTGCGAGGTCAGGATCTCCACCTCAGCCTGCGCGCCGCTGCGGCCCAGCACAAGTCGCACGTCGTCGGAGTCGCTTCCGTCATGCCGGCCGCGGCGGGACAGCCAGGCCAGCAGCCGCTCCGGTTCCGCCACCGTGGCCGACAACCCGACGCGGCGGGCCGCGGGGGCGAGCCGCGACAGGCGGGCAAGACCGAGCGCCAGCAGGTCGCCGCGCTTGGTGCCGGCCAGCGCATGCAACTCGTCGATGATGACGCAGCGGAGATTGCGGAACAGCCGGTCGGCGTCGGTGTAGGACAGCAGCAGCGCCAGGCTTTCCGGCGTCGTCATCAGCATGTGCGGCGGATGGCTGCGCTGGCGCCTGCGCTTGGCCTCCGGCGTGTCGCCGGTGCGGGTTTCCGCCCGGATCGGCAGCCGCATCTCGGCGATGGGCTGTTCGAGATTGCGCTGGATATCGACCGCCAGCGCCTTCAGCGGCGAGATGTAGAGGGTGTGCAGCCCCTCGCGCGGCCGTTCGGCCAGCTCGATCAGCGAGGGCAGGAAGCCGGCCAGCGTCTTGCCGCCGCCGGTGGGCGCGATCAGCAGAGCGCTTTCACCCCGCTCGGCGGCCTCCACCATGGCGACCTGATGCGGGTGCGGCGCCCAGCCGCGCGACCGGAACCACGCGGCGACATTGGGCGGGATCAGGGCAGGGGAGGGTGCATCCATGGCGGTCGGACTGTAGCGGATCGCCTGGAACGGAGGAAGAACGATATGGAGGAGAGGGCGTTACACCGCCGCCGCCTTCTTCACCCCGAAGCAATGCTCCGGCCCCGGAAAGGCGCGGCTGCGCACCTCGGCGGCGTAGGTCGCGGCGGCCTCGCCGACCGTTTCGCCCAGGTTGGCGTAGCGCTTGACGAATTTCGGCTGGAAGGCGCCGAACAGGCCAAGCATGTCGTCGGTGACCAGCACCTGACCGTCGCAGGCCGGTGAGCCGCCGATGCCGATGGTGGGGATCGCCACCTCTTCGGTGATGCGGCGGGCGAGTTGCTCCATCGTGCCTTCGATCACCAGGGTGAAGGCGCCGGCCTCGGTGATGGCACGGGCGTCGGCGGCGATCCGCTCGGCCGCCTCGGCATCGCGACCGACCGCCTTGTAGCCGCCGAGCGTGTTGACGGACTGCGGCGTCAGCCCGACATGGCCCATCACCGGAATGCCGCGGGCGGTCAGGAAGGCCACCGTCTCCGCCATCTCCAGCCCACCTTCCAGCTTGACCGCCTGGGCACCGGTTTCCGCCATCACGCGGGCGGAGGCGCGGAAAGCGGCCTCCTTGCTCTCCTGATAGCTGCCGAAGGGCAGATCGACGACGACGCACGCCCGTTCCGACGCGCGCACCACCGCGGCGCCATGGGCGATCATCATGTCCAGCGTCACCGGCAGCGTGCTGTCCAGCCCATAGACCACCATGCCCAGCGAATCGCCGACCAGCAGGATATCGACATGCGGGTCGAGCAGCCGGGCCACCGGGGCGGTGTAGGCGGTCAGGCAGACGATCGGCTCGCCCCCCTTGCGGGCGCGCAACGCCGGGACCGAGTGGCGGGCGGTGAGGTTGGAAGCGCTCATGATCGGGCCTTTCCGGTACGGGCTGCGACGTTTTGGCTCGCTGACCGTTCAATACGCTTGACCGACGCACAATCAGGCCAAGCGAAATGGCGCAGATACACCAAAACCGCCCACGCGAGGATCGCGGGACGGTCGGGTGCAAGACACAAGGGGTCTTGGGCGCGCATCACACGCGCCCTTCGCAGTCGCTACGTGCGACCGACGATTAATAGCCCTCGCGTTCCATCCGCTTACGGAGCAGCTTGCGGGTGCGACGCACCGCTTCAGCCTTCTCACGCGCACGCTTCTCCGAGGGCTTCTCGTAGTTGCGACGCAGCTTCATTTCACGGAAAATGCCCTCGCGCTGCATCTTCTTCTTCAGCGCGCGGAGGGCCTGATCGACGTTGTTATCTCGGACCAGAACTTGCACGTTTACCGTCACCCTTCCAAGTGTGCCGTGTTGCGCAAAGGCAACAGATAGGTATGCGCGGCGGGCGCACCCCTTGTGTGGGCGCAGTGTGTAGCATGCTCCACCGCCTTTGTGAAGGGGAGTCTTCGGCCCGCAAGCATAAGCCCGGCCAGAACCGCTGTGGCATAACCACAGGAATCGGTTGCTCCGGCCGCATTCACACTCCAGATATAGCGGCATGCCAGTGCTTCCAATCGCCCGGATGGGCAATCCCGTACTCCGCAAGATCGCGGAGCCCATCGCCGACCCGACCGATCCGGCCGTCGCCCGGCTGGCGGCCGACATGATCGCCACCATGCTCGATGCTCCCGGAGTCGGGCTGGCCGCGCCGCAGATCGCGGAGTCGCGCCGGATCATCGTCTTCCGCATCCCCGCCGACCGCGGCGAGGGGGAGGAGGTGGCGAACACCGTCCTGGTCAATCCGGTGATCGAGCCGCTGACCGACGACATGGTCATGGGCTGGGAAGGCTGCCTGTCGATTCCCGGCCTGCGCGGGCTGGTGCCGCGCTATGCCCGCATCCGCTACCGCGGTTATGGCCTGGACGGCGCCCGGATCGATCGGGAAGCGTCGGGATTCCATGCCCGTGTGGTCCAGCACGAGGTCGACCACCTGGATGGCGTGCTCTATCTTGATCGCATGGACGATCTGCGGCTCCTCGTCTGCACCGAGGAGATGCATCACCTCAACGCCGCGCTGGCCGCGGCGACTCATATCACGGCCGCGCCGGGCGCGGCCACGGACGCGCCGACCCCGGCCTGAGGGCGAGCGCAGGGAGATTTGGCGATGAGCATCGACACGCTTCGCGACGAGATCCTGGTGGCCAGCCTGCCCAACGTCGTCTTCGACGGCTGGAGCCTGCAGGCTCTGCGCGACGGCACCGAGATGGCGGGGCACGAGCCGTCGGCGCTGCTTCGCGCCTTTCCCGGCGGCGTCACCGACGCGGTGGAGCATTTCGCCGACTGGGCCGACCGCCAGATGCTGGACCGGCTGGAAGCCCAGCCGATGGCCGAGATGAAGGTGCGCGAGCGCATCTCTCTCGCCGTCCGCACCTATTTCGAGGTTCTGGAGCCCTATCGCGAAGCCAAGCGCCGGCAGCTTTCCTACCTGGCGATGCCACAGAACGTGACGCTCGGCCTGCGGTTGCTCTACCGCACGGTGGACGCCATGTGGTTCGCCGCCGGCGACACCTCCACCGACTACAACCACTACACCAAGCGGGCGCTGCTGGCGGCGGTGGTCAGCTCCTCCACCTTCTATTGGCTGGACGACAAGTCGGAGGACCATGCGGAGACCCGCGCCTTCATCGACCGGCGGCTGGCCGACGTGATGGCGGTGGGCAAGGCGACCTCGTCGGTCGGCAAGCTCGGCTCGATGCTGAACTTCCTGCCCAACCCGCTGCGCTTCGCCCGCCAGATGCGCCAACGCACCGCCGGTGCCCAGGCGAGCAACGCGACGATCCACATGGCGGAGAATATTTGAGGGGGCGCGTGGGAAGGGTGAAGGGTAGTACAGGGAACCATGCGGTTCTTGATTCTTGGATCACCCCTCCACCCTTCCCACGCCTGACGGCGCGGGTCCCTTCCCTCTCCGGGGGGGAGGGCCTATTCCGCTATGGCAGGTTTCTTCCGCTTCACCTTCGCCGCCTTCTTTGCCGCCGCCCGCAAGGCCGCCTCGAACCCCGACCGGGCCCAGGGCAGCAGTTCATCGCGGTCGTCCAGAGCCGAGTCGGGAGGCGGGTAGTAGGACAGGGTGGTCGGTTTGTCCGGCATCGGCCGGAAAGGCTCTAGCCCCAACTCCGTGAACGCCGCGCGGTTCACGTCGTCCGCCTTGAAATACAGGGTTTCGTCCGCGACCAGCGCGAAGGTCAGCCCGTCGATGGACAGGCCATAGCCGCCGAACATGCGGCGCGCCCGCACATCGCCCAGCGGCGCCATCATCTCGCAGAGCGTGACGACATACTCGCTGGGCGGCTGGGACGGCATGTGTGGGAAGCGGTTACTTCTTGCGGAAAGCGTCCAGGGCCACGACCTCGCCGCGCTTCGGCTCCTCGGCCGGGGCGCTTTCCTCAGCCTTTTCCTCGACACGCTCGGCGGCGGGGCGGGGCGGCATGGTCGAGACCTCCGCCGATTCGGCGGCGGCCAGCGGCTGGAACTGCAGCGCGAAATTCACCGACGGGTCGGCGAAGGTGGTGATGGCGGCGAACGGGATCACCAGCCGCTCATGCACGTTGTTGAAGCTCAGCGTGACCTCGAAATGATCGTCCGTCACGTCCAGCCCGTAATACTGGAACTGCAGGACGATGGTCATCTCGTTCGGATACTGGGAGGCCAGGTAATCCGGGATCTCCACGCCGGGGAAGCCGGTGCGGAAGGTCAGGTAGAAATGGTGATTGCCCGGCAAGCCGCGCTCGGCAACCTCGGTCAGCGCGTCGCGGACAACGCCGCGCAACGCGGTCTCGACCATGCGGTCATAGCGGAGCTGCTCTTTCGGCATGCTTGGGCGGGTCCCTGATAACGCGATCGGTCCGGCGTCCCGCCTTGGCCGAGGGCCGGCACGAAACGCTGGAAAGAAGAGGTGTGGGCCTTCTGTTGCTAGGCGGCCCACGGCCCCACCCTTAGGCGCTAACCCTCGGGGATTAGGTTTAGGCTACCAGCCGCCGTTAGGCAGCGAGGCGAGCCTGAGCAACGTTGTCGTTGGCAACTATTGCAACGGCCCGATAACGGCGGAACCATGCCGAGCGAAAACCATGCCTTTACCACGCGTGTCGATCCTATTTCGCCCCCAACGACCCCGGTCAACGAGTCCGGTGTATGGTTGGTGGAGGCGCCGGGTACCGCCCCCGGGTCCACAACGCTTATTCCACAAGGCGTTTATCGCCATAGTCGGCGAACCGACGAGGCGAATATAGGCACTCCCGTTCGGCAAGGGAAGGGGGTGTGTGCATGATCGCCGAATGCGTTGCGTTGACGCGGGGCACTTCGTTCGTTCACCGTTCCCGACAGCCACGCGGTCTGGTAAGACAGCCGGCACCGTAACCCCGGAGTCACCATGCCGATCACGCCCGAGCAGCGCGACGAAATCGATCGCCTGCGCGCCGTCACCGCCACCACCCGCCGCGCCACCGTCCCGGCGTTGGAAGAGGTCCTCTATCAGCCGCTGGAGGTTCTGGACCACGGCTTCGTCCGCGTCATCGACTATATGGGCGACGATTCGGCGGTCGTGCAGGCGGCGCGCGTGTCCTATGGCAAGGGCACCAAGAAGGTCAGCGAGGATTCCGGCCTCATCAAGTATCTGATGCGCCACCGCCACTCGACCCCGTTCGAGATGTGCGAGATCAAGTTCCATGTGAAGCTGCCGATCTTCGTCGCCCGCCAGTGGATTCGCCACCGCACCGCGAACGTGAACGAGTACTCGGCGCGTTACTCCATCCTCGACCGCGAATTCTACGTGCCGGCGCCGGAACAGCTGGGCGCCCAGGCCGTGGTGAACCGCCAGGGCCGCGGCGACGTCCTGGAAGGCGAGGAGGCGGCCAACGTCATGCGGCTGCTGCGCGAGGATTCCGAACGCGCCTACAGCCACTATGAAGAGATGCTGAACCACCGTGAGGACGGCAGCGTCATCGATCCGACCCGCCAGGGTCTGGCGCGCGAACTGGCGCGGATGAACCTGTCCTTGAACTACTACACGCAGTGGTACTGGAAGGTCGATCTCCACAACCTTCTGCATTTCCTGTCGCTGCGCGCCGATGCCCACGCCCAGTATGAGATCCGCGTCTATGCCGACGCGATGCTGGACGTGGTGAAGCGCTGGGTTCCGGCGGTCTACGAGTCCTTCACCGAATACCGCATGGGCGGCGCCCACCTGTCGCGCACCGGCCTTGACGTGGTGAAGCGCCTGCTGGCCGGGGAGCCGGTGACGCAGGAGGCCAGCGGCCTGTCCAAGCGCGAATGGCGCGAGCTGATGGACCAGCTGGGCCGGACCGAAGCTTAAGACGGAACCGAAGACGATGACGCCGGATCAGGCCGAAAGCATCTACCGCCAGGGCCTGATCGCCGCGCAGGCCGGCCGCTGGGCCGAGGCTCAGGACCTTCTCGCCCAGGCCATCACCGCCCGGCCGGGCGTCGCCGTCTGGTGGGCCAATTACGGGCTGGTGCTGGAAAGTCAGGGCGACATTCCGGGAGCGGCGCAGGCCTATGCCGGGGCGCTGAACCTCGACGGCGGTCTCGCCATGGCGATGGACGGCCTGCTGGTGATGGCGGAGACGCTGGCCGGCGCCGGGCGCGCCGATCTGGCGGAAGGCTGCTACCGCCGCGCCATCGCGCTCAGCCCTGCCACGCTGGCCGCGCTGGTGAATGCCGGCAATCTGCTGCGGGCGCAGGCGCGCAGGGCCGAGTCGGCGGCGCTGCACCGCCGCGCCGCGATCCTCGAACCCGACAGCTGGATCCCGCCCTACAACATCGGCAACGCGCTGGCCGAGATGAACCGGCTTGACGAGGCCGACCGCGCCTATCGCGCCGGGCTGTGCCTGGAGCCGTCGCGGGTGGAGCTGTGGGCCAACCGTGCCAGCCGCTCTCTCGCTCCCCAGGCCCGCATCGGCGAGGCCTTGACCGCGCTCGACCGTGCGCTGCGGCTGGCACCCGGCGCTGATTCGCTGCACAGCGCCCGGCTGTTCCTGATGCAGTACGACCCGGCGCGGACGATGCCGCAGATCGCCCAGGCCCATGCCGACTGGGGTGCCCGCTATCCCGACCGGCCGGCCGCCGCGGTGGCGGCGCCGGCGCCGAGGCTGCGCGTCGGTTACGTCTCCGCCGATCTCCGTGCCCACCCCGTCGGCACTTTCCTCGAGCCGGTGCTGGCCGCCCATGACCGTGGCGTGGTCGAGGCGATCTGCTATTCCAACACCGCCAACCCGGACGCCGTGACGGCGCGGCTGCGCGGTCTGGCCGACGGCTGGGTCGACACCGTGGCGATGGATGACGCGGCCCTGCTGGAGCGCATCCGCGCAGACGGCATCCATATCCTGGTCGATCTGGCCGGCCACACGCTGGGCAACCGGTTGGGCGTCTTCGCCCGGCGGGCGGCGCCGGTGCAGGTCACCTGGGCCGGCTATGTCGGCACCACCGGCCTGCCGGCGATGGATTACCTGATCTCCGACCAGCGGCAGAGCCCGGAGGGCGCCGACGGTTGGGCTATCGAGGGCATCGTCCGCATGCCCGACGCCTATGTCCCCTGGTCGCCGCCGGCCGCCGCACCCGCCGTGGCGCCGCTGCCGATGATCGCGCGCGGCGCTCCGACCTTCGGGTCGCTGAATGCCCTGCCCAAGCTGAACGCGCAGGTCGCCTCCTTGTGGACCCGCCTTCTGGCGGCGGTGCCTGGGTCGCGGCTGCTTCTGCGCACGCCCGGCCTGGACGATGCGGATTTGCGGGCACGGACGCTGGCGCTGTTCACGGCCGCCGGCGCCGACGCGGCCCGCATCGAGCTGCACGGCGCGGCCCCGCATGCCGAATTCCTGGCAACCTATGGCGAGATCGACGTCGCGCTCGATCCCTTCCCCTATTCGGGCGGGCTGACGACGCTGGAGGCGCTGTGGATGGGGGTGCCGGTGGTGACGCTGGGCGGAGACCGCTTCTGCGCCCGCCACACGGTGACCCACCTCACCTCCGCCGGACTTCCGGCGCTGGCGGTCGAGGGGGAGGAAGCCTACATCGCCATGGCCGCCGCGCTGGTGTCCGATCCGGACGGGTTGGCGAGCATCCGCAGCCGCCTGCGCGACCGGCTCGCCGCCTCGCCCGCACTGGATGGCATGCGCTTTACCCGCGTGTTGGAGGCGGCCTTCGGCGCCATGTGGCAGCGCGCCGCGGCAGGGCAGGGACGGGCGTCCTTCGCCCTGAACTTCGACTGAGGTCAGCCTTTGTCGGCGACCGCTTCAATCGCGGTCGTAATCGTCGTCCCGCTCTTCCTCGCCTTCGTCTTCATCCGCTTCCGCGGCGAGGCGGCGCTGGTTGGCCAGCATGTCGAGCGCACCCTGCAGGATGTAGGCGGCGGCCATCTTGTCCACCACCTCGTCCCGGCGCTTGCGGGTCATGTCGGCCTCGCCGATCATGAAGCGCTCGACGGCCGAGGTGGACAGCCGCTCGTCCCAAAAGGCGATTTCGGCCTCCCAGCCCAGCAGGTCGGGACGTTCCAGCAGGTTCTTGGCGAAGGCGCGCACCGACTCGGCACGCGGCCCCTCCGTTCCGTCCATGTTCAGCGGCAGCCCGACCACCAGCCCGCCGATGCCGTAATCGCGGATTGTCTTGCCCAGCTCGCGCGCATCCTGGGTAAATTTGGTGCGCTTCAGCGTTCCGATGGGAGATGCGACGATCAGTCCCGGATCGGCCACCGCCAGCCCGACGGTCTTGGTGCCGACGTCAAGGCCAAGCAAACGTTGGTTTTTGCCCAGCCGGGCCGCGAGTTCGGAGAGGGTATGGATCATGATCCGACCATAAGGCCGCAGCCTTGTCACTGCAAGATCGCTTGAGTTGTTGTAAAAGATACTTATTCTTCTAAGTATGAGCAGCGCACTATCCCTTACCGCCTTGTCGCACCGGCCGCTCGCCGACGCCGACATCCCCACCATCTGCGGGTTCCCACGCAACGCGGAGGAGCTGTATTTCCTGTTCCCGCGCGCCGTCTGGCCGCTGACCCCGGATCAGGTCCGGGCGACGCTGGGCCTCCGCCGCGATCCGACCGTGGTCACATTGACCGAGGATGGGCGGGAGCGCGTGGTCGGCTATGCCAACTATGCCACCTTCGAGGATGGCTGCACCGCCAGCATCGGCAATGTCAGCGTCGACCCGACCCTGCGCCGCCGCGGTATCGCCGAATATCTGGTGCGGACGATGATCGACCGCGCTTTCGATCACCATCACCTGCCCGAGCTGACGCTCTATTGCTTCAACACCAACACGCCGGGCCTGCTGCTCTATGCCAAGCTCGGCATGACGCCGATCGCGCTGGAGACGCGGGTGACGCCCTGGGGCGAGCCGATCGCGCTGTTCAAACTGCGCATGGAACGCGCCAATTGGCAGTCGGCGACCCGCATCGCCGCATGATCCGGCGCCTTCTGAGCGGCGGAATGGCCGCAATCGTTGCGGTGCGCGTGCGCGGGTGATAGCTTCGCGGCCGATTTCCAATGTTTTGGAAGAGAGTAGAGGCATGTCGCTCGACAAGGCCACGGTGGCCAAGATCGCGCATCTGGCCCGCATCAAGGTGCCGGACGAGGAACTGGAATCCCTGGCTGGGGAACTGAGCCAGATTCTGACCTTCGTGGAACAGCTCAACGAGGTCGACACGAAGGACGTGCCGCCGATGACCAGCGTCGCCGCGCAGAAGCTGCGCCGCCGCAAGGACGAGGTCACCGACGGCGGCTACGCCGCGCAGGTCCTGTCGAACGGTCCGGAAACGGCCGAAGGCTTCTACGTCGTGCCCAAGGTGGTCGAGTGATGACGGCGCTCACGCATCTGACGATGGCCGGGGCCCTGGATGGCCTCGCCAAGAAGGAGTTCACCGCGGTCGAACTGACCGAGGCGCACGTGCGCGCGGTCGAGGCCGTGCGACCCTTCAACATCTTCATCACCGAGACCCCCGACGCCGCCCTGTCGATGGCCAAGGCCAGCGACGAGCGCCGCGCGAAGGGCTCGGCCGGGCCGATGGACGGCCTGCCCATCGCGGTGAAGGACCTGTTCTGCACCAAGGGCGTGTCGACGACCGCCGGCAGCCATATCCTGGACGGCTTCAAGCCGGAATATGAGTCCACGGTGACCTCCCAGCTTTGGCGCGACGGCGCCGTCATGCTGGGCAAGGTGAACCTGGACGAATTCGCCATGGGCTCCGCCACCATCACCGCCTATCAGGGCGAGACGGTCAGCCCGTGGAGCCCCGGCGCGCCGGATGCCTGGGAGAAGAAGATCGTCGCCGGCGGTTCGTCGGGCGGTTCGGCCGCGGTCATCGCCGCGCGCGCGGCGCTGGGCGCCACCGGCACGGACACCGGCGGTTCGATCCGCCAGCCGGCCGGCTACACCGGCACCGTCGGCATCAAGCCGACCTACGGCCGCTGCTCGCGCTGGGGCATCGTCGCCTACGCCTCCTCGCTGGATCAGGCCGGGCCGATGACCCGCACGGTCGAGGATGCGGCGATCATGCTGCGCTCCATGTGCGGTTTCGATCCGAAGGACTCCACCTCGGTCGATATGCCGGTTCCGGATTTCCGCGCCGCGCTGACCGGCGACATCCGCGGCCTGCGCGTCGGCATTCCGAAGGAATACCGGGTCGAGGGCCTGTCGGCCGAGATCGCCGCGCTGTGGGACCAGGGCATCGCCTGGCTGAAGGAGGCCGGCGCCGAGCCGGTCGAGGTCAGCCTGCCGCACACCAAATACGCGCTGGCCGCCTACTACATCATCGCCCCGGCCGAGGCGTCGTCCAACCTCGCGCGCTATGACGGCGTGCGCTACGGCCTGCGGGTCGAGGGCGGCAACCTCAAGGAAATGTACGAGAACACCCGCGGCGCCGGCTTCGGGAAGGAAGTGCAGCGCCGCATCCTGATCGGCACCTATGTGCTGTCGGCCGGCTATTACGACGCCTACTACAACAAGGCCCGTCAGGTGCGCACGCGCATCAAGTGGGACTTCGACGAGGCGTTCAAGAGCTGCGACGTCATCCTGACGCCGACCGCGCCCAGCACGCCCTTCGCCATCGGCGAGAAGATGGACGATCCGGTGCAGATGTACCTGAACGACGTCTTCACCGTTCCGATCAACCTTGCCGGCCTGCCGGCCATGTCGGTCCCGGCCGGTCTGGGCGCCGACGGCCTGCCGCTTGGCCTGCAGCTGATCGGCCGACCCTTCGACGAGGAGACGCTGCTGCGCGTCGGCCACGTCGTCGAAAAGGCCGCCAACTTCACCGCGCTTCCGCCCTTTGTGGCGTGACGCGGGGGATGTGACAGCGAAAGGGCCGGCTCGCAGGAGCCGGCCCTTTTCGTTTGGAGTGTCGTTGGCCGACGCCTGCTCATCACGCCCCGCCGATCCCCTGCACATAGCTTTCGCCGGTCTTCGGATCGATGTTCTCGCCCGTCCCCGGCGTCCCCGGCGGTGCCTCGTCCTTGTCGCTCATTGGCTCGACCGCCGGCTTCACCGGGATCGGCTTGGTCGCCGGACGATCAGTGCCGGACCGGTCGTTCTGCGGCAGATCGGACCTCTTGTCTTCGGCCATGGCGGCATTCTCCCTCTGTTGGCTTGGTTCACCTCCACCCAACAGGCCCTCCGCCGCTTCGTCACCCTGCGCGCCCACTATTCGGCGGCTTCCAGCGCCACACGGGCCAGTTCCAACAACTTCTTGTCCACCTCTGCCTCATCATAGCCGGGGGTGTCGGCCAGCGAATCGCGCAGGCGCATGGTGATGAACTCCCCGGTGTGGTGCTTCTCGTAAAGGCGGACATCGCCCAGCGCCTTGGCGACGCGGTGCAGCCTGTC